>Ga0115013_10000016_pt1 | contig 166108 bp, 121 predicted proteins | sample SouAtlMetagenome_2_FD_88686 | JGI IMG/M metagenome (GOLD analysis project Ga0115013, IMG submission 88686) | Marine eukaryotic phytoplankton communities from Atlantic Ocean - South Atlantic ANT15 Metagenome | ecosystem: Environmental > Aquatic > Marine > Oceanic | place: South Atlantic Ocean...
GGCGTGAGCTTTTCTTTTCCCGTTAACACCACGCTCGCGGCGGGAGAGCGCCTTCTTATTGTGCGCGATCAGACTGCTTTCGAGACAGCGCATGGCGTGGGTCTACCTATCGTCGGTATCTTCGCGGACAGCAGCGTTTTATCTGATGGTGGTGAGGGGATCACCTTGCTCGACTACCAGGGGGCACCCATTATTGATTTCGAATACAACGACGCCGGGGCCTGGCCGCGGGGTGCTGATGGGCTGGGCTATAGTCTTGTTCTGATCAATCCCGACACGAATCCGAATCATGATGACCCAACGAGTTGGCGCAGCAGCAGTTCTGTCGGAGGGAGCCCCAATAGCTCTTATAACATGAACTATGCGGCATGGGCGGTTACCAATGCTATCGCGGATCCCCAGTCAGATGATGACAGGGATGGCCTGGCCGCCCTAATCGAATACCTTGTCGGAAGTGATCCGGCGGCGTTCTCTTCTGATCCGATTGTGTTGCCGGTTTTCACGCCAGGAGATTTGATGACGGTGCAAATTCCCCGCGCCGTTGGTTCTGATGATGTCGATGTCACGATTGAGCACAGTAACGATCTTTTGAACTGGTCTTCGTTTCCCGGAGGGGTCGAACTCATTCGCAACGATCGGCTTGCTCCGGGAGAAGAGATGTTGACCTTCCGAAGCTTTGATCCTGCTCCCTCCGGGGCTCAGCAGTTCATTCGCGTCGGGGTATCGTTGCCTTAATCCAGATCGACAATCATCGGGAGGTGGTCTGAAAGCTTCCAGGTGATGTCGTTAGCGATCACCTCGGCTCGCGTCACCCGCTTTGCCAAAGCCGGGCTCGCAAAGACATAGTCGAGTCGTCGTGCGCTGCCGTGGTCGCCGGATTTTTCGATCTTGGTCGGGAAGCTTCCGGTAAATTTGTAATCCTTGCCGCGCTTTGAATGTTCGAGGTCGATTAAGCCAGCGTCGGTGAATTTTGCGATCACCGAGTAGTCGATTTTTCCGCCGCGCAGGTTCTTCTCTTTGCCATTTCCGTCTCGCTTGCTGAAGAAGGATTCCAGCTTGCCATGCGCGTAGTATTTACGGTCGGCGGTTGAAAAAGTATTAAAGTCGCCAACCAGCATCACTTTGGAACCCTTTGGGAGGGACGCGATATCAGCGAGGATGAGGTTGGCTTCACGTCCGCGGGTTTTCCAATTGCTGGGGTGGAGATGGATGACATAAAAGTAGATGCCCTTAATACGGGCACGCAGTTGTCCGTGGTGGAAGCCTTCGCGGAAACGCTGCACATCCTCGATGGGAAAGCGTGAGCTGATCCCGGTCGGGAATCCGTTCTCTTTCAAGATGGCAGAATGCTTGTGTCCCCAGGTTGCGGCATCGGCTTTCAACTTATCGGCGGTGTAGCGATTCAGCTCCTGCAGAGAAACGACGTCGGGCTTTTGATTTTTCATCCAGTTGAGGTAAGCAGCTTTCCGATCCGGGACTTTGGTGAAGCCATACCAGACATTGTAAGAGACGACGCGGAGTTTTTCTTCCGCATGCGCGTGGCCAACGAACAAGAGACATCCTAGGATTAAACAGAATATTTTGGACATGGGTTTTAGTGGTTACTTTTTACCGAGGCAGTAGAGTTTTTCGACTCGTTGGTCGTTTTCGTCTTCGACAACGCGGCAGTAAATATGACCACCGCAGATCGTTGGAGTGGCGAAGGCTTGTTCGCCGAGCTGGTTTTTGGCGATGAGCTTGAACTCCCTCGGGTCAGCTTTGAATATGAAAAACTGGCCGTTCTCGTTGATGGCGTGAATGTCGTCGCCTACCAGAACTGGTGAAGCGCTGAAAGCTCCACCCAGTTTGGATTTCCACATCTTTTCGCCGGTGGCGGACTTCCAGCACATCGCAATACCAGCATCCATTACGGCGTAGAGATAGCCGTCCTTCACGAGCATGGAGGGCACGTAGACGCGGCTGATGTTTTTCCAGACGACCTTGCCGGAGCCGTCGGCCTTGACCGCTGAGATGTGGTTCTTGGGATAACCCCCGCTGGTAAAGACGTGCTCTCCGTCGGTGACGATGGAGGAAACACATTCCGTGGTCGCTCCTTTGAACTCCCAGAGCGTGTTTCCGTTGTTCGGGTCGAGGCTTGTGACGAGATCGCATCCCATCAGGATCAACTGATCGCGCCCTCCGATCTTGTAAATGACGGGGGAGACATAGTTCGGTTTCTTGGGGCGATCGACCTTCCAGATGATTTTTCCTGTTTCTCGGTTTAGCCCGCAAATTGCGCCGCCGGTTTTGTTGTCGGCGGAGACGATGAGGAGGTTTTTATAAACGGCGGGTGAAGATCCGAAGCCCTGATGCACTTTGTATTTCGTCACTTCGGTTTGCCACAGGATTTTCCCTTCGAGGTTCAGGGCGGTTGTGTGGACTGCGCCGTCGTTCATGAAATTGATGAAGACGCGTTCGCCATCACATGCCGGACTGGAAGAGGCGTGCGTTGCCTTGTTGTTGATCTTCTTCGGAAAATTCCCTTTGTGAATTTCACGGGCCCAGACTTGCTTTCCGGTCTTACGGTTGTAGCAGAGTAGGGATTGTGTTTTCGTCTTCTCGTCGGCTGTGGCGAGAAAGATCTGCTCTCCCACCACGATTGGGGAACCGTGGCCCTTGCCGGGAATGGTGGCAACCCAGCGGACGTTTTCGGATTTGCTAAACTTCAGTGGGAGTTCCTGATCGGTATGGGTGTGGCCGGTGTGATCAGCCCCCCGCCAGGTCGGCCAGTCGTTGGGATTGGCAGAGAGTGAGGTCGGCAGCGCCAGCAAGACCGCAAGTCGAAGAAGGGGGGAGTGAAGCGTCATAGCGTAAATTGATGAAGGAAAGTCTTTCTAGTCCGTCGTGAATGGTGAGGCCGGAAGACCTTCCTTATTGTAGAGATTGATCCCGACGGGATTTGACTCGTAACCGAAGCGGACGTGCTGGGGAGACTTTATGTCATCATTCCAAACGACGATGGTTTTCCCGTCGATCTTGGCCTTGGCCCAGTGCCACTTTCCGGAACTGTCTTGAATGGAAAAGCGGGCGAGTTCGTCACCTTTCGTTTCCTTGACAGGATCAAGGCCAACTTTTTCGCCGGTCATGAGTCCGGAGCCGACATGGTGAAAAGAGATCCGGATTTTTGAGCCTTCTTTCTTCATGTCCTTGTAGAGCGGCCCGGAGTAAACAAGGTCTTTGTTGTAGTCTTTCGCGAAGGCCCAGAGAGCGAGGCGCTTGCCAACATCCTGCTTGTTTTTGGGATGAATGTCCCTGGCGTTTCCGATGTCGGTCGTGACGGCCATGCCGGTGTTGGGGAGTCGCAGAGCGCGGCGTTGTCCCTCCCGGACCGGCCCCCAACCACCACCTTCGGGCTTGTCGCTTGGGTTCCGGAAGTTGGCGAGTTGAACCCAGTAGAAGGTAAGATCGTCATTTTCAAAAACGGAGCGCCAGCCTTTGACAAGGCCCTCCTTGAGGTAGTCGTAGCGCAAACCGTCGCCAGCGTTTGATTCTCCCTGATACCAGATCGCACCGCGCACGCTGAGTGGAGTCAGGGCATGGACCATTCCATTGTAGATTTGCACCGCGCCACCCTTTGGCTTGGGGGCCTTGCCGCCTGCATTACGCGCCCTCGTGACGGACTCGAGGTTTTCGACGTAGTCCTTCAAGTTTGGAACCGCCTTGAAGCCAACCGGCGGAGTCCAGGGTTCGATGCGGGTGCCGCCCCAGTTCGTGCCGACCAGTCCGATGGGAACTTTGAGCTCTCTCTGAAGTTCACGGCCGAAGTAGTATCCCACGGCGGAGAAGCCTGCGATGGTCTTGGGCGAGCAGATCTGCCATTGGCCGCGCGGATCGTTTTGTGGGTCCGGCTTGGCAACGTGGCCCCGGACGTTGAAGAGGCGAATCTGCGGGTGGTTTGCTGCTGCGATTTCCTCTTTCGGGTTGTGGGAGCCTTTCACGCTCCATTCCATGTTCGACTGACCGGAGCAGATCCAGACTTCGCCGAGGAGGATGTCTCTAAGTTCGATGGTATTCTTGCCCTTCACCGTCATAGTGTGGGCTTTGCCATCCGCGGAAAGAGCAGGGATGTCAACGCGCCAGGTGCCGTCCTTGGTGGTCGTGGTTTTGGCGCTTTTGCCACCAATGGAGACTGTGACTGCTTCTCCCGAATCGCCAGTCCCCCAAATTCGGATGGGCGAGTCCTGCTGTAGAACCATATGGTCTCCGAAAACTTTCGAGACGGCGACGTCAGCAAAAGTGGATGAAACTGGGGAAAGCGAGCTCACGAGGAACGCGGTGGTGGAGAGGTGGTATTTTTTGATCATGAAATGGGTTGAAATAGAATCCCTCGCCGGTTTGCGGCAGGAATGCAGAGTAGAATAATCATTGCGGGACAGAGCTCTTTCACTGTGCGTCTGGAATCTTGCCTTTTGGTTTGGGAAAACAACGGTTGGTTTCGCTTTACAACGGCTTGAGAGCGAGCACTGTGCTAATACCCCCTACATCTCGCAAGAAGCCAATGATTCCGATACGTGCTGCCCTAATTGTAGTTACTCTCTTTAGTACTGCCCGGCTCGCGAGTGCTCAGGCGGTCATCTCTGAGTTTCTCGCCGATAACCGCACGGGATTGACGGATAGCGATGGGGATGAGTCCGATTGGATCGAGATTCGAAACGACTCAGGCGCGGTGCTCAATCTTGACGGCTGGAGTCTCACCGATCTGCCTAATGATCTGTCACGTTGGGTTTTCCCATCAATCACGGTGCCGGCTGGTGGGTATCTCGTAGTGTTTGCCTCAGGCAAAGATCGCCGCGCTCCGGCCTCCGAGTTGCACACTAATTTCGGACTCAACAACAATGGCGAGTATATCGCTCTCGTTGACCCACTTGGGGTCATCACCAGTGAGTATACCTTTCCCGCCCAACGGGAAGACATTGCTTATGGTGAGTCGGGAAATGTTCAGGAGCTGGTTGCCGTTCCGGAGGGAGCTTCATGTCGTTGGCGAGTGCCAACCGGGGCGATCAGCGGTTGGCAGGCACGCTTGTTCAACGACAGCCTCTGGTCTGCTGGTGCAACGGGGCTGGGTTATGATACCGGTGACGACTACGACACTCTCATTTCAACGAATGTACAAACGTTGATGTTCAATAGAAATGGTTCGGGCTACGTTCGTATTCCCTTCGACCTGGATGACGCCAGCGCAGTCTCGGGATTGCGGTTGAACGTTCGCTATGACGATGGCTTCGTGGCATACATCAATGGAGTACAGGCTGCCGCAAGCAGCAATGTCGATTTCCCAGTCCAATGGAATTCTCAAGCCAACACTCAGCATCCCGATGCGGATGCCCTAAACCCCGAACCATTCGATGCTGCCGCCGCGATCCCTTCTTTGGTCGATGGCGAAAACGTATTGGCCATTCAGTTTCTAAATGCTACCCTCACTAGTAGTGACCTCCTCCTAATGCCCGAGTTGGTCGTGACTTTTCCAGACCCGGCTGCGGATGGTGTTGGCGGTTTTCTTCTTACGCCCACTCCCGGTTCGGAAAATGACAACACGGTGGCCGGTTTTGTTGAGGAAACAAGCTTCTCGGTGATGCGCGGCTTTTACTCAAGCGCGCAGAGCGTTACTCTCGCAACTCCCACTGGGGATGCGAATATACGTTATACTACTGATGGGAGCGTCCCATCGCAAACCACCGGAACTCTCTACACCGGGCCGGTTTCGGTTCCGACAACAACGATTCTTCGCACAATCGCGTACAAGGAGGGATTCGAGTCCTCCAAAATTGGCACCCAGACCTATCTCTTCCCCATAGAGGTCAAAGGGCAATCCGATATGGACTCGATGATTACCACGAGGGCTCCGTATGCAGCTACCATCGAGGATGATCTGTCGAACAATCTCCCTGTTATCTCGCTCGTCGTGGATGATAACGACTTCTTCGGGCCGAGTGGCATCTACGAAAACCCGGAATTGTCGGGACGCGAAGCCGAGGTGCCGCTTTCGATTGAGTTCTTCAATCCATCCGATCCTACCGATCAGTTTCAAGTTGATGCCGGTGTGCGCATTCATGGGGGCAACGCCCGAAAGCATCCCAAAAAACCGCTGCGTCTCTATTTCAGGGGCGAGTATTGCGAAACCCGACTGGAACATCCCCTTTTCGACGGCAGTCCGGTTGAGTCTTTTGACCAGCTTATTCTTCGCGGAGGAGGGCACGATAGCTGGTCTCTTGCCGCTTCCTTCGGACGGGAGAGCACCGATATCCCGCCACACGGGCTCATCATGCGTGATCAATTTTTGCGAAAGACCGAAACTGAGATGGGATTGCTTTCTCCCCGGGGCCGCTATGTGCATGCCTACATCAATGGTCGCTATTGGGGGATCTATGACATCCATGAACGCGCCAACGCCGCATACTTCGAGTCACATCTCGGAGGCAGCGAGGAAGACTATGATGTTCTCCATCACGGTGAAACTACACTCGAGGAATACGTGGTCGTCGATGGCATTAACACGGCGTGGGAAACCGCGCGCGGGATTGCTGCAACCGGAATTAACACCCCCGACCAGTATGCCGCCATTCAGGAATACATTGATGTCGATAACCTCATTGACCACTGTATCGTTAGGATGTGGTCGGGTGATTACGACTGGTGTGGCCCTATCTCCCGACCCACTGGAGATGTGACTGTATTCAGCGGGAAAAATTGGTATAGTGGTCGTCGTAGTCGTGGTGCAGATGGGAAATTTCACTTCTTTTGCTGGGACGCCGAGATGTCGATGGGAAACCACCTGATGTTCAACCGTTTCTTCCCCGAATCGCCCCTACAAAGGGTCACCGACTTTGATCTTACTGGTGCCAATGACCCGGGAACCCCCGTGCAGTTTTATGATGCCCTCCGCACTTTCCCTGAGTTTCAGAAACGGTTCGGAGATCGCCTGCAGAAGCACTTTTTCAACGACGGAGCCATGTCGACAGTCAGCAACGATGAACGTTGGGACGGGATGACGCAGGAATTGCGAAGCCCGATAGTTGCTGAATCCGCCCGCTGGGGAGACGAGGGCACTACAGGTGCTCCGTTCAACCGCAACTCGACCTGGCTCGGGGAAGTCAACTGGATCCGGGATACCTTTATCGCCAGCCGTAACGAGACCGTTCTCGATCAGTTCCGAAATCGTAACCTCTATCCCGACATTGATGCGCCGGTCTTGTCCCAACATGGAGGCAGTGTCCCTTCCGGCTTCACTCTCTCGATGAGTGAGACGGACAACGATATTTACTATACCACCGACGGTAGCGAGCCCCTGACCGAACTCGAGTCCGAGTCCGTGGAATTACTGGGTGAGACTGTTCCGGCCTGGGCACTTGTTCCTTCGACCGAAAACTTCGGATTCTCGCTGGCGATCGCGCAGTGGACCCGGGCCAGCAACCCACCAAACATCGCCTCTTGGTTGACCGGGCAAACCGGTATCGGCTACGAAACAAGCGGTGTGAATTACCAGCCTCTCATCAATCTTGATGTCACTGAGGCATCCGGGACCAATGCCAGTGTTTATGTTCGCATTCCTTTTGACATCGAAGCCGGCACCGATCTTGGCTCCATTAACCAACTCACTCTCTCGATGAAATACGACGATGGTTTCGTCGCTTATTTGAATGGGAATCGGGTTGCTTCATCCAATGACCCCGTCGACTTGGTCTGGAATTCAGGCGCTGTCGGGAATCGTTCTGATGCCCAGGCGGAGGTATATCAGAACTTCGACATCTCGGTCTTCCGCACCTCTCTCCTTGCCGGGAGAAACATGCTCGCAATCCATGCGCTCAATGATTCATCGACCAGCAGCGATCTTCTCTGCAGCCCTCTTCTGAGCGCATCGGTGATTACCGCAGGGGGCGGTCCAACCCCGACGGCCATACTTTACACTGGCGAGATCACTCTCGATGCGACTGCGCGCATCCGGGCCCGTGCACAGGCACCTGGAGGCTCTCTCTCGGCCCTCACTGAAGCAACCTTCCTTGTGGGCACCCTGGCTTCGCCATCGAATCTCGCCATCAGCGAGATCAACTACCGTCCGCTCCCTCCGTCAACTCCTGCGGAGCTTGCTGTCGCAAATAGTCGGACCGACTTTGAGTTTATCGAGCTCATGAACATCGGTGCTGAGGCGATCGACCTTACCCAGATCAGTTTCTCACAGGGTGTTGAATTTGATTTCTCGATTGGGACGCCGGTAACCTTACTTCAACCGGGCGAGTTTGCGCTCATTGTTGAAGACAGCGATGCTTTTGAAGCTCGTTACGGAAGCGAAGCCGCCGCGCGGATTGCGGGCGAATTTGGCAGCGACTCAAAACTCAGTAACAACGGCGAAACGATCACTCTCCTTGGCTCGGCGGGCAGCATCATCCGCAGTTTCGCCTACTCCGATAGCGACCCTTGGCCGACTGGGGCTGATGGTGAAGGGTTCACGCTCCAACTGATTGCTCCTAATACAAGCCCCGACCATGCCTTGCCCGAGAGTTGGCAGGCGAGCCCCGAACTTGGCGGAACTCCGGCCGGATTCACCATTCCAACCGGGGATTACGACTCCTGGGCGGCGACCGCATTCGCCGCGCTTTCGGGAGCCGACACTAACCCCGGTGCCGACCCCGATGGGGATGGCTGGGCGAATCTCGTCGAATATGCTCTTGCTTCCTCTCCTGCTGATTCTGCTTCCTTCCCTGAGATCGAGGTGTTTATTACTGATGTCGCTGGTGTTGATTACGTCGCGATTCGTTACGCGACGAATCCGCTTGCTGGCGACGTGACGCTCACTCCTCAGACTTCAGTCGACCTCCTTAATTGGAACGCTGACACCGTAGAGCTGGATCCCCCGGCGGGAGATGTCCACACCCGTCGTGCTACCGCCACGCTGGACAGTTCGCCTCGTCGCAAATTACGGATCTCGGTGGCCCTTGACTAGCCCCTCATCGAAGCGAGACTTTTTTCCAATCGTCACTCAGTTTTACTTTTGAGGCTTTCTTTGCCTTGGCATCCAGCTCTTCCAGTGTGAAGCGGACGCTCATGATGTAGGGTGCCTCGCCTTGAGTCCAGTGGCCGTAGGTCACGGTGACGAAGGTGCCGTCGGGAAGAATTTCGACGCCAGGGTAGGTTGTATCGTGGCCCTTTTTATTGTCCATGATGCGGACGACGTATTGGCCGGGAGTGCCTTTTTCGAGATCGCTCCAGGTTCCAACCCAACCGGACCAGTCGCCGGCGTTTGGCAAGGGGCCGGTCACTTCTCCGGATCCCATCACCTTGTTGCCGGGCGAAATGCCGCGGAAGGAAATGAAGAGCCGCCCATCGGGTCCGTATTTTCCGGTGTGCCGGTCGCCGGTAAGTGAGATCGGCAGCTCGCGGGGTTCGCTCCATGTTTCGCCCTCGTCGTCAGAGAAGATGATGTGAGAATTCTTCTTGCGGGAGTTTTCTCGGAGCAAGACAGCGAGGCGCTTGCCGTCGGGTGAGCGGATGATCCCCGGTTCGCAGAGATGAACGTCCGAAGATTTTTGAATGACCTTTGGGTCCGACCAAGTCAGGCCGCCGTCGGTTGAGTTTGTCTGAAGTAATTTGAAGACAACTGGTTTTTCACGTTTGCCCTCTGGTTTCAGAAAGCGTCCATCATCATGGAAGAGGCAGAAGTAGTGACCGGGTTTGTTTTTGACTTCCATGTGGCATCCCATGGCAACGATGCCCCCGAAGTTTCCAATGGGCTTGAGCTCGGACCAAGAAGCACCTTCGTTTTCCGAGACCGACATGCGAATGGGATGCAGCCCGGAAAACATGATGATGCGTTTTTTGCCGGCGGGATCGGTGACGCGATGAAGGGTGGGGACTTCCTTCGAACTCATCCATGACTTTGGAGTCGGGAGACGCTTCGACCAAGTGAGTCCGCCATCGGTGGAGCGCTTGTAAACGATCCCACCACGCCCATGACCTTTCGGGAAAACGGTCAGGATGGTCTTGCCGTCATCGAGCAGGCAGGTCGTTGGATGTCCAAGATATTGTCCGGATTCCTGATCGACCAAAACCTGACGGTAGTAGTCGTCGGCCAGATCAACGAAAGGGATTTCGTGAGCCCCGGCGGGTGAAGTCACGACCAGGGCGGTGAAGATTGACGTGAAGAATCGCATCTTGTGATTGTATAACTATTGGGAAGATAAGAGAAGAGTTTCGGAGCCCCGGAGCGACTGGACCCTTGGAATGAGAGATTCTTGCTAAACCAGTATATCGTGGAGGATGTGGCCGTGGACATCAGTGAGGCGCATGTCTCTTGAGGAGAAGCGGAAGGTGCTCTTGGTGTGGTCGATACCGAGGAGGTGGAGCATGGTGGCGTGGAGATCGTGGATCTCGACTTTGTTTTCGATGGCCTTGTAGCCCCAGTCGTCGGTTGATCCGTAGCTAATCCCTGGCTTGACGCCGCCGCCTGCCATCCACGTGGTGAAGCCGAAGGGGTTGTGGTCGCGCCCGTTTCCGCCTTGGGCGAAGGGGGTGCGTCCAAATTCGCCGGTCCAAACGACGAGCGTTTCGTCGAGAAGGCCGAGTTTTTTCAGGTCGGTGATGAGGGCGGCGATAGGTTGGTCGACGGTTTTGCAGTTTTTACCGTGACCGTCGACGAGGTTGTTGTGTTGGTCCCAGCGATCGCCATTGCCGCCTGGGCAGGTGAGCTCAATAAAGCGGACGCCGCGCTCCACAAGGCGTCGGGCGAGGAGACATTGGCGGCCGAAAATTTTAGTCTGATTGAAATCGGACTCCAGACCATACATTTTTTGCACGGTGTCGGACTCGCCTTTGAGGTCGAGAAGCTCGGGGACGGCGGCCTGCATCCGGAAGGCAGTTTCGTAGTTGAGAATGGCAGATTCGATTTGCTCCTCGCCGGCGAACCGGACCTTCGCGGCCAAGTCGAGATCTCTCATGAGCCTCAGTTTGCGTTTTTGAAGTTCGGTATTCGCCTCGGCCGGTTTGATATTGGCCACGGGGGTATTCCCAGAGTTGAAGACCGAGCCTTGGTAAGCGGCGGGAAGGTATCCGGAATTAAAATTGTCGAGCCCGCCCGGAGGGATGAGACCTCCGTTGAGGACGACGAATCCGGGAAGGTTTTGGTTTTCGGTACCGAGGCCATAGCCGACCCAGGCCCCCATGCTGGGACGTCCCTGGAGGCCCGATCCGGTGTGGAGGAAGTAGTTCGCCGCGGTGTGTTCGGGAAACTTGGAGGTCATCGATTTGATGAAGGTGAGGTCGTCGGCAACCTCGGCAATATGGGGGAAAAGGTCGCTGACCCACGCTCCCGATTGGCCGTGTTGTTTGAACTTCCAGGGCGATTGCATGACCTTGCCGATATTGTCAAATTGGGTGGGTTCAAGTTTGCCGATGGCTTTTCGGGGATCCTGCCCGCTGTATTTTTCGAGGGCCGGTTTGTAGTCGAAGGTGTCGACCTGCGAAGGGCCGCCATCCATGTAAAGGAAGATGATGTTCTTGGCCTTCGGAGTGTGGTGCGGCTTCTTTTGCGCAAGGGGATTTTTGGGATTGTAGTCTGCGGTTTCCCCGCAGGCGTTTTTCCCCAGAAGAGCTGAGAGAGCGACGGCACCAAATCCGCAAGCGGATTGTTGAAGCATATCGCGTCGAGAGAAGGCAGTGGGGCGGAAATTTTGGCAGTGCATGGTCGTGTAGAAGGTTTGAAAGTGGCAGCAATCAGTTTAAGAATATGAATTCCTTGGCGTTCCAGAGGGAGTGAGCGAAGTCCTGCCAGGCGGTTTTCTTAGCAGGATGAGTTTGTATCCAGGCAAGTGCGGTCCTTAATTCATCTTGGGATGGATGACGGGCGAATGCTTGCTGGAACATCATTTCGATGCGGTTCCGGTCTTCCTCGATGTTCGCCGTGGAGTCGGCCCACCGTTTGGCCTCGCTGACGACGAAGGGGTCATTCATCAAGGTTAAGGCCTGAGCGGGGACGTTGGAGACGGTGCGGCGGGCGACTGCGGAGAAGGGGCTGGGCATGTCGAAGGCGAGCATCATGGGTGGGAGGAAGTTCCGGCGGATGCTGGTGTAAATCGAGCGGCGGCCGGCTCCATCGAGAGGCCCGGATTTGGGGCGGCCTCTTCCTTGCATGAAGCTGGTAATGTGGACTGAAATAGAATTTCCGTAGAGTTTGGGGTCGAGTCGTCCTGAGATGGCGAGCATGGAATCGCGGATGGCTTCGGCCTGAAGGCGTCGGACGGGAGCCTTGTGAAGGAGGATGTTTTCGGGGTCGGTGTCGGCGAGATACTGGCGATTCAGATCCGGGTGGGAATTGGCTGATTGGCGGTAGGTTTTGGAGAGGACGATTTGGCGGATGAGGTCTTTTTGGGACCATTTGTTTTCGATGAGAGCGGCAGCCAGGGAGTCGAGGAGCCCGGGATGGGAGGGCGGGATGCCCATGGGGCCGAAGTCGTCGATGGTGGGTACGATGCCCCGACCGAAGAGGTGGTGCCAAATCCGGTTGGCGGCGACGCGGGCGGTAAGTGGGTTTGTTCTGGAGACGACCTGTTCAGCCAGTTCGAGCCGACCGGAGGCTTCGCTCGGTGGCAGGATTTCTTCGCCGCCGAGGGCGGTGAGGAAACGGCGAGGAACTTCCTTGCCGAGATTTTTGTGGGAACCACGGATGTGGACGGAGTCGTTTTCGGGCGTACCGTCCGTGACCGAGAGAATGGTGGCCGCAGGGTTGGGGATGGCCTTTGAGAGTTCTTTGGCCTCGCTGGAAAGTTTTGTCAGCTGGTCGCCGAATTGTTCTTGGATTTTCGCAGCGAGAGGATTTGGCGTGAAGATTTGGTCGACCTTTGGGATGTCACGGGCGTTGGTGACTGCCATGACGGCGACGGATCCCCCGCCGTTGTCGATGATTTCGAGGTAAGCTTTTTGGCCGGTCTTTAGGGCGATGTCTTTGCTGTTGAGGGTAACCCACTGCCATTTGTCGCCGGTTTTGATGTCCTTCCGCATGCCACCGAAAAGGAGGCCATTGAAGCCACCCATGAAGTATCCGTCGATGATGAGTTGGACCTTGGCATTTCCCTTAACGTAGAGGTGAACGCGGTCGCCGGTGATCTCGAAAGTGGGCGTGCGGAGAACTCCGTGGAGTTTTTCGCCGTAGCGGCTGCTATCGTAGACCGCATGCTCGGTGGTGGTATTCTGGATGGGATTCCAGGTGAGGGCGGGGAGATAGGAATCACCAAAAGCGTGGCCGGAGGTGAACCAACGGGAGTTGGTGGGGAGGAGGAGCCCGTCGGGAATTTCGGTGGTCGATGTCGAAGAGACGGCGAGGTTTCTACTTTCCTTGTTTCCGGCGGCGGCGATTTTTTCGATCTCGGAAATGCCGGTCGCGATTTTTTGACCGGGATCTTGTTTATGTTCGTTTCGGCGGGTGCTTTGGAGGAAACCGGTGAGGGCGTAGTAGTCGGCGGTGGAGATGGCGTCGAACTTATGGTCGTGGCAGCGGGCGCAGGCAATGGAGAGGCCGAGGAAGGATTTGGAAAAGGTATCGACCATGTTGTCGATGCGGTTGGCCTCGTCCAGTCGCACGTCGGTGGGGGCGTGGACGGCCTCACCGAGATACCAGAAGCCGGTAGCGATGATTGACTCGTTGGTTTGGTCTTGAGGATTGAGTCTTGGTTTTGGAAGCAGGTCGCCGGCGATATGTTCGGCGACGAAGAGATCGTAAGGGACATCGGCATTGAGGGCGCGGATGACGTAGTCCCGGTATTGGTGGGCGTTGTGGATGGGGTAGTCAAACTCGTGACCGTGGGTCTCGGCGTAGCGCATCAGGTCGAGCCAATGACGCCCCCAGCGTTCACCGAAGTGAGGTGAGGCAAGGAGGCGGTCTACCGCGGTTTTAACGGCGGTATCGAGATTGCTGGCGGCGGCTCTTTTGAATTCGTCGATTTCCTGCGGAGTCGGAGGAAGGCCGGTGAGGTCGAAGGTCAGGCGTCGTAGAAGGGTTGAGGGCTCGGCGTGGGGAGCGGGACGGAGCTTGGCTTCTTTCAGTCTCTCGCCGACGAGTTGATCGATGAAACCCGGCGCGCGAGGAGCGGGTGCGAGAGGCTTCCAGCACCAGTGTTCCGATTTGCGTTTTTCGAGGTCAAAGGCGATGGCGTTGTCTCCAGCGGTCGGGGGGGCTTCCTCCGGCCATGCCGCTCCGCTTTTGACCCAGTTTTCGAAGTCTGCGATTACGGAATCGGGAAGCTTCGATTTTGGAGGCATTTCCATATCGGTATCTTCATAGCGGATGACTTCGATAAGGAGGGACTTCTCGGGGTCGCCTGGAATAAGGGCGGGCCCGGAATCGCCTCCTTTCAGAAGCCCTTCACGTGTATCGAGGTAGAGATCGGCCTTGAGTTTCTCTGAAGTGACAGAGTGGCATTCGTGACATTTGTCAGCGAGAACCGGTCGGATCTTTTTCTCGAAGAAGGCCAGCTGTTCACTGGAAAATTTCTCGGCGGAGCAGAGCGGTGCGACGCCGAAATGGAGAGTGAGGGATACGAGAAAAATTTTTGCCGGATTGGCCATACCATAAAAACGTTGTGAGGGAGGGGAAATTGCAAAAGAAACAAGCTAGTTTTGTTCCGGATGCCTTCCCAGCCGGAAGTTACGAATCTCATTGGCTCCTGTTTCTTGAGTTTGTCGGGGGGAAATCATTGATTTCATTGATATTGGGTTTTTGTAAATCGATTGTTTTGGAAGGAGCTTTTTTCGAACACAGATTGCGGATTCAAAGGGGAAGGAATGGCTCGCTCCCAGCCGCGGTCTGGTGAAATCGGTCACTACCCCAAATTAGGGTGGTTACAAGACTCAGGTGATTTCGATCAAAAAGCCGGAATGAGACTCGATCGGAAAAGTGACTCGCGGCGTGGGACTGTTTGCTCCGGTTTACAAGCCGCGGCATCCCGCGGCTCCGTTTTACCTGGAATCGGAGGGGGCGACACGCTCGAAGCGGGCGCCAGAAGAGATATCGGTGAGAAAGTATGCCGCGCCACCAAAGACCACGAGGATCAGGAGGGCAAAAATCATCAGCATGAAATTCTTCATAAGGAGAGGTTAAGGGGATCGCTTTGGAAATCGACAAAAAAACCCCGGCTTTATGGAAAAGCCGGGGTCTTGAAAGTTGGGTGGCTCTAGGCGCGACCGAGGTAAGATGATTCCTCGGTGCTGATCTTGAGTTTGTCGCCCGGCTTTACGAAGAGCGGGACTTGCACGATCAAGCCGGTTTCCAGAGTGGCGGGCTTGGTGGGATTGTTGGCGGTGTCGCCTTTGATGCCCTCGGAGGATTCGGTGACTTCAAGCTCCACGGTGGAGGGAAGGTCGATGCTCACGGCCGCGCCCTCGATGAATAGAACTTCTACTTCCTGGCCTTCCTTGAGGAAGTTTTTGGAATCTCCCACAAATTCATCGGCAAGAGCGATGTTGTCGTAGGTCTGCATGTCCATGAAGTTGTAAATGCCGGGTTCGGCGTATGAGAACTCAAGCTTTTGGCGGTCGGTTTCGACGATGTCGACCTTTTCGCTGGAGGCGAAACGGATGGTCTTGGTCTTTCCGGTGTTAAAGGAGCGGATGGTAGCTGCGATGAGGGCGTTTCCTTTGCCCGGAGTGCGGTGTTCGAGTCCGAGGACGACGCCACGGTCACCTTCGTATTTGATGCACTGCCCGCGTTTGAGGTTGGTTGCGACGATTGCCATAAGTAGTTCGTTAACTGTGGAGATAGGAAGTAGGGAAAGCCGCCCGCGGGGTCAAGCGTGCTTACTTCTCCCGAATTTCGACGAAATCCGCCATGTAGCTCAGGGAGAGGGCGCGGTTCTTGGTGAGATTGGTTCTGGCGGCTGCCGAGATGGTGCGAAACATGGTTCCTTCAACCTTGGCGTAGTATTCGACGATATTGTGGATTTCCTTGTCGCGGTAGACAATCCAGGCGCGTTGGGAGTCTTTTAAATTGGCTTTCCCAGCCGCGTCGAGACCGGCCATGAGCTTCTGGTAGTGTTTGTTGAGTTCCTTGTCCCAGCTTTTGAGGGCGTTTTCGTAGGCGACAACCATTCCGTGGGTGGAGCTGTTTTTGTCGATATCTTTGTCGAATTGGACGTCGATGGGATGTTCGTCTTGAGCAAGGGCGGGGCAAATGAGGAGGAGAATGAAAGCAAGATACTTCATGCCTCACTTTATGAAGACCTCGGCGGAAAAGTCCACCCGGTATGTCATTTCGGACTCACGGATGGTATGACGGAGGATTTTTGAGGGACGTTCGAGCTCCCAGGCGTCCACTTTCTCAAGCCATTGATCGAGGTCTTTCACTGGCCCGATCACGGTGAGAGTGACATCGATGTGCCGGGGGTCGTCGGATGGATCGTTCCGGGCATGGAGAATTTCGAGCTCTTCGGTCAGGGGCGGGAGTTCGCAGATTTCGATAATTTCTTTCCCAGCGGTTTGGGTTTTCCAGAGGTCGTAGAAGTGTTTGGCCGCCAAAGTCACCAAAACCAAGAGAATGAGGCTCATGATTTGGCGGATTTTTCGGAGACGACCGGGACGCATGGCAAGGTATCGACTTGCCCGAATGATAAGGGGCGATTACTGCTTTCACCAATGATCTATTTGGATAACCACGCGACGACTGCGGTTCACCCGGAAGTTGTGGAAGCAATGTTACCGTTTTTCGCCGAGTATTATCATAATCCGTCGAGCGGGTATCGTGCGGGGAAGACGGTGAAGAAGGCGATCGCGGAGGCTCGTGGCGAGGTGGCGCAGTTGATTGGTGCGAAAGAGGAAGAGGTGGTCTTTACGGGATGTGGCACCGAGTCGAATAACATGGTGCTTAAGTCGCTGGCCCGGATTTATGGGCGGAAGACCTCACGGGTGATCACCGGAGAAATCGAGCATAGTGCGGTCTTGCGGCCCTGTCAGGCGATGGAAGATGTGGGCTTCGAAGTGCACCGCTGCGGTGTCGATGCCGGGGGGCGGTTGGATCTTGGGCAATTCAAGGAAGCCTGTGCCGGAGCGGAGACGGGATTCGCGAGTCTGATGTGGGCGAATAATGAAACGGGAGTGATTCAGCCGATTGCCGAGGCCTGTGAACTTGCCCGTGAGAATGAGATAGCCTTTCACACCGATGCCATTCAGGCAGTGGGAAAAATTCCGATCGACGTGAAGGAAATACCGGTGGATTTCTTGAGTATTAGTGGCCATAAGTTTCACGCGCCTAAAGGAATTGGCGCGATTTATCTTCGCGAGGGAGTGCGGTTTGAACCTCTCATTCGTGGAGGGGGACAGGAAGACGGACGACGCAGTGGGACCGAGAATGTGGCGTATATCGTCGGCCTCGGTCGAGCGGCGAAGATCATGCGTGAGGCGATTGAGAAAGATCGGCACGCGGGCATCGCGGCGAACCGTGATCATTTGGAGAAGCGCCTAAGTGAAGAAATCGAAGGAGTGACCTTGAACGGAAGCCGTGAGCATCGCGTGCCGACCTGTGCGCATGTTTCCTTCGAGCGATGTGAAGGAGCGGGCTTGCTGATACTTTTGGATGAGTCGGGCGTAATGGTTTCGACCGGAAGTGCCTGCATGACTGGGAAACAGCAACCGAGCCATGTGCAAATGGCGATGGGGATCCCCACGGAGCAGGCGAAGAGTAGTTTGCGGATTTCCTTTTCCTCTTTCACGACGCGGGCAGAAACCGATGAGGCTGTTGAGAAGATCAAGAAAGCGGTGAAGAAGCTCCGTCAGGTGCAAGGCGGTGACGGCGTGGGTCCGGTGATGGTATATTCGTAGAAGAGTTTTACATAGATTTCGCTTTGGGGTTCGCTCATTGTAGGAATTCGCAAAGATGAAGTTAAAACAAGTAGTAGGACTCGTGCTGGGATTGGTCGTGGGAGCCTTTGGAGGTTTTCTTTTTTCCAATAGCCTGCCGCCGGAGGTGGGATCTGTTGAGGAGGAGTTGGAAATATTACGCAATTCGAATGCTCAAAATGAGCGGATGCTCAGGTCATACCAACGGAATGCCCGGAGGGACACTACCCCGGATGAGCTTCGTCGACTGGCGAGAGATGTCCGGGAGGGCAAGGATATCAGTCCGGACGATCTTTTTGCGACGATGAAACCCTGGATGCGACAGATGTCGCCAATTTTTGAGCGAATGCGTGAGGTGAATGAAGAAGACTGGGCGGATGTCCGCACTTCTGAATGGGCGCGACAGTATGCTCTCAATGCTTCACAGCGGGCCCAGTTGAAGGAGTGGTTTCGAGCGCAAGGCGCGGAGCGGGCGAAAGCTCTCGTGGCTGTCATTGAGAGCAAGCACAGTGGCTTTGTTGATCTGATTAGGGCAACGGAGTATGACTGGAAGGATGCACGGGGAGCGGACAAGTTGATGGAAGGTTTTTTGAAGGGGGATCAACTGGAGGAATTCAAATCAGGGCGACTGGCGGAGCGTGCCGAAAGTGTGCAGCACGAGGCAGACCGGAACCTCTCGAGATTGGATGGCATCGTAGCGCTTGATTCGAAACAGCATGAGCAACTGTTCGGCGTTCTTTCGCGCGGGGCGGAGGATTACCAACCCGGTTTGAATGTCGATGGACTGGCGGGGGATAATAGCGCCCTTAACCGACGTCAGCGGGATACGGAAATCCGTGCGGCCTTGCGTCCGGATCAGATTGACAAACTTGATGAACATCAGCGGAACAGGAGAGCAGAGGCGGAAAAAGAGATGCGGCGGATGATGATGACCTTGCCGAAGGACTGGGATTTGTTGGATCGAGATACTTTTTAAATGAGCGAGCAAGCAATTGAGATCCGTGACCTGCGGGTTGACTATGGAGACTTTGTCGCGGTGCGTGATATCAGTCTGAGTGTGCCCTGCGGGGAGGTCTTTGGATTGGTCGGGCCAAACGGAGCGGGTAAGACAAGCACTTTCAAAGTGCTGACGACCTTGATGGAGCCAACCTATGGGGAGGTAAGTATTGCGGGGTTGGATATTTTCGAACAAGCGGAAGAGGCAAGGGAGGTGATGGGGTATATGCCCGATCTGGCGCCGGTGCCGTCTGACTTGAAGCTCTGGGAGTTTTTGGATTTTCATGCCAATACACATCGTCTGGGGAATGGAAAAGAACGCCGGGCACGCGTTGATGAATGTCTCGGATTGGTCAATCTGTTGGATAAATCGGATTCTTGGTGCAAAGAACTTTCGCGAGGGCAAACACAGCGATTGGTGCTGGCGAAGACTTTGTTGCATCGGCCAAAGGTTCTTATTCTTGATGAGCCGGCAAGTGGGCTTGATCCGCTGTCGCGTCGTGAGATGCGAATGATCCTTCAGGATCTCGCCAGGCAAGGATCAACGATTATTGTGAGTTCGCACATTTTGAGTGAACTGGCGGAGATGTGTTCTTCGATCTGTGTCATGAATCAGGGAGAGCTCCTGGCCTCGGGATCTGCGGAAGAGGTGAGGAGTCAGCTGGGAAGCGCGGAGCGTCGTCTGACTGCGGTGGTTTTGGGTGATGCGAATCCGGTAGTTTCGTGGCTAGAGGGGCGAAATGGGGTGAGCGGAATTTCGATCGACGGCACGCGGGCGAGTTTTAATTTTGTGGGAAGCGATGAGGAGCAGGGGCGGCTGTTGCGTGATCTGGCAACGGCTAAATTGGGATTGCGGTCCTTCGAGGAGGGGAGTTCATCCTTCGAGGAAATCCTGGTGAAAGTGGCGGAAGGGAATCGTGAATCATGAGTGAAAAAAGCAAACATCAGGCTGCCGTGCCGGCCTGGAAGATTTGGGCCAATCCCATAGTGCTGCGCTATGCGCGGAGTCGTCTTCGGATTACCGGCTTTGGGGTGCACCTGATGGTGGTGATGTTGATTGCCGGATTTATCTTTTTCGCAGGGAGGGCCGCCGGGGTTCATCAATTGAATTTTGACGCGGTGGGTGCCGCGCGTGGCCCGATCATTCCTCTGCTGGTCCTTCAGGGAATCGTGTTGTTTTTGTTGGGGACCGGGCAGGTGGCCGGGGGGATGACGGCAGAGTCAGACGAGGGTGTCTTGGATTACCAGCGATTGGCCCCGATGACACCTCTGGCGAAGGTCATGGGTTACCTTTTTGGTCTATCCATCCGGGAGTGGGCTCTCTTTTTGGCAACGATGCCTTTTACGATTGTGTCGGTGGTGCAGGGCGAAGTGTCGATACGCTACTTCCTGCAACTCTACGCGGTCTTTGTGATGGCGGCGATCTTGTATCACCTCACGGGGTTGGTGGCGGGAACGGTGATGAAGAACAAACGGTGGGCCTTTCTTGCCTCGATGGGCATGGTGTTCCTTCTCTATACCGTGATTCCCCAGGCGGCTAAATTCGGCCTGGTCTATTTCAAGTATCTTACAATCTATCCGGTGCTTGAGGAAGTGCTGCCATTTCTGATCGAGTCGCGGGTTGGAATGGTCATGGAGGGGTATCAGCAATTGGTGCCCTCGGCTAAATTTTTCGGTCTTAATCTTCCGCAGTATGTCTTCACCTTGATTTCCCAGGCGGTGTTGAGTTTTGCAATGGGGTTGATGCTTTGGCGTCGTTGGCGAAAGAATGATTGTCATCTTCTGGGGAAATTTAGCGCGGTGGCGATCTTTGCCTGGTTGCAGGCGGTGTTGCTTGGGAACTCGCTGCCTTTGATCAATCAGGGTGATGTTTTTCCGTCACGAGAGTTCGATCGAAGATTTGGGAGGTTCCTGGAAACGGCTGCGGAAGGCTGGTGGCCTGCCCCGACCGAGGCTTTGGTGATGGTTGGACTTTATGGTCTCGTGACCTTGTTTTGTCTTTGGGCAATGATTGTGCTCATCACACCTGGGACTGACGATCAAATGAGAGGTTGGCGGCGGGCCCGGAAATTTGGAAAGACTAGGCTGCCTCCCTTATGGGACTCTGCCACTTCCACCCCATGGACCGTTATGATGGCAGCGATGGGTGTAGGAGGTTGGTATTTCTTTGCGAAAAGTTTGATGGAATCGCGATGGTATCCGGGCCTGGATCTTACCGGTGGGACTCTGATTGCGATGGTATTGGTAATATTTGGTGGTGGTTTGTCGATGCAGGCTTTGCTTGAGGCGAAAGGGAAGAAGTATACCGGCGTGACCGTCTTGTTGGTAGGAATGGTCCCCGTGATGATCGCGGTCATTGTAGGCTTGAATAGTGACCGACTAATTCCGGCTGCGATTTGGTTGGCGGGTATGTGCCCTTTGCTCTGGCCTGTCTATGGTGCCTATATGGCGATCCCGGTTGATGACATGCCGCGAGATTTTATTCGGGCCGCGCCCAATGCTTTCTGGTTTTGGCAAGGGGTTGTCATTTTGCTGTCAGGGTGGCTCCTGGTAAAGTTGAGAGAATCCCGCAAGGCCATTGCCGAGGCGTCGAAAGAGTAACTTTGGGCCTTCCGGCTGTTCATTGATCAGGAGTTGATCTACTGAGGGTCATGCCGTCGCGGGGTCGTCACCAGAGTTCATCGAGGGAATGTCTTCGGATGATCCGCAAGGTGGAGGCGCTCGAAGGTGTGGTTGGGGTGATTATCGGGAGATCGTATGGCGGCAAATCGCTCGGACGGGGCGGCACGACAGGAACGATTCGAGTGCAGCGGGAAATTTCCGGTGGTTTGAAGGCGGTGACGCAGACTGCCAAGGGAGTACAGGAACTGTTTATCCGCACTGAAGCGGGTTGCGCGGAGGGGGTTTGGGAGAAGGTTCGGGAGCTCGAGAGCTAGTTTTTTCTCAAAGTTCGTAGCACATCAGGCGGTTTTGCTCGCGGAGGTAGAGTTTGCCGTTGGAGACAACGGGGTGGGCCCAGGATTGGGCCTCTTGGTGGGCGGGCATAAAGGAGCCTTTGAGTTCGTAGGCGGCGGGGGTGGCTTTGATGAGGGCGACGTGGCCGCTTTGGTAGCGGTAGATAAGGTGGCCGTCGACGGCGGTGACGGCTGCTGAGCCGTTACCGGCACCTTTGACAGGCCCCCATTTAACCTCGCCGGTTTTGAGTTCAACGCAGATGGGGTCGCCGCCGTTGTGCTTGTGGCCGCAGTAGATGTGGCCGTTGATGAGGATCATGCCGCCGTGGTGGTTTTGGAGGACTTTGGGTTTGAGGAAGTAGACCTCTTCGGCGGACTTGCCATCAAGCTTCAGGAGGGCGGAGCCGGTGCCGTATCCGGTGGAGCAGAAGACGTGATCACCTGCGATGACGGGAGTGGGGATGTTGGCAGTGGAATTAGCGACGGAGTTGTAGCTCCAGAGATGTTTGCCATCCTTGGCTCGGACTCCGATGACGCCGCGGCCGGTCATTTGGACGTATTGTTTGACGCCGCCGGCATTGGAGATGGCGATCGAGCTATAGCCAGCGCCGTCTTTACCTTTCTTGCCGGTGTCACCAATTTTAGTTTTCCATTTGGTAGCGCCGGTTTTTTTATCGAGCGAGACCATGAAGGCGTCCTTTCCGCCCGGGGTGCAGACAACGCGGTCACCGTCAACGAGCGGGGATTCGGAAAAGCCCCAGCCTGACATCATCTTGCCGTCCCATTCATCTTTGAAGCTTTTGGACCAAACGATTTTTCCTTGAGTGGTGAGGCAGACGATGGCTCCGTCGGAAGAGGTGACATAGAGGTGGCCGTCATCGATGGCGGGAACCGAGCGGGCACCGCCGTATCCATGCTTGGGTGGGAGTTTGGTGATGGGCGTTTGCCAGAGAAGTTTGCCGTCTTTGGCCGAAAAGGCGCTGACGCCCTGCCCTTTTATTTTGTCGTTGTAGTTCCCGCTGGTGTAGATGACGCCTTCAGCAATTGAGATGGAGGAAAAGCCTTTTCCGCTGCCTTTGGTGTTCCAAAGGAGTTTGGGTTTTTGTTTGTTCCAATCGCTGATGACTCCTGTTTCGGAGGAAATTCCGGTTCCGTCAGGACCACGCCACTGAGGCCAGTCTTTGGCGGTAGCGGGTGAGGTAAAAAGAATCAGTGCTGCGAGAGAAGGATAGTTCATTGCCCGTTTTTACTTCGAATCGGGCGGGGAGAGCGACCATAATTGTAGCCGAAATTTGTAACTTTTGTGCGGGTCCCGGGCCTGCCACCCGGGATCAAAAAGACAGCTTTCGACTACTTTTGCCGCTACCTGATGGTGATGTTGAGCGACTTTAAGGGAACGTTGAGGTCGAAGTTCTCTTCGTAGTCTCCGACGAGGCCGCCGTTGTCTTTTCCTACTTCGAGCGCGTCGATGGGGTGGTTGGTGAGTTGATGGTCGCCTTCCTTGATGGCAAGGCGTTTGTTGTCTGAGCGGAGGATGAGAGATTTCTTAGTGACCTTGGCTTCGAGTAATCCCTTGGAGCCGGACGGGAGCGGAGCCTTCATGGTGAAATCCTTGCCGCCGCGTCTCGTGGTGAAGAAGAGCTGTCCTTCCTTGAGGTAGAAACTCCAACCGGATGAAGTGCCGCCTTGCGCTGCGATGACTCCCTGTGCGGGGAGCTTTTCGAGTTGAGCGATGACGGAGAACGCGCGCTTCGCGACGTCGGGGGAGGTTTCTTGGGTGAACGTGTCGCCGAGTTTGAGGTGGAAGACTTTCTTTTGAGAAGCCGCAGTCTTTTTGTCTTTCTTTTTTCTCCAGGAATTGAAGGGGACAACGCCGCGTTCCTTGGCCCAGGTTTCGTATTGTTGGGCCATTTTCTGTGCGCGTTCGGGATGTTTTTTTGAAAGGTCGTGTTGCTCGGTGCGGTCGGCGGGGATGTTGTAGAGCTCCCAGGGGCCGTTGACGCCTTTGGCGACCAGTTTCCATTCGCCGTCGCGGACGGCGCGGTTGCCTTCGTGTTCGAAGTAAATCGGCTTGCCGCGTTCGATTGCTTTTCCGGTGAAGGCAGGCGCGAGGGACACTCCTTCGACGGGGATTTTTCCATCGGGGTAGGGGGCCTTGCCGAGTTCAAGGCAGGTTGCCATGAGGTCGATGAGGTGACTTGGATCTTTGGCCCATTTGTTCTTCAGTGTGATTCCCTTGGGCCAATGCGCGACGAGCGGGGTGGCGATGCCACCTTCGTGGACCCAGTGCTTGTATTCACGGAAGGGCGTGTTGGAAACGTTGGCCCAGTTTTTTCCGTAGCCGATTTCGGTTTCGGGAGGTCCCGGCATGACGCCGTCGCCCCGACGGAGAGGATAGCCGTCGCGGGATTGGGGCGGAACCATGTTGGTTTGGAGTTCGTCCCTGCCCATGGGCTTGAGGGTGGGAGCGGATGGGCGTTCGAGAGGTCCGACGAGTCTGCCCCGACCGAAGCCCTCGGCGCAGCCGCCGTTGTCTTGAAGGAAGAGGATGAGGGTGTTGTCGAGTTGGCCGTTCTTTTCGAGAGTGGCGACAATACGGCCGATGCCTTGGTCCATGTTGTCGACCATGGCGGCGTAGACTTCCATGCAAGCTGATTCCCATTCCTTCAGTTCAACTTTATCCCAATCGCCGATGGGGCCGGGAATGGTCCAGTTGGGATCGATGAGGCCGAGGGCCTTCATCTTCTTGAGTCGGGCTTCGTAGACGGGCTTGTAGCCGTCGTCGTACTTGCCCTCATACTTGGCGATGTCTTCCGGAAGGGCGTGCATGGGCCAGTGCGCCGCAGTGTAGGCGACGTAGTGGAAAAAGGGCTTTCCGGGGTGCTCCTTGAAGTGTGACTCAAGGTGCATCACAGTATTGTCGGAGATGGCGTCGGTGTAATACCAGGTGCCTTTCGGTTTGTATTCGGGGTCGTTCTCCGGAGTGATCTGGGTGTTGTCGCGAGTGAGGGAGTTTGGGTCGAAGAGCGATCCCGCGCCGTGAATGGTGCCGAAGAATTTGTCGAATCCGCGTTGGCGGGGCCAATTGTTCTTGGGCGCGTCGTGAGCGATCTTTGGCGTGACGTGCCATTTGCCGGAGAGGTAAGCGCGGTAGCCGGCGGGCTTGAGAGCCTCGGCAATGGTCACGCATTCCTGATTGAGGAATCCCTGGTATTGCGGGAGGCCGTAGTCGCCGGTCATGTGTCCAATTCCTGCTTGGTGTGGGTATAGCCCGGTGAGAAGAGAGGCGCGGGTGGGGCAGCAACGGCCGGTGTTGTAGAATTGCGTGAAGCGCAGGCCGTTGGCAGCGAGCTTGTCGAGATTAGGGGTTTTTATCTCCCCCCCGTAACATCCGATGTCGGAATAGCCCATGTCATCGGACATAATGATGATGATGTTTGGGCGGGATTCGCCGTTGAGATTGAGAGCGGAAGCGCCGATGGCGAATAGTGAGAGGAGAGACAAGCGTGAGAGCATTTTTCTGATACGGATTGAGAAAGTCCTTTTCTCAGAAAATGTGACTCATTGGAAGGACCGACCTTGGCTTTAATTCAGATAAGCATAGCCCGCATTGAGGTAGGTGGCGTAACTGACCCAGAGGAGGTATGGCAAAAGGAGGAAGGCCGCTAAAGGAGAGACGGTTTTAAACTCTTTGATGGTTAGAATGATTGCTATCCAGAGCGCAATGATGACGATCAAGGCAGCTTCAGGATTTTGGGCTCCGAAGAAAACCGGTGTCCAGAGTAGATTCAAGAAGAGCTGGAAACAGAAGACGCAGGACAATTTGGTGAAACCCAGACGCTGTGGACTGCGGTGCCAGATCAGGGCGAAACTGATGCCGATCATGGCGTAGAGAGTTGTCCAGACCGGGCCGAAGATCCAGTTTGGTGGAGTGCCGGGAGGACGAACGAGGTTGAAGTACCAAGAGGGGATCGCGCTGCTGGTCAAAAAGGCTCCCAGCCCGCCCAAGGCTTCCATGACGATAATGCAGAGAACAATCTTGGCTGAGAGGGAGCGGAATAGCATGGTCGAGAATACTCCGATTCAAGTAAAAAGCGGTGATTATTTTTTTCGAAGCGCAACGAGCTTTTTCATACCCTTGAGGTTTTCTGCGGAGAGTTTGGTGTTGCCATTTTTGACGCCGCCGCGGGCTTCGAAGACAAGCCATTTGTCGTAGCCAATTTTATCGAGGCTGCCGGCGAGTTTGGGGAGGTCGGTTTTGCCTTCGCCGAAGTGGATGTTACCTTCAGGCTTGAGATGGATTTCGCAGATCGCGTCGTTTCCGAGTTGTTGGAGGGCGGCGTAAATGTCTTCGCCGCCTCGCATCATGTTGCCGGTGTCGTAATACATTTTGACGTTGGGGGGATTTTCGAGGCGCTTGAAGAGCTCGAGAACGCGGTCGTAGGTGATGGGAGATTCGATGCCGAGAGTGATCCCGTGTTTCCTGGCGATGGGGAGAATTTCTTTGATGAACTTGGTCACGCCAGCGATTTTCTCTTCGCCTTTTTGGAAATTGGAGGGGCCGAAGAAGGGAAAGAGGAGAACTTTGCAACCGAGGGCGTCGCATGCTTCGATGGACTGCTTCATGATGGTGAGTCCCCTGTCGCGATCGGGCCCGTCTTTCCAGACGTTGATGCGATTCATGCTGCCAGCGCAGAGCGAGATGATTTCGACCTTGTGTTTTTTCGAGGCCGCAAGGAATTCTTCCTGAAGGGATTGGATCGAGAGTGTGAGGACGCCGTTGGTATCGAGTTTTCCGGTGTGGATTTGCACGCCCTGAAAGCCTGCTTTTTTGGTGAGCGCGATGCTTTCGACGACGCCGCGGTTTCCGAAGGCCGTTTCCATGACGGCGAGTTTTTGGGCCGGGAGCGAGGCCGTGGAAAGAATTGAGAGAAGAAAAAAGATGATGGAGCAAAATCGCATGGCGGGATTACGAGCAGAGTGGAGGAATTTTGACAGGAAATATTGGAAGTGATAGGGCGTGGTTATGGGAATCGTTTGTCGGGTGGGATTTGTGTGGTTGATTTAGTTGATGGGGTATCGGTCGCAAGAGGTGGTAGTTGAGGAGGAACCTTCCAGAGAAGTAGAGAGAAAAGGTCTTTCTGCTGAAGTCAGGTTAGAGGAGGCGAGAGAGTTGGAAAAGAAGGGGCAGCTTGACGAGGCAATTCTAGCTTATGGTCGGTTGTTTGGAGGCAACTCAACGGGATTTAAGGTGGTGGTGATGTCTGCAGCGAATGGCTTGTTCCGATCAGTGTGGAGGCAAAATTCTCCTGCGACGGAAGGAAGAGTTACTGACCGGAAGTGCGCTTATTGGAAATTGAACAAGTTTATCGAAGTGAGCAAACGTCTTGTCCGAAAAATGAATGATGAGGAATTGAAGGACAGGAAAGCCTTTGTCGGGATGTTGAAGCGCTTTGAGGAGAGTGGTGAGGCAATGAAGAACTGCCAAATTGAGATCCGGTTTCCTGATTATTTTTGGGGCATGGAACTCCAGCGTTTCGAGAGATTACCAGCCGCTAGCCAATTCGACGTCGAAAAAATCGATAGACGCATCCTCAATTTCCCCCTAGAAAGATTCAAATAAGAATAACCATGAAAGCAATTATTAAGAGACTCATCGCCCCAATCACTCCTGCCTTTATTGGTCTTTTGCTTGTCGCTTCCACGGCCAGCGCCACCGCCGATAACGAATTATGTCCGATCATGATTGAGGATGAGATTGACGAAGAAGCAGTCTTCGAGTTCGCCGGGAAGAAAGTTTATCTCTGTTGTGACAAGTGTGAGGATATGTGGGCAAAGCGGGCCAAGTATTTCATCAAGTCCAGTCCTGATCTTCTCCCGCAGTTCAAGGGAATGGAGAAAGAGCTGGAACTCGATAAGGTCGAATTGCTTCCCCAGAAATTCTGTCCGATCTATACGAGCCACATCATTACGCCTGACTCACCCAGCCTTGAGGTGGACGGGGAAAAAGTTTACTTCTGGACTAAGACTGCCATCCGGAGATGGAACCGGAATGCCAAGGGGTCGCTGAAAAAAGCTCTCGCGGGTGGTTATCTTCCACAGTTCCCCGAAAACAAGAAAGTCGCAGGCAAAGCCAATCCAGTTAAGAAGGCTGAGAAATAATCTTAACTCCTCCAAATTATTCAGATCTCCGGGCGTTGAATCGTCTGGAGATTTTTTATGGAACACGAAGCAAAGCTGTTGATTCCATTTTGCAAGGCTCCGAAAATACGAAAACCCTCAAACGCTCAGCCCAAGGTTTTAAGCTCAGGGCTCCCGGGCATCGGGAGTGGGCACTGAGCCGCTACTAAAATCGATCTCCAGGACCAGTGTTCCAGAGAAGGTGCACCTCTTCGAGCGTGGGGACTTTAAGGGGGCGGATGATGCGGAAGCCGATCCATTGGGCGTCGGTGTGATACCAGATGGATTTGGGCTCTTGAGGGTCTTCGGTTTTCCACCATTGTTCGGAGAATTCACGGGCCGCTGAGCGGAGGTTTTCCGGGGAGACTTCAAAGCTGCCGCCGCGGGTCACGCGGGGGTAGCGTTTTTTTGAGAGCATGAGGGGAGAATTTGCGGGGTGTTTCTCGTAGGTCGGAAGATAGGCGTCGAGGGTCCACTCACTTACGTTGCCGTGCATATCGTGGAGGCCCCAGGGGTTGGGTTTCTTAGTGCCGACTTTCTGGTAGGAGAAGTCGGCATTGTCTCCATGCCAGGCGTATTCGTCGATCTTGGAGGCGTCATCTCCAAAGGAATAGGCGGTCTTGGTGCCGGCCCGGCAGGCGTATTCCCACTCTGCTTCGGTGGGGAGACGGTAGTAGTGGCCGGTGTGAGCAGAGAGCCACTCGCAGAATTTTGAGGCCGCATGTTGGGTCATGGCGAGAGCGGGGTATGCGGGGGCATAGCCCGCGTTGTCGGCAAGGTCGAAGTGCATGGGCGTGTAGGGCGGGGTGGGCTGGGAGATCACGTCGACAAGGGGTTCCCTGCCGACCTCGGGTGGCTCGGGGCTGTAGATTTGGGAGTCTCGATTGAAGGTGCCATCTTTGTTCCGGTCCTTGCCATTTTCCATGAAGATGCGGTAGAGGGCCCAGGTGGTTTCGGTTTTGGCCATCCAGAAGGGGTTGACCGTGATTTTTTTCTGGGGCGATTCTCCTTCGCCGCGTCCCTCTTCGGATTCCGGTGAGCCCATGGTGAATTCCCCGCCGGGGATGGGAAGCATTTCAAATTTGTTGTTCTCGTACTTGGCGACGGTCTCGGTGTAGGGCTCCATTTTCTCTGGAACGTCCTTTTTGATTTTTTCGTAAATCGCCTTGGTGACAGGAAGGAAGGTTGGGTTGCGGTTTTCGAAGCCCTTCGGAACGACGGTGACGCTGGGCTCGGCGAGGAGGCCAGTGGCTAAGAAAGGGAGTGCGGCGAGAGCGTGTTTGATCATCGGGAGTGAATGTAGGTTGGAATTTGGATTTGCCAAGATTTTGAGAAAGGGAGATATCGATGTTCTTAAGATGAGAGGGTGAAGAGCTTAGATCTTGATCGCCGCAGTTTGGCTAAATTGAATCGTGTGTTTCGACGTTGTAGGATCGATATCCTTGTGCGATGGAGGGAGAGCAACCTACGATGACCACGGATTCAAGATTTGTCGCATCGTATGAGAGGACGACACCGATTAATCTCCAAGCCACGTTGGAGATTGATGCTTGGATTGGGGTGCCCTTGTCGAGAAAGCGGTAAAATCGAAAAAAAGTTTCAGGTGCAAAGACTCACCTGAAGCTTTTTAAGTTGAGAATTCTATGGGCTTTTAGTCGTTGAAGGTCAGGTCACGGAATTCGTTGGCGGCGGCGGAGACGGCGCGTTCGATGGGGAGACGCTCGGTTGAGGAGCCCGTCCAGAAGCCGTGGCCGCTGGTGTTGTCCAGGATGTATTGCGCGTCGGAAGGAGTCTCCATGGCGGCGCCGTGGGCGACGAGGAGAGTGTCGGGGCTGAGTTCACGGCACTTTTGGTAAACCTTCTCGGTTTGCTTGGCGGTCTCTTCGATGGTCATGCCGTTGTCGTAGCCTTTGATGCCGCCTTTGGTGGTGCCGGCGTGGTAGCAGAAGATGTGCGGCTTGGCTTGTTCGCAGATGGCGTAGGAATCCTCCTCGGTGAATGCGAGTCCGACGGAGACCATGTCCATTTCCTCTTTGGCGAGGATGAGCATGTCGATTTCATTTTGCAGAGTGATGCCGGCGGAAGTCATGACCTTGAAAATTTCAGAGTCGTGATCGATGTAGGAGATGGAGGGTCCGATGTTGGAGACGGACTGCACGCCCATATCTTTGCACTGTTGGAGAACCATGCGCATGTCCTTGAGTGGATCGTTGGCATTGAGGCAGGCACAGACGAAGGATTTCCCTTCGAGCGCGGGCATGATGTCCTCGCGGGTGTAGTCGAGGGTCTGCTTGTTGGAGTCGAGGATGGGCCACATCATGGACATGGTGCCCATGCCATTCGAGCGGAGCCGTGCGCCGGAAAAGGTGTTGATGCAATCGGAGCCAGCGGCTTCTTGAAGCTTGGCAACGAGTCCTGATCCCGCGGAGGAGATCATGATGGGGATACGGGCCTCAACCTTGGCTTGAAGGTTGGCGAGGATCTGCTGGCTGGTGATGCGTTTTGTGATCATAGGAATTGGCTGATTTATTTGTTTAGTTCAAGATGGGTTGATTCAGGTTCGTGGTAGCGCGCCGGAAGGACGCCGCTGATGGCATCGGCGACCTCTTCAGGATGAAGGTCTTCGCGCGGACTGGAAAGCACAAGTGAGGGGGCGGTGTTTTTTTAGCGAATCGAGCGATTCGAAGGGACTGTCGCTCCAGACGCGGAGTGCCGTCGGCCAATCCGAGAGTTTGATAGGTGATCATTTCAATCGGGGCGTGGTATCTCGAATTGATCACCAGTTCGGGTATACCAATCAGGCGAGGCCATGCGGCCCAGAGGGTGAAATGCTTCATGTTTTAGGTAGCCCTTCTCGTCGGTGAGTCCGTCGCGAATGTGCACAAAATGAACTATGCCTATTACGAGGCGGTTGGAGCCGATTTCGATGGTGGAGTGTTCGGTGCATTCAAGCGCGACGGGGGCCTCGGCGATACGGGGGACGGAAATTTTCTCGGAAGGCAGGGTGGTGAGTGGGAGATTGTCTAATTCACTTTCGCCGTGAGGCAGGGTGGCGGAAGTGGTGATCATGGCTTCGCCAAGTGGTTCGTCGACCATGTGAACGATAAATTCGCCGGTCTCGCGGATGTTGCGCGCGGTGTCTTTCGGAGTGTGGCGGTTTTTGTTTCCTGGCGCGAAGGCGACGATGGGTGGGTTGGAGCCGAAGACGTTGAAAAAGGAAAAGGGGGCGGCGTTGAGTTTGCCCTCGGAGTCCTGCGTGGTGATCCAGGCGATGGGGCGTGGCGTGACGAAGGAGGCGAGGATGCGGTATCGCTCGGAGGGCTTGAGAGCGAGGAGATCGAAGGTCATAACCTGATTACTCGGGTGGGTTGGATTGCAGGGCCAGGTATTCCTCGATGGCGCGGGTGGGATCATCGGCGCGCATGAGGGTTTCTCCAATGAGGATGGCGGAGGCTCCGGCGCCGAGGGCGCGTTGGGCGTCAGCGGGATTTTTTAAGCCGGACTCGGAAACGAGGAGGATATCGTCGGGGACTTCATCGGCGAGTTGCTCGGTAGTGATGAGGTCGGTTGTCATGGTCTTGAGATTCCGGTTGTTGATGCCGATGAGGTCGGCACCGAGGTCGAGGGCGCGTTCCATCTCCGGAAGGTCGTGGACTTCGACGAGGACGTCAAGTTGGACATCGCGGGCGGCGTCGTAGAGCTTGCGGAGTTTGTCGTCATCGAGGGCGGCCACGATGAGGAGGATGGCATCGGCTCCGGAGACGCTGGCTTCATAAATCTGGCATTCGTGGACGGTGAAGTCTTTTCGCAGCAGCGGGATGGGCGAGATTTTAGAAATGTCCATGAGGTGGGAGAGGTGCCCCTGGAAGTATTTTTCGTCGGTCAGAATCGACATGCAGGACGCGCCGCCGTCGATATAGCGCTTGGCCTGGCGAATAGGATCGAAGTTGGGATCGATGATGCCAGCCGAAGGGGAGGCTTTTTTGACCTCGGCGATAACCCCTAGTTTCTCGGGTCCGCGGTCGAGGGCAGCGCGAAAGCCGCCGAAGTCGTTTCTCATCAAGGCGGAGGCCCGGAGTTTCCTAGTGAGGGGAGTGAGGGGTTCGATCTCCTTTTTCTTGTAGGCGATGATTTCGTCCAGCTTGTTCATAGGTGAGGGGAGTGTAATACGGTATGATCGGGAAAAAGAAAGCGCGATTCCTGTGATCAGCGTCGCTTCTCCACTAATTCCGCGCTTGTGCAGTTCCGCCGGGCACCGGAAAGTCACTCGTCCCATGAAATTTGCCTTCGCCATTTTCTTTTGCCTCGGTGGCTTGCTGTGGGGGCAGGACAGTCCACTGACGGGGCAGAGGGCATCGACCCAGAATGAGGAGTTGGTGGTGCACAGAGGAAGTCCCAAATTGCGTGCGGTGATTGTGCAAGAAGGGGAGGACCTTTTGAGATCGATGGCGACGATTGCTGGGGAGCCTGAGGGGAAGCCCTATCCGGTCGTACTTGAGATTCATCCTGCTAAAGAGGAAGCACCCTCTCGGATCGTGAGAAGTTTCCTGACTCTGCCGGAGAATGAGAACCGCTATCGCTTGCAGGTTGATTTGCGACTGGGGGCGGGGGAGTCGTTTGATCAGGAAAATCTACGCTTGGTTCTCCTGGAAATGTTTATCATCGAGCGGGGGTTGAAAAGTCTGCCGGATGGCGAGAGGGCGACCTTGGTGGAAGTGCCGGCCTGGTTACTTTATGGATTGATGGCTTCGCTGGAATGGGATGAAGGCAAGATGGATCGACGTGTTTATGGCTCACTTCTCAAAAGCGGTGGTTGGATGGAGGTTGAGAAACTGGTGGATCAAAAAGAGATTGAGAAGATGGACCGGCTGAGTCGCGATTTATACCGGGCATCGACTTGTGCGCTGGTGAGAGCCTTTTTGAAACAACCGAAGGGGAAAGAAGCAATGGCGCAATTGGTTTCGGTAGTCGGAGTATTTGAGGGGGAGCAGATTTCCCTGATTCAGAATCATTTTTCGGAGGTGAATCTCAGTCGCAAGGGATTGGAGCGAATGTGGATGTTGCAGGTGGCGGCGATGGGGGAATCACGTCTGGCCGATGCCATGACGATTGCCGAGACAGAGGCCGAATTAAAACGTGGACTTTATTTACTCATTCCCCGGGAGGGAAAAACAGAGAAGTCGCCGGGGATGGATGAATGGGCCGAGGTGCTGGATCTCGAAGATGAAGCCAGAATGGAAGCCGTGCGGGCTTCGTCGGATCAGTTGGTCCAGCTCAGCTATCGTTCCTTTCCAACCTATCGCCAAGTGATCGCGGGATACCTGCAGCTCCTGGCCGAACTTGGTGCGGGGGAGGTAAAGGATGTCGATGAAACGCTCGCCTCGATGCAGACTTTTCGCGATGCCGAGTCAGAACGTTATAAGCAATTGCTGGACTTGATGGACTGGTATCACCTCTCGACCGTGAAGGAGGAAAGCGGTGAATTTGAAGAGTATTTGAAGCTCAAGAAGAGCCTGGAGGGGTCACCAAAAATCAAAGGAGACCCGATCCACGAGTATATGGACCGGGCCCAGAATCTCTTTGAGAAGCCAAAACCGAAGAACTTCCGGTAGTGAAGCGGGAGAGACGGCGACTTTGGCTTAAGCGATTATTTTGAGCGTCGTCTGCGAAGAGGGAGAGCAGTAATCCCTCCGTTCGTTCTTGATCGTTGGGCAAAGCTGGGGAAGATCGCCGTCCCGCGATCCCCAGCGGAAGTTGAGATCATGAGTAGGAATGCCAGTTTTGAAGAAATCGGAGAGGTTTTGCGCCAGCATGACTCCTTCGCCGTAGTCAGTCATGTGCGTCCGGATGGCGACGCCATTGGGTCGATTTTGGCCCTTGGACATGCTTTGGAGGGATTGGGAAAAAAAGTGCGCTATCTGAATGAGGACGGGTGTCCCGAAAGTCTTGAGTTTCTTCGCGGGTCGGAATTGGTGGAAGTTTCCAGCGAAGCGAAGGACTTGGAAATTGATGTTGCGATCACCCTCGATACGGCGGCGCATACCCGGGTGGGAGAGGCTAGCCTCGCGGCGATTTCCGGAGCCAAGGTGCTCATTAACATCGATCACCACATTTCCAATCCGGGTTATGGTGATTTGAATCTTATCGATGACAAGAGTCCCGCAACGGGGCAGATCATTTACGATCTCCTCACTGCTCTTGATTTACCAATTTCGGAAATTTCCCGGGATTCGATTTACGTCGCGGTCTCGACCGACACCGGATCGTTTCAGTATCCCGGCACGACGCAGCGGACTTATGCAATGGCCGCCGATCTGGTCGCTCGCGGCCTGAATGTTGGAGAGATCAATTCACTGACTTACGACAACCAACCGTATCGCAAAGTGGAACTTTTGCGTTCGCTGCTTAATACCTTGGAGCGTAGTGTAGATGAAAAACTGGTTTGGTGGGAGTTGCACAACGACACCAAGGAGCGTCTTGGTTTGATTGACGATGACACGGAGGGAATGATCGATTTTATCCGCTCCGTGAAGGGCGTAGTGGTGGCGGTTTTCTTTGAAGAATTAAATGGTGGCAAGATTCGCGTCTCGATGCGGTCGAAAGATCGTCGCGTGAACGCGAGTGAGATTTGCGGAGTATTCGGTGGGGGCGGTCATGCCCTTGCGGCGGGAATTCGTATGCCGGGACCGATCGAGGATGCGCAGGAAAAGGTGCTTGCGGAACTCCGGAAGACGATTGAACAACTTTAGATTTTAGATGATGCAAAGATCCAACGAGCTCCCGAGCGGAGTGCTCTTGATTGATAAGGCGCCGGATATGACGTCGCATGATGTCGTGGCGATTGCCCGTCGGCAGCTGAATATGAAAAAGATTGGCCACTGCGGAACACTTGATCCCATGGCGACCGGTCTCTTGATGCTCGTGATCAATCGGGCCACTAAAATCCAAGACCTTCTCATGAGCGAGGATAAGACCTATGTTGGAACCTTGACTCTGGGTTTGACCACTTCGACTCAGGACAAGGAAGGTGAAATTCAGGAAGAGAAGGAAGTGACTGAATTTACTAAAGAGGATCTCAAGGCGGCCTTTGACGAGTATACCGGGAACTTTGAGCAGATTCCGCCCATGGTGTCGGCGATTAAGAAGGACGGCGTGCCGTTATATAAGTTGGCTCGCAAGGGGCAGGTCGTGAAGCGCGACCCCCGCCCGGTTTTTGTGACCAATTATCAGATTAATCGGGTGGCGCTTCCAGAAGTCGATTTTACCGTCGATTGTTCGAAGGGTTTTTACGTGCGGACCTACGCCCATGATATTGGGCAGACGCTGGGGTGTGGTTCGCACCTGAGTTCGCTGCGTCGGACCCGCTCCGGGAAGTTTACTCTGGAGCGTGCGGTGAAAGTGGAGGATTTAAAAGTGGCGAATCGGGAAGAGTTGGTGAATTCTTTAATTAGCCTTGCGGAAATCTCCCTGATGCGAGGTGCTTGATTTTGCGATGAATAAAATTCCAAAAGCCTTTTTTTGGGTCAGCCTCCCGCTGTTCATTCTGGATCAGATTACCAAGTGGTGGGTGGTTTTTCGCTTTAAGGAGCCGGCCGAGGGGTTCTTCGCGACCTCGGATGAGAAGGTCGAGGTGATTAGCGGCGTGCTCTGGTGGTGGAGGATTCATAATCAGGGCGTGGCATTTGGAATTGGAAACGGCACGAGTTGGGCGCCCTACGTGTTCCTCTGTGTGCTGGTTGCTGCGCTTTTCATGATCACGATTTTCTGGAAGAAGGGAGCTTTTGCCAATGGCTTGGCTCGCTTTGCAGCAGTCCTTTTAGTGGCTGGAATTTTGGGGAATCTGACGGATCGGCTCTTCCAGGGGTTTTTCCTGGAGCAACATGCCGAAAAGTCATTCCTTACCCGCTTGTCCAAAGGATACGTCGTGGATTTTATCGACGTGAAGATTCCCGGTTACGATAAGATCAGCCCTCGGAGCGGTGGACATTGGCCCACCTTTAATGTAGCGGATTCGTGTATCTCGGTGGCGGCGTTGTGCCTTTTTCTCTCAGCCTTTCGACCTGAGGATGAGAGGGCAGAGAAAGCTGGGGAGTAAATATTGAGGAGTCTCAACGAGGTGAACCATGATAGCTTTCATGGCGGACTAGTGGGGCGCGAGGCAATCTAACCTTCCCGCTTTTCCGCACGGAGGCGGGCTTTAATGACTTTGGCCTTGGCGCGTTGGTAGGGGGTTCTTGGTAGGAGTCGGGGGAGCATCGCCGAGAGGAGATAGATCAGGGGGTAGGCGAGGAGAAAGAGAAGGAAGGCCATTGTGAGAAAGCCAAGAATAAAGCTTCCGGCATTCAGGGTGGTCGCTGCCATACCAGCGAGTTCAGGGACTGGGATCTGAATCTTCTCAAGAATCGGGTGGATCGGGATATGAAGTTCTTGTCTTAGGAAGTCGCCAAAGCTTTCCTGGAAAAACCAGATAGGGAATTGGGTAATCGGGTTGGAGATCCAGCAGGCGGCGGTAGCGATGGGGACATTGGCGCGGAATCTCACCGCTCCGATGGCAGCGAGGATCATTTGGCCGATGATTGGGAGCATTGAGACGAATAGACCAATGGCGAGTCCGGAGGCAACGGTATCGCGGCAAGGGTGCCAGAGCTCGCGTTCGAAGATAGGCTGGAGGATCTTTTTGAGTCGGGGGTGCCGCCGGAGTCGCGGACTGCGCAGAAATCGATAGGCGCGTCGGACGAGCCTGAGATACCGTTTTTTGATTTCAATGCCCATGCCTCAATTCCGCATCCAGAGTAATAGTGTGCGCGGCTGGCTGATCTTACAAGTTTTCGATTACCAAAGGGCGTCGAATTCCTTGCTGTCCCGAATGGCACAGATTTGCGTGAGTCTTTCAGTGACCTGATCGGTCCAGGTATGAAATTCTTTGGGGATGGGTGCTTCGTTTTGAATCCATTCGCCGGTGATAGGATGCGCGACGCCGAGTCGCCAAGCGTGAAGCATGAGGCGGGGAACGGAAACAACTTGGCGGGCGGGTTTGGCGTAAATCGGGTCGCCGAGAAGTGGGTGGCCGAGGTAGTGGTTGTGGACGCGGATTTGGTGGGTCCGTCCGGTGTGGAGGGCGCAAAGAATGAGCGAGGTGCCGTCGGGTGCGGTGTGCAGGAGGTGCAAGTCGGTAATGGCCGGTTTGCCCGAGCCGGGATTGCAAACGTCCATGCGCTGCCGGTGCACCGGGTGGCGGGCGATATTGTTGAAAACCGTTTGGTGGGTCTCTTTGGGAGGGGATTGTGCGACGGCAAGGTAAAGCTTGGTGGTGGAGCGGTCGGCGAATTGGTTCACGAGGCCGGTGAGGGCAGGCTTGGTTTTGGCCACAACGATGCAGCCGGAGGTGTCTTTGTCGAGCCGGTGGACGATGCCGGGGCGGGTTTCATCTTCGTCGATGGCGAGTCGCCCCGCGCAATGGTGGAGTAGGGCGTTAACGAGGGTGCCGTCGGGATTTCCCGCAGCGGGATGAACGACCATGCCGTGTGCTTTGTTGATGACGATGAGGTCGCCGTCCTCGTGGAGGACGGAAAGGGGAATGTCTTGAGCGATGAGTTCGGTGTGGGCTTCTTCGGGAATGTCAACGGTGATGGTGTCGCCTGATTTCACAGGGGTGCGGGCTTTGACCGTGGTACCATTGAGCTGAATGTGCCCCGCCTTGATCAGCGACTGGATTTTTGAACGTGAGAGCGCCGGGAGTCTGCCGGCGAGATAGGCGTCGAGTCGCTCGCTAACGGAATCTGCGATGGTGAGGGTCACAGGGAGAAGCTAGCCGCGGAACATAATGAGAAGCCCGGCAACGAGGCTGCCACAGAGATTGGAAACCAGGTCCTGGCAGGTGTTGGTGTAGCCTCCGACATTGGTTTCGGGAATATTGAGAACGGCGACGAATTCGATAATTTCATTCATCGCTCCGAGGCCCATGCCGGCGAAGATACAGAGGGCGATCATCCCGGCGGAAGGGAAGAGTTTTCGGCCGAGGCGGTATTGCACGCTGGCCCGAAGTGCTTCCCAAATGAGCCAGGTTGCCGAGCCGAAGCCGAAGCAATGTACAACGTGATCAAACTTGATGGTTTCGCCAATGACCCACCAGGAATAGAGGACCTTTTGCTCACCATGATAGGCCCAACCATCGGGCAGGGTGACGAGACCGCCGGCCAGATGCATCGCGCCCCAAAGCGTCATGCACCAGAGCAGTCCTCCGGTGAAATTCACGCCACGGTGCATGTAGGTGATGATAAAGGCAAAGAGAACGATGGACGGGATGTAGATTTTGAGAAACTCCCAGTTCTGCTGGGTCACCGCTGCGCTGATGGCCGCGACCAAATAGAAGGCCACGACCAGGATGATCGTTGTTGGCACACGGGCTTTCCTCATCAGTGGGACTCTAGCGGAATCGTGGGGAAGGAGCGAGGGAATTATTGCCTTAAAAAGGCGCTCGCGATGAGAGTCTCGAAGTCCTTTTTGGCCTTCATGATCTCAGCGGTCGGGCCGGCGGCTTTGAAGAAGACATCGCCGGACGGATGTGGGATGATCGCTCCGAGGAGAGTCCAGCCGGCCCGTGGAGTTTTGTTGCGCTGCATAATGCCTCCCTCAAGGAAAGTGCCGTCCATGGTGACGATCGCGACTTTTTGTTTTCCGTAGTTTTTTTCCTCGGGAGTTACTTTGACTTCACCGTCGAATTGCTTTTGCCAGCGTTTGATATTCGCTTCGATTCCTCCACCCTGGCCCTCGCCGAAGTGGTAGATTTTAACGAGTGGACCTTTGGCCGTGTGGGTGAGGGCGCCTTTGACCATGTGGCTGCCTGGTTCCTGCACCACCCAGGGAGCAGTGGGAATAAATTTAAAGCTCCCGGCTTTGATGGAAACCTCGGCTAGAAGTGAGCTGGCTCCGAATAAAAAGAGAAAGAGGATTGCTTTCATGAAAGAAAAGATAGCGCGAAAATTGCATAAGTGCCAGCGCAGATGCGTGGCAATCAGGGGAGCGGGGTATTGGGCTTGACGGCGTTGGCCGGGCGCGGGTTGTTCTTGTCGAAAACGAGGAGCTGCTCGTAGGTTTCGATGGTGACGAAAGATTCGTCGACCTTGCCGTCCTTGCGGGGGACCCGGTCGGCTTTTAGTCCGAGGTGTTTGGCGAGGAAAGGGTAGGCGGCCTGACGTTTGGAGACGCCGTAGTCGTGCTTTTCCTGCGGGAAATGCGCGTTGCCCAACTTGTCGGTGGCGCCGTAGAGTTGGTAGACGTTTTTGATGTAGGGGAAACCGATGGTGGGAATGTGTTTGGTCCAATCGTTGCCATTTGAGACGACGAGCTGAGGGCGCGGAGCGGCGAGGGCGGCGATTTCGACGTTATTGGTTTTGTGGTGTGGTCCCCAGTGGATGGGCATACCGCTTTCACAGACACAGCCACCGAAGAAGTGTGAGGATACCATGCAAACCGGAATGGAGACCGCGATGCGATCATCGAGGGCGGTGAGGAGAAAGCTCTGCGTGCCGCCGCCGGAGCACCCGGTGATGGCGATGCGGTTTTTGTCGGCTCCGGGAAGAGTGAGCATGAAGTCAACGGCGCGCATGCTGTTCCACGTTTGCAGGCGGAGGATTTCGGGGACTTTGCGATGCTCCCACCCGGCTTCCTTCCAATCACCGTAGCCGACCATGTCGTATTGGAAGACGGCTGCGCCCATGCGGGCGAGGACGGCGCAGCGGATTTGGCGGGAGTCCTTGAAGCGTCCACCGTGTCCGTGGGGGCAGAGGATGGGAGCGAGGGAGTCGAATTTTTCGTTAGGGCGGAAAAGGCTGCCGGTGACGTGGAATCCGGGGGCGCTTTCGAAGGCGACTTGCTCGATGGTGTATCCGTCGTAGATGCGCTTTTTAAAAAACTTGGGATTGAGAGGAGTTCTTTCCGGGAGCGCAGTCAGCTTGGCTCCAGCGAGGATGCCCGCTTTGAGCTTGGCTTTGCGTTTCTCCCACTCGGCGAGAGTGGAATAGTTGGCTTGAAAATCTTTGAGTTCTCTGGCCGCTGCTTCTGGTTTTTCGGCCTGACCGACACGGAGCTTGGGTTCCTCGGCTTGAAGAACGAGGACGGAGAGGAAAATGATTCGAAGAAACATAGAAGCATTCCACAATGGCAGCCGGAATGAGTCGAGGAGGAAAGGCGCGGGGTTTTCGCTGGGGATGGATGGAGGTAGGTTCGAAAAGTAGTTAGGGCTTCAAGGCTTGTTGGAGTTAGCCAAAGATGGGGAAGAGCTGCGTGTCGTGGGAGTTCAAGACTCCAAAGTCGAATAAGGATCTTTGACTGGTTCGATTCCTACAGGCGAGAATACTTGTAGCGACTGAGAATTCTTGGTTTATTGATCTTAGTGGTGATGAGCATATTTCGAATTACTTTGTGGTTGTTGCTTGTCACTTGGTCAAGTTTGCAGGCTGGCGAGGTTGAGTATCGTTTCTATCGTTTTACACCAACGCAATTGAGGGTGACCAATGATTGCTGCGTGCAGTTGGCGGAATTTGAATTTCTTCTGGACGGCGTCAAAGTGGGAACTCCCTTGGTTTCGAATCCGGGGGGCAGCAATCCAGGCGGGGAAACTCCTGATTTGGCGGTTGATGGTTCGCTGACAACGAAGTGGCTGGACTTTAATCAAGGCCCTTTGGTTTTTGATTTCGGAAGTGCGACGACAGTGGATGGGTATCGCTGGTCTACTGCGAATGATGCCACGGAGCGTGATCCGGTGCGGTGGATTTTGGAAGGGAGTGATGATGAAACAAATTGGGACCTTGTTGATGAGCGGTTGGATGGAGATTTCCCAACGCCAAGTGCTCGGTTTACTTACACTCCTACTCTTGAATTAAATTCTGCGCCGGCAGTTCAGTCATTCACGGTGGATCGCTCGCTGATTTCATCCGGAGTGCCGGTGACCCTTTCGTGGGAAGTTGATCCGGGAACGATCGAGCTCTCGATCAATCAAGGTGTTGGTCTGGTGACGGGGGTTACGACAAATGGTGTGGGTTCCATCTCGCTTGATCCGGGGCCAACGGTGACGACTGTGTATGAGCTGACGGCCACTCATCCAAACGGAGCTTCGACGGCACAGCTTGTGGTGACTGTAACCAACATGCCTGTGATCCATGAATTGCTCGCAACCCCTCCCATTGTGGGGCCGGGAGAGAGTTCAACTTTAAGTTGGGAGGTTTTTAATGCCGACAGCTTGGAACTGGATGGCGTTGTGGTGACGGGGGATTTTTTGGCGAAAACGTTGGCCGCCTCGCAGACTTTTACCCTGTCGGCGAGAAATACGAATGGCGTGGTGACCCGAGAGGTTTCGGTGACGGTAGTGGAGCCCGGTGTTCCCATAATCAATGAGTTCATGGCGAACAATGACGGCGATTTGGTGGTTGATGAAGATGGCGAGGATTCGGATTGGATTGAAATTTACAACCCCAGTGGAGCGGTAGCGGATTTAGAGGGTTACTTTTTAACTGATGACGCGGGTGATCTAACAAAGTGGGCTTTCCCGGAGGGGACATTGGGAGTCGATGGCTATCTTTTGGTGTGGGCGTCTGGAAAAGACCGTTCGATAGTGGGGAGCGAAATGCACACCAATTTCAGCCTCAAGTCCGGAGGGGAGTATCTGGCTCTGGTGAAGCCGGATGGCATTACCATTGTTTCAGAATTTGGGCCGGGAGGATCCGACTATCCGGATCAGGATGCGGGGGTATCCTTTGGGGGATTTGGAGAAGGACAACAGCAAGGGTATTTTTTAAGGGCGACTCCTGGGACGGAGAATTCGAGTGGATTCCTCGGCTATGTGGAGGACACGCTGTTCAGTGTGGATCGAGGGCACTTCACCGATTCTTTTAGCTTGGAAATTAGTTCGGAGACCGAGGGTGCGAGTATTCGCTACACAACCAACGGAGCAACGCCGAGCGAGTCCGAAGGGATCCTCTATACCGGGCCGATCACCGTGGACCGGACGATGCCGGTCCGGGCCATTGCGTATTTGGATGGACTAAGATCGACCAATGTCGATACGCAAACCTACCTCTTTGTGGATGATGTAGTGACACAATCATCGGTGACGACGCAGAGCATCTGGGGGCTCCCCGGGGACTGGTCGGGAACTTCGCCGGATTACGGAATGAACTCAAGTGTGGCCTTGCTCCATGCCGCGACGATCAAAGATGATTTGAAAACTGTCCCAAGTTTGTCTCTTGCGATGCCGGAGGAGGATCTTTTTGGATCCAATGGAATTTATGCCAACCCACTCAGCAGCGGGATCAACTGGGAGCGGGCGACTTCCTTGGAATTGATCGATCCGTCTCGTCCTGATGGGAGCATGAACTTCCAGATTGATTGCGGCATGCGGATTCAAGGTGGCGCATTTCGTCGCTTTGATCTTACAAAAAAGAAATCGTTCCGACTCCTCTTCAAGGGAGTCTATGGCGACACCAAATTGCGCTACCCCCTTTTCGGAGATCTCACGACAGATGAATTCGATACACTGATTTTTCGGATGGAATCGAACGATGGATATCAGTGGGACAATCGGACCAACGTGCAGTATGCGCGGGATCAATTTGGCCGGCGGTCGGCATCTGACATTGGCATTCCGTCTTCGCGTGGTCGCTATTTTCACATCTACCTGAATGGAGTTTATTGGGGCGTCTATAATGTCGTGGAGCGGCCAGACGTCTCCTTTGGTAAAACTCATTTCGGGGCGGAGAAGGAAGATTGGGATGGGATTAATTTTGGGACACCGACCAATGACAGCTTGAAGGATTCCTGGAACACTTTGGTGAGTCTTGCTGGCGAGGTGAACAGCGCCGGGAGCGAATCAGCGCGGACGGCAGCCTACATGAAAGTGCAGGGGCTCAATCCCGATGGCTCGAACAATGATGGCTGGGCCGACTTTCTGAACGTGGACAACATGTGTGATTATTTGCTCGTGAATTGGTATACCGGAAATGCCGATTGGCCGCAGCGGAACTACTACACGGGAAGGGAGAGGGATGTGCTTGACCCTGTTGCCTGGAGAGGATCCCGGACGAGTTCTGGGACGCACTTTTTTATGTGGGATGTCGAGACCTCGATGTTTTTGAACTCGGATCGCGATCGGACAGATGCCGTGAGTAATGTTAATGTCCCTTTTGGCTCCCTTCGTGGGAGCAAGGAATTCCAGGTGAGAATGGGAGACCGGGCACATCGGGCGTTGTTTAATGGAGGAGCGCTGACGGCGAATGAAGCGATGGCGCGTTATTCTGATATTACAAAGGATCACCGGAGTATCTTAATTCCCGAATTGGCCCGGTGGGGCGATCAGCATGGGACACAGCGAACGATTGAGCAGTGGGAATCAGCCTATGACCAGATTCAAGATCAATGGTTGTCGGATCGTTCGCCCGAGTTGGTGGAGATCTTGCGCCGATCAAATTATTATCCTGATTTGGATGCGCCGAGTTACAGTCAACACGGCGGAGATGTTCCTCTGGGAGGTGGTCCCGCCTTAAGTGTTCCGGTTTCGATCCCGCAGATTTATTACGTTTTTGGGGATGATGATTTTGATGAGACCTCTTACAATCATCCTCTGGATCCAAGATTGATAGGGGGAGGGATCTCACCATCAGCGACCTTGATCACTTTTGGTGACGGGGGCGGCGGGCCATCGACGCAATTTGTTTCGAGTGGTGATTCATGGAAATATCTCGATGATGGTTCCGACCAAGGAACTGCTTGGCGTGGGACTGGCTTTGCGGATGGAGCTTGGTCTGAAGGGCCATCTCCTCTGGGGTATGGGGACGGGGATGAAGCTCAAGAGGTTGGCTATGTGGATGCTGACCCCGGAGCAGGCGGGATACAGAAGAACGCCACGACCTATTTCCGAAAGGTGGTGGCGATTACCACTCCTTCAGCGTATGGAGAATTTAAGCTAGATTACGTTTTTGATGACGCGATTGCGATTTACGTAAATGGAAATGAAGTTGAACGGATTCACTTGGAGGATGAGGCCCCCTTTGACCAGTACGCCACACTACAGAGTGATGAGAATGAGACGGGAACGGTGATTTTGGATCCTGCGGTATTTGTGCCGGGAAACAATACGATCGCGGTGGAGATCCATCAACTGAGTGGAAACAGTTCTGACATGAGTTTTGATCTGGAGCTGCGGGGGCAACCGGCAGGGGGTGGAGGAATACACAGTTCTACCCCGCTTGAGTTGGTGGAGTCGGGGTGGTTATATTCCAGATCATACAATCCGGGAACCGGTGACTGGAGCGCACTGAACGTGGCTCGTTTTAATGTCGAAACGGAACCGGCAGATGCCACCAACCTCGTCGTCTCAGAGTTTAGCTATCGCCCTGCGGAGCCCTTTGCTCCCAATGAAGTAGCGGTATCCACGGATCGCGATGATTACGAATTTATTGAGCTAATGAATATCGGGAATAAGACGATAGATCTATCGGGAGTGGAATTTACGAGTGGGATTAGTTTTTCGTTTCCGGCGAATAGCCTGCTCGGAGTTGGGGAGCGTGTGGTTCTGGTTTCAAATGCCGCCGCATTCTCCGAACGATACCCGGCGGTGGGAATTGGTGGTGTCTTTTCTTCGGGGAATCTGGGGAACGGGAGCGAGCAAGTCGTATTGGCCAGCCTCGCGTCGGGAGTGATTCGGGACTTCACCTATGAAGATGTCGATCCCTGGCCGAGAGCGGGAGACGGTGCGGGATATTCCTTGGTTCTGATTGCTCCGGCGACAAATCCGGTGCACATGGATCCTCGCAATTGGAGGTCGAGTGCGGATATTCATGGCAGCCCGGGAGGAACAGGTGGAGTCAGCTATGCCGAGTGGAAATCAGCGAATGGTATCACTGATGATTCTGGTGATCCTGATAGGGATGGCTTGAGTAATCTGGGAGAGTTTGCGAGCGGCTCGGATTTTCAGGTGAGAGGAACGGGAGCGGGAATTACAGGACAAGTTGTGAATGGATTTTTTGAGGTCGAGATCCAACGAAACCTCCGCGCTGTCGATGAATTCGATCTTGTTGTAGAAAGTTCCGAAGATCTCATGAGCTGGTCCGGCGGTGGGGAATACTTGAGCGAAACGAATCTAGGAAATGGAGTGGGTCTGGTGAAATATCGCGTTACTATGAGCGGATCACCCAAGAAATTTGTGCGCGCCAGATGGATGTTGCGGAGTCCGTAGGTGTGTGGGTTGATTATTGGAGAGATCAGTTTAAGCCCTTCAAAGAGAGAGTTGGTGAAGCCGGGTATTCCAAGGGGTTGCTGGGGGATTTTTTGCTTCGTCGCGGAAGGAGCCATTGATTCGAAGACACAGAAAGTGTCTGCTTGGAAAATGCTGAGGTGGTCCGGAAATAGGTAGCTTGGGCGGAATAATTTTTCCGACCATCAGTCTCGCGCTTTTGGGAAGATATTTTCAGATGACGTGGTGATTAAATGGCTCTTTAAGTATCAGTATACGGTTAAGTGGTAGGTTCTTTTTTAAAGATGCACAGATGGTATTCAAGAATGCCGAGATGGTAGGCAAGTCGCAGGAGAGGGAAAGAGATGAGGAGAGGAGGCCGGTGAAGGGCGGTTTTTGAAAGGAGGGGAATGAGTTTTGGTTTTTGAAAGGGGAGCAGGCAGGATAATTTGAAAAAGGCGTTCCAAGTTGGTGCTGCTTGAGAAGAGAAATTTTGGTGGTTTTGTGAAGTGAAGTGATGGCGGGAGGCTGCAGTAAGGAGATGATTAATTGGTCGCCAATTTGGGATGGCTCCGGTTTTGGCGAGGTTTCGGAGGAGGAGTTGTTCGACTGGAGAAGGGTGAGGTTTGGCATACCAATCGGAGATGACAAAAAGGGCGCCGGGACGAAGTGATTTTGAGGTAGCGGAAAGGAAGGTGTCGAAGTTGGGGAAGTGTGAGAGGCTCTCAAGGGCGATGGCTTTGTCGAGGGAGCGTGGAGGAAGAGAATGGTTGAGCCAGTCGGTGTGGTGGAAGGTGATATTTGGGTGGGACGTGGCGGCTTGGATTTGGGCGAGGGAATTGGTGATGGAGTGAACTTGGCAGTCTGAATCTTTGACAATGAGGTGGCTGAATGTTCCGTAGCCGCACCCGATGTCGGCAATGGTGTCGCCCTTTTGAGGAGCGAGTGCGGTTAGGCAGACTTGAGCGAGATTGTTGCGGGCTTGCACGGGAGATTCATTACCCTTGATCCATAGCCCGTGGTGTAGGGTCTTACCCCAAAGTTCTCGGTAGAGGAGATCGAGACCGTCGTAGAGCTTCGCGTTGGTTGACATGTGTCAGCTGAAGGTTGCGAGGATGAGGAGGAGGCCGGCGATGAGATCCCGGAAGGAGAATTTATCGGTGGCGGAGGTTTTACGGAGGAAGCGGAATAGGGCTCCGGTAGGGCAGCCGTATTTGCAGTAGGCGAGGGGGATGAAGAGGGACGCGAGGAGGCCGAGGATAGCGATGACGATGGTGGCGATGCCGGCGGAGCGCCAGAGCCAGGCGTCGAAGGCTTCGAAGTCGGCGAGATTGAGAGAGGCTCCGAGGAAAAGGCAGGCCACGATGATTACGAGGAGTAAGGAGGGTAATTTGGAGAGGAGTTTGTGAAGGGCGGACGGGATTTTGAGCGGCTTGATGGGAAGCTTGATGAACCATTGCTGGAGAAAGCCGTGGGGGCAGAGGTGGTGGCAATAGAGTTGGTGGCCGCTGGCCCAAGGGACGAGAAGAGCAGCGGCAGCGAGAAGGATAAGACCGTAGGAATCGGCGAGAGGAAGTCCGTGTTTGGCCCAGCCGATGAAGAGAGCTTGTGAAAGGAGATCGCCGAGGATGAGCCCAAGGGTGATGATGACTAAGAGTTGCCAAGAGAGGCGGAGGAAGGGGCGGCCGCGGAGTTTGGTGAAGGAGAAGACGATGGCCCCGAAGGTAAGGATGATGAGGAGAAGGTTACGCCATGGGAACTCGAAGGGGACTGGTTGGCGTTCGGAATCAAATTGGGCGAGGCGACGTTTCACGCTCTCGGCGATGGCCCAGGAAGTCATGGTGGCTCCGCTGACGCCTTCGATGCCAGATTTGGCGTAGTCGAGATCGATGATCTCCTGCACGGATTTTCCGTTGTAGAGTTTGAGGTAATCTTCGTCGTCGAGAATGCGCTCGTAGTATTCCTCGTTGTCGTAGCTTTTGCGAAAGCGGAGGCCGATGATGGTGTCACCGTTGGGATCGAGAACGATGAGCGTGTCAGTGGGACCTTGGTAGCCGTGAAGGTATTCGAGGGAAGGCGCGGTGCGGAGGGCTTGTCCGATGATGTTCTTTTTCTCGTCGAGAACAGTCATGACGCCGGGCCAGTCGGGGTAGGTTTCGAGTGATTTGGCGGCAGGGAGAATTCCGCCAAATTCCGCGAGGAGGATCTCGGTGGGGAAAAGACGGGAGGTTGTTTCTCCGTCGAGTCGTTCGATGATGCTTCGGGTGATGGCGTTACTGGTGAGGGTGGAGCCGGAGACGGCGTCGATTTGCGGCTCACCGGGTGAGCCGAGAGCGAGGCCGAGATGGGCGTTGAGGAAGTCGGGGTCGGAGATGATGTCTTCGACGTGGTCCGCAGTGTCGGCTGAGGCGAGGATTTTGACATCGATAAGCTTGCCGGTGGGGTCGAGGGCGAGACCGAGATTGGTGGGGCCGGAATAGCCGCTGAGATGATCGGTTTGGGGAGAGGTGGTGAGATAGTAACCGAGAAGTTTTTCCTCGGCGTTGCGGACTTCGTATGATTCGGTGTCGTAAGCGGTGCCGCTCGGGAAGGCTTGGGAGTATTCGATGGCGGTCGTGGGGAGCGGGCTATCCTGGTGTAAGAGCCAAGCGATCACAAAAATCACGGCGAGACGATAGAGGCGAACGAGGAAAGGCACGGGGAGATATTGGCTTATATTGGGGCAGAAAAAAAGCCTGACACTGGAGTGTCAGGCTTTTTGAGAGCAGTGATCCGCTGGATCTAGGATGCCGGCGGAGCAGCAAGGCTACTCGCCTGCATCACATTGAGGGTGTGGTTGGCGAGTGATTCGAGCTGGTTGTTGATGTCCATATAGATCATCTCGACCTTAATGTCGCCCTCCGCCATGCGCTTGATCGCTTCCTTGTTGAAAGATTTACGCATGCTGTCGGTTTGGTTTTCGAGAGTCATCACAGAGGCGATGACTTCGGGAGGAACCGTTTGCAGGATGTAGTTGTCGACTGCGCCGAGGGCTTGACCTGCCACGGAGGTCATTTCACCGATCCGCTTGGTTTGGTGTTCGGTGAACTGATAATCTTTGTTGTATTTTCGCTCAACAAGTTTCACGAGACGATAGATCGTATCGGTGATCTCTTCGAGCTCGGCAACGACACGAATCATCTTGGCGATGCTTGCGGCTTGTTCTTCCTGGATGTCGTGGGCAGAGCATTTCACGAGGTATTCTGTGATGTCCTGCATCATGAGGTCGGCTTCGTCTTCCATCTTTTTAAGACGAGAGACTTCCGAGGAAAGGTCGTCGCCGGGACTTTGGAAGACATTGATAAAGCCTTGATACATTTCGTTGGTGTGAGCGGACATCTCGTGGACGGCATTTTCGGCTTCGACAATATTAAGCTCACCAAGATCGACAAGGTTCTGGGAGACGTAACGGAGGCGGTTTTTCCCAGAACCCTCTGCATCTTTCGAGGGAACCCACTTTTGAACAATGGAAGCAATTTGCGGGACGAACCAGATCAGGACGAAGACGTTGATCAGGTTAAAGGTCGTGTGGAAGATGGCGGTTGCGAAAGCGACCTCGCTGGCTCCAAAGTCTTTCTTGGCGGATTTCAGGCCCTCTGGAAGATACTGGGCGATATTCCATACCATGGCGGCGAAGAGCGGGAAGACGAGAAGCATCCAGACTGTTCCAATGACATTGAACATGAAGTGTGCTCGTGCCGCTCGTTTTGCTTCGGTGCCGGCCCCCAGTGAGGCAAGCCAAGCCGTTACGGTTGTTCCAATATTTTCTCCGAGCACAACAGCAGCAGAGATCTTGAAGACTTCGTAGGCGTCAGTTCCGAACCATCCTTGCGTGGCGCAGGTGATGGTAATGGCCATCGCGGCGGAGGAAGACTGCACAATGAGAGTGAGGAGGATTCCCCCAATCATAAAGAGAATGTAGGAGAGGTATCCTTTGTTGCTGAGGATCGAGATCCACCACTGAATGTTGGCAATGACACCTTCGTCGGCTTTGACGCCGCTTTTCAGGTCGGGAACTTCGGATTTCAGGAGACTGAGTCCGAGGAAGAGGAGTCCGAATCCCACCATGAATTCGCCGAAGGATTTCATTTTTCCTTTGGCGACGAAAAAGATCGGGAACCCTACCCCGATAATGGGCACGGCGATCTTGGCGAGACTGAACTTACCAATCGAGGCGACAATCCAAGCGGTGATGGTTGTTCCCAGGTTGGCCCCCATGATCACCCCGATTGATTCAACCAAGGTCAGGAGACCGACGTTCACAAAGGAAACGACGAGAACGGTCGTTGCTGATGAGGATTGCACCAAGCTGGTGGTGAAGAGGCCGGTGAGCACGCCTTTGAAGCGGTTGCCTGTTGCGGAGGCCAAGGCTGAGCGCATGCGGGCGCCGGCGAATTTCTGGACACCTTCGGACATGACTTTCATGCCGAAAAGGAAAACGCCGAGAGCGCCGAGAATTTTTAATATGGTTACGATTGAATCCATGGGGTTGTGTTTGATGTAGTGTTTGTGGAGCAGCCCGATCTCGAGCGTAAGGGAAGCATTAATGTAACAAAAGCGTCACATTCCGAACTTCCCAATGTGACGATATTGTCACATTGGGAATATAAGGGGATCTGAAGGCGTTAAAAAGCCCACGACTGCGGGGAAAACACCAGATTGTGGGCCTTTGAAAAGGGAGCCTATTTTTTGATTAGTTGGATGGCATCCGCATGGAGGTGGCCTTCGCCTTTGTTCGATAAGACAACGGAACCTTTGAGGACGTCGTTAAATTCGTAGGTTCCGAGGACCTGGTATTTGCCTTGGGCCGGAGCTCTGGTGAGGTCGAGCATAACGGAGGCTTTGCCTCCGGCGTGCGTGATTTCAGCCTGAGCTCTCGAGGTGCGATTTTCATGGGGCTGGTAGTAAAATCGAACCTCGTATTTTCCGGTATTCTTGATGCGGAATTGGAAGAGGGCAGAAGCGTCGCCCGAGGCATAGCGGTAGCCGTTTCCGATGTAAGGCTTGAGGCCCTCGGAGTGTAACCAGGTGCCGGTGAACTTGGCTTTGGTGTCATCGACCACGATGCCTTTTAAGTTGATGACCAACTTTTTCTTTGGGCGGGTTCGCAGTCCGCCCTCGGGAAGAGGGGGGACGACTAGGTCTCCATTCAGGGAGGCACGACGGGCGCGACCGGGAGTTTCCATGAGTTCGATGAGCTGGGGGAGGTGATTCGCGTAAACTCCACGCGGGTTCGTCTTATTGTTGGTGGCAATCCAAGCTGCCTTGCCGACGACTTCACCCATCATTCCGCAAGTGCGCATGACGCGGATCGTTCCGAGGGCGCGACGATCGACGGAAATACAGCGTCCGGCCATGAAGAGGTTGTCGATGTTTTTGGAATACATGGTGCGGTAAGGGATGGGGTAGCCGTTTTGGCGGTCGACCTTGCGGTCATGAACGGCGATGGCGATGAAGGGGTTATCCTTTGCGGGGCCTTTTAGGTATTCCTTTTTGGGATAGTGGAGGTCGATAGACCAAGTGGTGGGTGCGGAACCGTCGCGAAAGTCCTTGCGGGCGGTGATATCGTCGCCGGTGAGGATAATGTCCCCTTCGAGACGACGTGATTCGCGGTTTCCGCCGACGTAAGCCATCCACATGAGCTTGGCATTGGCGTTGGCCTTGTTCTTTTTGATGTTGGTAAAGGCTCCGAAGTTGGCGCGGAGATTCCAGTCACGGATGAGCTCGAGGTCGTTGATAGGATGTTTGTCGTAGCCGCCTTCCCAGAACCACTCGGCTTTGTGGAATTTCTCGTAAGGTCCGCGTGAAAGATGGAGCTTGGGAAAGTGTTCTTCTTCAAGAGGAAGAGCCCAGGGCGTTTCGGGCCAGGCGACGGGTTTGTCGCTTTTATTGTAGGACCACATATTGGACATGCCCATGTGCCCTTTCTCGGCCATCATGAATTTCGCCCCGGCCTGGGCTCCGATCGTGCCGTGGCCGGTGGTGTCGGCAAAAAGATTACCGGCGATGCGGACGAACTCGCCGGAGGTCGTATCAACGACGTCGACCGAGACGATTTTGTTGCCCTTGGTGTTTGTATTATAAGCGAAGTGTTCGAGATAGAGATCGATGTTCTTTTCGGCCCTCACGACCTGGGTTTTGAGGTCGTCTTGAAATTCCTCAATCAGACCGGGGGAGTCGCGCGAATAGTCTGTGAATTCTTCGATGATTTCACCGAGATGGGGAAATTTCCCCCTTTTTGTTTCGCCCATGGCCCAGACTTGGACCTCGGAGGAACCGTTGCCGCCGAGGATGGAGCGGTCGTGAATGAGAGCGACTTTAAGACCCTGACGCGCTCCTGAAATCGCGGCCCCGAGTCCGGAGTATCCGCCGCCTACCACGACGAGGTCATAGCCGTCTTTCGTCGGCGGAGTGGCTGGGAGATTGAGTTTTTCCCGGCGAAATTTGAAGAGAGCCTCGAGATCGTTGGGAGGAGTTTCTGCGCCGTCCTTGGAAAAGAAGATGGCGTCACATCGTCCGTTGAATCCGGCGAGGTCCTTGATGGAGAGAGAGGTTTTTGTGTCGGAGATTTCGACTTTGCCACCGTCTTGCCAGTGCCACTCGGATCCGGTTGTTCCGAAGGTGGTATCGACAGCCTTGCCATTGACGAGAACCTGAAACTTACCCGGAGCCCCTTCGGCTTTCCAAGGTCCCACCCAGTCCTTGGTGCGGACGTGCAGGTGGTAGGTGCCGGCGGAGGGGAAAGTAACCTCGGTCTTGGCATCGGCGACAGGCGTTCCGAGGCCGTGGGCGATGAGGTAGGCCGATCCCATATTGAGAATGAACTGTGAGTCGGTGGACCAGCCGCCTTTATCAAAGAAGGCTTCGGCTTCGACGAATACTGAATCCGCGGCGTGGGCCGAGAGGGTGAGCAGAGAGCATAGAATAATTTTGTGCATTGTAGAAAAGTTGTTTTTTGGAAAGTCGGGGATCACGATCAAACGTCCCCCCGAGAGGGATTGTGTTGAGGGATTGCCGATGACACATCTTTTTGGATTTTTTCCCAGAAAGAGTTTTTCAAAATCAGATGTGGCAAAATGGGTGTGTCGAGACAAATACTCGGAGGTGAGGAAATCTGGAGGAAAAAGCAGAAAAACTTGCCCTGCCGCGATGATATGGTGGCTCAATTTGACTCCGCGGGAAACGATGACTAGAAAAGAGGATTCTGTTATTTCTGTTTATCGTCGGGGTAGTTTCCGGACTCTTTAAAATTCCCCATCAAGAGGGTGAGCAAGGGAAGAGATTTCAGTGACAAGTGACCATCTGGCATTAAAGTCGCCCTCGTCATGGATTGGGAGCTGTCGAAGTTTGGAGAAAATCTCTGCGAGGGAAGTGGAATCGGCGAATTGATGGACGATTTGGGCGAGGCTCTCGCGGCTGGAGGCGATGTCAAAATGCTCGGAGGCGGCCAACCGGCACATATTCCCGAGATGGACGAGGTATGGCGTCGTCGTATGGAAGAAATTCTTGCTGAGCCTGGTGGCATGGAGCGAGCTCTGGGTAATTATGATGTCCCGGCCGGTAATGAAGCTTTTCGTGTGGCACTGGCGAACCTTTTCAAAGAGGAATTCGGCTGGGAGGTCACTGCGGAAAATTTTGCGGTCACGATGGGCGGCCAAACGGCCTTCTTTATGCTTTTTAATGCGCTGGCCGGACGCTTTGCGGATGGTCGACGAAAGAAAATCCTTCTTCCTCTGCTCCCAGAATACATCGGCTACAGCGATCAGGCGGTAGGAGATGATTTTTTCGAGGCCATTCCGGCGAGGATTGAGAAAACTGGGCCACATGAATTTAAATACCGCGTTGATTTTGATGCGGTGAATCCTGGAGGCGATATCGCGGCGATTTGTGTGTCGCGTCCGACCAACCCGTCCGGGAATGTGCTGACCGATGATGAAATCGACCATCTTCGTGAGATTGCGCGGGAGAAAGAAATCCCGCTCATCGTGGACAACGCCTACGGCGCGCCTTTTCCGGGAGTGATCTTCACCGAAGTGAAGCCGGTTTGGGATGAGGGCATGATTCTTACGTTGAGCCTTTCCAAGATCGGGTTGCCCGGAACGAGAACAGGAATCGTGATCGCCGACAAAAAGATTTGCCGCGCCGTGTCGTCAATGACATCGATAGTGGGATTGGCCAATCCAAATCTCGGGCAGGAGATCATGTGTCCACTTGTGGAGAGTGGAGAGGTCTTGCGACTGAGCCGGGAAGTAGTGCGACCTTTCTACGAGGTGCGTTCGCGAATGGCTCAGAAATGGTTTGCGAAGTATCTCCCAGACGAGATTCCCTATTATATTCATCGAAGCGAAGGAGCTTTGTTTCTTTGGCTTTGGTTCGAAGGCCTGCCGATCACGTCTAAAGAACTTTACCAGCGACTCAAAGGTCGAGGAATTCTTGTGGTACCGAGCGAGTATTTCTTCTTTGGTTTGCCCGAAGGAACAGACTGGCCCCATATCCGAGAGTGTATTCGTGTCAGTTACACCATGCCTGAAGAGGTGGTGGAAGAGGGGATTCGCATCATTGCGGATGAAGTCAGAAAAGCCTACGAAGGAGCATGAAAACTATCTTTGCCATTTTCTTGTTGGGAATCGGAACATCCTCGGCGGAGACTTCAAAGCTTCCGCCATTAAATGAATACGTGCTTTGGGCCGTGAACCAGATGCCAAAGGGCGGAGGGTATCTGGCCTCGAAGAAAGCGATCGTGAATTTGCAAAATGGAGTGGCTTTGAGTGATCAGGGTATTAGCACCAAACCGAAAGTTGCGAGCCCTTCATTTTGTTCCGGAGCAACCTATTATGTGTTTTTAAAAGTCATCGACAAGCTCATCGAGAATGGTTCCTTGAAAATGACCGGCAAACAGCGATGGGAGTTTTTGAAAATCGACAAAGTTCCCGATGGCCACGGTATCTGGGGTAGATGGAATGCCAATGGCCCGGGCACGGCCAAGCTATTTGCCGAACTCAAGTGCGGGAAGAACTTCACGAGTTACGATCATGCGCTACCGGGAGACTTTATGAAAATCTGGTGGACGGAAGAAATCGGCGGCAAGGAGCGGGGCCATTTGGTGGTGTATTTGGGAGCGATGATGAAAAACGGGAAGAAGCACATTCGATTTTGGTCGTCCAATATCCCTGGAGGCTACGGCGAAAAAGTGGTCCCCCGGACAGACATTAAATATGTGCTCTTCAGTCGCTTTGAAAACCACCGCCAGTTGGCCAAAGCTGGAAGCCTTCCAGAAAAGAATCGATTTCTCGAGGGCATGCTTCGTAAGAGCTTTGCCTGGAAGCAAGTGGCGAAAGAATGCCGTGTTCATGCCACTCCGGGTGGATGATTTTTTCGGGCGGAATGCCGTGCGGCATCCGCACTTAAAATTTTTCTCTTCCAGATCTGGAGCAGATCCGTGTGTTGAGATCCAACTCTCCAACAACCCGCAAGCAGGCGCTACTCCTGGACGACTTGTGCGCGACCAGGTTTGCGGAAGATGGGGTCGGCCAAGCCTTTGGCGGGGCGGGTGAAGGGCGATGGTCTCCACTTTGGGTTAGTGAAGTCGCCAGTGCCGCGGAACTGAAACATTCCTTTCAATAGTTTGAGAGGCGTGGTGAGCAAGCCGAGAAGGCCGCGGGCATTGATGCGAACAATCATTTCGATGCGATCGGTTTCGAGATCGATCCATCCCTCGCCGGTGAGATTAAGATTGGTGGAGACAGCGCTGAAATCCTCGGTCATCCAAACTCCGTTTTTGATGGCGAAGGTGGCGGAGGCATCCTTGGCCCGCTCGTATCCCATCCGTTTGTCCCCCAGAACGCCTGCGATGAGGGGGGAGAGGGGGCCGAAGATGGGGAGGGCGACAAGGTTTCCTTTTTCGATTCCAATGACTCCGGTGGCGTTGAATTGCCGTAGGTCACTATCGACCCCACTAAAGGCGATTTGGCCGGTGAGCCATCCCTTTTCTTTCTCTTTGAATTTGTAGACTTTGGAGATTTCGGGGAAGTAAAGCCGGTTCCATCTGATGTCACCGGTAAACTTGGGCGGGGCTTGTCGGCTAGCGTCGATAACGACTTTTCCCGCCGCAGTTCCACCGACCGTGGAGAATGACAGCTTGTCTACGGTGATCCGGGAGCGCCGGACGGTGACGTTGGTTTCTAGTTTGGTGACAGGGAGTAGTTTGCCAAGGAAGGGATAGTCGGTTTGACCCTCGGTCTGGATTTCAATGAGATAAATATTTTTTTCATCGCTTCTGAATCGATTATCGAACGATCCGTTGAGCTTGAGAGAAGGTGGCTGGTGGAAGCGGTAGGTTTTTTCGAGGTGGGCCGATGTTTTTGGTGCGAAAATGCGAACGATGGGCGAGGGCCAGAATTTGCCTTGGAGATTGCTGATGACGGTTTGTTTTCGTTCGTGATCGACGAGGACACTGCCGATGGTGAGTTCGCTGGAGGCTTTGCCTCGCACACGGGTGCGGGCGACTTCTTTTTCATCGTTGATGAGGCACTTGACGTTTTTGAACTCCTGTTTTTTTGGCCCGATTTCAAAGTCCATTGCAAGCCGATGAAGAGCGGTGTCGCGATAGATGAGATTGTTCATGTAGGCCTTGCCGCTGGAGGTCCAGGTGGTGAGATCATCGCGGTTGATCTCACCTTGAATGTCGAGATCAAGGAGGGAGTTTTTGCCGAACTTGACGCGCTCGAGTTCTTTTTTAGTCTCGCTTCCCGGAGTGATGAAGGGATCAAAGGCAGAGAGCGGAAGAGTGGAGGTGAGCTTGTAATTTACTAAACTGCCGCGGGACAGAATGTTGCCATCGAGCTGCCCGTCGGCGTGTTTTACCATGAGATCCCGGAGGTAGAGGTCTCCATCGTGCCAGGAGAACTGTGAGCTGAGTTCTTCGTAGCGGGTGCTAAGGAATTGGAAATTTCCTAGGTGGGCCGAGCCGGATGCTTTTACGGAGAAATTTTCGTCGGGAAGAGCGGTGAAGCTTCCGGAAACGGAAATTACTGGCGAGTGGGCCATGTCGAGGCGGGGGAGGATCTTTTTTTTCTCATCTTCGATAAAGCAGGAGTTGATGAAGTCTTTGAATTGAAGACTGGAGTCGAGATTAAAGCGGCCTTCGCGGCGCGTAATGCTCCAGTCCGCCTGGCCGGAGGCGTGGCCGGTTTCGTCCTCGAGGTAGATGGTGTCAAGAGTGACCAGTTGGGCTCGGAGATCGCCCTCGATTTTGAGTTTTTTCAAGGCGTAGTCGTTGCGCTTGAGGTTGCGTGCGCTGAAGGAAAATTCGGTGTTGATTCCGTCGGGATGGTTGAGATCGCCTCGAACGACGAATTCGAGTTTGGGGGCTAAATCGTTCGGGAGCTCCCAGCGGTCCATTTCTTCAAGAATAAGATGAAGAACTTGATTGGCGGGGCGGGGTTCCTTTTTTTCCCCGTCTTCAGGAGTTCTCTTTTTTTGGACGGGAGCCTTGAAATCAGCTGTGAAAGAAACCTGAATGCCCTCAATTAAACCGCTGGCATCGTGAAAACGGATGCGTCCGGAATCAGTCATGGTGACCCGGCCGTTGATGCCCGATGCTTCAAGCTTCTCGTCTTCTTTTTCGGTCGGGACCGAGGTGGAACCATCTATGATGATCAGGTTGATGAGTTTGAACTCCCCCCGAAAGGCCTTTGTCTTATCGAGGTCGAGGGTGATCTCCTGTGCCTCTAGAATGGGAATGGAATCTCGCTCATTGGCATAGAATTGAACATCGGTGGCGACCAGCCCACGCTGGAAGTCGAAGCGCAGGGAGGTAAAGCCAAGATGAAGCCCGCGTCCGGAAAGTTCACTGCGGACCCAGTCGCCGTATTGGCCGGGAAAGCCAACTTGGTTGAGGTAGACCAGGCCCCCGGCGATTGCGAAAAAACCTGTCCCAAGCGCAAGTGCGAGAACGGTTTTGGCAAGGCGAAAGGCGTATCCCATCCGAGGGGACTATAAATCAACTTTCTAAAATCAAAAGATGAATCAAGGAACCGGGGTCTGTTCGAGGGCGTTTGCGAGGAGACAGTCGGCGTCGGGCGTTTCTTCAGCGAGGAGTCGGTGACGCAGGACGAAGGGGAAAATGTTCTGCACGTGGTCGGGATGTACCTCGCTCCGGCCGTCGAGGAGGGCTGCGGCCTGGGAGGCGCGCTGGAGGGCCAGAGTGGCCCGGGTGGAGACGGAGTGATCCTGCCCGAGGGTGGCGCGGACAGCGCGGCAAAGGGCTAAAAGGTAACGTTGCAGGGTATCGGAGACAGGGAGGGTGGCGGATTGGTCCTGAAGTGATTTGAGTGGGTCGAGATCGATGACGGGCTCGACTTCGACCTTCGGCTGCTCCGAGTGATAGCGGAGGATTTCCAGTTGGGTTTGGTCATCGGGCAGGCTCATCGGGATAGAGAGGAGGAAGCGATCGAGTTGTGGTTCAGGTAGAGGAAATGTGCCGGTGGACGAGGTGTCGTTCTGGGTTGCGACAACGAGGAAGGGGTCGGGAAGTTCTCTGGTTTCGCCGTCGATGGTGACGTGGCGTTCGTTCATTGCTTCGAGAAGAGACGACTGGGTGCGGGGAGAGGCGCGGTTGATCTCGTCGGCGAGGAGGAGATTGGCGAAAACCGGTCCAGGGATGAATTCGAATTCGCCACTTTGCTGGCGGTAGAGATTGTAACCTAGAATGTCGGACGGGAGGAGGTCGGGGGTGAATTGCACGCGGCGAAAGCTTCCGCTCAGCGAGGTGGCCAGAGTGTGGGCGAGAGTTGTTTTTCCAATGCCCGGAGGGCCGGTGACTAAGGCATGTCCGCGAGCGAGAAGGGCTGTGATCAGCAGGTCGACAGAGTGGGCAGATCCGAGAACCGTGGAGAGTAGTTGGTCGCGAAGTTTGGACAGGGACATGATGGCTTGTTACTGGCGCAGGAGGAACTCGGAGTAAGGTTCTTCAGTCGGAACGACGGCGCGGACATTGAGGAGGGGGAGGATTTTATTGTCGATGGTTTCGAAGGTGAGGATGCCGGATGCCTTGACCCATTCGTCGACGGCGGGGCGTTTGGCGTCGTCGGGGAATTCCATGGAAACACCGACAAACTGGGCATCGGCTGCACAGCAGGACATGATCTTTCGGAAAATGCGCATGCGGTCACCGGCTTCGTTACCGATTTTCTCAGGGGCGACCCGTCCTTCCAGTTCGACAGGCAGGCCTTCGTAGATACTCTGAACTTCACGGTCACCGGCGGCCCAGTAGGCGGCGAAAAGTTGAAGTTGAAATTCGCCCTCTTCGTTTTTTGGAACCCGTTTTTCGAGGTCTTCCCGGGTGAAGGCGGCTGGTGCGTCCAGGCCATTGAGGGCGGGTGCTTCGTAGAGGCCTTTCTTGGCCATGCCCCGATTGGACAGCTTGTCTTGGGTATAGTTCATCGCGACGATGAGGGGAACCAGGGTGAGGAGGTAAGTCGCGACAGGGCCATGACCCTCGTGCTCGTGCTCATGGTCGCAGTCGCCGCAGTGCTCTTCTTCACCGTGGTCATGATCGTGGCTGTGTCCTTTATCATCGTCATGATCATGTTTGTGTTCGTGGTCACAGCTGCTTTTCTTTTCTTGGGGATTGATCAGCGAGTAGAGACCGAGGACGATGATGCCAATCCCTCCGGCGAGGACGAGCGTGTGGAAGTCCTTGGCAAGGTAATCTTGAATGCGTTGCGAGTGATAGAAATAGATCAGCGCACAGCCCCAGCAAAGGGCGAGCAGTCCAAAGAGCCGGGTGTGGAGAGCTGACATCATGGTTGCGCGGATTCCCAATAGTTTTCGTAAACGGTCTCAGCGAGGATGGACAATCCTCCAGTGAGAACGAAAAGAGCGGCGAGGAGAATAATGATGAATTTCCAGCGGAAGACGGTGGAATAGAGGAAGAGGAGCTTGGCATCCATCATGGGGCCGAACACCATGAAGGCGAGTTTCGGTGCGTAGGAAAAGTTACCGATGTTGGCCGCGATGAAGGCGTCGGAGGTGGAGCAGAGGCTGAGAAAGAAGGCTAGGCCCATCATGGCGGGAGTGGCTAGGATGGAGTTGTCGGTGAGGCCTTTCCAGAAATCGGTGGTGGGGTCGATCCAGGTGGTTTTGAGGAGGGAAGTGAGAATGACGCCGATGGTGAAATATAGTCCGACGTCCATGAAGTCGCGCAGCGAGTTATTCATCGCGGAATTCAGGTTCCGCGGATGATGGTGTTCGTGGCCGGACTCGGCTTGTGCGGAGGGTTTGAGGAATCGTCCGTGGGCAACCCGCAGGATGGCAATGCCGACGAGAACGGCGATGAGGTATCCCATGCCGAGTCGGGCTCCGACGACGAAGTAGGAATCATTGAAGGCCTTAAAGGTGCTGATCGCGGTGACGGGATTGAAAATGGGAGCCGCCAGCATGTAGGCGAGGGCGCAGGAGACGGGGAGGCCGTTTTTGACGAGGCGTCGGATGACTGGCACGACAGCGCATTCGCAGACGGGGAAAACGGCTCCGAGGAGACCGCTCGCCATGATGGCAAGGATGGGGTTTTTCGGGAGAACCTTCTCGAACGCGTTGCGCGGGAGGTAGGTTCCGAGGAAGCCGCTGACGAGGGTGCCAAGGAAGATAAAGGGAAGGCCCTCAAGGAAGATCGCGAGAAATTCGTATGAGCCGTCCTGAAGCTGGTCCCTTGTGATGTCAGTCACTAGCAGATAAAGCGCAGATCATGGGCAGTGATCCAATAAAAAAAGCGAGCCCCTGAAGACTCGCTTTTGGAAAGTGATGATCCGCGTCCTAGTTGACGCTGAAGTTCCAGGTGTATCGGCTGTCGCGGCCGAAGCTTTTGTAGCCTGAGATCGTATTCGCATTCGTGGCGGTTGCGGCATACTTGTAGAGGCCCTCGCTGAGGCTCACTGTGCGGCTGCCACGGGCGGGGAGTGAGATGAATTTAGTCTCCGGACCACGGAGTCCCAGCATGATGCTTTTGTAGGAATTGTTCCGGATGGTTACGAGTGGCTTGAAGGCTACGCGAGGAGAGTGAGTGTAGCTTCTCTTTGGTGTCGGAGACGGGCCACAGCTGGAAAAAATCAAGGACGTTACGAAAATCGTGAATACTGCCACGGGGCGAGAGAATATACGCATTGCCTTTAGGGATTAGGATTTTGAGCGTGATTTCGCTTCCTGATGAAAATTACGACGCTGTCACACTTTCAAAACTCGCCCAAATTGCCAGCGGAATGATTTAGGGATTCACTCGAATCACGCGGTAGAACTTGCGTGTTAATGGGTTCTCCGTGTCCAAGAAACTCGCGTTGGTTCCTTCGTAAGTTTCCATTGGCGAGAGTGTGGTGAAGCTTGCAGGGTCGAGGTTGGTGGATGACTGGACCTGGTATTCGTATCCCGGCAGACAAGGCCAGGTAATGGTCATTCCTCCCGGAGAGGGAGAAACCGTACAGGAGAAATTTTCGAGAACGCTTCCGTTGATATATTGCAGTGCTTTGTTAAATGCCCCAATGCCAACTTCCGACCCAATGATGCGCCCGGGTCCGTCGTCGGGAGCGACGTGAATGCCGCCGTAGAGGCGGGAGATGCCGGCTTGGTCGGCGGCGTCGAAGTAGGTGGCCCACTGGAGTTGGACGTCGGTGGAGGGGCCGTATTCAAATTCGAGATGTCCTGCTTTCACGGTGTGCGTGCCGAGGCCTCCGGGGAAAAACGGGCTTCCGGTAAAGGCGGTTAGGACTTCGGCGGCAGCCCGGCTGAAGGCGCTGTGACCGGAAACGTATCCTGCAAAGGCCGGCGTAACGAAAGTGTCGCGTTGGTAGGGGAGCCAGTTTTTCGCAGCAATCCAACCTACACCGCCGAATTCGGTTTCGGGGTCATTGGGTTCTCCCTGCCACGTGCGGATGGCGATGCTGTTGGGAGTGAGCCCTTCGTGACGTTGGCCCACGGCGGCGGTTTCCACGGTGACGGTTTCAATCAGGTTCGGTTCGAGAGGGATTCCGCCGGAGTGATAAAGCGGACCACTGGGATCGGACGATTGACCGAGTCCGGCGAGGTAGCGAATGCTCGTGATGGGACGAACGTAGTCGTATTTTTCTTTATTGTACCAGGCGGCAATGGCGGCGTCATGTACGGCCCCGTTGAGAGCGAGGTAGAGTTTAATATCCCATTCGAGATCATCGAGGACGGGGCCGGTTCCGCGGAATTTTTTTTCCAGACGAGGGTCGTCGGAGACCTCATTGGCGATGGCGTTCCAGTGTCCCGGCGGTGTTTCGGAGAGAGGACCGTCGGCCCAAAATTCTGCGATGACGCGACCGAAGTCGGCGTGGTTGACGATGTTAGGCGCGTAGGGTGCTAGGGCGATGGGATTGTAGGAATAGCCCGTGCCGTTGTTGGTCCCGAGAGGGTTGTCACCGAGGGAAGCCGGAGAAATATCGATGTCGCCTGAAGTGGTCGGATCGAGGTGCGAGCTGAAGCGAATGACCTCGACGTTGTTGTCTTTGAATTCTTGGTCCCCGATCCCGCCCAGAAAGGGTGGTGGTCCAGGATCGATGTTACCGGTGAGAGCGAAGGGAGTGACATCCCCCCAGTGCGAGCCGATGAAGATTTGGACCTTGCTTGCGATCTGACCGTTTTGCGTGAAGGCGACATCGAAGGCGAGTGGCTGCCAGCGATTGGGATCAACCAGCGGGCCGGTTCCCGAATTCTGAAGGATGAGCGGCTGGTTAATTGGGAAGTATCCGTCGAGACCCCGGTAATCTTGCAGTTCGTTGGAGCCGTCGTTTCGTTGTCCTTGAATGATTGCGGCGGCGCACCGGTTGCCGACGGCTTGCGGGGTGGTGCCAACGACGGAGGCGCTGGTGACGGGGTAGCCATATTCCGTCATGCGGGCGGTGAGTTCTGCGATTGTTTCTTCCTCCCCAATGGCGCTGGAATAGCGCGAACGGAGCACCCAGTAGGCGGCGTAGCTGATCGCTTCGTGGCGGGCGGCTTCAAGGTCTTCGGCGGTTGCGCTTTCGTTGTGAAAGACTCCTACCGCGGTGTCATCGTAGGCAGCCCACGCGTCATACATCGCAGCCGAGCTGTGGAAAAGATTCCGTGCATGGACGGTGGGCGCGGGGAAATCCCGACGAATGGCCGCTAGGCAATGCTCATTCCAGATACGGGCGACGGAATCTTCGGCTTCGGTATGTCCGCTCAGGAGAATGACTCCAAGAGTGTATTTCGAGAGACGGGGACGGGACATGATGATTTAAACCCTAAACCAATTTCCCTAGCGGTGCAATTCTAGGAGTCGATTTGATTCCTTAATTAGGAAATCGATTTCCATGAATGGGTCGGCTGAAACGTCGGCCCAGAGAACGCGGCTTTTCCCATCGACGAGGAAGGTTCCGTGAAGAGGCTGGTTTTCGAAGTCATCGTGTGCGGAAAATTTCTTGAAAATCTCTTTTTGATGATCGGAGACGATGGGGAAGGGAATATCGCCTTTTTCGTAGTTGTCTTGGCTCTTCTTGAGTTCGGCGACCTTGTCGGTAGAGATGGCCAGGATGGGGAGCTTGGCCTTTTTAAAGTCCGAGTAGCGGTCGGCCATGGCGGTGAGTTGTTCGGCACAGTGGAGGCATCCGGCTCCCAGGTAAAAGACGAGGATGTGCGGTTTACCGGCAATGCTGGAGCTGGAGATTTTTTTTTGGTGTTGGTCCGGAAGGCTGAAGGCAGGCGCGGCGGGAGGAGTCCAGTGCAGCGGACCGAGGGTGCCGAGATCGGGACGTGGGAGGAGATCGTCGTCGGGCTTGTGGGCTTGACGCCAGTCGGCAGGGTAGCCGAACTCCTTGGCAATCGGCGCGAGCCGCGCGAAGGGGCGGGACTTGAGGTCGACCTCGGAAGAAAAGACGCGAAGCTTTTCGAAGCCTTTCTTTGCATCTTCCTTTTTGCCCATTCTGTGGAAAAGGGTAATGGCGTTGGCGAGTGAAACGGTTTCTTTTTTATCGCCGTCGAGGACGCTCCGTGCGGCTTTCTCGGCCGCTTCCTTGTTACCGAATTGGAGTTCGCGGAGCGCCTTGAAGGTGGCGGAGCCCGAGGATTTGGCGAGTGACTCTCTGGCGGTCTTTTCGTCGTCGTTCATTTCGGCAAGATAACCGAGGAGTTCGGCGCAATCTTTTTCGAGCGACCCGATGAGGCGGTTGTATTTCTTGCCGGCTTCTGCGACGGCTTTCTTGATCTCGCCTTCCTTCTTTTTCTCTTTGGTGGCCTTTTCCTTGGCCTTGTCCTCATCGACTTGTTTTTTTGCTTTTTCGTCGGCGAGCAGGCCTTCGACTTGATTGATAATTTGCATCAACTCCACGCGATGACCGAGGTAGAAATTAGCGATGCCGATTAGCCTGAGCCGTGCGCGATCATGAGCCGGTTGCTTGGGAAGGGTTTCGAGCCACTGGGTATTTGAGAGTTCGAAGGTCTCCTCCCAGAGTTCAAATTTCTCAAGAGTTTTGAGGAGGTTGTTGCGGCCGTACTTGTAGGAATGGGAGCGGCCTTCCAAAGTGTTGAGTTTCGGGTGACGCGGGTTGGCGAGGAGAGACTTGGCCATGGCTACGGCGGCGGGGGCATCACCAAGGTGACCGAAGTTGCGCGCGAGCCATTCGTTGTTGTGCGCGTAGTTGTGGATTTGGTCGGGGATGAGGAAATGCTTGGCCATGTGTGCGTGGTCAACACGTGCGGAGGACTGTTGGCTAAAGACGGCATCGTGATAGCGCTTGGCCTTTGAGTAGATGTGTCCGGGCATGTGCCACATGTGGGCAATGCCGGGTGCGGTTTTTCCGAGGCGGGCGGCAGAATCGAGCGCTTGCTCGTGCTTGCGGTTGTCCCAGAGGTGGATGGCGTAGTGGTGGGCGGGGTGATTGGGTTCTTTGGCAAAGATTTGCTCGAGAATGGCGTCGAGTCCGAGGTAGCTACTGATGGGAACACCTTTGCGGTTGAACTGCCAGCGGCGGCAAACGAGGAGGGCCTTCGCTTCGATGTCGTCGGGGTGGTTCAGGATGAGGTCTTCGTATGCGCGGATGAAATTTTTGATGCGCTTTTTGGAGTCCTTCTCCTTTTTATCATCGTGATAGGCAATTTCGGCGTCGAGGTAGGCGCGTTCGTGAGAGGTGATTTTGAAGTGTTCTTTTTTAAGGAGTTCAGTTGCTTTGGCGATGAATTCCTTGGCTCGTTTCTCGTTAGAGAAGTTGGCTTGAGAGAGTCCCCAATAGGCCATAGCGCAATTGGGATCGTGAGAGAGGATCTTACGGAAAGAACGTTCGGCTTCGTAGTACCAAAATCCGTGAAGCTGACCGAGGCCCTGGTTGAAGTAGGCCTGCCCTTGATTCCAAGAGCATGTGATAGGGAGGTGAACCTTCCCGGTGTTTCCGATGAGCGGGGACGCCTGGCGCGGTCCTTCGTTGAAGGCATGGCCCTGATGGGAATGTCCCTCTTTGATTTCAGTGGGTTCTTCACCAAAAAGAAGGGAGCAGAACAGGGGTAAAATCAAAAATCGTTTCATGGTGGGTGTTTGCAGAGTCGAAATACGCTCTGGGTGTGACTTCTTTTGCATCAGATGGCGATCTTCTTTCTTCGAAGTCGCCATGCGATCTTCCTGCCCGAGCGCCATTTTCCCTTCGCCAGCTTGCATGACTAAAGCATCCGGCTGCTTAAGGCGGGGTTTTGTGAATGAGGTCGCGAAACAGGAAGTTTGAATGGACTTTGCCAGTGCAGAAAAGTGACTTGAGTTTAAGGCCTAAATTTTGGATTCTTTTCGGTGGGAATAGGAGCTCTGGTTTTCTTTTGCCAGGCTTTGAGTTCGGCGAGGAGTTCTTTGACTTTTTCGGGCTTTTTGGAAGCAAGGTTTCTCTTTTCGGAGAGGTCGTTCTTGAGGTTGTAGAGCTCCGTAGTGTTGTCTTCGAAGTATTCGATCAATTTCCAATCGCCTTTCCTAATCACTCCGCAGGGTGTGGTGCGGAAGTGTTGGGAGGCTGAACCGTCTCCGGCGCTATATCCCTGAAGGTAGGCGGGGAAGTGCCAGAAGAGCGCGCGCTCGGGGAGAGCTTTTCCTTTGAACGCGGGAAGGATGTTGAGCCCGTCGAGAGAGGAGTCGGGTTTTCCATCGGCTAGTGAAACGAGTGAGGGGAAGAGGTCGACTTGATGAATCGGGGTGTCATTGGTCGTTCCTGCGTTGATCATGCCGGGGAATCGGGCAATGAAGGGCTCGCGGATGCCTCCTTCGTAATACATCCCCTTCGATCCCCGTAAGGGATCTGCGGTGGAAATCGCTCCGTGCGGCCCGTTGTCGGAGGTGAAAATGACGAGGGTGTTGCCGGCGATCTTGAGATCATCGAGTGTCTTGAGGATCTGTCCGATGGCGGTGTCCATGGATTCGATCATGCCGGCGTAGGCCGGGTTGTTGTGGGACTTGTTGCCAGTCTTTTTGGTGTACTTGGCTTTGAGTTCCTTGGTCGACTGAATGGGGGTGTGCACCGAGTAGAAGGGGAAGTAGACGAAGAAGGGCGACTCGGCGTTCTCCTTAATCCAGCCCGAGACATCGCGGCCGAGGCGCTCGGGGAGATGCTCTCCTTTCGGTCCGTCTTTGAGGTAGGGATTTTTGTAGGGCGAAAAGTAGGACTTAGGATGTCCCCAGGTGGTGCCGCCAAAGTTGGTGTGGAAGCCGTCCTTGGTTGGGTCTTCGGTGAGATGCCATTTGCCCGCGACGCAGGTGCGGTAGCCGCGGGCCTGAAGAGCTTCGCCGAGGGTGGTGAATTTCGGATCGAGGATAGTGGTGTTCTTGATCGGGATGAGCTTGCGGTGCTGCGCTTTGCCGCGATCGGAGTTGCCGACGGTAAAGATTCCATGACGCGGAGTGTATTGTCCGGTCATCAGGGAAGCGCGGGACGGAGCGCAATTGGCGGCCGAGGCGTAGGCTTGGGTGAAACGCATTCCCCCCTTGGCGAGGCGGTCGAGGTTGGGGGTTTCGTAGTACTTCGACCCCTGGCAGGATAGGTCGGTGTATCCAAGGTCATCAGCGTAGAAAAGGACTATATTGGGCGTTGAGGCACCCCAGGAATGGAGTGCGGTGAGTAAAAAGAATGGGATTTTCCACGTCATGGGGCCAGTAAACGTTGATGAATGCAGGATTCAATCACTGAAGCCGCAAAGCCAGGAATTCTAATTCCCGCTTGCCTAAAAGATTAATTTTTTAGAATATTTCACTCTTCCGCACCATTATGGCAAAAAATTTTAAAGTTCTAGCAACGTTTTGGCTGACGCTGTGTTCCCCGATCTGTGCCCAGGAAGCTGATAAATCCCGTGAGGAACGGGAGAAGCTGATTAAGTTGGTTCTCCAGCTCGAAACGGATTTTGGACAGACCCTGCGGGACTATCGTGTCCTGCAAAAAGATTACGCTAAGCTCGCAAAGCGTCCTCAGGTTCCGGATCAGCGAGGCAAGGTCGAGCAACTGCAGAAGCAGCTCGATGAAGCGGCTCAAAAAATTCGTGAGCATCAGAAGCTCGAGGCCGAGGCTCGTGAGGGCATAAAGGCGCAAGACAACGAGATGTTAGCTCTTCGGAGAAAGGTCGGAAGCGATTTGGCCGGCTTGCGAAAGTCACTCAAAGAGGAGCAATCGGCACTTGCGGTGGCTCAAGTGAAGCTCAGTCAGCTAAAGGCATTACAGGGTCGAACCAATAAGCTGGAAGAACTGCTTCGCGACGAAACCGTCGAACGCTCGACGCTTTTGGGTCAGTATCAGGTTTTGCGCGGCGAGAAGAATGCGCTGATTGCGAGGGTCGATGAACTCTTCAAGCGCGCCTCGGTAGCCGAGGTCGCCCAGATCAAATCGGCCCAGCGGATCGCCTTGTTGGAAGAACAGGCCGGTGCAATTAAAACTCAACTCGCTTCCCGTGATGCGGAGATCAAGCGTCTCGAAACGGCCAGTGCCAAAGGTGGCGCGTTGATGGCGGATTTACAAAAAGCCGTGAAGGGTCAGGAGAAGCTCAACAAGCTTTTGGAAAGCCGTGAATCGGAAATGGCGGAACTTCGGAAAGATCTTGCCGCAGCGAAAAAGAAAGCGCTCGATACCCCGGTCCTGATTAAAGTGCGCGACGACCTGCGGGGCAAGTTGGCGATGGCGGCCAAAGAGCAGAAGAAGCTCATTGGTGAGCGGGCTCGCTTGCAGAGGGAATTGGCTGATTCAAATGTCGGTCTCGATCAATCCCAACGCAAAATGACGGAGCTTGAAGGCCGTTTGGCCAAAACAATGGAGCAGGCTGCGATGGCTGAAAAAATTGGCAAAGAGAACCAGGCGCTTTTGGGGGAGCGGGATGAATTGGCAAACAAGCTGGAACTCGCGGTGGAGGAAATGCTGGTCGCTAAAAATGAGCATGAAGTCATCAAGGCGGAGCTTAAGAAGAATGTCTCTCTCGCCCAGGCCGCGAAAAAATTAGAGGACACTCATAAGAAGTTGATCGAAGAGCGCGATGGCTTGCAGAGAAAGTTGACCCAATCAACAAAAGAGCTGGAGCAGCGCCAGAGCGACGCGAAGTCGATGCAAGTCGCGTTGACGAGGGCGACGGCGCTTGCTGCGCGTGCCGCCAAGCTAGGGAAAGAAAACCAGGAACTGGTGGACCGCCGAGATGCTTTGGCCAAGGAGGTGACGGTAGGGAAGACCGGAATGACTGCTCTTGAAGAAAAGGTGAAATCTTTGGAGGCTGATCTGGCTAAAAACAGGGAGGCTGCAATGGCGACGAAGAAGCTGGCTGCTGCCAACAAAAAATTGACCGGCGAGCTGGCGGACCTTCAGAAGAAACTGGCTCAAGATCAGGGGGCCGCGAAGTCAATGCAGGCTGCGTTGATTAAGGCGACGGCACTTGCCGCGAATGCCGCCAAGCTCGGAAAAGAAAATCAGGAATTGGTGGCCCGACGTGATGCCTTGGCCAAGGAAGTGGCGGCAAGCAACTCCGCAATGACCACTCTCGAAGGAAAGGTAAACTCAATGGAGGTTGAGCTGACTAAAAACAAGGAGGCTGCGATGGTCGCAAATAAACTGACTGCAGAGCGTGACGATTTGAAGAAGAAGTTGGAGCAATCAACAGTCGAGCTAGCCAAGTTGCGCAATGGCTCGAAGACGATGCAGTCGGATTTAAAAAAGGCGACTGAATTGGCGGCCAGGGCAGCCCAGCTTGGAAAGGATAATCAGGAACTTGTCGTTCGGCGTGATGCTCTGACCAAGGAAGTGGACACCAGAAAATCGGAGATGGCGTCGCTTGAGCGGAAGGTAAAAACTTTGGAAGCCAATCTCCTGAAGAGCAAAGATGCTGTAATGGCCGCGAAAAAGCTGGCTCGGGAAAAGACCGCGCTCGCAGCTGACCTTGAGGAGGCGAGGAGAGATTACGAAGATTCGCAAACATTGTTGAAGGCGATGAACACCAAGGTTTCTGAAAGCATGACGCTCGCGGCTTCGGCCAAGAAGCTGGGAGCCGAGCGTGACCAACTCGGTAAGGAGTTAGAGGCGGCCCAAGCCGATTTAAAGGCAGCCCAGAAGACGATGAAGTTTGCCGAAACCAAATTGATGGAGAACGCCAAATTGGTCGAAGCTTCCAAGAAACTCAGCAAGGAAAAGGCCGAGCTCACGGCCAAGAGCAAGCAATTGAATCAAGAGCTGGAGAAAGCGCGCGACGCTTTGATTAAGGCTAAAGCCGGTATGAGCACCGCGCAAACGGAGATGGCCAAGAAGAGCAAGCTTGCTGAATCTGCCGTTCGTCTGACTACCGAACGGGACCGACTTCAAAAGACCCTTGCGGAGACGAAGACTCGCCTTACCCGCGCTGAGCTGGAATCAAAGAACGCCGCTGCGGTTGCGGCCGAAGCGAAGCAACTGAAGAAAGATTACGCTACCGTTTCGGCTCGGGTGGAGGCTCTGGAACAGGACAAGGAAAGGCTGAGTATGGAGGTGACGAAGAAAGATGCTGACTTAAAAAAAGCTCGCGCAGGAATGACGGCAAAGCCAGACCAGCAGGCAAAGCTGGCCAAATTAGAGAGGGAGAAAAACACGCTCAATGCTGACTTGGCAGCTAAGACCGCGGACTTGAAGAAGGTTCGCATGGATCTCGGGCGTTTGCATCTCAGTAATGCCATGATGGAGAAGCAACTTGATCAACTCCGGCGTCGTATGGCGACGATTGATCCCATTCGCTACGCCCAGGGAGAGACCGATTTGAAGGAGCAGCAAACAAGGGTTCTCATTCAGGTTAAGGAGGTGCTTATGGTGTATCCCGAGGCTCGTTTTGAGATCGTGGGACACACCTGTAATCTCGGAAGAAATGCGGATAATCTCAAGCTGAGCCGCGAACGCTCGAAGGCTTTGCTCGATTTTCTGGTCCGTCAGGGGATTCCCGCCGAGCGATTGAAATCTCTTGGTGTCGGAGACAGCCAGCCGGCGGTCCCGAACAGGGATGAGGCCAGCCGTCGCAAGAATCGCCGGGTCGAAGTTCATATTCTCGATTAAGAGGCCAACTTTTTTTAAAAGTTGGAAACTTCTTTTCACGGAACAACCTTGGACTGGTATCCCATTGAGGTTTTCACCCTTCGGAATGCCGACGGGTTAATAGCAGAAGTGGTCGAATACGGCGCGATTTTGGCCTTGGGGAAAGTGTCTGATTGTGAAGGGATCGTGTTCTCCGGACTTGCCAAGATCGGTTTGCTGTCAAAGACTCCGCTCAGCCCGGAAGAGAAGCCGCCGTGGCGGAATTGGTAGACGCTGTGGATTTAAAATCCATTGATCCTAGATCGTGCGGGTTCGATCCCCGCCGGCGGTATTTTTTGTGAGCTTGAGAAGCCTCGTTGATGAATCAGCTCATCTTATCGGCTCAGTTCGGCAATTTTTTCGAGAAGTTCCTCGGCTTGGTTTGCGGCATCGACTTTGGGGAAGTGGTGGACGAGCTTGCCATCGCGGAAGAGAAAGGTTTCCCGGTTAGGTTTGTTGTTGGGGTGGACGACGTTGAAGGCATCGCAAATTTTCCCATCGATGTCCGCGAGGAGGGGGAAGGTGAGGCGTAATTTGTCAGAGAAGGCTTTTTGGTCTGCCACAGTGTCCATGGAGACTCCGATGACTTGGATCTCTTTTTCCGCGAGAGTGGGCGCAGCATCCTGCAGCGATTTGACTTGTTTGGCTCACCAGAATGTATTCGCTACCGGATAGAAGAAGATGGCTGCCCAGGGCCCGCTGAGGGCATACTTGAGGTCGACCAGCTGTCCGGTCTGGGCGGCGGCAGTGAGTTTGGTAGTCACCCAGCCTGCGGGGCGGGGTTCGACTTCTTCGCGAGTGGCGCAGCTTGAGAAAAGAATGGCAAGCAAGACTAGAAAATTTGTGATGTTCATCATTAAGAAAACTGGATGTCGGCTCCACGAGACGCAATGAAAATCTAGATGCGTTTCCGAGTCGTAGGTAACAGCGACATGTTGCGAGGTGTTGAGGAGGACCGTTGATGCCGGGCCCAAGAACTCCAAACGCCGGAGGCATTATTATAAACGATATGGCCGTTGCTTGAGGCTTTCAAGGCGCTGTTGTCAAGTGGGTAGGGGGCTTAACTCCAAAATTTCATTGATTGGAGGTAGAGAGGGGGCATGCTGGAATAGTGAAAAGGGTGCTGTTGATTCTATTGAACGTTTCTCGGTGGTCTTTTGCCGAGATCCGAACGTGGACGACCGGGGAAGGCGGAAAGACGATTCGGGCTGAATTTGTAAAGTCATCGGACGGGAAGGTGACGATCCGGAGGTCGAGAGACCGCAAGGTGTTCACCATTCAATTGGCAATATTGTCCGAAGCCGACCAGGAATGGGTGAAAGCGAAGCTGGTTGAAATGGAGGAAGCCGAGGCTGCGAAGAATGGCAAGGTGGCGACGGATGAATTTGCCAAGTTGTTGACGGGTGACTGGGAGCGCACGGAGGGGCATGGCCTAAAGTATCGCATTTTCGGTGAGCGGAAGATGAAGAAATCGAAGGATGTCGGCTATCCCCTCGTGGTATGGCTACATGGCCGGGGAGGCGATGTCATGACGCCGGATTCGCCCGGGCAGGCGCGAACCTTTGCAAGTGGTGATAATTTCAGGAAGCGACCTTGTTTTATCATCTCGCCGCAGAATCCGGATCAGTTGGGTTGGAATGGCGCGAAGGCCGATGGCGTGGTGGAAATTGTGAAGGAGCTATTGAAGAATCTTCCGATCGATGAAAGACGGGTATACCTTGCGGGATACTCGATGGGTGGTTACGGGACCTTTCACATCCTGGCGCAGGAGCCGAAGTTGTTTGCGGCGGGTGTGCCCATCGCGGGGGGAGGGAATCCGGGATCAGCTTCAAGTATGAAGAAAGTTCCGATCTGGGTTTTCCACGGCGCGAAAGATGCCATCGTGAGGGTGAGCCAAAGCCAAGGGATGGTAGAGGCGCTTCAGAAGGCGCGTGCCGAGGTGAAATACACCGAATACCCCGACGGAAACCATGGGATTGTTGGAGAGGTTCTCCGCACTACCGAGCTGTACGAATGGTTGTTTGAGCAGGCAAAAGGCAAGTAGCGAAGTTGGAGCGTTAGATTTTTGAGGAGCGGCAGTAATAGGGTGGAAAGCCATGTCCCAATCTGAAACAGAATCCTCCGAGGAAGACCTCCGATACGAGGCCTATATCCAACGGTTTACCCATTGTGAGCCGGACTTGCGGCGTTTTATTCGTTCCTTGCTGCCGACGTGCTCAGACGCGGACGAGGTGATGCAGCAGACCGCAATCGTAGCTTGGCGGAAGTTCGAGCAATATGATCTCGAGACGAATTTCATGAAATGGGCCTGCGTGATTGCGCGTTTTGAAGCCCTTGCCTATCGCCGAAAAATGGCGCGGGACCGGCTGGTGTTCAGAGAGGATGTCTTTGATTTGATGGCGGATGAAGGTGAAGAGGAAATCGAGACCCGTCGAGGGGAGCATTCCGCATTGGAGGAATGTTTGGCGGCAATGCCGGACAAGCAGAGGAATTTCATTACCCTGGCTTATACGCCGGGAATCAAGGTGAAGGAGATGGCTGAGGAGGCCGGGAGTAGTGCGGCGGCATTTTATATGCGGCTGAAGAGGCTGCGTCATCAGTTGATGGGATGCGTGGAAGGGAAAATTTCAGAGGCAAACCAGATCTCATGAGGCAGGATCAATTTTCCCAACTCTCGCCGAAGGAGCAGGAATGGCTCGACTCCTATCTCGATGGTGAGTTAAGCCCAGAGGACTTCGAGGCGATGCAGGACAAGATGGTCGAGAGTGCTGAATACCGAAAGATCATGCGGCGTTATCTTTCGGTCGATCACTCGCTCGAAATGTTGGAAGGCGATAGCCCGTTGGAGGTGGTGCCAGAAGAGCAAGTGGTGACGAAATTTCCATCGCCGGTTCGATTGGCCGTGGCTGCGGCCGTTGCCTTTTTCTTTGGTGTTCTGGTGATGTCATGGAGAGGCGACGATCAGCCGGAAGGAGCTGCTGAAGTGGAATCGCAAGAGACGGTTTCACCGTCGGCGGAGGGCTTTGCGGTAGTGAGCGGATTGTTCGGGGCAGAATGGAATGAGGATTCCTCCGGCTATATGGAAGGCGATACTCTGGGCCCGGAGGTTTTTCGTCTCGCGTCTGGAACGGCTGAAATCAAATTTTTCTCCGGAGCCAACATGACGGTTGAGGGGCCGTCGGAGATTTTGTTGAAGTCAGCCTGGGAAGCGGAGTGTCGTGATGGTTTGGTGCGGATGCAGGTGCCTCCGGCAGCGCGTGGATTTAAGCTTCAGGCTCTGTCGACAGAGATCATTGATTTGGGAACGGAGTTTGGTCTCTCGGTGAGAGATGGGAAAGGGCAGGTCGAGGTCTTTGACGGGGAGATTTCCATTCGCCATCAAGACGAAGAGAGGCAATTGTTGGAAAAAGGGGCGGCCTTTATACTGCCGGAAGATGGGTTGGCGATTGCGACGGAGAAAGGTGGAGTGTCCTATCCCGATGCAACGAAGTTCAAAAAGATGGCGGAGGAGGAGCGTCTTAATTCGAGGGAAGCCTGGCAGGCGGAACGCGCGGAGTTGGTGAAAGACGATCGGCTATTAGCCTATTATTGTTTTGAGAATGCTGACGGGCTGAGCCTCGTTCCGAACTTGGCGGAGCCACGAAATCCGGAAACGGACGGAGCGATTATTCTTGCCGAGCCAGTGACCGGGCGTTGGTCCGGAGTGCAGTCGGCGCTGGAATTCCGGCGTCCGGGATCGAGGGTGAGGGTGAACATTCCCGGAGAATTTGGAGCCCTCACCTTTATGAGCTGGGTGCGCATCGACAGTCTCGATCGCCAGTATAATGCGCTTTTTCTTGGCGATGGTTATGAAAACGGGGAACCGCATTGGCAGATTCGCGAAGACGGAAAGCTCATGCTCTCAGTGATGGTTGATGAGGGTCGACCGCATCCGGTTTCCAAAGACAGGCGCTTTCACCGGCTGTATTATTCGCCGCCGATTTGGGATCTTTCCATGAGCGGGCAGTGGCTGCACCTCACGTCCGTGTATGATCCCGATCAGCGCCTGGTTTCTCACTTTGTTGATGGAGAGATGGTCTCGAGGGAGGAGATTCCCGACGAATATTTGGTGAAAACTTTACGGATTGGAAATGGTGAGATTGGAAACTGGGGTGAGCCGTTCCGAGAGGATCCGAGTTGGGCCATTCGGAATCTCAATGGGCGAATGGATGAGATTGCCATATACAAAGATGCCTTGAGTAAGAGTGAGATAGCAGAGATCTTTGCGAGGAGTCGGTCCGGTCGCCGGTAGGACGGGCCTTCTAAAGATCTCACTTCTGACCGGTTACTCGATCTCGAGACGAGAAAATTTTAAATTAGGGGGAACACATTGCTGATTCTGCGGATATAATGATGGGGAAAACGCCTCGCCTACAATTACCTTCTCGAATATAAAAAACACCGCAATCATGAGTGCTTTATTTTCAAATACCTTCTTGTTTCTTCTCTCGGTAGTGGCGCTTTTCGCATCGAATGCCAGTGCCAAACTGGTTGCCTGGTATCCTCTGGACGAATCTCCTGCCGCGGCCCTGCCGGTGGCGGAAAATGTCTCGGGAAACGATGCTTCTTTGATCGGCTACGATGCCGACCCTGCGTTCTCTTATGTCACTCGTGGTGTTTCTTCCGCGCGTCAAAATCTTGGACTGGCGTATCAGTTTGATAAAGACAACACCATTCCGGCTGGCGGTGGATTTGATCTGGGGGCCGCGGGAGCCGTGCAGCCGACGGATCAATTTACCATTGCCTTCTTCTTTCAGCCCCAGACCTTCGATCCCTTTGATCGGTTTTTTGAGACCCTAGTGGGAAACAACAATGCCCAGCAGGGGATGCGCATCGACACCGGTGCTGCGGGAAATCGGGTGCGGGCTTTGGTGCGTTCGGCTGCCGCAGGCAATACTAACTTTACGCACCCGACTGTTCTGAAGAATGACGGGACCTGGTACTTCTTTGCCTTTCGCTATGATAGCACGGGGCTTGATCCCTTCCGCCTCACCTTGATTGAAATGAATAGTGACGCGGTTGACGAGACGGCCATTACCTCGGCAACTTCCGCCGCTCCCGCTCTCAATACCGGTGCGATGTCTTTTCCTCACGAGGGAAATAGTTTGGTGGGGGTGCAGCTTCCCGGTGCTAACAACGCCAACAACTTCGGCGGCGTTATCGACGAGTTTGCGATTTTCGACAACTCCGACGGCAATGGTGTGCTTTCGGATGCGCAGCTTCTCGGAGTTTTTAATTTTGGACCTTCGGGGGTGGAGTTGATTTCCTCGTTTACGACCGATGTGGGGTCTGCTTCTCCGGGAAACCCGGCGACCTTGTCCTGGGTCGTTGATGATTCTTTGGATTCGTTGGTGCTGGATGACGAAAACGGTGGAACGGTCGACCTGTTGCTCCTTACGACTGCGGGAAAGGGGTCGACGGCTGTCACTCCGGCCGAGTCGACGACCTACACGGTGCGCGCGGTCAAGGGAGACGCGGCCAATGTTTCCGCGATTAGAATTCTTGCCGGAGCGGCTCCGGAGATCGCGAGCTTTTCATCATCAGATGGTTTAATTTCCCCGGGATCATCGATCGATCTGACTTGGTCGGTGGCCGGGGCCGATTCGCTGAGCCTCGATCCGGGTGGGGTTGACGTTACCGATACTGCGACCATCAATCTGACCCCGGTGGCAACGACGAATTATGTCCTCAGGGCGACCAATGGTTTTGGGACCTCGACAGCAATGGTGTCGGTCGAGGTGATTGACGGGCCAGTGCCAGTCCATCGCTACGTCTCTTCAATTTTGGGCGAGGTCAATGAAAGCATTTGGAATGATTTGGTGGGAGATCGGGATTGGGTTTTTACTGGAGGATTGCTCGGTGATCCGCTGCAACTTCAGAGTGCCAATACCAACATTGTGGCTCCGTATACCACTGCTCTTACCGATGGATCAAACGGAGCAAGTACGGGGACCTTCCAATACAACAAATTCTCGGCAGAAATCTGGTTCCGTCCGGGAGAGCTGACCGCCGATCACCAGGTGCTTTTTGAGACAGGGGGTGGACAGAATGGGATTGGTGCCTTGATTACGGATACAGATGTTCGATTGATTGGAAGCACCCTTAATGTGCGAAATCTCGACGTGACCATTTCCACGGTCGGTCTGAATTTGGCGGACTTCATTCAGTTGGTTATTACCAACGATGCGGAAGCCGATTTGTTCACGGCATCCTTGCGCGACACCTTCGGGAATGTTCGTTCGGTGAGCGAGGCTACGGATGTTACCGTTGGAGGAAATGGTGCGGGCCTCTTTACCTGGGCGTCGGTCAATCTAGGGGTTTCTCCAAACGATCTCGGTGGGCGGACCGAACTACCGGACGCCTCGCCGGCGGGCTTGACCGGATTTTCCGGTGAGATTGGCATCGTGAATATTTACGACCAGATCCTCGACGACACAGCGATCGGCGAAGCCTTTGATCGGGTAGCGACAATTGGTCAGGCTCCGGATGGATTGGCGGTGACCGCGATTTCGTTTGATGATGATACGAACCAGCTCACTCTCACCTGGAACTCGATCGACGGGCAATCATACCTCGTCGAATTTTCGTCGTCGCTGGAAGATGAAACGTGGTTTGAGCTGGATGACCCGATTGTCGCTGTTAGCGACGAGACAACTCAAGTCTTCGGGCTCCCACCGAACCTAAGCAAATTATTTTTCCGGGTGGTTGTCGCTACGCCGTAGCGCATTGCGTCTTCAGGCTCAGATTATTCCTACCATGCCATCACTTTCTAAGCTGGCGAAACTAGGGGCGGATGTGTCCTCGATAATGGTTCAACATTCCGACGATTTGAAAAAATTGGAGTAGCATTTCTCCCGCGATTTTGTGTGAGGAACTGATGCCCGATGGTTTGGGCTGGAAAATTACGGTCGAGCTCCCGGAGGGGTTCTCTGGCTTTGGTCGGGTTCTTCTCAGTTCCAACGAGTGAGGGTTGGTGCAGATTTAGATTCCGGTATCTAAGATCGGAAATTAGAGTCCCTCCCGTGAGATGGGCACTTCCGACAACTCTGGGGCTGAGCCTTTCAACGGTGGCATTCATTGTGGCTTGCAGTAGCAGCACTCGGTGGGAAGGCGGAAACCCTGTTTTGAGTGATCTGCCTGTTTCCAAGTCAACTGTTTTAGCCAAAGCGGGCTTGATCGAGATCTCGGAGGTCGATTCGTCGATCAAGATCGATCTTCGTTATACCCGCGATTCGGCGATTGCGAAAAAAGCTCTTTATCAGTCCGGAATGCCCGCTTTGCTCCGGCCTGAGACCGCAGTGCGTCTGCGCCGGGCCAATGAAAAGGTAAAGCTTCATGGTTATCGGATTATGGTCTGGGATGCTTATCGGCCTCCAAGTGCCCAGCTAGTTTTGTGGGATGCTTCGGGGCACGACGATCGATATGTCGCGAATCCCTTCAGCAAGCCGTCCCAGCATTCCTGTGGCACCGCAGTCGATGTGACCTTGGTGACTTCTTCGGGAGAGCCTGTCGAGATGCCCACCGGTTTTGACAGCTTTACTGCAGAAGCTGCGGCCATGTATGAACATCCTGATCAGGAAGTGATGGATCGAAAGCACATTCTGCAGCGAGCCATGATAGAGGCTGGATTTTTTCCGCTACCAAACGAATGGTGGCATTTCACAGATCGTCGTTTTAAAGCCTATCCCGAGACCATCGCACTCTCCGAAATTCAATCTGCTCTATGAAAGTTTTTCTTTTTCTCTTCGCCGGTCTCGCTTCCCTCTCCGCGCAGATCAAGCCGCTTGTCAGCACCTATCTGGGCGACAACCAGCGGAATTTTTACGGTAACGTCGCGCCGTCAAAGCTCAGGGTGAAATGGAAAACCTACCTCGGATCAGGCAAGACCACCTTCGGCAATGGCGACACCCGCACTTGGAAGGGGGCAGGATGGACGGGACAGCCTTTGGTTATTCAGGAGGGAAAGGAACTCTACTTGATTCAGGGAACGCTCAGCCATCACGTCAAAAAAATCCGCGCTCGCGACGGCAAGGTGATTTGGTCCACAAGCGTCGGCGATGTCATTAAAGGAACCCCCACCTTCATGGATGTCGGTGGCCCGGCGGAGTCACGCTACGTCCTGATCGTGGGAAGCCGAAGCGGCTACGGCCAACATTGGCGGACTGGAACCGCGCATAGCTTGCATGGAGTTTCCTATCTGAGTGGAAAAATTCTTTGGCGTCACAATAGTGTCGCGACCGCCTCGAATAGCCGCGACGTCGATGCCTCGGCAATCGACTTGGGAGGGAAGGCCGCAATTCCTTTGGAGAATGGATTCTTTACGGTTTTCTCACCTGATGCCCGCAAGGCTTCCGCGAAGGCGGGCTTCCCGAACCCCAAGATCTATAAGCAGATGAAGCTTTTCAAAGAAAGTGACCGTCAGCTTTATCGTAGTGAGCTTTGTTGTGAATCATCACCAACTGTCTATCGGGGATCGGCTTATATTGCGGCCGGAGTGGGTCGTGTCTATGCCTGTGGATTCGGATTTTTCGGCGGACTTGGTTGGAGTCTCGATGTTGGAGGCGATCTCAATGGCACCATGCCGCTGACCAATGACAACCACCTCCTGTTAGGCATCGAAAAGCAGTTCATCAACGGCTGTGGGGGCGTGATGAAATTCAAACCCAAGGGCGGAGTGAAGTGGTATTACCCGCTTCCTGATCGTGAATGGTATACTTGGAATGGTGGATTAGTCGGCAGCCCTGCTGTGAATCACCGTTACCAATCCGATATTTCCAGAGACCTCGCTTGCTTCGTCGGAATCGACGGGGTCTTGACTCTCATTGATCACAAGCAAGTGCAGTCCGGAGTCGTGGTGCCTGGCCCACGTAGCCTGAAGCAATATCCCACCCCGCTTGTTCTCGATCGGGTGGAACTTCCCCAGGGTTCGATTTCCACTCCGCTTTTCGTCGGAAACAAAATCATCGCTGGCTACGACAACGGCATGGACCTCTACCAGGTCACTCCCGCAGGCAAACTCCAGCGACTTGACCGCCTCAGTGGGCCCATGTTCGATGCCACTCCGATCGTCTGGAATGGTCGAGTCTATGCTGGATCCAAGAACGGAAATCTCTATTGCCTCGGGAACTGAGGGGGCTACTTGAGATCAGAAAAAACCGTCTGCGCTCCCCGAGCCGAGGTCCTCTGATTCTTGACGTAGGCCTTGGCGGCGGCTTTGCGGATTTTTTTGTTCCATTGCGAAGCCAAATCTCCAGTGCGTTGAGGAGGAGAAAGGAGCTATTTCATTGTGTCAATAAGCGCTGCCTCTGAACCCCATTGTCTCAGGGCTTGGCGCTTTTTAAAAATGGTGCACCCTATCACCAGTGACTTTTCTCGCTTATCTTTCCTTCCTTCTAATTCTCGGCGTCGTGGCCCAGTGGGCCGCTTGGAGATTGAAGCTTCCCTCCATTCTTCTCCTTCTCGTCTTTGGCTTTGCGCTGTCTCAATTTACGGGGACGCGTGTCGATGATTATCTGGCCAACGAATCGGCGCTGCTGAGTTTGGTGGGATTTTTTGTGGCGATCATTCTTTTCGAAGGAGGGCTGACGCTGAAAATATCCGAGCTTAAGGAAGCCGGAACGCCGGTCTTTCGGCTGTGCACCGTCGCGGTGGTGATCGCGTTCGGGCTGACCACCGTCGCGGCCCGGGTAAGCCTAGATTATCATTGGCAAATTTGCGCGCTGCTCGGAGCGATCCTGGTCGTGACCGGTCCGACGGTGGTGGCGCCGCTTCTTCGTCTGATCAAACCCCGCCGTAAGGTGGCTTCGATTGTGAAATGGGAGGGCATTGTCGTCGATCCCATTGGAGCGGTTCTCGCGGTACTCGTCTTTATCATCATTCAGCAAGGCGGCTTGCAACAGGGATGGGACAATGCCGCACTTGCCATTTTGAAAACTGTCGTGATCGGAGTCGGGGTTGGCTGGCTGCTTTCCAAAGCCACGGAGTATCTCATGACAGAGCACCTTATTCCGGACTTCCTCGAGACGATGTTTTTCCTGGCCCTCATCGGGGTGGCCTTCGCGGGATCGAATGCCCTGCAACATGAATCCGGGCTCCTCACCGTGACTGTGATGGGTGTGGCTCTGGCCAATCAAAAGCGGGTCTCGGTTCGTCATATTCTCGAGTTCAAAGAAAACCTCCGCGTGCTGATTATCTCGCTGCTCTTCCTGATGCTCTCCGGGCGGATTGGGCTCGATGAACTTCAAGCGGTCTGGAAGAAAGGTCTCTTCTTCCTGGCTCTCCTCATTCTCGTGGTACGACCGGTCTCAGTGTTTCTCTCCAATATCGGCTCGAACAAAACCTCTTTTCGAGAGCAGCTCTTTCTCGCCCTGCTCGCTCCCCGCGGGATTGTGGCTGCGGCGGTGACTTCGGTTTTTGCGCTCGAGATCTTGCACACCGCCGAGCACCACCCGGACAATAAAACCTACGCTGCTTTGGCTGCTGAAGCGGGGGAGCTGGTGCCGCTCGTCTTCATCATCATTTTTGGAACGGTGACCTTTTACGGACTCCTTGCCGCGCCTTTGGCCCGCCGACTTGGGCTCTCCGATGGCAACCCGACCGGCATTCTTTTTGCCGGGGCCAATTCCTCGATCCGAGTGGTCGCCAAGGGTCTTGTTGCGGAAGGTCATCAGGTGCTTCTCCTAGATACCCAATACGAAAACATCGCCGCCGCCCGTCTTGAAGGACTCCAAGCGGTGCGGGCTAATATTCTCTCCGAGTATGCGGAAGAAGAAATCGATCTTTCCGGCCTTGGTCATCTCGTTGCCGCAACCCCCAACAATGAAGTGAACTCGCTCGCGGCCCAGGAATTCCAGCACCACTTTGGAAAGGCCAAGGTCTGGCAAATCACGCCACAGGACATCGATGTCCATCATTCCAAAGCTGTTGCCAATCACATGCGCGGACGGTTCTGTTTCTTCGGCGGCCCCAAGCTCCGGGACCTCGGCTTGCTGGTCGGGAAAGGCGCAGTCATGAAAGCAACCCAGCTCACCGAGAAATTCACCCTAGAAGATTTTCGCGAAATGCACAGCGAGGATGCCCTGATTCTTTTCCAGTCCGACGAGGAAAAAGGTCTCCGTCCTGTCATGGCAGATGCCGAGGACATTGAGGGACCTACGACCATCCTATCCTTGGTTTTGGAAAAAGAGGACCCCACACCAGCAAGATGAATTCCGGATACCACGGCCTCGAAGCCCTCTGGCACGACCTCTTTTGGAAGGCCGAGGAGGCGCCCAGCGAGATCGATCTTCTCAATGATTTTCTGAAAAATCATGACGGGATGTCTCTCTATGTCGGGAGTGGTTCCGGGCGCCTTCTCGGGCCTTTGGTGGCGGCGGGGCATCAGCTAACCGGGTTGGAAATTTCCCCTGAAATGGCGACGCTTTCCCGTGAGAACTTTCCCGATATTTTAGTCATTGAGTCTTCGTGGCAGGAGCACGAGGCAGATGAGAAATATTCTTCCATCCTCATTCCCGCGTTCACCTTCCAGCTCTTCCCCGATCCGCAAAAGCAACTTCAGCGCCTTCGCGCGCAAACGGATCATCTTTACCTCACCCTCTTTTTTCCCTGGGCCGAAGTGACGGGAGATCTTCCGCAAAACGAATGGTATTTCGATCGTGGGATCCAGCTTCCCACCGGGGAAATGGGAGAGCTGGAAACGCGACATAGGATCAAGGAATCCACCGGCGCTCTCATCCGAAAGCACCGTTACACCCTGAAAGATAAAACCGGCGGGATCGTCCGACAGGAGGTGACCGAGCAAGCCCTTCGCTTCTTTCCCGATGCTTCTCTGAAAAAGCTCCTCAAGAATGCCGGCTGGGAGATTGAGAAAGAAATCTACAATCTGGGGGAGTCAGAAGAGGACGATCTGGTCTACGTCGCGACGATGCATCTTTGTGGCTCTGCGTGAGGTCTGATCAACCTCCCCCGACCCTTGACCTTTTCGCCCGCCCTGCCTAGCGTCCCGCCTTTAGCGCTATGAGCACTCCAGAAGGTAAATCCTACAAAGACACCCTGTTCCTGCCCAAGACAGATTTCCCTATGAAGGGAAACCTGACGGTCCGGGAGCCGGCTCGACTCGAGAAGTGGAATTCTGAAGGTCTTTATTCGCGAATTATCGCCAAGCGTAAGGCTGAAGGCGCCCCGCGCTTCATTCTCCATGACGGCCCTCCCTTCGCCAATGGCGACGTCCACATGGGCACTGGCCTGAACAAGGTTCTCAAGGACTTCGTGGTGAAATCCAAAACCATGGCGGGCTTTGAAACGCCTTACATCCCGGGTTGGGATTGCCACGGGCTGCCCATCGAATTCAAGGTGATGCAGGGCGACGATGCCCGCGACGTTGAGCCGGCCGAAATCCGCCGTCGCTGCGAAACTTTCGCGCGTGGCTGGATCGATACCCAGCGTGACTCTTTCAAACGCCTCGGCGTGTTTGGTGATTGGGACAATCCTTATCTCACACTCAACCCCGACTACGAAGCCAATATCATCCGCACCTTCGCGTCTCTCATCGAGAAAGGCTGCATCTATCAGTCGAAAAAACCGGTCCAGTGGTCCTACGGTGCCAAGACCGCTCTCGCCGAGGCTGAAGTGGAATATCAGGACAAAAAATCCACAGCCGTCTTTGTCAATTTCGATCTCACGAACACTTCCGATTCAGTTCCCGCCGGTTCTTCCATCGCGATCTGGACCACTACTCCGTGGACCCTCCCTGCCAACCTTGGCATCGCAGTGCACGAGCGCTTCGTCTACACCATTGGCAAGTATTCCAATGGCAAAACAATCATCGTAGCCCGTGACCTCCTCTCCGACTTCCAGGAAAAGACAGGCCTCACCCTTGAAGGAGATCTTGGTGAGATCAAAGGCTCCGAGCTCGAAGGCCACCAGGCCCAGCACCCATTCCTCGATCGCACTTCGAAGATCATCCTTGCTCCTTTCGTCACCGCCGAATCCGGAACCGGTGCGGTGCACATCGCCCCCGGTCACGGTGCGGACGACTACGTGGTCGGCCAGCAGAATGGACTCGATGTTCTTAGCCCGGTCGACGACGACGGTAAGTTCACCGACGAATGCGGCCTGCCCGATCTCGTCGGGGTGCACGTCTTCAAGGCGAACCAATCCATCGTCGAATTACTTCAGGAAAAAGGAGCTCTCCTCGGCGAGGAAAACTACGAGCACAGCTACCCGCATTGCTGGCGTTCCAAGACCCCCATCATCTTCCGCGCGGTCGAGCAATTCTTCATCTCTATCGACCAACTCCGCGAAAAAGCCCTGAGCGAAATCGATCAAGTCGAGTGGCTTCCCAAGTGGGGCCGCAATCGCATCTATGGCACGGTCGAATCCCGTCCCGACTGGTGTATTTCCCGTCAGCGTACCTGGGGCGTGCCGCTCCCGGTCTTCTTTGATAGAGACGGCGAGCCCATCGTCTCCGCCGAGCTTGCCAGGAAGGTCGCCGATCTCGTCGAGAAAGAAGGCACCAACGTTTGGTTCGAAAAATCCGACACTGAACTCGCCGAGCTCTTCGGCCTTCCCGAGGGTTCTACGAAGTGCCGCGATACCCTGGACGTCTGGATCGACTCCGGTTCCAGCCATGTCGCCGTCATGGATGCCCATCCCGAACTTAGCTGCCCGGCCGATCTCTACCTTGAGGCTACCGACCAGCACCGCGGATGGTTCCAAAGCTCGCTTATGCTCTCCGTGGGCGTGCGCGACAAGGCTCCTTACAAAACCGTTCTCACTCACGGATTCGTCGTCGATACCGAGACTGGAAAAAAGACCTCCAAATCCGACGCCAAGAAAAAGGGCAAGCCCACCGACGCCGCTCACTTCTACAACAAGTATGGCGCCGACATTCTCCGCCTTTGGGTTTCTTCTGTCGATTGGCAGAACGAGGTTCCCTTCAGCGAAGCCCTCTTCACCCAAGTCGGACAGCCTTACCGTCAGCTCCGGAACACCTTCAAGATCCTCCTCGGAAACATGCGCGACGAACAAGTCAGCGAGCCTGCCGAACTTCCACTCATCGACCAGTGGATCATGGAGCGCCTCCAAGTTGTGATCGGTGAGGTGCGAGAGGCCTACGAGAAGTATGACTTCCGCAAAGTCTTCTCTACCATCAATCAATTCGCCTCCAGCGACCTCAGTGCCTGCTACATCGACATCACCAAGGACCGTCTCTACTGCGACGCCGAGGATTCCGAGCAGCGCAAAGCCAGCGTCTGGGTGATGGGTCAGATCTTCGATGCCCTCGTCAAACTCCTCGCTCCCGTTCTGGCCTACACTTCCGAGGAAGCTTGGGAACACGCCGGCCGCGAAGGAAGCATTCACGAACAGGACTTCCCGAAAGTGAGCTCCAAGTATGCCGAACCCGAAGCGATCGAAAAAGTGGCCAAGCTTCTCGAAGTGAAAGCCGTGATGCAGACCGCGATCGAGGAAAAGGTGCAAGCCAAGGAGTTTAAAAAGAACAACGAAGCGAGCGTCTTCCTCACCGTTCCCGCGAATCATCCCTCACTCGATCTTCTCACGGACCATCAGTTCGCCACCGAGTTTTTCATCGTGAGCGAAGTGAATGTCACCGAAGGAGATTCACTCACAGCCACCGTAGCCGCCACCGGTCACGCGATGTGCCCCCGCTGCCGTCGCTACGAGCCTGCCGTCAACGACGAAGGCCTCTGTCAACGCTGCGCGGATGCAGTGTCCTGATTGGGAACGTGGGCCTCCAGCCCACCGTCATTCAACTTCAAAAGATGGAGCCAATCGCTCCTGCTTTTTGTTTCTCTGATTTAAATTTTGGCTGGACTCGGCCCTTCGTCAGATTTTGATAGGGGGAGTGCTCTATCGATCCCGCCTTTTAGTCTCTTTGTAGATTTTCTCGAATCCGGGGTATTCTTTCCATTCTTTGAAACGTTTATGGTAGCGCTTGTCGGAGGTCCAGAATTTGGGTTGGGGAACAGAGTCCGGATCAAAGTTGCCGGGGTAGTCTTTGCCTGCGATGCTGTCTTCGACAGATTGATACCACTTGAGGTAGTGGGCGGTCATCTTCTGGAACTGTTCTGTTGATTTTTTGGAGATGTCCTTGATTTCGCCGGGGTCTGTAGCGAGATCGTAGAGCGCGAATACATTCTTCTGCACGTTCGAGGCGACCAACTTGAAGTTGTTGTCGACGAGAGCTCCTTTGGTCTGGTAGCGGAAAGGGATGGCGTTTTCGCGTCTTTTGAGATCCTTGGTGAACAGAGCTTTGAGTGATTCTCCGTCGACGGGTTTGAGAAAGTTATCTTGGGGAAGTTCGAGGAGGTCGGCGATTGTTGGGAAGATATCCATCGTTGAGGAAGGGTATTTCGTGATGCGAGGTTTGATGCCGGCGGGCCATTCGAGGATGGCGGGGACGCGTAGGCCGCCTTCGTAAACAGTGCCTTTGTTGCCGCGGAGATTTCCGACGGTGTTGGGCTTGATTTTTGGGAGGCCTCCATTGTCGCTGCAAAACCAGATCAGAGTGTCGTCGGCGATTTTGAGATCGCGGAGGGTCTTGCGGAGGACCCCGACACTGCGGTCGAAGGCGACGAGCTCGGCGTAGTGTCTCTGGCTATTCTTATCGAGATCCTTAAAGGGTGCGATGTCTTCCTCGCTTGCTTCGAAAGGGGAGTGTGGCGATCCATCCCAGATTACAGCGAGGAAGGGCTTCTCGGCATCCTTTTGTTTTTTGATGAAGAAAAGGGCTTGGTTGACGATGATCTCAGACGAGTCGCCTTTGAATTGATGCACACCCCGGGCCGAGCCCATAAGCGGATCGAGATCGAAGAAGTTGGTTACGGTCATCCAGGTCTCGAATCCAAACCCTTTGGGACCGTAGGGATCCTCTTCTAGAATGGGAGCTCCGGGACCACGAAGGCCGTTGAGGTGCCATTTGCCGAAGTGGCCGGTGGCGTAGCCTGCTTGTTTGAGAGCGGAGGCGATGGTTTTTTCCTGAAGCCGCAGGGCGTGCCCGTGACTGGGAACGCCGGTGCGGTTGTTGGCCCGGCCGGTGAGGACGGAGGCGCGAGTCGGAGAACACACGGGAGCCCCGGCGTAGAAGCGATCGAAGCGTAGTCCATTAGCTGCCATGGCATCGAGGTTGGGAGTCTTGAGAACGGGATGCTTGTAGTAGCCGGTTTGCCCCCATCCCTGATCATCGGTCATGATGAGGATGATGTTGGGCTTTGGGCTGGTCTGCGGCGGGCTTTGAGCCAAGAGCCACGAGCTTTGGAACAGGGAGGTGCAGGCGAGAAGGGTGTGGAGAAAAATTTTCATGGGCTATCTAAGGGTTTGAATACTCGATTCCAACGCCACTCGTATCAAGGATGTTTCCTGATGGCTCGCGAGGCGCGAGGGCAGGTGGATTTCGGAGTAAGGTGGGTTCTGGTGCGGAATGTCGACTGCGGCGTTGACGTATTTGGAGAAATCATTAGGGGTCTCTGGTAAGAATATGAAGCAACTGATGATTCTCACTCTTTTCCTCCTGACCCGGCTGGGTGGTGCTGTATCTCCGCCGCGGCCGAATATCATTCTCTTGATGGGGGATGACCATGGCTGGGAAGAAGTGGGTTACAACGGGCATCCTTATCTCAAGACGCCCTTTCTCGATGAGATGGCCGCCTCCGGATTGCGACTCGATAATTTCTACGCCCAACCGGTTTGCTCGCCTACCCGGGGCAATGTCCTGACTGGTCGGCATCCCAATCGCTACGGAACCTTTTCTCCCGGTTGCTCGCTCCGGCCCGAGGAAATTACGGTGGCTCATCTTCTGAGCAAGGCGGGATACGGGACCGGGCATTTTGGCAAATGGCATGTTGGCCCGGTGAAGAAAGAATCGCCCACGAACCCGGGCGCGATGGGTTTTGATGAATGGCTTTCGCACGATAATTTCTTCGAGATGGATCCGGTCTTCTCCCGTAACGGGGGAGCGCCCAAAAAATTCTACGGCGAAAGTTCGGAAATTCTCATCGATGAAGCGATTAACTATATCGAGAAGAAGAAAAATGCGGAGGCTCCTTTCTTCACCGTCATTTGGTTTGGCTCTCCGCACGAACCGTATAGCGGGTTGGAAACCGACTTGGCCCTTTATCGTGATCTCCCCAAAGAGTTTGCGCCGGGAGAGGTGAGTTTAACCTCCAACGAAACCGGGTCGCGAGTCAAGCGCCCGCAGCGTGAGGTCTTGATCGAACGCTTTGCGGAGATCACCGCGATGGATCGTTCGATTGGGAAATTACGCGATGCGCTCAAAACACTTGGCCTGCGGGACAATACCTTGCTATGGTATTGCGGCGATAATGGCACCCCTCCAAGCGCCTTAACGAAGTCCCGCTTTCGTGGTTTGAAGGGAAGGGTTTACGAGAACGGGATTCGTGTTCCCGGAGTGATTGAATGGCCCAATGGAATTTCGAAGCCTCGCACATCGAGTGTGAATTCTGTGACCTCTGATATCCTACCAACCTTGTGTGCCCTGGCTGGTGCAAAGACGCCGAAAGTGCCTTTGGATGGCGTAAATCTCGTGCCGGTTTTTAATGGAGAGATGAAAAAGCGTGGCGATGCGATTGAGTTTTGGAGCATTCGCGGAATGGGATCGGGGAAGCCTTATATCGATCCGGAGCTTCAGAAAGGAACCACTCCTTTGGTCAAGAAGATGGGAAATATTTTCACGCGAAATTTCCGAAATGAGCGCTACGAAGAAATCAGGGAGAAGGATTTTCTGGGAGCGCGCGCGATTTTGACGGATGACTACAAGTTGGTTATTGATGGAGGGAAGGAAACGGGGGCTGAACTCTTCGATCTCAAGAAAGACTCTGGGGAGAAAAATAATATTGCCGCAGAGAATTCGGATGTTGTGGAGAAATTGACGAAGCAGTTGCGGGGCTGGCAGGAGAGCGTTTTGAACAGCCTGATGGGAAAGGATTATAAGTAGCTTTCGTATTTTATAGGTCCTCTTTCCCGTGAGGATCAGGTTGTTATTTGGCAGAGGAGGATACCAACTTTCCGTCAATGATGACATACGTGGTATGAGTGGTGGTTTCGAGCGGGTCGCCGTCGAAGAGGGCGAGGTCGGCATCTTTGCCTTTTTGGAGGGAGCCGATTTTGTCGTCGAGGTCGAGGATTTGAGCTGGGTAGAGAGTGCAAGCGGCGAGGGCGATTTCTTGAGGAAGTCCGTAGGCGGCGGCGAGGGCGGCTTCGAAGTGGACCACGCGGGTTTTTGGAACGTATTTTTCGTAGCCGGACTGGAAGGCGAAGGGGATACCCTTTTTGTGGAGTTGGGCGGCGAGGGTGAAGGTCATGTTTTCGAGGTCGCCGTAGGGGCGGGCCATGGTGGGGTGGACGATGACGGGAATGCCGGCTGCTTTGATTTCGTTGAGTAGGAGGTAGGCCTCGGAAGCGCCATCGAGGATGAGATCGAAGCCAAATTCTTCGCGTAGGCGAAGGGCGGCGGCGATGTCCTGATGACGGTGGGCGTTGATGAGGAGCGGAGTCTTTTTGTTCAGAACATCGACGAGGGTCTGCAGCTTGATGTTGCGCGGAGGGGCGTCTTTTTCGGGATCATCATTGGCTTGGGCAATTTTGGTGGCGTGGGTCCGGGCTTTGAGGAACTCGGCGCGGAGGAGGGCGATCGCTTTGGAGCGGGTGCCAGGGGATTTGCTGAGAGCTTCCTTTCCGAGAGTGGCGGCGACGGCGGAGGTGGGAGCGAGGGTGTCCCTGATCGAGGTGATGGAGGGGACGTTGGTTTTGACGACCATGAGCTGGCCGGAGATGAGCGTTCCGGGGGAGTGGCCGGTGTGGAGAGTGGTGACGCCGAGATCACGGATCCACTTCACGAGCGGATCGCGTCCGTTGTAGGCATCGATGGCGCGGAGCTCGGGTTGGATGGGCGCGGATTTATCGAGTTGTTCCTGGTCGTGTTGGGGGGAGTTGAGAATGCCGGAAAGCCCGACGGTGGTGTGGGCGTCGATGATGCCAGGAGTGACGACTTTGGCAGTGATCGTTTGATAGCCGGCGGGGATTTTGAGGTCGCTACCGACAGCTGCGATTTTTCCGTCGGGTCCGCAGAGGACGATGGCATTCTTGATCGGCTTCAGGTCGCCGGTCATGGGGAAGAGGAGATCGGCTTTGACCGCGATTTGGCCGGAGGCTGTTGCCGAGAGGAGAATGAGGATGAGAGATTTGAACATGGTTCGAGGAAAGTTGGGTTAACGATAGAAGCAGCAGCCAGCGGCTTTGCGGTTGTGTCCGGCGCCGTAGCCGCCCTCTGCAAAGAGGCGGTCTTGTTCGTTGGCGAGGTCGAAAACTTTGGTGCCTTCGATGTGGGTTTCGAGGACGCGGGTGTAGATGGAGAAGGGATCGCCAGAGAGCATGACGAAGTCGGCTTGCTTACCGGGTGCGAGCGAGCCAGTGGATTTGTCGAGGTTGAGCATTTTGGCGCCGGCGAGGGTGAGGCCTTCGAGGGCTTTCTCCCGGGACATCCCGGCCCGGACGCCGATGGCGGCATTGCGAAGGAACCAGCGTGAGTCGTTGATGGGATCGTCGGTGTGGAAGGCGGTGAGGACGCCGCGTTTTTCGAGCTCTGCTCCGTTTTTCCATTCGAAGTCGCGGGCTTCAAGTTTGCCGCCGGGTGAGTCGAGGAAGATGATGGAGCACGCCACATCGGCGTCCGCAATTTCGTCGGCCACTTTCCAGGCCTCGGAGACGTGGTGGAGGACGACTTTGAAACCGAACTCTTCCTTCAGGCGAAGGACGGTGAGGATGTCATCGTGCCGATGAGTGTGATGATGGACGATGCGTTTTCCCTCGAGGATGTCGGCGAGAGTTTCAAGGGCGAGATCGCGTTCGAAGGGTTTCTCGGGGTCAGCTTCGGCGCGCTTTATTTGGTAGGCTTGTGCGTCGAGGAATTTTTGGCGCACGAGCGCGGCGGATTTTCCACGAGTGCCGGGGAAGGGACCGGATTCACGGATGGAATTGGTGCCGTTAGCCATCTTGACCCCTCCGGCGAGCGAGCCGTCGGGGAGTTTGATGCTGAGGTCCTCCACGGTGCTTCCTTTGCGAAGTTTGAGGTAGATCGTTTGGCCGGAAAGGAGATGGCCGGAGCCGGACATGAGGTTGACGGTGGTGACGCCACCGGCGCGGGCTTTATCGATGGAGGTGTCACGGACGTCGATGGAATCCATGACACGGACTTCGGGTTGGATGGGCGATGAGCTATCGCCTCCGGAGACTTGACCAATGTGGGAGTGGGTACAAATTAGGCCGGGGATGATGGTCTTCCCGGTGCAATCGATTTGTTCGGCATCGGCGGGAATGTCGACTTTTTCGGAGGGTCCAACCGAGATGATGGTGTCGCCTTTGACAAGGAGGGTGCCTTTTTCGATCTTGCCCGAGGAGACCGGGTAGATTGCGGCGTTTGTGTAGGCCTTGATCTTTGGAGCCGGATCGGATTTCGAAGAATCCTGAGCCGAAGAAAAGAGCAGTAGTCCGGCGAGAGGGGCTAGGGCGAGAGAGAGGAGCTTGCGGGTTCGCATGGGGTGAGAGTGCAGGGTGAATTATGAAGAGTGAAGGCTGAATCCCGAGAGTTGTCTCTTTCTGGGATCTGAAATAGAACAATGGCAGATGATGAAAGCCATTCAGTTTATTCGCAATAGCAGCGACGCGGGAGCTGCCATTGATGTTGAGTTGCCGCTGCCAGTGGCGGCGGGCCATGATCTTTTGGTAAAGATCGAGGCCATCGCGATGAATCCGGTGGACTACAAAGTGCGTCCGGCTGAGGGATCTGATCCCAAGACGCTGGGATTTGATGCCGCGGGGACGGTGGTAGGTGTTGGTGATGAGGTCACTCTCTTCGCGGAAGGTGATGAGGTTTACTTCGCAGGAGATGTCACGCGTCCAGGGACGAATGCGGAGTATCAGTTGGTGGATGAGCATATCGTGGCGAAGCGCCCTACGACGCTCGATGTGGTGAGGAGCGCGGCGCTTCCATTGACAGCTCTCACGGCCTGGGAATCTTTGTTTGATCGACTTGGAATTGATTTTGATAACGCGAACGGAAATGCCGGGAAGTCGCTTCTCATTATTGGAGGCGCTGGCGGTGTGGGATCGATGGCCATGCAATTGGCGAAGCTAGCGGGCTTGACGGTAATCGCGACAGCTTCGCGTTCTGAAAGTAGTGAGTGGTGTCGAAAACTCGGAGTTGACCACATCATTAATCATCATGAAGACATGCCTGAGCAGGTTCGGGAGTTGGGCTTCGAGGCCGTGGACTACATTGCGAACTTTAATGAGGTCGACAAAGTTTGGGAGGCCATGGGCGAGATGATTGCGCCGCAAGGGAGCCTTGTCTTGATCACCGGGCACCATAGTCATCTCGACATAGCGGGATCCTTTAAGATGAAGAGCGTGAGGATTTGTTGGGAGTTCATGTTTACTCGTTCGATGTTCGGAACCGACGATCTCATCGAGCAGCATGAGATCCTCAAGCGAGTGGCAAAGTTGGTCGATGAAGGAAAGATCACCGCGACTGCTAACGAGACACTCAGCCCGATCAATGCGGAAAATATTCTCGAGGGACACCGTAAGCTTGAGGCCGGATCGTCAATTGGGAAACTTGTCATTTCAGGTTGGGAGTAAAACCATTACAAATAGATCCATGCTCAAACTCACCATCGTGGCCAACATCTGCGCCAGGGCCGAAAAGATTGGTTGTGTGAAAGCCGAGCTGCCGAAACTAATCAAGTCCCGACAGCGTGCTAGCAGCAAGAACAGTGCGTTGACGTGCTGAGGGTGTTCATTGGTGGGGCGCCATCCCGGCCTTGACGGAAGAGGGAGCCGAAACTAACAAGACGGATCCAATTTCGGAACACAGCAATGCAAAACAATCTGATTCTCAATTTTGTCCTTTGTCTTCCTCTATCGATTTCTGCCGTTGCTCAAGAAGATCTTGAAAGTCCATCACTCAAAACGATGCATCAGGCGATCGCTGAACTAGTTGTCCGCTACTATCCCAAGGCAACCTCGCATGTCTTTGAGCGAACAATAGGATTTGAATATTCGACGCGCGTTTATGTCATGCCAGTCGTATCTAAGAGACTCCCAAGATCGGAAGCGCCTCTTGCTCCGGAACGCGGCCCAATGGACGATGGTGTCTGGTGTAACGTTTGGTGCCGCACAGGGGACCTGAAAACAAGGCCAGCCTACGCTAGAAGTGAGGGGGTAACGAAGCGAGAATTCTTCAAAGAACACATTTATTATCCGAACGACAGTTGGAAGAAGTGCCATTTGTTGGTCACCTTGCGGCTTCCAATAGAGACAACAAATAAACAAAGGAAATTCGTTAAGGAGTTACGTGGATTGTTAAACCAGTTTGGAAAATACCTGCCTGCAAAGAATGGATAATCATAGCGTGAACTGGGAGCGCCGAATCCTCCTCGAGGAGTCGGTTACCAAGATGCGGCGACTACGCATGACGACGCCAAAAAGTGGCCAGTTCTGGGAAAGGGCGATGGTGCTTCCGGAGGGGGTGTCAGTGAGGTTCCTCCTCTGCCTTGACTGCTACCGCGGACAAGCTCTTTCACTAGTTTAGGTGAGCTTGTGATGTTCTTGCAGCGGAGTCACTGTGAATTCTCTGTCTTGCAATGAGCGGATGGCTTTGACAGAGGCTTCGGCGGCGCTGAGGTTGGTGCAGTGACTAATCTTGTGTTGCACGGCACTAGAGCGGATTTTGATTTCGTCCTCGCGGGCTTCGTGGCCGCTTGGGGTGTTAATGATGAAGTCGATGTCGCCGTTTTTCATCATATCGATGACATTGGGGCGCTTTTGCTCGGCGAGTTTGTAGAGGCGGTTTACTTCGATGTCTTCGACTTTGAGGCGTTTGAAGGTGCCACCGGTGGCGTGGATCTTGAAGCCGAGGTTGACGAGGTCTCTTGCAATGGTGACGGCGCGGTCTTTGTCGCGGTCGTTGACGGAAAAGAAGACGTTGCCTTCCTTGGGCAGCGGGTTGAAGGCGCTGATCTGGGCCTTGGCGTATGCCATGCCGAGGTCTTGGTCGGCTCCCATGACCTCGCCGGTGGATTTCATTTCCGGTCCGAGGACGATGTCGATACCGGGGAAGCGACCCCAAGGAAAGACAGCTTCTTTTACGCAGAAGCACGGGGGCATGATTTCTTCGGTAAAGCCGAGGTCGATAAGCTTTTCACCAACCATGATCTTGGCGGCGAGCTTAGCGAGCGGGATACCGATGGACTTGGAGACGAAAGGCACGGTGCGGGAGGCCCGTGGGTTGACTTCGATGACGTAGAGTTCGTCGTCTTTGACCGCGAACTGGATGTTCATGAGGCCGCGAACTTCAAGCTCCTTGGCGAGGGCTTTCGCTCCGACAAGGATTTCGTTTTTGATTTTGTCACTAAGTGAGAAGGCCGGGATGACGCAGGCGGAGTCGCCCGAGTGGATTCCGGCTTGTTCGATGTGCTCCATGATAGCGCCGATCACGGAGGTGTCGCCGTCGGAGATACAGTCGACGTCGACTTCGGTGGCGTTTTCGAGGAAGCGGTCGACGAGGATGGGACGATCGGGAGCGATGTCGGTGGCGTTCTTAATGTAGGTGCGGAGTTCGTCGTCATTGTAAACGATCATCATACCGCGTCCGCCTAGGACGAAGCTGGGACGGACGAGAACAGGGAAGCCAATTCGATCTGCGATGGCGACGGCTTCGTCCTCAGAAACCGCGGTGCCGGCTTCGGCTTGCTTGAGGCCAATCTTGTCGAGGAGAGTAGAGAAGAACTTTCGGTCCTCGGCGAGCTCGATGGACTTGGGAGAGGTGCCGATGATAGGGACGCCGTGGCGTTCGAGATCGGCGGCGAGGTTGAGCGGAGTTTGACCCCCAAACTGGACGATGACGCCGTCGGGCTTTTCCTGATCGCAGATGTTGAGAACGTCCTCGAGAGTTAGGGGCTCGAAGTAAAGCTTGTCCGAAGTGTCGTAGTCTGTGGAGACGGTCTCGGGGTTGGAGTTGACCATGACGGATTCGTAGCCGAGCTCGCGGAGGGCGAAGGAGGCGTGGACGCAGCAGTAATCGAATTCAATTCCTTGGCCGATTCGGTTCGGCCCACCGCCGAGGATGACGATTTTCTTGGCGTCGGATTCGCGGGCTTCGTTTTCGTCGCCGTAGGTCGAGTAGTAGTAAGGCGTGGCAGCTTCGAATTCCGCAGCGCAGGTATCGACGAGGCGGTAAGTCGGGATGATGCCTTTTTCTTTTCTTTCGGCGCGAACGTCGTCTTGAGAAATGCCACGTGCGTGGGCGATTTGGACGTCGGAGAAACCGAGCTTCTTAGCGCGGCGGAGGTCGAGGTTGGCGAGGTTGTTTCCTTCTTGCACGATAGTGCGCATGTTCTCGAGGAACCATGGATCAATTTGGGTGGCGTCGAAGATTTCTTCGATGGTCCAACCTTGTTCAAAGGCAACCTTGAGCCAGAAGATACGCTCGGCGTTGGGGACGATGAGCTTCCGCTCAATCTGCTCGCGGGTCGCCTCAGGATCCTTTCCGTCGAAGCCGAAGCCGAAGCGTCCGGTCTCGAGTGAGCGGAGAGATTTTTGGAGAGATTCCTTAAAGGTGCGTCCGATGGACATGGCCTCACCGACGGCCTTCATGGAAGTGGTGAGGACGGGATCGGCGGTGGGGAATTTTTCGAAAGTGAAGCGGGGAACCTTGGTGACGACGTAGTCGATGGAAGGTTCGAAGCTGGCGGGAGTTTCGCGGGTGATGTCGTTGGGGAGTTCGTCAAGGGTGTAACCGACGGCGAGTTTGGCGGCGATCTTGGCGATGGGGAACCCGGTGGCTTTGGAGGCAAGCGCGGAGGAGCGGCTCACGCGCGGGTTCATTTCGATAATGATGCAGCGGCCGGTCTTGGGGTCGACTGAGAACTGGATGTTCGATCCGCCGGTTTCGACGCCGATTTCGCGGATGACGGCGAAGGAAGCATCGCGCATGATTTGGTATTCGCGATCGGAGAGAGTTTGGGCGGGAGCGACCGTGATGGAGTCGCCGGTGTGGACGCCCATCGGGTCGAGGTTTTCGATGGAGCAAATGACAACGCAGTTGTCGGCGTGGTCACGCATGACCTCCATTTCGTATTCCTTCCATCCGAGGAGGCATTCCTCGACGAGGACTTCGGTAGTGGGTGAGAGGTCGAGTCCGCGGTGGACGATGGTTTCGAATTCCTCCTTGTTGTAGGCGATGCCGCCGCCGGTACCGCCGAGGGTGAAGGCGGGGCGGATGACGAGGGGCATGGAGCCAATGTCGGCTGCGATTGCTTTTGCTTCCTCCATCGAGTGGGCCACACCGGAGACGGGGAGATCGAGGCCGATCTTGATCATGGCGTCTTTGAAACGCTGGCGGTTTTCGCCTTTGTCGATGGCGTCGGCATTGGCGCCGATCATGCGGACGCCGTGTTTATCGAGAGTGCCGGCCTCGAAGAGCTCGATGGAAACGTTGAGGGCGGTTTGGCCGCCGAGGGTGGGAAGAAGAGCATCGGGCCTCTCCTTGATAATGATTTTTTCGATGGATTCGGGCGTGATGGGCTCAATGTAGGTCCGCTCCGCGAATTGCGGGTCGGTCATGATGGTAGCCGGGTTGGAATTGACCAAGACAACCTCGTATCCTTCTTCGCGGAGGGCCTTGCAGGCCTGGGTACCGGAATAGTCAAATTCGCATCCCTGTCCGATGACAATAGGGCCTGCTCCGACGACGAGAATTTTTTTGATGCTGGTATCCTTGGGCATGTTTTTAGAGCGGTGTGGCTAAAACTTCGTGTATCTGCCAAGGGGGGGAGGTTTTGTAAAGCCCCTTCGCTTTAAATGGGGCGAGAGCGTCTGGATTGGCAGAGTTGGCTTTGAGCCGGGAGCTTTGATCGGTGGGCTTTCCTGGTTCAGGAGTCAGATCGCAATTTGGGAGAAATAGCGATTGTGGGGGAGAAAATTGATGATGTTGCTCATGGGGCGAAGAGGGGTTAGAGTTGTTTCGTACGAAGGATTGAGAGGGCGATTATGGGCATTTTAAAGAAACCTGCGACCTGGGTGGCGGAAAAGATTGCTGATGTCTTGCTTGGCGGGGACGTATTGGCGCCGGAGCGGGAGGGGACGGAGATCGATTGGCAGGGGATGGAGATCGAAAAGCCGCGGAAGTCGCTGACGGCGGGGATTCCGAGGATTCAGCTGGAATTAGCGATTGGAGCAGCGAATCGGCGTTTGGAGGAGAAAATGGATGCGGAGGGTTGCCGGGCTCTGGTCAAGCGGGCTCCGGAGATCGAGGCGGGGGAAATGATGGCGGTGAAGCTGGGAGAGTCGTGTTCACTGAAGATTGAGGGGCGGAACGGGAAATTACTTTGGCTGGAATTAGTGGGAAGCGGGACGATGAACGAGTTTTTTTGGGATGAGATCGTGGGACGGGCCAGTGAGGTGAGGAGACCTGATGAGAAAGACAAAAGGCCGCACTCCGAAGAGGGCGGCCTTTGAAAAGAATTGATAAGAGGGGACTATTTCCCTCCACCGCCGCAGCTTCCGCAGCAGGATTTTTTCTCAGCGGAGCAATCTCCGCAGCAGCTTCCGCCGGTGGAGGCACAAGAGGAGAGGGCGAAGGCCGCCCCGGCGGTCAGTAGGATGATTAATTTTTTCATAGTAATTCGTTTTTGGGAGCGATCCCTAGCGTATTATTTACCGATTTTTGGAATTAATCAAGTCCTGACTTGAATTTCCACGTTTTGGGGGAAACAGAGCATGCCAAGCCTGAGGCGCCGAACTTTTCCCGATGGGCGCGTGTTTTTCCTCATCAGCTCATCATTTGAAGCCTTGGCGAACTTGTTATCGCTGATACACCCGCAGGCGGACGAAGAACTTGGTTACATCCGTAGCCGCTTCTGGAGTGCGCAGGGTGAATGTGGAGGTGCCGTCGCCGTTGTGGGTTTCGTCCTCGTGCTCAAGGGTTTTTCCGGTGGGTGTCCAGGTCACCATGTCGGTGGACACTTCGACGACGACGAGGGCATCATCAGCGGCGAGGTTTTTGGGGAAGCTCACGGTGAAGCGGCCGTTGGAGTCGACACTTGAGGTGATGATTTGTCCGCCGAAGACGAGGTCGCTCGTGCCGTAGGCGTATTCGGCGAAGGCATTGAGTCCGTCGCCATCGTTGTCGATAGTTCTGTCTCCGGGGCCGAAGGGGGCGGCGTCGCTGCTGCCGGCGCTTCCGGCGGCAGCAACGCTGGCGCGCCAATTGACAGCGTCATCATGGTTGGGATTTGAGATGGGAGCGATGAGGACTAGGCTGGGGCCATCGCCATCCGTAGTTTCGGGCCAAGGGTATTTGTCATTGTAGGTGAAGTTGCGAATATCTCCTCCGAAGCCCATCAGGATGATTTGCTCACCGCTGCCGGAGAGGCCTGAGTCGTTAGCGAATTCTCCGGCGATGAGACTGGAGACCCCCACGCCGTAGCGATGTTCGAAGGCGGCCTGATCGCGGACCACGAGAACGCGCTCGCCGGGAGGGAGAACCGTGATGGCGGAGCCAACGAAGGAGAAATCGATCCCGTCGGTGAAGCTGACATTGGTCAGGTCGAGGATGTTGCCGGAGATGTTGAGAAGCTCTAGGTATTCGAATTGGTTGTTGTTGGTGAAGCCGGCGTTGATATCGTCCAGTGTGGGTTCGGCCGGCTGATACATGATCTCGGAGATGACGAGATTGGTTGGGCCGGCAAGGTCGGCACCGATGACGAAGGTGGCAGAAGTGGGGGCACCCCATTGGGCACCATCGTAGGCCCGGGCGGTGACGGTAGTAGTTTCGTTTAGCGTGACGATGCTTCCGTTGAACGAGCTCGTAGAAGGGGTCCCTCCTGGAGCGCGGGGGTCACTGCCATCCGCAGTGTAGTAAACACCTCCCTGAGGTGCGGTCATGTTGAGCTGAAAGCCATTCGCAACGATGCCTCCGTTCTGGCTGAAGGTCGGCGGGCTGAAGAATTGGTCGTCGATCCATTCGGAGCGGGCTTTGAGCCACCCTTTGAGGTGCGAAATTTGGCGGTTCCAGCCGGTTCCTTCGGTGGCAAAGTTGGCTCCCGAGATGGAATTGACATTGAGAGCGGTCCATTTGTTAAAGTTGCGGACCTGAGCTTCGGAGAGTTCGGCGGCCATGTCATCGACGATGGCGTTGAGGTTGGATTGCGAGAATTTGTCACCTCTCAGGGCATACCACCGGTCGATGACTTTTTGGAAGACATCGGGCCGAGAAGTCCTAAGCTGGGGATTGGCCATATTGCGAGTATCATCATCTGAGGGTTCAAATCCGAACAACAGTCCAAACCACTCGAATTGGAGGTCAAACCAGGTAGAGCTGGTGTCATTGGTGTTCGCTTCCCAGCGACGAGGATTGTCGTCGCGGCCATCACGGGAGCCCATGGTGCGGTCGTAGTCCCAAATGGGACCAGCGACGATCTTGCCGCCGCGATCTTTGTAGAAGAATTGGCTGAGGCGTCCCCAATCGGGATCCATGGCAAGGATGTTGAGCCAAAAATGATCGATGAAGGCATCGACATCGAGGTATTCCGAGAAGTGTAATCCGGTAGTAGGATGAATACCATTGGGCTGCCGCAGGGCGACAGTGATTTCGTTGGCGTGGGTAGTGATGTAGGATTTTTGAGTTGAGGTAATTTCAATGCCGTCGGGATCGCCGTGGACCAGGGCGCGTTGGAACCCACTGACATTAAAGGTCGGCTCACCAGGATCGGGGCGGTCGTTTTTGAAGACGTAGCCGCCGGTCACTTCTTCGGATGAGTTTTCCCAGGGATCGAGTTTACTAATATCGAGACGGTTGTTATCGGGTTCGATTTTCTCCATTAAGGTGTAGACGCCGAAGTAGTCGGCGGAAGTGACATTCCCTCCGTTGACGTCGTTGTAGAGTTCGACGAAGCGGGTTTTCACGGCCCATTGACCGATCTGGTTACTGAGTTCATAGAGAAAAGGATTGCGGATAAGGGAGTAGTCGAAAGTGTAGCGGGCGTTGAGAATCCAATCGGCTTCAGCGGACAGGCCAAGGGGTTTGATATTCTGGTCCTCGTTGAATTCATCCCATGATTCGAGCGACATGGCATACTTGGGGAAGCCTGCTGAGCTGGAGCCACGCTTACGAATACCGCTGCGAGTGGAAACGGAAGGCGTTGCGGAAAACGAGGCTCGTCCGGTTTCGGGGTCGGGTTCGTAGATGAGCATGAAGCTTTCCTTTCGAGTGGTCGCGCCGGAGGCCGGTGGAGAGCCTCCTCCGTAAGTCGAGAGAAGAACGATGGGGAGGTTTGAGCTAAAGTCTGCTTGGGAAGGATCCAGAAGGAAGTATCCTTCGGTGCGTCCTTCTCCGGGAAGCGATCCGGGAAGATAGGCGCGCGCGCGCACGAGGGTAGTGCTGTTTATTGTGATAGGATCGCTGTAGACCGGAGAGGGGTCGTCGGTTGAGTTGGAAGGGAGGCTGCCATCGATAGTGTAGTAAATGACGGCTCCGGATTCGGGGACGCTGAGGCTCAGATCGAATTCTTCGGTGAAGGCACGGCTGGTGATGTCGAAGTCGACTTTGCCCGGAGGGGCGAAACTGGGAATGCCGTTGGTGTTATTGGGAGTGGGTGTCGAGAGGTAGGCGGGCCCGGGGAGGGGAGTGGTGCTTTGCACCTCTCCAACCAATTCAGGAATGAGGAGGAAGTCGGAGCTGCCCGGTGAGTCATTGAGTCCGTGCAGAGCGAGGATGTTTTCACCTGCCTGAAGACGGCCTGCGAAATTGAGGGTCAAGGATTCGAACTGATCACCGGCTCTGATTTCTTCACGCTGGGTGGACTTGGAATTGTAGACGAGTGGATTGGCTTTGTTTTTTGAGGCAACTTCGAATCCATTCAAGTAGGCGACAAAGCCGTCATCGACTTTCATTTTGAGCACAAGCCCGTTGATCCCGGAGGGGTCATCGATTTGGAAAGGAAGGCGAAGATACACCGAGGCGTTTTTGCCTCTCATTGGTGTGGTCAAATTTCCATCCTCGGGAATGATGTCGTCGAACAAGGAATTATATCCCCAACCAAGGGCGGAATGACCGGCAGTCCAGAGGTCGTCATTGTAAGCGGGCGTTTGCCAGGTGCTGCCAATGTCTTCGGTGGGAACGAGATAAGTGAGAGGATCGCCGATGGCGTGGAGGGTGGTGTTGAAGGCTGGCCCGCCAGATCCGTTGCCGTACGAGACGTCGGGATATTGCTCGGGATACTCCGGGCTGAAAAGGGTCACGGTGGAGGTGCCGTCCGGTTTGACCAAGGCGAGGAATTCCCCATCAATATCGAGGCTGAAGTTGGCGTGAAGAGGTTGTCCGGGTATGGTGCGGTTCTTGCCGGTTGCGTAGACGAGGAGATATCCATTGGCAGGAACTGTGACGTTGGGAAAGGTCCACTTGGTGAGATTGGTGGGGTCGTCAGTGAGGTGGTATCCATTGATTGACGCCGCCGGGCCGGGATTGTGAATTTCGATCCAGTCGGCGGGGAATCCGTCTTCATCGTTGAAGAAGGTGCCGGTGTTTTCGGCGAGGAATTCGTTGATCAGAAATTCGGCCTGGGAAAATGGAGCGAGAAAAAGCGTCAGCGCGAAAGCGGTAAATGAGGTTCTTAACTGAATCATCGTGTGTTATGAGGATTTTTTAACTAACGACACTGTTGCAGACTTTTCCAGCGGGAATCTCGAAAAGGGTCCTGTCCTGAGAAAGTCGCACGATTTATCACTCGTTAAAGGAGCATACTGCGTCAGACTATCTTCTGCCTCTTGAGTTTCCGGCCAAAGCGCGTCCGAAACAAAAGAGCCGTTCCTTCGCCTTTTCTACGAAGGAAAATTGGGAAGATAAGTGATGTCATGAAAGTTGCCATTCTCGGAGCGAGTCCGAAGCCGGAGCGTTATTCGCATCAGGCTCAGTTGTTGTTGTCCGAGCATGGTCATCAGGTTTTCCCTGTGAGTCCGACAGGCTGGGAGATTCTGGGGGTTGCGGGAATGGCAAAGGTGCCGTCGGAGATGGATAGGGTGACACTTTATCTCGGTCCTGATCGCTTGTTGCCGGTGTTGGATGCTCTGATCGAAGCCGCGCCACGACGGGTGATTTTTAATCCGGGGACAGAGAGTTTGGAGGCCATGGAAAGATTGGAGGCAGCCGGAATCGAAACGGAGGCAGCTCGTACTTTGGTGATGCTCCGGACGGGCTCTTTTTAAACAATGGGATCAGGACAGGTGTCGCGGCGTTGGCAGTTTTGGCAGAACTCACTGAGGAAGAGTTGGTCGATCTATTCCATCATTGGGCCGAGGTGTCTCTTCTTGTCGGTGACGAAGCCGGCTTCGAAATTTCGGCAGAACGGGCTCTTGGCTCCCACGCCGGCTCCGGTGAGATTTGCCGAGCCGATAAAGGCCTCTTTTTCATTGGTGATGATCGCTTTGGTGTGAATGCGCTCGAGGAGATTGCTCTCGATGAGCGAAGGATAGCGATCGAAGTCCCCGCGGAAGCGCGGTCCCGGTTCCGTAGAAGAGTCGCACTGGGAGTCGAAGATCTTGAGACATTCCCAATTATTTTTCATATTCCGATCTGCGCTTATCTGCGAATAATCCGTCTCATCCAAGCTCTCCATTCCCAGCCCATGACTATCGCCGAATTGTTAGAAAATTTTCCGCCCGAGTGTGAAGAGGATCTCATTCCTAAAATCCATCAACAACTGGAAGACTCCGGGAAGACGCTGGTCATTCTCGATGACGATTCGACGGGAACCCAGACAGTTTTTGATGTCCCTGTTCTAACGTCGCTTGATCCGGTTGATGTTGAAGCAGCTCTCGATGAAGAGCCACCGGTGCTTTTTATTCTTACGAATTCGCGGGCGTTGACACCGAAGCAGACGACCGTATTGCATCGGAAGCTGGGAGCAGTGCTCAAGAAATTTTCGGATGACCTCATCATTGTTTCACGGTCCGATGCGACTCTTCGCGGGCACTTTCCTCTCGAAACCAACATTCTTCGAGAGGCGCTTGCTCTTCCGAATGCACCCACTCTGTTCATTCCATCCTGCGAGGTCGAAGGTCGATTGACCGTGAACGACATTCATTACGTGGTGGAAGGTGATATCGCCACGCCGGCGCACCTCACGCCTTTCGCCAGAGACAAGGTATTCCCATTCTCACATTCTTATTTACCTGATTATATTGCTGAAAAGGCCGGAGGTCCGGTGGATGTGCAGAGCATTTCCCTAGAGCAACTCCGGTCCGGAAATGTCGCGGCCGAGCTTGCGTACCTTCCCGATGGTTGCATCTGTATTGTCAATGCCACATCGCGCAAGGACCTCAATGTTCTCTCGCATGCCCTCTACCAAAGCGAGCGTCAGTTTATCTTCCGCTCTGCGGCATCTTTCGTGCAGTCCTTCGCGGGGATTACCTCACGCCCCCTTCTCGAGTCTTGGCAGTTGCAGGATCTTGATCCTAATCCCAACGGCGGCTTGATCGTGGTTGGTCCTTATAATTCCAGAACCCCGACCCAACTCGCTGATCTTCTGGAAAACGCCCCTGATGCCGTGGTGATGGAGTTGGATGCTCCCGCCCTAGTATCCGGAGAGACCCCGGAGCTGCCATTGAACGAAACTATCGCCTCGGGGAAGACTGTCATTCTTCACACCTCCTGCGAATGCATTGACGTCGAAGATAATCTCGCGCTTTCAAAGACTGCTCCCAATGTCTTGGTTGCTCTCGTGAAGTTGGTGGAGGTCCGTCCATCATTCATCATTGCTAATGGAAGAATGACTGCATCCGAGATCGCGACCCAAGCACTCGGGATTAAGAATGCCCGCGTTTTGGGTCAAATACTACCGGGCGTCCCGGTCTGGATAATGGGAAATGAAACCCGTCATCCCGGACTCGTTTATGTCATTTTGCCTGGCAATTTCGGAGGCGACAATGAGCTCACTCAGGCTTATTTAAAGCTGAAGTAGGTCATCATGCGAAACATGAAAACACCCAAAGAAATTATTCTCGGCGCGCCGGGTTTTAGAGACTCCCTCTCAAAGCGTTTTGCCGAGAGAGACAAAACCCCCAGGAGTTGCGCCCGGGGGTTTTATTCGGTTGATAATTGGAGAAGGTTTATTCCTTCGCGAGAAGCTTGGTGACGACTGCTTCGACTTCCTTCTTGCTATAGCGATGGCCGTCGATGGTCTGGACGAGTTTGCCATCTTTGTCGTTGGCGATGATGCCGTGGCCTTTGAGTTTAGCTTTTTTAATTTCCTCAGTACTCTTGCCAGAGCCGACGAGAACGTTCTGGAGTTTAATCTTATCTCCCTTTGTCTTTTTGAGATCATTCACGATGACCTTGATTTTCGTACACATCGGTCATCCATCGTAGTAGTAGAATGTGAGAGTCGGCATTTTTGCGGCGGTAGCTTTCTCGGCCTTGGGAGCGGAGGGCTCCTCGGCGCAGACCGGATTGATTAAGAGGGCCGGCGCCAGTGCGACTGTCAGCCAGAGCATGGATTTTTTCATCGCCTGAGGGTATTGAATTTGAGGGAGAGCGCAATGAAAGACTCTGCCTGAATCGTGCTTTGGGAAATCGCCGGGTTTCATTATCCCAGTGATTCCGAAGCCGGACGATTTCTCGACCGGCAATTGGCGGACTAATTCTTATGTAACCTTAACTTTAAGCAGCTCATGAAAGAGGCGGGTGAGGAGTGGGGGAGGAGGTAGGTTGGGGTTATCTTCCGCCGCCGCGTCCACCACGACCTCGGAAGTCGAAGCCGCCTCCGCGGCCTGGTTCGGTAATTCTTTTGACCGTCTCCTCAGGAAGGTTTGCGGCGGCGATCCATTCGTTGGCGGCGGTTTTGTCATCGCGATACCAATCGCGTGCGACGTCGATTTGAGTTTCTAGTTTGAGATCGGCGTTGGAAATCGTATCGGCCCATTCCATGGCAGCGACGGGATCATCGTTAGCGACGCGTTCAGCGAAGGCTCCCACCGCAGAGTCACGCTCGGGCGAGGGATCGAGGTCTTCGATAAATTCAGCGACTTCTTCCGGGCTTTCGCGAACCCAAGATTCGACAGCTTCCTCGTAGGCTTCGGCTTTGGCTTTTCCGGAGAGTTCATCCGCCCATTTAAGGACTGCTTCCGGGTCCTCGCGGGCCCAGGAATCGGCGAGGCGGTTCGCTGCAGCAGCGATGGCTTCGTCTTCAACATTTTTGACGATGTATTCGGCTGCCGCCTCGCGATCGTCGCGCATGAGCTCTCTGGTGACTTCGGCGAAGGCTCCAGAGCGGAGCTTGGGATCAGGGACGGTGCTGGCCCAGCTTTTAGCGGTGTCGAGTCCCTGCTCGATCTTTTCGCCGGCGATCATTGACATATAGAAGCCTTTTTCGCGGCCATCGCCTTCACCCTCGGGGAGAGATTGCACGAAACCCATCGCATCGTCGACGCCGTTGAGAAGCATGCCCTGGATGATTCCGGCGGCGCCAAATCGTTTTTCCATTCCGTCTTCCAATCCTTCGAAATGGGCAATGGCGGCCCCACTATCGGCGGTGGCCCACCCGGAGAGGGCGGCGATCATTTCCCGACCGAGGCCACCGGGGCCTCCTCGGCCACCACGGCCGCGACCTCCTTCGTCACCCATCGCTTCGGACATTTCCTTGAGCGCTGCGATGGCACCGGCGCCGTCGATTCTGCCCCAGGCATTGGCCAGAAGACGCAGTTCGTCTTCGCCACCGCGACCCATCGGCCCGCCGCGGCGACTTTTCTGCAGAGCAAGGAAGGCGTCCTTGGCATTTTCAGGAGTGAGTTTTTCGAGGAGAAGAGCGAGCATCTTCTGCCGCAGGAGGGGATCGTTGGTTTCCGAGAGCTCTTTAATAGCGGCTTTCATGTCTTCAGGCGAAATTTCGCCCTCTTGGAGGTATTTCGAGAGAAAGCGGCTTTCGGCGCTGCCGCCTGATATGCTCCCACCTGATCCGCGATTGTCGCTGGAAATGACACGTTGCCGGGTGTTGGCATCGTCGAGATTGGCTGCTTGAGCGGAATCCGCGGAGTCCGGACGGGCGACCCATCCGAGGCCAAAAGCAGTGGCCGCTGTAAGCGCGACGAGAGGGATGATGGTAGAGTTTTTCATGATGAGATGAACTTGAATCGTCCTTTAAACCGGTGAGGAGCGGAGTGGTTGCGCTTTTTTTTGCTCGGCGGGATTGCTTTCTCGCCTGCATGAGTAGGCTGAATGAGAGAGCCTTACTTTAAAGGCTGATTTTTTTCTGAAGGGCGGTAGAGTCTCCCCAATGAGATTCTTTGGCTTAAGCCCTTTGTTCGCGATAGCGTTGCTCGCCTTGGCGAAGGCTGATTTGGTGGCCCACTATGCTCTGGATGAGGCGGGAGGCGGAAGTGTCGTGACTGATTCGTTGGGAAACAATCCTGGGGCTTTGATTGGATCGGGGACCGCAACGAAAGGAGTCCCCGCGCCCCACGGGACGGGCTATGATTTCGAGCTGAGATCCGGGTTTAACATTCCGCCGACTGCGGCGGTGCGGCCGAGCGATCAATTCACCATCACCTGGTGGTTCAAGCCCAGCACGCTGAATGCCTTTGATCGCATGTATGAATCGCTTGCGGGAACGGGAAATGATGGGAACGGCATCCGCATCGATTTAGGGGGTTCACCGGGGAATAAAGTGCGCGCTCTTTTGCGCGATGGCAATGGCTCGACGAATACCGTTGTGACCAATCCGCTCGTGCTTTCGACAGGCAATTGGTATTTCTTTGCGCTGCGTTACGATTCGCTCCTTGGGGAATGTAAAGTGACTGTCCTTCAGGATACCGGAGGGAATATCGCGGGTTCGGCGATCACGGGGGCAACGCAGACTAGCACCTCCCTGGGGACGAATGCCATCACTCATGCCACCGGGGTCTTTGTCGCGGCCGATGAAGGCAGTGCGGCGGGGAGCAACGACTTTGGCGGGGCGATGGATGATATCGCGATTTTTCAAACCGGCGACGCCTTCGGCGTGCTGACTGATGCCGAGTTGGCGGAAGTCTACAATGGTGGAGCGTTGGCTTTTGACCCCCCCGCTCCGCGGCCGACGATCAATTCGTTTTCAGCCGACTCGACTTCGGTGAGCAACGGGCAAACTGTGACGCTGAGCTGGGATGTGGCCACGGCGGATACGATTGAAATCACCCCCGGATTTGGTCTTGTCAGCGGGGCCACGGGGTCGGTTGTTTTCAATGCTTCGGCGACCGAGATTTATACTCTCACCGCGACGAATGCCGAGGGCAGCGTGAGTCAGAATTTGCAGGTTACCGTCGACGGTCTCGATCTCGCTCCGCAGATCAGCGAATTCGTTGCGAGCAATTCCGAGTTTGACGATGGTGATGGCAATTCGACGGATTGGATTGAGATTCATAATCGCAATGTCACGTCTTTCGATCTCAGCGGGTATTATTTGACGGACGACGCGAACCAACTTTCGAAGTGGGCTTTTCCGGCCGGGACCATGTTGACCGGAGAAGAGTATTTCGTAGTCTTTGCCTCCGGGACGAACGCGCCTGACAGCGCCGGGAATTTGCATACCAACTTCAGTCTGAAATCCGGCGGGGAATACCTCGCGCTCGTTGCGCCGAATGGCACCACGGTGATACAGGAGTTCTCGGCGACTTATCCAGAGCAGAAGACGAATGCGAGTTATACTTCGTCGGGATATCTTTTGGAGCCCACGCCGCGAGCCGCGAATATTGGAACAGCGCAGGCGGGATTTGTGAAGGACACTTCTTTTGATGTTGACCGCGGGCATTACACCTCCGCGTTTGATGTCACGATTACGACCTCCACACCCGGAGCGGACATTTATTACACCACCGACGGCACCGTTCCGTCGCCCGGTAATGGCACCTTGTATGCCGGCCCGGTGACTATCGCCACCACCACTGTCTTGAAAGCGGCGGCGTATCAGGGCGGGTTTATTCCGACCGATGTCGATACGCAGAGTTATCTTTTCCTCAATGATGTTCTCACGCAGCCAAATAATCCGCCCAACACCACGACGACCTGGGCGGGTAAGATTGCTGATTACGAAATGGATCCTGATATCGTGACCGATCCGGCGTACGCTAGCGACATGATCCCGGCTTTGCAGAAATTTCCTTCCTTGTCGCTGAGTTTGGATCCCGATGATTTTTATGGTCCGCAAGGAATTTACCAAAACCCGCAAAGCGATGGCTCGAATTGGGAACGCGCGGTTTCGGCGGAATTGCTCCCACACGACGGAAGTGAAGGGGGATTCCAAATCGACGCCGGGATTCGGATTCAAGGTGGCAGCAGTCGGAATCCCGATACGCCGAAGCACAGTATGAGCCTGCGCTTTCGCAATGACTATGGCGCGGGGAAATTGAACTATCCGCTCTTCCGTGATTCGCCGGATGGCCGGGATGCTGTGGAGAAATTCGATACGCTACAACTTCGTTCAGGGTACAACTACGGCTGGACCCACCGTCATCCCTGGCAGTCGGACTACGCGCAATACAACCGTGATCAATTTTCAAACGACCTTTTTCGGGCGATGGGAAATCATGGCACCCACGGTCGATGGGTGCATCTCTACATCAACGGAATCTATTGGGGGATTTACCACATTCACGAACGTCCCGATCAAGATTACATGACGTCTTACTTTGGCGGGGAACCTGATGATTATGATGCCATCAATTCAGGGGCGGCGAAATCGGGAACGACGACGGCCTACAATGCCATGGTGAATGTCGCCAAAGGAAATATTTCCGATTCTGCGGTATACGCCACGATGAAAACGCATCTCGATGTCGATGCCATGATTGACTACATGCTCATGAATTTCTTTGTCGGGAACAACGACTGGGATGGTCACAACTGGCGGGCCGCGGGAACCGGTCCGACCGGAGTTCCATTCCAGTTTTTTGCCTGGGATACCGAATTCGCGATCTCTCAAAATCGGAATGGAACTACTCCGATCAGTGGAGCGTTGACGATGAATAATACCGGGAAAAACGGAAACAATCGCCCGACCGGAGTGCATCAGGATCTCACTGGTAATGCGGAATATGTGATGCAATTTGCTGATCGGGCCCACGCGATGTTTTTCAATGGCGGTTTGTTTACTCCGACGGGAGCAGAGGCGATTTGGCGTCGACGATCCGACGAAATGGATGTTGCTATCGTGGCCGAATCCGCGCGTTGGGGAGACTATCGGGTTCACGTACAGGCCGCGAGTAATTGGAGTCAGTCGGACTACGATCTTTATACCAGAGATGATCATTATTTACCGAATCAGACCTGGATTACGGGAACCTATTTGCAACAACGGCCGGCGATCGTCCTCCAGCAACTCCGGGACCGAAATCTCTATCCAGATGTCGATGCGCCGATGTACGGTCAGGTTGGAACTGTCCTGACGATGACCAACCCCAATGGCTCTGGCACGATTTACTATACCACCGATGGCTCCGATCCGCGTGATCAGGGTTCGCCGACCTATAGTGCGCCGATCAATCTCGCGACCAGTGCGACCTACAATTCGCGGGTTCTTGAAGGGGGAGTTTGGTCTGCACTGCAGTCGATGGATATTCTTACCGGTATTCCTGCTGACGCCACGAACCTCGTCATCTCCGAAATCTATTACAACGAGCCCGGTTCCGGAGAGGCCAATGAGTTTATCGAATTGACGAACATCTCGGGAGTGGAAATCAACTTGAGCAATCTTTCCTTCACCGAAGGGCTGACCTATACCTTCCCAGTAGGTAATGTTTTGGCACCCGGCGCACAACTCGTGCTTCGCCCAACCGACTACATCGGAAGTCTCGATAATGGTGGCGAGACCATCACCTTAAATGATGCGAGTGGTGCGATCATAGAGAGCTTCGCTTATGGCGATTCTCTGCCTTGGCCGGAAGCGGCTGACGGAGGCGGGCACAGTCTCGTGCGCATCAGTCCTGCTTCGCAACTCAACCCTCACGATGCAACAAGCTGGCGCGCCAGCACCGCGGTGGGAGGAAATGCCGGGACCACGGATTACACGTCCTTCCCCGGTGGTGATGATGCGGCGTTGTTGTCTTATGTCTTCGGGGGAAGTGATATTGGTTTGGGCGCAGTCCTCGGAACCGTGGTGGTGCCAAGAAATCTCGCCGCCGATGATGTCATCGTCACGGTGCAGACTTCCATCGATCTTATCAACTGGACCGATCTCACAGAGTTCTTGGATGAAACTTTCCCTGCTGCCGGCTTCAGTTCACGGACCTACGCTGTGGATCCCGGAGGTTCAGAAAGATTCTTTAGGGTGGGGATGCAGTTGCGTCAGTGAAGATGGAGCGGGAAGTCTAGATGGCCGCTATCTCTATGATTGGGCTCGCCTGGCCCCAGAATTTTCATCACAATGACCAGACGATGATTCGTTTAATTTTTTTATTTTTAGCTCTGACAGTGGGAATAGCCACAGCTGCCGAGCCCATCCGTGATGTGAAGTACGATGACAAGCATCAGCGTAATGTGCTTGATTTCTGGCCAGCCCTGAAGAAGGAGAAGGCGGCTCCGGTTTTTGTGTGGTTCCACGGCGGAGGATTTCGCAATGGGGATAAATCCCAGTTGGAGAAAAGGCGCCGATCGTCTCTGGATGCCTACCTAAAGGCAGGCTATGCGGTAGTGAGTTGCAATTATCCCTTCCTAGCCAAGGATATGGACTATCGGCAGATTGCACATCATTGCGCGCGGGCGGTGCAGTTTATTCGGTCAAAATCAGGGGAGTGGAATATCGATCCGAAGCGCCTTTGTTGCGGTGGAGTTTCGGCAGGTGCATTGATCAGTGAATTCTTGGGCTACCACGCTGACTTCGCTGATCCCAAGGCTAAGGATGTGGTGACCCGTCAAAGTTCACGCCCTGAAGTGGTGGTGAGCATCATGCAGCCAATCGGAACCAAGGACTTTGCCCTACGCTACATGGACAAGGGGGAGGCTCCGATTTTCATTTATTCCGACGCTAGGCCTACTGACCTAATTCATCCTCCGCAGCAGGCGGTCTTGCTTCATGAGAAAGCGAAAGCGCTGGGAATTCCCTCGGTTTTATATGGTGGAGGGCGTAATGACTTACCGAAAATCGACGAAGGGAAAACCTGGCTGGAGTTGCAGTTGAAATTTTGCCGGAAGCATTTCTCGGAAAAGGTAGGGAATTAAGGATGAAGAGTTTGTTGCTCGTCATTTTTATTTGTTTGATTTCTCTTGGAAATACTGCGGAGAAGAATTTGCCTCTTAAAGGAGGTGAGGTGTTTGAAGTGGATGGTCGGACCGCCTTTTTAATTCTGCCGAAAAAGAAGGCCGAGCCAATTCCGTGGGTGTGGTATGCCCCGACCTTGCCGAGGTTGCCGGGGAAGGAAGAGGTCTGGATGTTTGAGCAGTTTTTGGCGAAGGGAATTGCGATCGCGGGGATTGATGTGGGGGAATCATTTGGGAGCCCGGATGGACGGACCCATTATTCGAAGTTCCATAAACATCTGGTTGAAAAGCGTGGAATGGCGAAGAAGGCTTGTCTGATGGCGCGGAGCCGGGGAGGGCTCATGCTTTACAATTGGGCGGTCGAGCATCCTGAGTTGGTGGCCTGCATTGTCGGAGTTTATCCGGTGGGAAATTTGACGAGCTACCCAGGATTAACGAGGGCTGCGGGAGCTTACAAGATAAGTGCGGAGCAACTCGGTGCGAAGTTGCAAGTGCATAACCCCGTCGAGAGACTGGCTCCATTGGCTAAAGCCAAGGTGCCGATTTTTCACATTCACGGTGATAGAGACAAGGTGGTCCCTTTGAAGGAGAATTCAGGATTAATCAAGGAGCGCTACGAAGCACTGGGTGGCAAGATGATTCTGGAAGTTGTTCCGGGGAAAGGTCACGATATGTGGGCCGGGTGGTTTCAAAGCCAAACGCTGGTCGATTTCTTGATCGCAAATGCGAGTTAGAACTTTAAGGAAATCCCGGTGCTCACGGTGGTGTCGTTTTTTCCTCGATCGACGGCCGGGGCCTTGTCATAGGTCCAAGTGGCTGCAATTTGCCAGGAGAGCATAGTAGAGATCTTGAGATTTAGTCGAGCGTCGGCAGCGAGAGAATAATTGTCGCTGTTGGATGGATCGAGAATGGCGGAGAGGGATTGTTTGATTTCTGTAGTCTCGTTGATGGACCAGGTGAATTTTTCGGCGGCCGAGACTGAAAAGTAGTCATCAGTGATTCCGCCGACCTTTTCGAAGGTCACCCCGGGGCCGGCTTCGACGCTTAAGGTCAAATCGTCTTCCTTGACGAGATAGTGACCCAAAGTGACAGAGGGAGTGATGCGATGGCTGATGTCGGAGAGTTGATTGCGGAGGTAGCCGATTCCGGCTCCAATATAGGACTTTTTACCGAAAAGGTGATTGTATTGGGCATTAGCCCGGAGCGTGTCGATGTCGGTCGAATTGTCGTTTTCGGCGAAGTTGTATTTACTGCTTAGGAGAACTTCGCGTTTACTTTCTTTGTAGAAGCTATCGAACGAGAGTACGATGGTTTTGCTCTCCGAGTTTCCACTATTAAGACCGAGGCCGAGGGAGGTAGCGGTGCTCCAGGAATTGGCAATAAATTCGGAGCCAGTTGGTTTTACATCATCAAATCCTCCCAATGAATAGGACAATCCCATGAGGAGGGTGGTGTCGTCGGACTGGCGTCCGGCGGCAGGGGAGCTGTCGTATTGATGGCGAATCGAGCTGCGGAGAGCCCAGTGCTCGGAAATTGTGGTGTCAATGCCTGCCTCGACGATGAGATTGTAGTCGTTGAAGTCATCGAACTTGGGTGTGAAGGCGATGCTTTGCCAAATCTTGGCGCGTTTTTTGAGCTTGTGCTCAAAGCGTTGAGCGAAGCGGTTAATCACGAGGTCGTGGCTCTTGCCGCCTTGTTCTTCCCAGGCCATGCCGGGACCGATTTCGAGGGAGAGGGAGGTGTCGTCGTTCTTGATCAAATTATACCCCAGAATCAATCCGAGTTCGGTGCGGTAGTCGAGATCGGCGACGCGGTCGGTGAAATAGGAACCATTGATACCATAGAAAAATCTCTCGTTAACCTGCCGGTTGTATTGTCCCTGGATTCGAAATGAGTCGGTAGAGGTGTCGCCGTTACTCTCCGAGTAGAGCAAGTCGGCACCTAAGAATACTTCGTTTTTGTCTTTGGCATACTCGGCGGACAACTGCAGCGAATGGCTGGTGTTGTCCGAATTCCCGCTGGCATAACCAAGGGAGGCCGCGCCTGTAACCGTCCATGGCGAGTCCGGCTGCGTCTCCTCGGAATACGCAAGATTTGAGAGTCCAAGAAAGGTCAGGAGAGTGAGGGATTTGTTCATCGAGAGAATGCAGGGCCGAGAATGTCTTAATGCCTCGACACAGCAACTGATCGTGAGACTCTTTGCAAGAACACTCACATGCGGATTGGCGATTTATTGATTCTTTTTTTGTTGGCCGGTCTGTGGGGAGCTTCTTTTCTCTTTATGCGAATCTCCGCGCCGGATTTTGGACCGGTGCCTTTGGTGGCGTTGCGAATGACCTTGGCGGGAGTGTTTTTGGCTCCGGTTTTTCTCAGAAAAGAAGCCCGGGAAATAGCAAAGAAGTATTGGTGGCAATTGCTGGTGAGCGGCGTGATGGGGTCGGCAATTTCCTTTGTGCTTCTTTCGTACGCTTCGTTGACCTTGAGCGCGGGCTTCACCTCATTGATGAATTCCAGCGTACCTATTTTTAGCGCGGTCATCGCGGCGTTTTGGTTGGGCGAAAAGTTGCGGGTATCGCAGATTATTGGTCTGGGGCTTGGCATTCTCGGAGTGGTTATTTTGGTGTGGGATAAATTGGATTTCAGTGACGCCGGACTGGGCTGGCCAATCGGGGCCTGCATCTTATCTTGTTTGTGTTATGGCTTCGGAGCGAGCTGGATGAAAAGCAGGCTTCAAAAAGTGCGTCCTCTGGTCGGTTCGGCCGGGAGTCTTTTAGGTGCGGGATTTATGATGATTCCCTTGGCCTTGGTCCGGTTGCCCGAGACGATGCCTTCAGCCAAGAGCTGGCTCAGTGTTATGATCCTGGCGCTCTTTTGCACTGCCTTGGCCTTTGTGATATTTTTCAAACTCATTCAGCGGTCTGGTGCCACCGTAGCGACTTCAGTGACGTTCCTGATTCCTTTCTTCGGAATCTTCTGGGGCTGGTTGATTTTGGATGAGGTCGTGACCGGGAGAATGGTATTGGGTTTGTTGGTTACGCTCTTTGGGACTTCGCTGATTACCGGGATAGTTGGTTCCCGAATCTCCCGGCAATAAACCGAAGGGGTAACTCTTCCTGACATTGGGGGTGCCTTGGAGAAGAGGCCGAGAGTGGAGCAAGCCAGAACGAAGAGGATGCGTTTCACTAAATCTGATCCTGAATTCGGTTCCCGCGGCATGCTTGCCGGCATACATCCCCCAGAGCTTCCCCGGTCCTTTGGAGGAGCTATTAGGAGCGGGATTGCATTAGTGTTCGCTCGGTTTCTGTGAGGTGGATTGCGCCATGACGGAGGTCGGGAATATCCTGAATGATTCAAGAGGTTCACAAGTTAATGTCGCTCAGTCCAAATTTTGACAAAAACCGATTAAATACTTTTTGGTGAATGCGTATTGCAGTGGCATAGTCTGCGTATCCCCGAGGATGTTTCCGTCGTCGAAGTTGATGGCATTCCCATGGCGGAGCAATTGGTTGTCTCTCTTTCCACCGTGGCACAGCAGCACGAAGAGATGGCAGCGAAAGCGATCGAATTTTTACTCACGAGAATCAAGAGCAAGGAAGTGTTGCCTCCCCAAGTGGCGAGCTTCCCTCCGAACTTCATCGAACGCGAGTCCGTTGGGTCGGTGAGTTAGTCAATCGAGGTGAAAGGTAAAGAAGCCTTATAAGTTGACAGGGTGCTCCGTTTCAAGTTGCCTCTCACGGAACGGTCCGGAATACGCCGGATGTCAGCGTGAATTTCCATGACTGAGAAGACGATAGAGCGAGTTCATTCTGCGCTTGATGATTTTCGCATCGAGCTCCCTTCGTGGGGGTTTGCTGATACAGGCACGCGCTTTGGGAAATTTCTTCAGGATGGCGTGGCGATTGATTTGGCGGACAAATTATCCGACGCGAAGCGCCTTTTGCAGCAGGCATTTGGGACCGACGTCAGCGGAGCGATTGCCGAATGGCGTCAAGGCCGAGGTCTGGAGGAAGATCCGCTCATTTCCTTCCGTAGAAGTGGCTACCCTCAGCAGATTGAAGCCGACCGAAAAGCCCGCCGCAAGGAACTCGGCATTGTCGCGGGCGGAAGCTATGCCTAAGCTCCCTAATTCACCAGATTTCCCTATTATTCAATGTCATTTGATCCATCCGACTACCGCCACGTAAATTATCATTGGGAGGACGAAAAGGTCGCCGAGATGAGCCCCATCGAGCGCCTCGTTTTTCGCTCCAACATTCTGGGAGACGACCTGCGCATCACGAATACCGGAGGAGGAAATACTTCCTCGAAGGCGATCGAAAAAGATCCCTTGAGCGGTGAGGACGTGAATGTGCTCTGGGTCAAAGGCTCAGGAGGAGATCTCCGGACCTCCACTGTGGAAAACTTTTCTTCGCTCTATCAGGACAAACTCATCGCACTCCAGGGGATTTACCACGCCACAACCCCGAACGGACTCAAGACGCAAATCGAAGACGATATGGTGGGGATGTATCGTCATACCACTTTCAATTTGAATCCACGTGCTTCGTCCATCGATACGCCTCTGCATTCCTTCATTCCATACAAGCATGTCGATCACATGCACCCGAATGACTTCATATCGATTTGTGCAACCAGGCGCTCGGAGGAAATCACGAAAGAGATTTTTGGCGATGAAGTGGTTTATACATTGTGGCAACGTCCGGGCTTTGATCTTGGCTTGCTTTTTCAGGATGTTTGCAAAAAGCATCCCGCCGCCAAAGGAATCAACATGGGGCAGCACGGGCTCATCAATTGGGCTGACGATGACAAGGAATGTTACGAGCTGACTCTCTCGCTGATTGAGCGCGCCGGACGTTACATCGAGGAGCGCGACAAGGGTGATCAGACGTTTGAAGGAACCAAATACGGGAACCTTTCCAGCGAACAGCAAAAGGAATTGGTGAGCGAACTCGTTCCCTGGTTGCGTGGGCAGGTCAGTCAACAGAATCGTTTCATTGCGACGATCGAGAGTACCGAGTCGGTCTTGGAATTCGTCAACAGCAACGCGGCGGAACGTCTCGCCGAGCTCGGAACATCCTGCCCCGATCATTTCCTGCGCACCAAGATTAAGCCGCTTTACATCGATTGGGATCCGCAAAACGAAGGGCTCGATGTTCTTCGCGAAAAACTCACAAGCGGGCTCGAGAAGTATCGTGCGGATTACGCCGTGTACTACGAGGCGAACAAGGAAGTGCACTCGCCTGCGATGCGTGACCCAAATCCGACCGTGGTCTTGATTCCCGGAATCGGCATGATCGCCTTCGGGAAGAATAAGAGTGAGTCACGCGTTACTGCTGAATTTTACAACTGCGCCATCGCGGTGATGCGCGGAGCTGAGGCCATCGATGAATACATCGGACTACCCCAGAAAGAAGCCTTCGATATCGAATACTGGGCGCTCGAGGAAGCGAAGCTTCAGCGCATGCCACCCGAGCGTGAATTTGCGCGCAAGGTTGTGATTGTTGTCGGTGCCGGGAGTGGCATTGGCAAAGAAATGGCGCACACCATGATCGATCAAGGCGCGCATGTCGTTTGTGCCGATCTCAATTTGGAGGCTGCTCAAGCGACTGCTGAAGAACTCATTGCTAAAGTCGGACAAGGGATCGGCGTAGCGGGAACCGGGATCTCGGGGAGTGGAAATGCTATTGGGGTCACGTGCAACGTTACAGATCGCTTCAGTATCAAGGCCATGCTGGACGAGGTAATCTATGCCTATGGCGGATTTGACCACATCGCGGTAACTGCCGGAATCTTCGTGCCACCCGACCGGACCGGACACATCCCCGATGATCGTTGGGGACTGACTTTCGACATCAACGTCGCCGGTCCCTATTTGGTCGCTGATGAAGCCGCCAAGATATGGAACGAGCAGGGCTTGAAGGGCAGTATGGTTGTGACCACCAGTGCCAATGCGGTGGTCTCCAAAAAGGGGAGTCTCGCTTACGATACCTCCAAGGCTGCGGCGAACCATCTTCTGCGTGAACTTGCCATCGAACTCTCTCCGTTGGTGCGGGTGAATGGCGTGGCGCCTGCCACGGTGGTGGCCGGGAGCGGAATGTTCCCTCGGGATCGCGTCATCGCTTCCCTCACGAAGTATGACATTCCTTTTAGTGACGACGAAGACACGGAAGACTTGCGAAATAAGTTGGCGCAGTTTTACGCCGACCGCACTCTGACCAAAGCTCCGATCACTCCAAGTGATCAGGCCGAGGGCATGCTCTTCATGCTCAGCGATGCTTCCTCGAAAACCACCGGACAGATTCTCGCAGTTGACGGAGGTCTTCACGAAGCCTTCTTACGATAGTTCTTCAGATGAAAACCGACGTAGTTCTCATTGGCTCGGGGATCATGTCCTCGACTCTTGGGGTGATGCTCAAGGAGTTGAAGCCGACTTTATCGATTCAGCTATTCGAAGTGACTGAACGACCGGCTCAAGAGGCTTCGAATGGATGGAATAACGCAGGTACCGGGCATGCCGGAATCTGCGAGCTTTCCTACACGCCGGACATGGAGGAGGACGGCACGGTCGATGTCACGAAAGCGATTTCGGTCTTTGAAGACTTCGAACATTCCCTTCAGTTCTGGGCCCACGGAGCTCGCAAAGGAATCATTAAGGAGCCGGGCGATTGCCTCCAGCCGCTTCCACACATTTCGCTCGTTCATACCGAAGAACAGGTACCTTATTTGAAGGCCCGCTTTAAGGGCTTGAAGAAGCATCACTTTTTCGAGCCTATAGAATACTCCACGGACCGGGAGAAAATTCGCTCGTGGGCTCCGCTACTTGTCGAAGGTCGCGATGGAGATCAGCCCATCGCGGCGACCCACATGGATGGTGGCACGGATGTGAATTTTGGCGCGATTTCAGAGAATTTCTGCGACTGGATCGGGGAGCAGGAGGATTGCGAGACCCATTTCGGCCATCGCGTCGTCGATCTGACCAAAAACGGCAAAGGATGGATCGTGACCGTGCGCGATGAGATGAGCGGAGAGAATCGAACGGTCGAGGCCGATTTTGTTTTCATCGGGGCGGGCGGCGGTTCGCTGCCCCTTCTCCAAAAATCCGGCATTCCCGAAGCTAAAGGCTATGGGGCTTTTCCAATCGGAGGCCAGTGGATGATCACCGGGAATCCCGAGGTCGTTGAAAAACACACGGCGAAGGTCTACGGCCAAGCTCTTGGTGCGGCTCCAACGATGGCCGTTCCCCATCTTGATGCGCGGGTCATTGACGGCAAAAAATATCTCCTCTTCGGTCCTTTCGCGTCCTGGACCGGGAAGTTTTTGCATGAAGGTGGGAGCCATACCGATCTCCCTTTGTCCATTCGTCCGAACAACATTCTCTCGCTGATCAAAGTCGGGCTCTTCAATCTCGATCTGGTGAAATATCTCGTCGAACAGGGGCTGCAATCGAAGTCATCTCGTATGCAGGAGCTTCACAACTTCTACCCCGATGCCCGGGAGGAAGATTGGGAGATAATCGATGCTGGGATTCGCGTGCAGGCAATTAAGCAGGAGCCCGGTGAAGAACCGGGGATCGTGCATTACGGCACCGAAGTTCTCACCAGCGAAGACCGAAGCATCTCCGCTTTGCTTGGTGCTTCACCGGGAGCTTCGGTTTCGACGCAGGTCATGTTGGAGTGTGTTGAGAAGTGTTTTCCGGAGCTTCTCGAGAGCGAGGAAGGAAAGTCCCGCATGTCAGACATCATTCCAAACTGGAATGAGGATTTGATTGGTGCGGAGTCGCGTGACCGATATCTTGATCTTCACGCGAAGGCGATGAAGGATCTTAATCTTATCTAGGAATGTCAGTTTATCTCGCGATTGATCTCGGAGCTGGCAGTGGCCGGGTCATCGCTGGAGTGGTGTCGGGAGGCAAGTTTTCGCTCGATGAAATTAACCGATTCGAGAATGTTCCCGACGAGCGGGACGGCGGGTTGTTTTGGAATTTCGAAAGTCTTTGGAGCGGCGTTATCGCCGGGTTGAAACTTTCGGCGGCGAAGTATGGCGCTAAAGCGATTCGCTCGATTGGGGTGGATACCTGGGGCGTGGACTACGGGCTGATTGATGAAAACGGCAAGCTCATCGCGGTGCCTCGTCATTATCGTGATGCCCGAAACAAGCAAGCGATGGACGAGGTTTGTAAAGTAGTTTCGCGTGCGGAAATTTTTGAAAAAACCGGTCTGCAGTTCATGCAGATCAACACTTTATTTCAAATGGCCGCCGTCAGGAAACACGAGCCTGATTTACTGGATAATGCCGCGCAATTTTTGCTCATCCCCGACCTCATTAATCTACGGCTGACCGGGAAGGCTCTCTGCGAACGGACCAATGCAAGCACGACCCAGTTCTACAATCCGGTGAAGAAGCGGTGGTCGATAAAGCTCTTCGAAAAGATCGGTGTTCCTCTGGAAAAGACACCGGAATTGATTGATGCTGGTAAATCGCTCGGGCCGGTCAAGGATGACATTGCCACTGAAACCGGGCTGCTTTCGCATACCCAGGTTGTCACGGCGGGAAGCCACGATACCGCTTCGGCTGTCGCAGCGGTTCCGGCTGATGGGGACAAAAGCTTCGCCTACCTGAGCTCGGGGAGCTGGTCTTTGCTGGGAGTGGAATTGGATCAGCCAATTTTGAGCGAGCTTGCCCTGAAGCATAATTTCACTAATGAAGTGGGGGTCTTCGATACCATTCGTTTGCTGAAGAACATCAACGGAATGTGGTTGGTGCAGGAATGCCGCAGGGTGTGGGCCGAGAATGGAGACGTCTGGAGCTTTGAAGAGTTGGCGGGCATGGCACGAACAGCTGAGCCGCTGAGGTCCCTGGTGGATCCCGACGATCAACGTTTTTCTACTCGAGCCGACATGCCTCAAATGATCGTCGATTTTTGTCAGGAAAGCGGTCAGGCCATTCCGGAAACTCCGGCGCAAATTCTCCGCGCTCTGATGGATAGCCTGGCGATGAAGTGCGCCCATGTTCTCGAGCGACTGGAAGAAGTGATCGGCCACCGCGTTGAAGTGTTACACATCATTGGTGGCGGTGGCAGGAATGACATGCTTAGCCAATGTATTGCCAATAGCATTAACCGCCCGGTTGTGGTTGGTCCATATGAAGCGACCGCCGCAGGAAATCTCATGATGCAAATGGTGGCCTGTGGTGAATTGGATTCTCTCGCCGAAGGCCGGGCCATGATCCGTTCTTCATTCGAAACCAAATGCTTCGAGCCTCAGGATGATGCGAAGTGGAAACAAGCCTACGAACGGTTTTGTCAGCTAGTTCCGACTTGATCCGATTTTGTGCATGATCCACTCAAGGTCGATTTGATCTCCAACTGGAAAGCCGTATTCGCCGGCTTTTTTGAAGCCGTGGCTTTTATAGAAGCGAATGGCCCGTTCGTTTTCGCTGAACACACTGACATAAATATCGGCGGCTTTTCGGGCTGCGAATTGCTTCTCGGCCCAAGCCATGAGCTTTTTTCCGAGTCCCTGTCCCAGGAATTCCTGACGAACGTAGAGCTGCCAGAGCTCCATCGCCGATGGGTCCGGATTTTCAGCTGGGACGTGGACCGGGCCGATTTTGGCGAAGCCAACGAGTTCTTCCTCTTGAGTGAGGACCTGAAAGTGAAGGTCGGGATTGTTGAGTTCTTCCGAAACTGATTTTTCGCTGTAGACTCCGGTGAGGAAGGCGTGGAGATCCTCAGGCGTGTAAAGATCTCCGAAAGTTTCGACGAAGGTGGCTCTTCCCAACTCTGCCAGCGCGCCGAGGTCGTCGAGACTTGGCGTGCGAAGTTGGAAGGGGGCGGGCATATCCGCCTAGATCCCTTTGAGCTCGCGAGAAGCTTCGCCGACTTTTTGCTTGGAGACGCCGAGGCGCTTGAGCATGCCGACGTAGAGGCTGCTCAGGTCTGCTCCGCTGGTTTCGAGGTGACGGCCAGTCTTGAGCTGGCCCTTGGCACGACCCCCGAGAACGATGGGAATGTCTTTGGTGGCGTGGGCATTTCCGTCGCGAATGCCGGAACCGAAGAGGATCATCGAGTTGTCGAGCAAGGTCGCGCTTCCTTCTGGGATCTCTTTCATACGCTGAAGCATATAGGCGTACTGCTCGGTGTGCCAGGTGTTGATGATCTGGTACTGGTCGAGCTGTTTCTTGTCGTTCTTGTGGTGCGAAATCGAGTGGTGACTTCCGCTCACTCCGTCGAGGAAGGAAAAGTTCTTTCCGGAGACCGCGTTGCCGAACATGAAGGTGGAGACGCGTGTGGAATCGGTCCAGAAAGCGAGGACCATGATGTCCATCATGAGACGAACGTGTTCGGTTGGGTTGAGGCGTTGCAGCGACCCGAAGCCGTTCTTGCTTCCGCCGCCTGCTTTATTGATGCGTTCGCTGAGAGTAGCCAGTTGCTTGAGCGCTTCGGGCGTGAGGTTTTGTCCGGCGCCGAGTTGGGAGGCCTCGTTTTCAATGCGACGTTCGACCTCGCGCACGCTTTCGAGATACTGGTCGAGCTTGTGGGTGTCTTCGTCGCCGAGGGAACGCTTCAAGCTATTGGCGTCATCGAGAACGATATCGAGGATAGACTTGTCGGGATTCCCGGCAGCGGAGCTTCCGGACTTGTTGCGATTTCGGAAGAGGCGATCAAAGGCGATGCGCGGATTGATTTCGCAAGGAAGAGGAACGTCGGGCTTTTTCCAGGAAATGTGAGAGCCATAGAGTCGCGTCAAATTGACGTTGCGGTCGATGCCGCTGGTGATCGGCTCGGTACCCAACTCCATGGAAGGAAGACGGGTGCTGTTGCCAATTTCTTGGGCCGCGACCTGGTCAATGGAGATGCCATTCGAGCTGACATTGGACCCTACGGTTTTTTCAATCGTGGTGCAGGTCAACCAACTGGCGGTTTTGAAGTAGTGTCCGTCGCCGCCGTGGGAGGCTCTGTTGGTCAGGCCGCTGATCACCATGATTTCTTCCTTGAGCTCTTCGAGCGGAGAGAGGATGGGTGAAAGCTTGTAGGTTTTTCCTGAACCGGTGGGTGTCCACTTGTCTGGCCGCACGCCATTGGGCATGAAGAGGCAGGCCATGCGGACCGGATCACCGGACGAAGTGGATTGCCCGTGAAGCGGGCGCATCGCTTCCAAAAAAGGAAGCGCCATGGTGGCGCCGAGGCCTTTGAGCGTTTGGCGTCGTGAAATCTGCCAGCGGTTGGATTGAATGTTGGCCATGGTTATCGGGTGCTCGAGCGGTTAAGGAAAGGGCGGGAGTTTACGATCTCGTGAACGAGTGCTTGAGTAGAGTAGCCGTTTTTTTCGAGTTTGGCGACGATCTTTGTCACGACGGCTTCGTCGTAGTATTCGAGTCCGCGGCCGGTGGCGTAGGAGAGCATCTTGCGCGTCATGTTGGCGGCGAACTTTTTCTTGGCCGACATCAGAAGCGTTTTGAGTTCAGCGGGTGAGGAAAACTCGATGTCACCGGGGAGGATGGCGGAGGCGTCGATGGGTTTGCCGTTGGCATCCTTTTCGCGCCAGCGACCGATGGCATCGAAGTTTTCCAAACTGTAGCCGAGAGGGTCGATACGGTTGTGGCAATTGGCGCATTTGGGTGCTTTGCGGTGAATGTCGAGTTGCTGACGGAAGGTGAGACCGTCGGCTTTGGTGTCGTCGGCAGGAAGTTCGCCGGCGTCGGGCGGAGGAGGCGGCGCGGGATCGCCGAGAAGCGTATCGAGAATCCAGACGCCTCGCAGAACCGGGCTGGTGCGGAGCGGAAGTGAGGTCGAAGTAAGGACACTGCCCATCCCGATGATGCCGCCGCGGGATTTGTCATGGAGTACGACTTTTTTCATCTCGCTGCCGGTCACTTTTTCTTTGAGGCCGTAGTGCCGGGCTAGCGTGGCGTTGGCAAAGGTGTAGTCGCTGTCAATGAGATCGGTGAGCGGTTGGTCTTTGTGAAGGAGGTGGGAAAAGAATTCCACGCTTTCGTAATACATCGCTTTTCGCAGGGTGTCGTTGAAGGTGGGGAAGCGTTTTTGGTCGGGATCAACGGTGCTGATCATTTTCTCGAAACCAATCCACTGTCCAGCAAAGTGACGGGCGAGGGCGGTGGACTTCGGACTGGCTATCATACGCTGCGCTTGTTCGCGAAGCACTTTCGGATCACTTAGTTTCCCGGCATCGGCGAGACGGAAGAGCTCGCGGTCGGGCATGGACGACCAGAGGAAATAGGAAAGACGAGTGGCGATTTCGAAATCGTTGAGCTTCCATTCGTCTTTGCCTGCTTGGTTGTGTTCGGCGCGGAAAAGAAAGCGCGGGTTGATGAGGAGGGCGGTGAATGGAGCGCGAAGGGAATCGGCGAAGGATTTGCCGCTCTTCGTTTCGCGCTGAAAAGCATTCATGAGCGGGGCCATGTCGTCTTCGCTCACACGCCGGCGATAGGCGAGGGTGGCGTGGTAGCTGAGAATCTCCTTTGCTGTTGCTTCGGTGTCCTTGGGCGTCTCCGGCTGCTTGAAGATGGCGCGCTTTTTGAGTCCGGGATTGACGTAGACCGAAGCGATGACTTTTTTGGCGGCGGCGAGATATTTTTCGAGAAGGGCCGGGCTGGAGAAGAGCGCGGCGGCGGTGTTGTCGAATCCTTCCCCGCCTGCCCCATCGGCCGGGAAGTCCTGGCTCGGGTTGAAATTCACTCCGAAGAGGTCGCGTACGGTGTAGTGGTATTCGTTTCGGTTGAGACGGCGCAGGGTGACGCGGCCGGCTTTCTGGGGAACATTGCCGGATTTGATACGTTCGCTGACATTCGAGAGGGCATCGATGAGTTGCTTGCGCTCGGCATCGGTTGGGAGAACGTCTTCGTCATCGGGTGGCATGTCGCCGGACTCGATTTGATCGATGATATTGTCGAGCAGGGCGTGCTTTTGAAAAGCGGCCTCCAGGCTGTCGAGGTCATGTAAGGTGATATCGCCCTTTTGTTTTTTTTCACCGTGGCAGGAGTAGCAATGCTTTTTAAAAAGGGCGCGCGTGGCGTCGGCAAACTCATCGGCCCAAAGGGACGGAGTGATGAGTGGCAGTAGGCCAAGGGTGAGAAGGAGACGCATTGCGACAGAATACCGGTTGGGACAAGGGTATTTGTCAGAGAATGAGCGCCTTTTCAAGAGCGACAAATTTAGGTTGAAACCTTAGGGGAATTCGGGAGGTAATGCCCCATCATGATGCGCCGATGCCTTCTCTCGCTTTTCTGTCTGGTTATTTCAGGAGCCTCCTTGATCGCCAAACAGCCCAACGTCCTGATTCTTTATGCCGACGATTTGGGCTTTGGAGATCTGGGTTGTTACAATTCAAAGAGCAAGATTCCCACACCGCATCTGGATCAGTTGGCTAAGGAGGGAATGCGCTTTACCGACGGGCATTCGTCCTCCGGCATTTGCACGCCATCGCGCTATGCCCTGCTAACGGGACGTCACCACTGGCGGGACTTCCATGGTATTGTGAATGCCTTTGGCGGATCGGTCTTCAAACCGGAGCGATTGACGATGCCGGAGATGCTGAAGGAGAAAGGATACGACACGGCGGTGATCGGAAAGTGGCATCTCGGCTGGAATTGGGAGGTGCTGAAGAAGCCAGATGCTAAACCGACGGAAGTGACGCAGTGGAATCGCAAGAAGAAGCAATGGGGTCCGGAGGCCTTTGACTGGAATAAGAAGATTCCCGACGGTCCGCTGGCGCATGGTTTTGACTATTACTTCGGGGATACCGTGATCAATTTTCCGCCTTACTGCTGGATTGAAAACGACAAAGTGGTGCGTCCGCCGGACGCCATCATGGACACTTCGAAGTTCAAAAAAATTAAGGAAGGGAACTGGGAATTTCGGCCTGGTCCAATGATCAAGGAATGGGATCCTTATGAGAATATCCCGGTGACGACCAAGAAGGGCGTGGAATACATTAAGGAGAAGACCAAGACGGATAAGCCCTTCTTTCTCTTTTTCGCCTACCCGTCGCCGCATGCGCCGATCATTCCCAATGACGAATTCGACGGTAAATCGGGAGCGGGTCCCTACGGGGATTTTGTTCATGAAACGGATCACTCGATTGGGCAGCTCCTCAAAGCATTGAAGGAATCTGGCCAAGCCGAAAACACGTTGGTGGTGTTTACGGCAGACAATGGGCCCGAGCACTATGCTTATGCACGGGATGAGAAATACGATCACTGGTCGTCGCATCCGCTGCGGGGATTGAAGCGCGATATCTACGAGGGCGGACATCACGTGCCGTTTATTATCAAGTATCCCGGCGTGATCAAGGCGGGGACGTTGAATGAGTCGCTCGTTTCGCAGATCGACTTCATGGCGACGCTGGCGGCGATAGTGGGCTATGAGCTTCCGAAGAAAAACGCAGCCGAAGATTCGCATGATCTATTGCCTTTGTTGAAAGGCGAAGCGAGGTCCGTGCGGACGACGCACATCCACAACACGAAGACCAATCAATATGCCATCCGCGATGGTGATTGGGTCTTGGTCGATACCAAGAGTGGTTACGTTTCGCGCCGCGACAAGAATTGGGAGAAGAAGCACAAGTATCCCGAAGAGGAAGGCGTCAAGCCGAAGCTTTTTAATTTGAAGGAGGATATCGGTCAGCGTGATGACCTTGCGGCTAAATATCCCGATAAGGTGAAGAAGATGCAGGCGCTTTTGAAAAAAATTCGCGAACAAGGCCATTCCGCGCCGAGGTTGGCCAAGTAGATGCAGGCTCAGCGCCATCGTGGCAAATCTGGAAAGGGGATTCCCCCCCTTCGGTCGGAACGGCTATTTTTCATTATCGTTTTGAGGATCTGGGTGTCTTGAGAGCGGGCTGGAAGCGCTGAGCTCCTTACTGGGTTGTCAGGATTGTTCTGAGGTTATTATTCCAAAATTGAGTCGATCCGTTTGCGGTAGTCTGACGGGGAACATTGCATGATGCGCTGGAAGCTGCGGCTGAAGTGGGCGTGGTCGTGAAAGCCGCAGTCAAGGGCGATGGCAGAGACGGTTTCATTGCTTTCCTGTAGCTTCCGGGCTGCTGCGTCGACCCGGATTTGCAAGAGGTATTGTCGGGCGCTTGTTCCAAAGGCCTGACGGAAGCGGCGGTTGAACTGGCTCTCCGAGATGCCTGCCATGCGGGCTAGGTGCGGGGTGGCAATGGGCTCGCCGTAGTGATTGTGCAGATGGGAGACCACCTTCGCAAAGCGGCCGATCATGCCGGAGTGATCCCGGAACTCCTCGACGCGGCGAGAGAATCCAGCGACGCCGATCACGTTTCCTTTGGCGTCACGCATGGGGATTTTACTGGTGATGACGAGACGGGGAGAGCGAATGGATTCGGGCAGGGCTTCGATGCGATTGAACACGGGTTCTCCCGACGTCATGACAGCGTAATCGTCTTCCTGATAGGCCTTCGCCCGGTCCGGTTGGAAGAAATCGTAGTCCGTTTTACCAATGGCCTCGGATTCGCTCGAGACTCCGCAGAATTCGCATCCCCGTCGGTTCAAGGCGATGAATTGTCCCCGGGTATTCTTGAGGAAGAAAGAGGCATTGGGGACGAGATCGAAGAGCATCAACAACTGCTCCCGGGGCAGTTCCTTAAGAAAGGTGGTTCGTAATTTGTTTGTATGATTCATGCGTGTAATTTACACAAACAAGATTCTGGGATGCAAGACGATTGCGACCTTTCGTGGCACACTGCCTCACCATGTTGAGAGTCAGCCTCTCCTTTTTAACCTCATTTGGAATCGCGATTGATTTCGGGCAGGCGGCGGTGGATTTTAACCGCGACATTCGTCCTATTCTTTCGGCGAACTGTTTCGCCTGTCACGGCCCGGACAAGGAGTCCCGCGAAGGCGGGCTTCGGCTTGATACGGCCAAGGGCGCGAAGGATGCCCTCGGGGCGGTGGAAGATAGCGAGTTGATCTACCGGATTGAGACCGATGATGAAGATGATCTCATGCCGCCAGAGGACACAGGGCATGTTCTCACCGAGGCTCAGAAAAAACTGCTGCGGGCCTGGGTCGCTTCAGGAGGAGCATACGACACGCACTGGTCCTTTGAGCTCCCCGTCAAAGCTGCCGTGCCGGAGGGCAGGCATCCCATCGATCACTTTGTCGGTGAGCAACTAAAGAAAACGACCGGGCTTTCGCCCGCAGACGAGGCGGATCGTTACGCGTTGATCCGCCGGGTTTCGCTCGACCTCACTGGCTTGCCTCCGACGATTGAAGACGCGGATGCCTTTGTGAAAACAGGAGATTTCGAAGCGGTGGTTGATCGCTTGTTGGCGGCTGAGGATTTTGGTGAACATTGGGCGCGTATGTGGCTCGACTTGGCGCGTTATGCGGACACGAAAGGTTACGAGAAAGATCGTCACCGCGACATGTGGCGCTATCGCGATTGGGTGATCGATGCGCTTAACCGCGACCTACCCTACGACCAATTCACCATCGAACAACTCGCTGGCGATCTTCTGGCCAAGCCCTCGACCGAGCAGATTTTGGCAACCGCGTTCCATCGCAACACGATGGAGAACGACGAGGGAGGAACAGACGATGAGGAGTTCCGTGTCGCCGCCGTGAAGGATCGGGCGGACACCACGATGCAGGTCTGGATGGGGCTGACCATGGGCTGCGCCAAATGTCACACGCATAAGTATGACCCGATCACGATCGAAGATTACTATTCGTTCTACAGTTTTTTCAACCAAACCGAAGACGCCGACAGGGTCGCGCCCGTGATGTCCACTCCCACGGCCCAGCAACGCGCACAAGTCGCGAAGTTCGAAGCGGAGATTGCGGCTCTTGATCAACAACTGAAAGCAAAACCAGCGGGCTACGCGGAGGCTTTTTCTCAATGGAAAGCGGGCTTTGAAAAGGCACCACTTTGGCAGCCTCTGAAGATGGCCGGCGCAAAGTCGAAACACGGGGTGAAGCTTGTCCAGGCGGGGGACGGGACGCTCAGTGTCACGTCGGAGAACCCGGAGAAAGATACTTGGACATTGATGCTTAATTTACCGGTGGGAGAGGCCTTCACCGCATTGCGCATCGATGCGTTGCCCAAAAAAGCGGGTGGCAAGTGGCCGGACAAGAACGTGGCCTTGCGTGAGTTGAGGGCAGAGTTCATTGTCCCGGGAGGCAAACCCGAGAAACTCAAACTCGCGAACCCGCGCGCTGACTTTTCGCAACGTGGCTGGGAAGTCGCCAAGGCGATTGACGGCAAGCCGAGAGCGGGCTGGGCATTTTCACCAAAGGCCGCCGAGCCACATGCCGCGGTCTTCGATTTCGCCAAACCGATCTCCGGCGGACAACTGCGTCTGACGTTGGAAATGGAATATGGACAGGGATTGCTTTTCGAATCGTTCAGGCTTTCGGCGAGCACGCATCCTACCAAGTGGCTGACGGCGGATGTCGACCCGGTCGCCGGGCTGGAAAAGGTGTTTGCCGAACAAGTCGACGGAGCGACGCGTGAACTGCACGCGAAGTTGACAGCAACACAGAAGATCCTCAAGGGTGTGCAATCCAAAATTTCCAAGACCGCGATCATGCGAGAGCTCGTTGGGGCGAAGCGTCGTGAGACTCGCGTTCACAACCGAGGTAACTTTCTCGATCAAGGCGACGAAGTCGAAGCGGGCGTGCCGGAGGTTTTCGGTAAGCTACCCGGCGAATCGCCAGTGAACAGGTTGGGCGTTGCGCAGTGGCTGATGCAACCGGAGAACCCGCTCACCGCACGAGTTATGGTAAACCGAGTCTGGGCGCGGCTTTTCGGCATCGGCATCGTCGAGACCGAGGAGGACTTCGGCTCGCAAGGATCGGTGCCATCGCATCCTGAGTTACTCGATTGGCTGGCGGTGGACTACCGCGAGAATGGCTGGTCCCTCAAACAATTGCTGAAAACCATCGTGATGTCGGATACCTACCGTCAAAGCGCGGTAGTGACGCCCGAAAGACTTGCCGCCGACCCTCGCAACCGGCTCCTCAGTCGGGGCGCGCGCTTTCGTCTTTCGGCCGAAATGGTGCGCGATCAATCACTCGCCGCGTCCGGTTTGCTGACGCGAAAACTCGGTGGTCCGTCAGTAATGCCACCGCAACCGGATGGTGTATGGAAGTCAACCTACAGTGGAGAACGATGGAAAAACGCGACCGGGCCGGATCGCTACCGGCGTGGGCTCTACACCTACGCCAAACGCACCAGTCCACACCCCGCGATGCTCTCCTTTGATGCCGGCAGCGGTGAAGTTTGCCAGATCCGGCGGGTTCGCACCAACACGCCGCTGCAAGCACTTGTAACCTTAAACGACACGGCCTTCGTCGAAGCAGCCGGGGCCTTGGCAAAGCGGATGACCGACATCAAACACGGCTTCCGGCTTGTCCTGACGCGTCCGCCGACCGCGGAGGAAGCGAAACGACTGAACGCGCTCTACGAGACAATGAAAGCCGAATTCGCATTGAAACCAGAAGAAGCTCATGCACTGCTCCAGTCCGCAGGACTCAAGGAAGGAGATCCCGCCCGGGTGGGCGTGGCGAGTGTCATTCTCAATCTCGACGAAACTCTGATGAGGCCATGAATTTGCGACTTTTTCTTCTCACTCTCTGCTTCGGCATTCCCACTCGCGTTGAAGCCCAGACCGCGCCGCCGTCGGCGTTTCCGGTGTCATCGACGCCTACGCCCCTCACTCCGCTCATGGAACGAGAACTGCGCGGGTGCTTCGATTTTTTCTGGAAGGAATGGATGTCCGATCCGGCGAGCCCCGCCTACGGCTTTACGAACTCCCGTCATGCCGCGGTGGCAGCGCGTCAATACGCCATCGACAACGCTGACCGGATCAAAGGGCTCGGGCCGAATTCGTGGGGAATTTCGGCCTGCATCAGTCCAACCACCGGCTACAGCGGCGCCTACGGATCACACCCGATCGTCTCCGGTCACCAACTTCTTGAAGACGGCACGGTGGCGCCTTATGGGGCTCTTTCCTTTCTCCCCTTTACCCCAAAGGAATCGATGGCGGCGCTGGAGCACATGTATCAAATCCCCGGGCTCGTGGGAGACTACGGGCTCTACGATGCCTACAGCTATGAGACCAAAGCCAAGGATAGTCAGCCGTGGATTGCCAAGAGCTATCTCGGGATCGACAAGGGTCTTGTTCTTCTCATGTTCGAGAATTACTCCACTCAATTGATCTGGCGGCTTCTTCACCAGAACACTCACATCCAAAAAGGACTCCAGCGCTTGGAGTTTCGTCACGTCAAAAAATGAACCTCAAACTCGAACAACTTCGCGTCAACACGCGGCGCCACTTTTTCAAGCAATCCGGCCTGGGATTTGGTGCAATCGCCCTGCAGCAAATGCTCTCGGCTGAAACAGCGGCACCCACCAAAACGCGGTTCCGCATTCCCGCCAAGGCCAAGTCGATCATCTATCTGCACATGGCGGGTTCGCCATCGCAGATTGACTTGTTTGAGAATAAGCCTGCCTTGACCAAGTATCACGGCAAGGTCTGCCCGGACGAATACCTCGAAGGAAAACGCTTCGCCTTCATCAAGGGGAAACCAAAGATGATGGGACCGGTTTTCGACTACGCCCAGCATGGCGAGAGTGGCCAGTGGATTAGCAGTCTCCTTCCCGGTCTCAGTTCCGTGATCGATGATGTCTGCGTCATTCGCTCAATGCATACCGAGCAGTTCAACCACTCGCCCGCGCAGCTTCTTTTGCAGACCGGAAGCCAACTCCTTGGTTCGCCATCGATGGGGTCGTGGGTGACCTACGGACTGGGTAGCGAGAACCAGAACCTGCCCGGTTTTGTGGTGCTTGCCTCAGGCGGTAAAACTCCGAGTGCCGGCAAATCCTTGTGGGGTTCGGGATTCCTACCCACCGTTTACCAGGGCGTGCAGTGCCGCACCGACGGTGGTGATCCGATCCTTTATCTTTCGGATCCGAAAGGTATGAGTCGCCAAATGCGTCGGAAGACCCTTGATGCTCTCAATGATCTGAACGAGCTCCAGCACAAGCAGATCGGCGACCCGGAAACCCTCACCCGCATCTCGCAGTATGAGTTGGCTTTCCGCATGCAAATGTCGGTGCCGGAGGTGATGGACATCAGCAAGGAACCAAAGCACATCCTGGATCTTTATGGTGCGCAACCGGGTCATATTTCTGCCGCCGAGACCGCCGCCGACCCCCGCCAGATTTACAAGGGCGACGATCCGACCTTCGCCAACAACTGTCTCCTAGCAAGGCGACTGGTCGAAAACGGCGTGCGCTTCGTGCAGCTCTACGATTGGGGTTGGGACCACCATGGTTCGTCGCTGGGCGAATCAATCGATGAGACTTTGCCGATTAAATGTCAGCAGATTGACAAGGCCATCGCAGGCCTCATCAAAGATCTGAAACAACGTGGGCTGTTCGAAGAAACCCTCATCGTCTGGGGCGGCGAGTTTGGACGCACGCCGATGATGCAGAACAACGTGCGTAACGAATTAAAAAAAGGCTTCTACGGTCGCGATCACCACCCGCACGCCTTCACGATGTGGATGGCAGGCGCGGGAATCAAGCCAGGTGCTTTCGGTCAGACCGACGACATTGGATATTACATCGGAGAAAATCCGGTGGGTATTCGAGACCTGCAAGCGACTATTCTGCACCTTCTCGGACTTGACCCGAACCGCTTTAGCTTTCCCTACCAGGGCTTAAACCAGCGCCTCATCGGCCCGACGGATGACGGTAAGATAATCAAGGGAGTGCTGTCGTAGGTCTGGTTTCGAGCAAAGGGAAAATTAGCTTTTTCTCATGATTCCCAGAGATCGTATTTGCCTGTTTTCTTAGGGCCTTTCTTGATGATGAGCTCAGTCTCGAGGAGAGGGTTAAGAACATTCATCAGGTCTTTACTTTCCGGGTTTCCACCAAGCGTCGAGGGACTTTCTGAGGGCCGTGATTTTCGCGGGGTGTATGTCGGCGAGGTTGGTTTTTTCGTGGGGGTCTTTGGCGAGGTTGTAAAGTTCGGCTTTGCCGGCCTCATTGCCGGGGCGTCCGGTGTAGCGTCCGTTGTATTTCTTTACGAAGGAGGTGTCGTTGATGTGATCGATGAGTTTCCAGTCGCCTTGGACGATGTAGCGGGACTCGCAGTTGGAGGTGGTGTTGTTGATATCCTGTATGTCGTGGTTTCCGTCGTAGCCGAAGATCACGTTGCGCTTGGCGAGGGCTGCGGTGTTGCGGAGGTCGAGGCCGGTCATGGCTTTGGGCACTTCGAGGCCGCAGGCTTTTAAGATGGTGGGCGCGATGTCGATGGACGAAACGAGGGTTTTCTGGTCCATGACTGCAGGGACTTTGTCGGGCCACTTGACCATGATGGGAGTACGGATGCCGCCCTCGTGTGGTTCTTGTTTGGACTGCGGGGCATATTTCCCCGAGTCGCCGGATTGGATCCAGCCGTTGTCGCATACGTAGACGATGATGGTGTTTTTGCCGAGGCCGCGGGAGTCGAGTTCGTCGAAAAGTTCACCGCAGGTTTGGTCGAACCATTCGACCATGGCGTAGTAGCGGGCGATGAATTTGTTGGGCTCTAGTTTGAGGTATTTATCGTAGAGTTTTTTGGGCGGATTGTGCGGAGTGTGGGGAAGGAAGGGGGCGTGCCAAATGAAGAAGGGTTTTTCCTCTTTCTGGGCTTCATCGAGGAAGGACTTGATGGGGGAAATGCCGGTGCGGGAGATCTTCAAGCCGATGTCACCGTGGCGGCCACCTTTTTTGGGATCGGCGTGTGTCATGGCACTGGAGAAACCGTGGCGTTGTGGTTTGCCTTCCCAGAATTTTCCGGTTTGCAGGGAGAGGTATCCGGCGTCTCCCAGGAGGCGAGCGAGGTTGGCTTGCTTTTGGAATCCGGCGTAAATTTGTTCATGGAAGGGAGCTGTTTTGGGAGATGAGCGTGAGGAGCGACCTTTGACTCCCTCGACGAGAAGATCGTTTCCGGTGATGCCGTGCACGGGGGTGTGGAGTCCGGTGAAGATTGAGGCGAGGGAAGGTCGGCAAAGCGGAGAGGTGACGTAGCCTCGGGTGTAAGTGAGGGACTCCGAGGCGAACTTGTCGATCCGCGGAGTTTTGATGATTTTGTGGCCGGTGAATCCGTAGTCGGTCCAGGATTGGTCATCAGAGAGAATGAGCACGACATTGGGTTTTTCTGCGAGGCCAAGTTGGGTCAGGCAGATCGTGAGGATAACTACGATGTGTTTCATGAGTGGATTTAAGTGAGACTTTGAGAGAGGAAGAGAACGTCTGGAAAGCTTCTGGGCGGACCGATACGATATCATTCTTGTGAAGTTTTCAAAAATGGGCGGTAGATGGGGGATTTGTCCTACCGGTCCAGAGAAATGGCTTCGGCGCAGGCGAGATCCCCGGTGCGGCCGTCGTACTACTGGAAGATGACCTGCGGGTGCGGGTAGGCGACGAGTCAATTGTCGCCAAGAACTTCTTGGGCATGTTGAAGACGTTGTTGGCCTGAACGACGCAAAACTGCGGGTTCGAGGTGCGGAAGGTCGGGTAGGATGTAGGAGTTCGAGGGAATGGGAAGGAGCTTCGAGGAGGTCGTTGATGAGGAGCGGGCTCTCGGGGAGTGATCGCAGGAGGGCATTCGCGATGGGTTCGGAGTCGGTCGTCATCGGGAAGAGGGTCCGCTAATCTTCGTAAATTGTCGCCAATCTATTTTAATTCGTTTTTTATGAAAATGAAGGGGGTCGATTGTCGTGACTTTTGACCTGAGGCGAGGTAACGACCTCCCTATGGTGATTCGATTGATGCTTTGTTTAAGTTTATTGCTTCCTGTTGCATCCGCCGCCGAGCGGATTAAGGAGTTGAATACCTATTGGGCGGAGGTTTCGCGGGCGGTGAAAGCGGGGGATTTTGAGGGATATAAGGCGACTTGTCATCCGGACGGGGTCTTGATTTCAGGGAAGAAAAAGACGAGTTACCTTTTGGCGAAGGCGCTTGAGATCTGGAAGCCGGGGATCGATGCGACGAAGGCCGGGAAGGTAAAGGCGGCGGTGGATTTTCGTTTTTCGAAAAGATGGGGCGATCCCAAGACGGCACATGAAATTGGGATGTTTCGCTATCAACACGTCGATGAGAAAGGCGTGGCGAAGACGGAATACATTCACCTCGAGGCTTTGTTGGTAAAGAGGGGTCGCTGGCTCATTCTGATGGAAAATCAGAAGAGCAGCGGGACTAAGGAGGAGTGGGAGAGTTTAAAGAAATAAGCGGGAGATCTTTGTCTGTCTTTTGAATGGTAGGAGGCAGCGGCCTGTGTTTGCATTCTTTTTATGAATCGACGCTCATTTCTCAGGACCTCGGCCGCTACTTCTATTTTTGCGGGAACTGCCAACACCCTCAGCGCACTCGCCGCGGATAATAAATACCGCGCGAACATCGGGATTCAGCTTTATACCATGCGCGATGCCATGAAGAAGGACACCGCTGGTACGATCAAGGCGATTGCCGAGGCGGGTTACAAGCAGGGCGAAATGTATGGCTTTCCGAATTGCGATGACATGATCAAGGCCTCGCAGGATCACGGGCTGGCGATGAATTCGACTCACTTCGAATGGGAGACCGCCGTGAATCCTTCGGACGAGGGCTTCTCTGATTTCAAGAAGATCGTCGAGAAGGCCAATAAGATTAAACTGACTCATCTCGTGGTGCCTTACCTCCATGGCAAGGACCGCAAGAACCTCGATGGCTATAAGCGGGTTGCCGGAAATTTGAATAAGGCCGCCGTGGTCGCGAAGAAGGCCGGGATTCAGTTGGCCTATCACAATCATTCGTTCGAATATCAGCCGATGGGTGGTTCGAATGGCTTTGAGGTGTTCATCAGGGAATTCGCTCCGGAGATGAAGTTTGAGCTCGATGTCTTCTGGGTGAAGGCGGGAGGCGTGGATCCGGTCGGTTTGATTAAAAAATTGAGCGGGCGGGTTTCCCAATTGCATCTGAAGGATCTCAAGGCGGGGTTGAAGCTTCCGATATACGGAGGGATGCCGAAGGAGGCCTTCAAGGAACTGGGCAATGGCATGATTCCGATGGAGTCCATCATTGAGGCTGGTAAGGCTGCCGGAGTGGCGCATTGCCACGTGGAGCAGGATCACTCACCCAATCCGCTTGCGAGCATCAAGGAGAGTGTCGCATATCTGAAGAGTCTGTAGAGGTGGAATATAGGACCCGGGCATTTGAAAGCCCGGGTTCATGGTTTCATAGTTTGCCTTCTCCCGGAGGCAAATCGCTGAGCTTCGGAAGCTACCTCACGATCCTTGGCGGAAGAGGAAATCGGGGGATGAATTTCAGTTCTCGTCAGATTTGAGAGGGCGCAGTAAAACTCGCTGATGAGACGATTTTTTCTCCCTCAAGCACTTTGCCTATTATTACTTACTTCGCTTCAGGCCCAGGATGCGGGATCCTTCGATATCCCTAAAACCGACGAGGGGCTGCCGGGAGCGGGTCCGATCAGGCGATATGATTGGTTTCAAAAATTGTGGACAAGGAAGCGCAGCGCGTGGGCTAGGGAAGTGGATGCAAAGCAGGGAGCTTTGGTGTTTTTTGGCGATTCAATCACGCAGGGTTGGGGCGATAATATCGGCGGCGCTTTCGATACCAAAGTGGCCAACCGGGGGATCAGCGGAGACACCACGCGTGGGATGTTGCTTCGCCTCAAGGGAGATGTCCTATCGCTCAAGCCATCGGGCGTGGTGATGTTGATGGGAACGAATGATCTGGAAGAAGGTGCCGAGCCGGCGGTAATCGCGGGAAATCTCAAGTTGATCATTGCGGAGCTAAAGGCGGCGGATAGTGAGATGCCAATTGTCTTGTGTAATGTCTTCCCGAGTCACGAATCAAAGAAGCGTCCAGCGGAGAAGATCAAGGAGATCAATAAGCTTTACGGGGCGGCGGTGAAGGGGGACCGGCAGATTACGGTGATCAATACCTGGGCGATGTTTGCGAATGAAAAGGGGAATGCCCGCAAGGCCGAGTTCAACGATCTTCTTCACCCAAATAAGGTCGGTTATCAAATGTGGGGGAATACTTTGCGTCCGGTATTGGAGACGCTCGACCTAGTAAAAGTTCCCGTCGATGACTTCAAACCCGAGCCAGGATATGAGATGTTATTCAATGGTAAGGATCTCACCGGCTGGGGATATCGTCAGAAAAAAACGCTGAAAAATACGGATAACTTTGATGGGAAGATCGACAGTAAGGAGCATCGTTACCTCGCGAGGCATGGTCGCTTGATCGTGACCACTCCACCGGAAGGTCGGGCCTTTACGCAGCTTTGGACGCATCAGGAATTTGGAGGCGACTTTACTCTGAAGCTGGAATTTCGTGCCAATGCCGAGGCGGATAGCGGTGTCTTTATTCGGAAGCCACAGTTACAATGCCGCGACTATTTGGTAGCAGGTCCGTATAAGGATTTGGAGAAATACAAAGCAGGTGATTGGAATGAAATCGTCGTGGAAGTTAAAGGCAGGGAGGCGCATTGCACCTGCAATGGCGAAGTCCTCGAAGCGGAATTCAAGCTGCCACCGAGCGGCCCGATCGGGCTCGAGGGCGACCGGGGGCAGATCGAATACCGCCGGATTCGGTTGAAGAAAAACTAGGGCTTCGCACCAAAAGCAAAGCTTTTGGCTACTTTTTTAGGAGTTGGTAGTTGGCTTCGGCGAAAGCTTTGCCGATTTGGCCGAGGATTTTGGCGGATCCTTTGTAGTGGTAGTCGGCGTTGGTGATGCCTGTGAGGAGTTTTTCGTCGCGCTCGGTGAGAGTTTCTGCGGTGAAATTTTCAAGCTCTGCGGCTTGCTCCTTTTTGGAAAGTTGCCCCTTCTGAAGTTCCTTTTTCTTATTGTTGATGAGGTTTCTCTTTTCGGCGGCGGCATCGAGTTCGGGGTCCCAGCTGTTCTCTGTGAGGACCGCGATGACATTGTCTTTGAATTCAGGCATGGAGGCCGGAGCAGCCATGGCTTGGCGGAATCCATCGTGCGTTGATTTGTAGCGTTGCTGGTTCTTGCCGTAATCTTTGGTGGGGCCACCGGCTCCCATCACGCCGATAACAAAGGGCATTTTGGGCGCGGCAAGATCCTTGCGGACGTCGCGGATGAAGTGGGCGAGGACTTCGCTGTATTTATCGTATCCACCGGGCTGGCTGCGGTTGGGGTAGGTGCCGGAATCGACCATGTCGTTCCATCCCTGGAACCAGACGAAGCCCGCGAGCTCATAGCCGTCCCTGGCATTGTAGGCGGGATGGACTTTGCTGGGATCGGCCAGGGTCTTTTTGACGTGGTCCATCATGTATTTGTAGTAAACACCGACTGCTTCGTTGCGTGCTGCAAGCTCGGCTTTCACGTCCTTATTTTGTTTCTTATAATTTTCGATTTGTTTGTCGTTAAATACGTAGGGCCCGGCGCTGGGAGGACGGAAGTTGGTGTTGATGGACTTGCCACCCCAGGCGGTCTTGATGATGAGGATGGGTTCGTTGAGGAGCTTTTCCATGTAGATACCGAAGGTGAATTCGGGCCCGATTTTTTCGCCGTTTTGGGTTGGGTCTTTTCGTGATCCGAATCCTGCCGTGAGTGGACCGGTGCCGACGCCATTTACTTTTCCGCCGGTGAGGTAGGAGACGCGAACATTATCGAGAACGCGCGGGTTGCCGTCCTTGTCGCGCATCTCCTTGAGCATGGGCGCAGTCTTGGGATCCATTCCGATGTGATCGAAGGAAGAGATCTTGGCGTGACCTTCCATGTTGGATTGTCCGGCAAGAATGAAGACTTTAAGCGGTTTGGCGCAGGCGTTGGAGGCACAAAGAATGAGCGAAAGAAAAAGCGGTTTCATCCCCGCGATCGTGGACTCTTAAAGATTTAAGCCAATCAATAAATTGGCAATCTGGATTGCTCGCTCTAAACCCTTTTATGAAGTTACCTTTCACGCTCATACTCTTTCCAGCCCTCGTGATGGCTTAGGCCAAGCCGAAGAAGAAAAAGAAATTCAGTCTCAAGCTCGGTGCCAGGGTGGCTGCGGATCGCTTGCATCCGCTCGTGAAATGGGAAAACGTATATCCGCGTGATGAGGTGGAGTTGAAGATCTCCGCGATGGCGTTTAACGGTGGACCATGATTACCTTCTTCGTTCCATCGCCACTCCGTTGGCCGAGACCTCGGAGGGCTAACCGTCCGCGATGCCTGCGCTTAATCTTTCCGTGGCGGAGCAGAAGGCGCTCGTCGAGTGGATCAAGACCTTGAAGTAATACGGGTTTGCCGAGCCCGGTGGGATCGGCTAGAAGATCTTCATGGGAAAATTATTGCTGACGTGTCTCTTGGTCGGAGTGGTTTCGGGCCTGGCCGGGGCTCTGTGTGGCGTGGGCGGAGGCATCATCATGGTGCCTGCTTTCGTGCTGATATTGGGGATGACTCAAAAGACCGCGGTGGCGACTTCGCTGGCGGTCGTGGTAGTGTCCGGACTTTCGGCGACGGCGAATAATGTCACCTCCAAATCTAATTTAATCGACTGGAAGATCGTTGGAATTACCGCTTTGGGTGCGGTCGTGGCGGCCTGGTATGGTTCGGATTTGATGAGGAGCCTGAGTAATCAACAGCTGACGAAGATCTTTGGAGTGCTCATGATCGTGGTGGGTGCGAGAATGCTCATCATGAAGTGATCGAGGGCTGACAAATCGGAAACCTGCCCTATTTTCCCGCCGTGGATTCCATTACACAAGCCGCCTTGGGTGGCGTCGTTGGCGAGCTTGTTCTTGGCCGTAAGCTGGGCTGGAAGGGGATGGCTTGGGGGCTGTTTTTCGGGACGCTTCCGGACCTCGATATCATTGTCTATCCATGGTTGGATGAAGTCGCGAGATTGAAATGGCATCGCGGGATGTCCCATTCGTTGCTCTTCATGATTGTGGCGAGTTTTACTTTTGCGAAACCGCTGGAGCGGCTGCATCGCAAGAAAGGAGTTTCCGCAAGGCGGGCTGGGTGGTTTGTGTTTCTCGTTTGGAGCACCCATGTCTTGATCGATGTCTTCACTACTTATGGCACGCAGATCTACGAACCCTTTTCGGATCGCCGGGTTTCCCTTAACAATATGGCGATCATCGATCTCTTTTTCACCCTGCCATTGTTGTTCTGTCTGATGATTCGTCCGATCAAAGGCTTGGTGTATTTCCCAAAAAGAATCATTTGGGGAAGAAAGTGGTCCAAGGCGCGGGCGGATTTTTCTGAATCCGATGAGGTCGGGCTGTCACCCGAGATGGAGGAACTGGTGGAACAGAAACCTGAAATCGAACCGACGAGCCAACGATTGGCGAAGATCGGGATTTCGTTGAGCTGTCTCTATGTGGTTTTCAGTTTCATGATGAAAGGTTGGGCCTACAGCGAGGTAAGCGGCCGAATAGAGGAAGAGATTCCGGGAGCGAAGATCGTGTCGGTTTCACCGACCTTTGCGAACGTGATTTTATGGCGGGCCTTGGTTGAGACTGAAAAGGGATACTGGGTGACTTATTGGTCACCTTTTGACCGGGAGCCCGGGACGTATGATTATTACGAAAAGAGACACGAGCTCGCGGAAGCCTTCGAGGGACAGGAATTATTCGGAGCATTGAAGTGGTTTGCGAGGGGCCATTGGCTCGCTCGACGGGGGCCGGATGGGAAGGTCATTCTGGTCGATATGCGCTTCTCCGAGCGACGAGATCCGAGCCACGATTACCAGTTGCCGGTCTTCCAGTGGCATCTCAGCTACGACGATGAGGGCAAGATGGTTGCTCCCTCCTATCGCCCCGGCAGGATGGATTACAGGGCGGCCCTGGGCTTGGTCCTAGAGCGTCTCTGGGGGAATCAGCGTCGTTGGGAGGAAATGAAGCCGTTTTGAGATTGGCAATGGGTAAATCGATGACCTAGGGATGGGGCGCTGTGGGGAGGATATTGGCCATAGGTGATGTGCATGGTTGTTTATCATTGTTGAAACAACTTGTAGATTGGGTGAAACCTAAAAAGGGGGACATCGTGGTCATGTTGGGTGATTACGTGGACCGGGGGCCGAATTCCAAGGGCGTGGTCGAATACCTCCTCGATTGGGAGCTGGAATCAGATTTGGTTCTAATCAAAGGCAACCATGAGCAGATCATGGAAGAGGCCACGAAGTCCTCGGAGCACTTTGGATATTGGTGCGATGTCGGCGGTCTCGAGACGGTCATTTCCTATGGTGCCAAACTGGATAATGTTCCTAAAAAACATTGGAGCTTCATTAAAAACGGTCTGCCCTACTACGAAACCGGTCACTGTATTTTTGTGCATGGAGGGTTGGACCCCGATCTTCCCTTGGAGAAGCAGGACCCTGAGGAAATGGCCTGGCGTCGATTCCCCGATGCCCGGCCCCATATGTCAGGCAAGCGGGTGATCTGCGGACACACCGTGCAACGTTCCGGCCATCCCAACGACCTAGGTCACAGTACCTGCATCGATACCGGGGCCTACCGCTCGGATGGCTGGCTGACCTGTCTCAATCCAATGACCCGCTGTTATTGGCAGGTGAATGAAAAAGGGAAAACACGCGATGGGGTTTTGGATACCTGATGGCCTTGACTTGAGACCAAAAAAGAGTGACGGGAGAGCTTGGGAATTTGATTCATAAACCCTCAAGGTCGATCAGGGATGGTTTTAGCGGAAAAAAGAAGATGCGATTAGAGTTCCTCCATCAGGGCATCGACGGCTTCATCCATGGCCTTGCCGCGGGTATTCTTGTATCGGATCACGCCCTCGGTATCGAGGATGTAGATCGTGGGCCAACCCCGGACAGCCCAATCGGTGGCGATGGGGCCACCGGTTTTTCCGCCGTCCCAAAATGAAGGCCAGGTGATTGCGTTTTCTTTGATGGCGGTTTTATACCTTTTGGCAGAATCACTGTTCACACCCAGAATGGTGAAAGGCTTGTCTTTCATCCGCGCAACGAGCGACCGCTCGTGGGGATACATTGCTCTGCAGGGGCCTCACCAATCACCCCAAAAGTCGAGGACGACGATCTTCCCCCGGTAGTCGGAAAGTTTCATTTCATTGCCATCAACATCTTTTCCAATGATCTCCGGAGCCACTTTCCCGATGGCGAGTTTCTCACCGGCCTCGCGTTTGGCTTTGATGGATTTGGTGACGTTGCGGCCATTGATGATGAGATCGGGATGCTCGGCGAATAATTTTTTGGAAAGCGCGGTATGTTCGTCCTCTTTTTCTTTGTCGCGCTCGATTCTTTTCATGAGGGAGAGAATTGCGGCACCACGGACATCTTTGATTTTGCTTTTCTCGCTGACCTTGGTGAGAAATTTTTGCGTTTCGGGAGTTCGACTCCGGGCCATTTTCAAGACAATAGCTTGGAGCTTTTCGCTGTGGAGGTGATGTGTTTCGAGCGCATCGTATAGGGCGGGATCGAGCCCTTTTTGGCCTGAATATCTTAGAAGCCAATCGATGCCATCTAGGCTGGCGGGGCCTCCCGGATTTGCGGTGACGAGAGCGGTGATTGATTCGATTGCTTGGTCAGGTATAGGGTATTCGGCCTTGTAGAGCTTTTGTTGTTCTTCTCTGGATTTGCCGCGCATCTTCTCATAGAGGACCTCGACGGCGTCTTCGTGAGCCTCAATGATCTCGGAGATCGTTGGTCCGGAGGTGCCTTGAGCCATGGACGACACCGGATGGAACCCGATCATCATCGCGACGGTCAAGGGGATGGTTTTGCTGATCATACTGTTCTTGTAGGGACAGATGGGATTGGTGTCGATGAGAGAGTTGGGATCGAATTGAATTCGATATTGCGAATGGGACGGTATTTCGTCATGAAGCGATTTTGCAATGATGAGTAGATTGCTCTTTTTAAGTTGGATGGTGTTTTCAACGATAGGGGGAAATGCAGATCCGATTCCCAAGGAGATGCTGGGTGATTGGTCGCTCAATCTTAAATCGGGTGAAGCGGGATGGCTGAGCGTGAGTGAAAAAGATGGGCTTCCAAGTGTCGCGATGGCGGTGGATGTGGGGAGTATCAAGCCACTCTCCAATGTGACGGTGAAGGAAGAAAAGATTCACATTCCCATCAAGAAATTTCGCAAGGGCGGGAAGAATGGGAGATTGGTCCGAACGACACGAGCGGTGGTGTGGTCTGAGAATGGCAAGCTTGTCGGAGAGGTGATTTCGTTATTTCCGGATGGTCGTGAGGAGAAGGATCCCTTCACGGGAAAGTTTGTTCCGCCCATGCCTCCTAGGCCTGATCTTGCCAAGGTGAAATTTGGAAAGCCCGTTACGCTCTTCAATGGCAAAGATCTTACCGGTTGGAAATTGCGCCGCCCCGAAAAGCTTAATGGCTGGTCCGTGAAAGATGGCTTGTTGGTGAACGAGACACCCAAGACGGATTTCTCGGCGACGGGTGCTTATGGAAACCTGCGCACCGAGGCGGTTTTCGAAGATTTCAAATTACACATCGAATTCCTCATCGAGAAGGATCGCAACAGCGGTATCTATCTTCGTGGTATGTATGAGGCCCAGGTCGTGGACCGTGACAGCCGCATGCAGGGTCTTCAGGGGGTGGGCGCGATTTTTGGTCGGGTGGCTCCATCGAAGAATGCGGGCTACGAGGGAGGAAAGTGGCAGACCTATGATCTTACCTTGGTGGGCCGCCATATCACGGTGATTCTCAATGGGGAGAAAGTTGTCGATAACCAGCCCGTGCCCGGCCCGACAGGAGGTGCGATGCATACTGACGCGATGGCTCCGGGACCGATCTATCTACAGGGCGATCATACCTCGGTAAAGTATCGCAACATCGTCTTGATGGCTGCGGAGTAGATTTTTGATCTTATCTCCTTTCTTCAGTAAATTATGGGGGATGATATATTGTCTCGATAAAGACTTGCCACAGACCCTCCAGATTTGAGACCCTCTTGTGTTGTCCCTTCTACAGCCATGAAAAAATCTTTAGTAGCATTCCTTGGATTCCTAGCGATGGGCCTCCCCGCAAGCGCCGTGGAACAGCGCACCTTCACAAGTTCAGATGGTTCGAAAACTTTTGAGGCTACTCTCACAGGTTACGATGCCAAAAAGGGGACGGTGACCGTTCGAAAGTCACGGACCAAGCTTCTGACATTCCAGTTGAGTCGCCTCAGCGCCAAGGATATCGCCTATGTTAAAGAGAATGCAAATGCCGTGGCCGCTTCCAATGCGATCCGCGTCGACTTTGATCTTTGGCAAGAAAAGCCAACAACGACCCGGTCGGATACCGAGCGCACTAAAACGACTCCGGCAGGATACACCGTGGAGCTTCGAAACTGGAGCAAGCAGAACGTCAAGAATGTGAAAGTTCGCTACACCATTTTTCATCGTAAAGATGCCGAGAATGGTGTTGGTTCAATTGCTCAAACAAAAGGAACTCTCAATGTAGCCACTCTTTATGCGAGCAGCACTGATCCTCAGAGAACCGCTCCCGTAAACTTAGTCCGATACTCCCGTCAAAAATCGGGTGGCGGATGAGGCGGCGCACCTTGCAAGCCCGGCGGTCGCCGGGTTGACGGACTCCTCGGATGTGTTGCTGAAATCATCGTTGATGGTGTTGTTGTTGGCGTCGAAGCTACCGACGACAAGCTCCTTAATGAGCTTTCACAAAGCTAAGAGGGGAGCACCAAAGATCCTCTACTGGCCTGTCCCGATGGACAGGCCATTTTTTCGTCCAGATCACTGGGAACACCGCAAAGGGGGTTAGTAAATGATCCGCCTTAGGCTAAACTTCTCTTACTGGCTTTGAATGAAAAGCAAGGGAGCCGCCGTAGTCTCAGGGCTTGTGTTTTTTGGTCAAAATGGATAGGCTTGGGGAGATGGTCCGGAATGCTTTTGGAATTTTTTTTATGGTTCTGGCTTTTACCGGGAGTCTGCAGGCTGCCGAGGGTGTGCTGGGGATATTTCAGGAGAACTGCATTTCCTGTCATGGCAAGGACGGAAAGGTGAAGGGGAAGGTGAATTTGTTGGAGATTGGGAGTTTGGAGGAGCTGAAGGCGCAGCCGAAGTTGCTGGAGAGTATTGTGGAGGCAATCGATTTTGAGGAAATGCCACCGGAGGATGAACCACAGCTGAAGCCGGAGGCGCGGAAGAAGTTTTTGGGAGATCTGGAGGACTTGCTCCATCAATCGGTGGCGGGAAAGAAGGAGTATTTCCAATCTCCGATTCGGCGGATGAACCGCTTTCAGTATAATAATGCGGTGACGGATTTGTTCGGCCTGAAATGTAATGTCTTCACGCTGCCGGAGCGCATGATGCGGGACCACAAGGGATACTTCAAACCGGAGACGGGGAAGATGGCGGACCGGGTGACAGTGGGGAGCCGTCCGCTCGGGAAGTCCCAAATGATCGAGCCGCGGTTGGCTGGGGTGGCGGCTTTTCCACAGGATCTGAGAGCAGAGCATGGTTATGATAATCAAGCGGATCACCTTTCGCTCTCTCCGCTCTTGATGGAGTCTTTTCTGAAGTTGGGTCAATCGATTGTCGAGAGTAAGGACTTCGGTCCGAGGCGGGTGGGGATTTGGAAGGAGCTTTTCTTGCTCCCTCCCAAAGAGGCGAATCCCCAAGCGTTGGTGCGGCCGAGATTGGAGAAATTTTTGACCAAAGCCTTTCGGCGCCCGGTGACTTCAGAGCTATTGGATCGGTATGCGGGTTATGTCGTGGGTCAGATGAAGAAGGGGTTGGACTACACGCAGGCGATGAAGATGGTTTCGTCGGCAGTGATTTCCTCGCCGAAGTTTTTGTATCTCTATGATGGCGCGAGCCAAGGAAGCGGGAGGGTGGACGGCTATGATCTGGCCTCGCGTTTGTCTTTTTTCCTCTGGGGAAGCCTGCCGGATGAAGAATTGCTCGCGCTGGCGAAGTCCGGCGAGTTAACTAGGGAAGATGTTCTCTCGGGACAGCTCACCAGAATGTTGAAGGACCGGAAGGTTAAGCGATTTTGCGATAGCTTTCCATCGCAGTGGCTGCAATTGGAGCGGATTATTTCTTCGGTGCCGGACCTCAAGAAGTTCCCGAATTTTTACTTGGGTAGGTATCGCGACAGCATGCACATGATGCTGGAGCCCTTGCTTTTGTTCGAGACCGTTTTGATCGAGAACCAGTCGATCACGCAGTTGATTGACTCGGACTTCACCTATCGATCAGGCCATCTCGAAGAGGCCTATGGCGAGTTGGGTGAGGTCGCTGAAAAGAAGCGGGGCGGAGTTGGTGTGTTGAGTTTTGATCGCGTTCCTGTCACTGACCGTCGGACCGGTGGAGTCATTACCAATGCCGCCGTGATGACGATGACTTCGGGTCCGGAGAGGACCCAACCTATTACGCGCGGGGCGTGGATCGCGGGAGTGATTTTCAATAATCCGCCCGAGCCACCGCCGGCTGACGTGCCTCCGCTTGGCGAGGAGCCTAAAGACGGTGAAGAACACCTCACCTTGCGGGAGCGTTTGGCAATGCACCGGGAACGGGCGGATTGCCGTGGATGTCATGAACAGATCGATCCACTGGGCTTTGCACTTGAGAACTACGATGCCGTGGGGCAATGGCGGGAAAAGTATGAGAATGGCCGTGAGGTCGATATGGAGGGGGTTCTTTTCAGGAAGCATACCTTTTCCAACGTGGTTGAGTTTAAGGATGCCGTTCTCGCTGAGAAAGATCGCTTTACCCGGGGGCTGGCGGGGCATTTGTTGGCCTTCAGTTTGGGGCGCGAGTTGGGGGTAACGGATGGAATGGCCCTGGATAAGATCTCGGAAGCGACCGCGAAGGACGATTACCGGATACAAACGCTTTTGAGAGAAATCGTGACGAGCGAGCCGTTTTTGAGTAAGATGAACCCCAAGACGAAATAGATTATGAGAGGGAATACACGACGGGATTTTCTGCGCGGAATTGGTGGCGCGGCTCTGGCCTTGCCATGGTTGGAGAGTATTGCGGCTCCTGCGGCGGCTTCCCGGGTAGCGAAGCGCATGGCGCATTTCTATGTTCCGATTGGTGTGGTCCGGCGGGGGTTTTTTCCGGGTGAGGCAGATGATGTCATTCCGAAGGGAAATCTGGGTCAGTTGGGCAGATCTCTCGGAAAGCAGGATCCGAATTATTCCGTCAAGAAATTGGAGAAGCTCACTCCGACGATGCAGCCGCTGGAGCGGTTCAAATCCGAGATCAACCTCATCACCGGAATGGACCGGACCTTTCAACAAGGGACAGATGTTCACGCGCAATGTGCCTCCTGTTACCTGAGTAGCGCCCCACCCTACACGATCAAAGGGACGGCGTGGCCATTGGACCGGACGCTCGATCATTTGGTTGCTGATGTGGTGGGGACAAAGACGCCCTTTTCGACTCTTGAGTTCAGTTGCAACAGCCACAAGGACAACAAGGAGTCGATCTACTTTGACAATATTTCCTGGTACGGGACCGGGCATCTCGCGCCGTCGATTCGTGATCCTCGCAAAATGTATCACCGTTTGTTTTCAACCCGGGAGATTGACAAGTATCGTGATGTCACCGATCTCGTGTTGGAAGACGCGCATTCCTTGAAGAGGGACCTCGGATATGAAGATGGGCAAAAGTTCGCGGAATACTTCGATTCCATCCGTGCTATTGAAATACAGATGGATCGTCATGAACAAATGAAGGGCGAGCTGTCGAAAGTGAAATTCGATGAGCCGCCCGAAGCGTATTTGCCACGTGGTGAGTATATTCGACTCATGGGCGATCTCATGGTGGTGGCTTTGCAGACGGGACTGACGAATGTGACGACCTTCATGGTCGGACCGGAGCGATGGGATACGCCTTATAAGTTTGAAGGTTTATTTGACAAGCCGCGGAGTCACCACGGGATGTCACACAATCAAACTAAGATGATTGATGATCTACTCAAAGTGGATCGCTTTCACATGGAGCAATACGTTTATCTTTTGGAAAAGATGAAGAGTGTTGAGGAAGCGGATGGATCGACCTTGCTCGACAATACGCTCTTCACTTATGGCTCGGGCTTGGGCGATGGCTCGACTCATCAGTATAATGACCTCCCGATCATTGTTGCCGGTGGCGGGAAAGAGACCAAGAGCGGGCAACACATTAATATGCCCGAAGGCACGCCGTTGGCGAATCTCTGGCTGACCCAGGCCAAGATGATGGGAGTTGAGAAAGAGCGCTTCGCGGATAGCACGGGCGAGATAGGGGCCATGAAGGCATAGGGGGGAGAGCCCTAGTCCGGGTGGTTTGATACTCCCGCGGTCGAGAAGAACTGGAGAGGTGCCGTAATTCCGAGGAGCGAGCGAATCTTTCAGGTAAAGTGAGATTCTAGTGCCTCGGCTCGACTCCGAGGAGGTGTCTGACGAAGTAGTCTTTCTGGCGGCGGCGGCCATATTTCGTCCCGGCGGCTCCGTGACCGGCGCCAGGGATGACGAGGAGGTCGAAGTCTTTGTCGGCTTTGACGAGGGCGTTGACGACTTGCATCGTGGAGGCGGGATCGACGTTGGTATCGAGTTCGCCGACGATGAGGAGAAGTTTGCCTTCCATGCGGTGGGCCTGGGCGGTGTTGGAGGAGGCTTCGTAGTGTTCGCCGAGTGGATAGCCCATCCATTGCTCATTCCACCAGATCTTGTCCATGGCATTGTCGTGGCAACCGCAGTCGGCGACAGCGACTTTATAAAAATCGTGGTGTGCAATGAGGGCGCGCATGGCGTTCTGTCCTCCGGCGGAGCCTCCGTAAATCCCAACCCGGCTGAGGTTCATCCAGGGACGGTCTTTCCCTGCGGCTTTGATCCAAAGAACGCGGTCGGGGAAGCCGGCGTCGCCGATGTTTTGCCAGCAGACGTCGTGGAAGGCTTTCGAGCGGAGCGAGGTGCCCATACCGTCGATTTGCACCACGATGAACCCTAGTTCCGCAATAGCGTGGCCGCGTGAGGAGAACCGTTTGGGGACGTGCGCATCGTGAGGTCCGGCGTAGATTTGTTCGATGACGGGATATTTTTTCCTGGCGTCGAAATTGCTCGGGCGGCGGATGATCCCGTGGATGTCTGTTTTGCCATCACGGCCTTTGGCGACGAAGCGTTCGGGGGTTTTCCAACCGGCTTTTTTTAGAGCCGAATGATCAGCTTTTTCAAGGACGGTCACCAGCGAGCCGTCTTCGGTGCGTCGCAGTTCGGTAACGGGCGCGAGGTCGACGCGGGAGTAGGTGTCGATGAGAAATTTTCCATCGGGCGAGTAGTCAATGTTGTGAGTCCCATCGCCTGCCGTGAGTTTGACCAGATTGGTGCCGTCGAAATTGATACGGGCGAAGTGGACATGGTAAGGATCCTGATTGGGATAAATCCCTCCGAGCTGAAACCAGATCTGGCGCTTTTCGTGGTCGATACGATCGACTTTGTGGACGACCCATTTGCCTTTGGTGATTTGGTTTTTGGGCGAGCCGGTTTTGCTGTCGAAGAGGTAGAGGTGATTCCATCCGTCGCGTTCGGACATCCAGATGATTTCCTTGGTTTCCTCAAGCCGATGGTAGTATTTTTTTCGGGAGTAGCAGACGAAAGTCTCTGGGGTCTCGGCGATGAGCGAGGAGGCCTTGCCGGATTTCGCATTGATGGCGACGACGCGGAGGACCTGATGTCCGCGTTGGTTGTAGAGGAAGGTGAATTGCGAGGAGTCGGAATCCCAGTTAAAATCCGAGAGGCTCCAGGGATTCTTGAAGAGCTCGTTGTTGAGGGGGATTTCTTTTTTGGTGCCAAGATCGAAGAGGTGCGGGCGGGGGTGGTCGATGGTGTCGCCGGGTTTGACGTAGGTGATCGTTTTGAGTTTGGGTTGCGCTTGGTCTTTGGGGGAGGATTCCACGATATGAATCTTCCGCTTGTCTGCAGTTTTACGCTGGATGGCGACGATTTTACTTCGGTCGGGCGACCAATAGATTTGGCCGGTGAAGGGATTGTCTTTGTTGCCGGATTTGGAGAGGGGGATGGTTTTATTTGTTTCGAGATTGGTGAGAGTGAGATTGTAATTTGAAATCCCGGCGCGCCATTTTTCGTCGGGCGGGGTCTCGCTTTTTTTGCGACGTTTGGGTTGCTCCTTTTTTTCTTTTGACGGTTTCCAAGAGCCATCGATTACGGCGAGGCCCGGCTTGGCGGTGGCTTCAAAGACGCCGAGGGTTTTGTTGTTTGGTCCTTTGGCGATCCAAACGTGACCGGCATAAGTATGCTGGTCGATTTGCTTTCCAGATTCCGCTTTTCCGTAGGGCGTCGGGCTGTTGAGATTGCCGAGCCAGAGGAATTGCACCGCCTGCTTGGTTTTATTTAAAAAGGTGATGGTGGTGGAGTCACCAGTGGATTTGTGAGTGCGGGGGGCGGGAAGGACTATGACGGTCGAGCCATTCGTGGAGGGCTTATTTTTGTTGGGGAGGAGTTGGTCGAGCTTGCTTGCTTCCTTGCGGGCGCCGGTGGCGGGATCGATGAGGACATATTTTTCGGACTTGGGACCGGTGCGGACGCGGTACCAGAATTGTCCGGTGCCCTCGATCCACTTGGGATCAACACGGTCTCGGAAGACTTTTCCGGAGAAGCGTTTTCCGAGGTCGTCGGCGCGTTGGTAGTCTTCCTTGGAGCCCTGAGCGAGAACCGGGAAGGTGAACATGAGGATAAGGCTGATTGCGCGTGAAATCATGAGGGTCAAGCTACGGAGTGACGGGAAGCTGTCTTTCCCTTGATTCGAAAGAGTTAATTCGATCTTTGCCAAGTCAACAGATGCTGAGCAGCAGCGTCTGCTATTCCATTGTTTCCCGGTTTTTCATGTGACCGCTGTAGGTCAGGAGCGGTGGAATTGAAGCAAAGGAAGGAAATCGGTGGAGGTGAATTGACAAAGGCGGCGCGATGCGTTTTCTTCGGCCTGTGAAGAAAGCATTGGCCCTCCTTCTAGGTTTGCGACTCGGACTTTAAAGTCTGATGTCGCTTTTTGTTCTTTGGCCAACTTTCCGGAACTGCGTTGAGTGCGGAACCCCACCGATCCAAGGATCAGAAGACTTAGAATCAGGATCATCTCCTTCATTCAACTCCATCTCTCCCAGACGATGAAAACTGAAACCATAACCAAATACCGTTCCTTTCCGGCCGTCGAATTATCCGACCGGACCTGGCCGGATCGCACTATCGACGCAGCTCCAATCTGGTGTTCCGTCGACCTACGGGATGGCAACCAGGCGCTGCCAATTCCGATGAGTGTTGAGGAAAAGCTGGAGATGTTCGATCTGCTCGTGGAGGTTGGATTCAAGGAGATCGAGATTGGCTTTCCCTCGGCGAGCGACACCGAGTTTGCCTTTATGCGTCGCTTGATTGAGGAAGACCGCATTCCTGACAACGTTACAGTGCAGGTTTTGGTGCAGACGCGTCGCCATTTGATTGAGCGAACCTTTGAGGCGATCAAGGGTGCTCGTCGTGTGATCGTGCACATTTATAATTCCACCAGCGCGCTGCAGCGTCGGGTGACTTTCCACGATGCCTCCCGTGAGGACATCAAGGCGATTGCGGTGGAGGGTGCGAAGGTGGTGAAGGAATTGGTGCCGACGATTCCCGAGACTGAAATCGTGCTGCAATATTCGCCCGAGAGTTTTTCCGATACCGAATTGGATTTCGCACTTGAGTGTTGCGAGGGCGTGATGGCGGTGTGGAAACCAACGCCGAAGAAGATGATGATTTTGAATCTCCCTGCAACGGTGGAGTGGACTACTCCCAATGTGCATGCCGATCAGATCGAGTGGATGTGCCGTAATATCTCGGCGCGGGATTCGGTGATTATTTCCCTGCATACGCATAATGATCGTGGGACGGGCGTTGCTGCGACAGAGCTGGGCCTGATGGCTGGTGCGGATCGGGTGGAGGGAACTTTGTTCGGCTGTGGCGAGCGGACGGGGAATCTCGATATCGTAATCGTATCGTTAAATATGAATAGTCATGGTATCGAGACAGGTTTGGATTTTTCGAATCTCTCACGGATGCGCGAAGTGTATGAGCGGACCACCCGCATGACCGTTCCGGATCGTCAGCCTTATGCCGGGGAGTTGGTGTTCACTGCTTTTTCGGGAAGTCATCAGGACGCGATTAAGAAAGGTCTCGATCGACGCAAAAAAGAAGAGGCTGGGAATTGGGGCGTGCCTTATCTGACCATCGACCCCCACGATATTGGTCGGAGTTACGAAGCGATCGTCCGGATCAATTCGCAGTCTGGGAAAGGTGGGGTGGCCTACATTCTCGATCAAGAGCACGGCTTTGATTTGCCCAAGACCATGCATCCCCAGGTTGGGAAGCGCGTTTATGATTTGGCGGACGAACGTGGGAAGGAGCTTTCGGCGGAAGAGGTCGGGAAGGTGTTCCTGAAGGAGTTTGCCAATGTGTCATCCGAGATGAATCTCGTGGATTACGTGTTGGACCACCATGCTGCCGGACGTGGAGAGGTTTCTTGCAAGGCTCAGGTCGAAGTAGGTGGCAAGTCGCGGACCCTGGAAGGAATTGGAAACGGCCCCATCAATGCCTACGTGCAGGCGCTCGAGGTAGGCGGGCTGAAGGATTTCACTTTGACCGATTACCGCTCGCACGCGGTGCGTGGAGGTTCGAGCTCTGATGCGGCGGCGTATGTACAGCTCCGTCATGACGACGGGCGTATTCTCTGGGGGGTCGGGGTTGATCCATCGATCGAAATGGCAGGCGTGAAGGCTCTCGTGTGTGCGTGGAATTTGCTCCGTTAGGAAAGGTGTTTGGCAAAGAGTTCGCCTACCACCACATCTTAAAGGATCTCCTCGGAATCGAGCCATTTTTCGCTTACCCCCTACCACTCATCGGAGAGAGGATTGAACGAAAATATAAATGGAATCATTCGGTAATATTTCCCCAAGAAATCGGATTTCTCAGGGCTGACTAAAGATAATGTATTGCAAGTTCAAAACCTTCTCAATTCCAGAACAAGAAAAACGCTAGAATACGCGACATAAAGTGATATGTTCTTATTTCAACGTGGTGCTGCGTTACCAAGTTGAATCCGCTTCCGCTATTGTTTTCGATTATCAACGCAGTTTCCCCAGCCGTTTAATTTTATCCCAGCTACCATATGAGGACTTTATCATTATCTCTTTGGGCATTTTGGGGGACGTCTGCGTTTGCGGTTGATTTAGATGGTGATGGTCTTTCTGACATTTGGCAGCAGAAATTCGGGGCGCAGGACCTGCTGGCGACGGCGGACGATGATGGCGATGGGTATACCAATGGAGAGGAGGCGACGGCGGCAACGGATCCCTTCAATTCATCGGATTATCCCAAACAAAGAGGTATGAGGGCAGGACCGGGGGGGAATCTCAAGATATTGGAATTCCCGACGAAGGCGGGGAAGTGGTATCAATTGTCGGAGTCGCGTAACTTACAGAATTTCGTTCCGGTAGGTCCTCTTTTGAGTGGAACCGGGCAGATGATGCATCTCGAGGTGGATACGCAAAATGCTTCGAAGCGGGCTGCTCAGATTAATCACGAGCTTTGGGCCAATGTGACGGGAACCGAACTAAGTGGACTAACGGGATTGGCGACCTTTCCGAAAAATCCCGACGGGGTGACGACATTAGATCAATTTGAGGTTCCTAAAAGTTTTGCCTCGGGTTTTGGTGGAAGGTTTCAGGTCTTAATCTCTCCGCCGAGCAGCGGGGATTTTCAATTTTATATTGCTTCAGCTGGGGCGGCTGAATTGAGTCTGAGTTCGGGGGCTGGAGAGGAAGGGTTGGAAGTGATTTCGCGGGTGCTTTCGTCGCAGACGGATGTGGGCGAGGGAGAGTGGTTAAAATATCCGGGACAGGCATCCGATCCCGTGACTCTGGCGGCGGGGGAATCGTATCTGATGGAGGTTCGTTATCTGGCGCCGGTGTCGAGAGCACATTGTCAGATTGGTTTTACTGGCCCTGGGATTATCGAGCCCCAGTTAATACCGGTCAGCGCAATCGTACCCGTAGAATTTCTTCCGCAGGAGACGCCTCTCTTGCCGCTGAAGAGCCATGACTATGATTCCGCTTCGCAAACCGGCTTGCTATGGAATTCCGGAACCTCTCTGGTGAGTGGCGTTGCCGGGATGACTGGTAACGCAGAACAAGTCGAATCCGACCCGGCAGGTGGCGATGATTTGACAACTTTCCCGACTGCTGCGACCGAAAATTTTTACGCTTCGTTTCTCTTTCAGATGACTTTCAGTCACGATGATGTCGTTCTGTATTTTCGGAATGCCGATACTTCATCCCAAGATGGCCCGCGTATTGACATTGAGGAGCTTGGTCCCAATTACGAAGAAGGTGTGCCCTTTGATCCCTCAGTACATTTTGCGGTGGTGCGAGTAGGGGGATTGAACGGAGATAACCAGATCAATGTGACCTATGGTGATACTTACCGAATTGAAATTGTAGCATCGCTGCAGCCCGAAGGTTTTCCCTACCGGGCGGGCTTGGCCAGTTACGTCGTGGCGGAAGATACCTATGATGTCTACGTCAGCGATTTGAATGGAAACCTGATTGGGAGTGTTAGGGGGATGACCTTTCAAGATGCTAGCAACGGGATCGAAGTTTTGAAACTTGATGCCGTAAGAATGGCCTACGTCTTGCGACCGAATCTCGTTTTAGATGAGTGGGAATTCACTGGCGGAAATATTTCCGGAAATGGATATTTGGCTGCGAATACCGGCGGATTCACTCCGGACGAAGACCAGCATTTTTTCCGGATGGGTATCATGGATAGAGATCAGGATGGCGATGGTCTGATGGACTGGGAGGAGTTGACCCTGGCGAAGAATCTTCCTTACTTATTTTTTGATGCCACCACGATTCCCGGGCAACAGGATAGCACGGAGGCAGCTTCTTTGTTGGGTTCCCTTGGGGAAAATATCGAGGTTTCCCTGGTAGCTTCGGATACAGCAGCTTTCGAGAGGAATTCGCCCAATTCGAGCGAAGATTATGGCGAAGTCGTGTTGACGAGAACGGGGCCTTTAACCCCTTTGGAAATTCAGCTGTGCGTGCAGCCGCTGGCGGAGACCGGAAATACCGCGACGGTTTGCGATGGAACGTGTTGCACTTTAGTGGGAAGTGCGGGGGATGAAGTGGCTGAAGTTAGTGATTATGAAATTACGGACGCGGACGGAAATATCATCGTTAATAGTGTGACTTTCGAATTTGGCGAGATGACCAAGGTTCTCAGAGTGCGGGCTATTCCTGATTCAATTGTGGAATACCCCGAAACTTTGAATCTTGCGATTGAGCCTGCTGAGAGCGACCAGTATCAGATTTCTTCAACGACCAACGGAGCCTCGATTCAGCTCTTTGACCTTCCGAACAGCCCGGAAAACATCGCGATATTCACTGGAAGTTTCGGGCCTGAGAGCGGCGTGGTTTCGGGAGGTTCTGGATTCACTACCGCGACCTTGAATGGTACCAGGACACAGCTTTTGCTCTATACTGAATTTGGTGGTTTGACCTCGGCCCAACAGGATTCACACATTCACAAGTCGAATCAGATTTCGGGGAATCCTCCTTCGTCTGGATCGATCATTTATGAAATTACCCAGACACCGGGGGATGGAGAAAGCGATCCCTTGAACGGAGCCCTGACGGCGTATCCCTGGGACCTGACCGATTCGTCGGGAGCGATACCCACCAATGGTGGTCCGGCCAGTAAGCAGACGATTATTAACTCTCTCTTTGGTCAGAATGGAGAATCGCCACTTTATCTCAACATTCACACGGTGGATCATCCGGGGGGAGAGATTTGGTCTTTCCTTGTTCTCTCAGGAGGGTCGCAGATTTCTCCAGGTGCTCCTAATCCGGACGCCAACCCTGGTTCGGCGGAGTATCCGCTATTGACAGGGGATGAATTGGAATCGGAAGTACGACGTTTTCTGAATCAGGCGACATTTGGAGCGACTGATGTTGAAGTCGCTACGATGGTGTCTAAGGTTGAGAATGAAAGAATTTCAGATCCGACCTATCACCGTTCTGAGGCTTATGACGATTGGATCGAAAGTCAGGTTTCTCTGCAACAGAGCTATCATCTTGATTACGCCCTAGCGGCTGATTTCCAGCATTACAAGATTGCCGGAGTGTATGACCCGGTGAGAAATCCCAGCATCGGGGATAGCACCACCCCCGCTTTGCCGGCGGCTTGGCCGACGGTTGATCGTAGTGCCGCTCACCCCGAGCACTGGCATTTGAGTCATCCATATCCCGTAACCCGCGATGATGCCGCACTTGCAGACGATAATGGTCTCAGAGCGGAACCGGGCCTTCCCAGCCAGCGCCACGTGCTCTGGCAGATGATGATCAATTCAAGAGACCAGCTTCGTCAGAAGATGGGCTTCTCGCTGCAACAAATTGTTGTGGCCAGTTATTCTTCCAGCACACTCGACGACCAGCCATACGGCATGGCCAATTATCAGGACATGCTCAACTTCCATGCCTTCAGCCACTACAGGGATATTCTCGGCTATGTGAACTGGAGCCCAATCATGGGGCGCTGGTTGTCGAGTTTGCAGAATCAAAAAGCTGCAGATCTCAATGGTGACGGCGAGGATGACATTTATCCTGACGAGAATTTGGCTCGTGAAAATATGCAGTTGTTTTCGATTGGATTGTTCGAATTGTGGCCGGATGGGACCTTGCGATTGGGGCCGAATGGGCTTCCTGTTCCAACTTATACCAACGACGATATTCGGGAATTTGCTAAGGTTCTTACGGGGCAAAGTTTCGGGAAATCCAATAATACCTCGGATCCGTGGGGAGGTACTCCATATGCCAACATGGTTGAGAATAATTACTTTGCTCGCAACCAGAACACAAATGGTCTCCTCTCGATGCGCTATAGCTATCCGATGAAAATGTTCGGGGCGTTTCACGATACGAGTGCCAAAACTTTCGCTGGTGTGACCATTGATAATACCGACCTTACCGATCCTACCGTGCAAGGGGTGGCCGACATCGAGGATGCCCTCGATTGGTTGGCGGGCAAACCGGACGGACAGCCTGATTATGATATGATCAATAGCCACCGGAGTACGCCGGCCTTCATTTGCAAACGCCTGATTCAGCGTTTCACGACATCAAATCCCTCACGCGATTACCTGCACCGGGTGGCCACGGTGTTCAAGGAAAATGAGGGTGACCTGAAACTAACGGTCAAAGCGATCCTTTTGGATTCGGAGGCTCGCAAAGTTGATTTGAACAACACGACCTTCGGCTTGAAGAAATCGCCATTGGAGGGCTACCTCCAGATCCTGAGGTCAATGGAAGCATTGACCTACATCCCAATGACCGATCCTGCTGGAGCGGCTCCTTTCGACACTGCGCCGGGGAATTTCGGTAATCCGGATTTGTATCTTGGAAACTTTAATTACCCTGCCGCGCAATTGGCGAATCAGGAGAGGAATTTCCGCTTCTTGCAAGCGAACACATATACCACGGGTTCGGCGGGGCTGCAGATGATTCCGATGACCCAGGAAACCGTCTTTAATTGGTATATTTCCGATTATTCACCGGGTGGTGCCATTGCTGAAGCTGGCCTTGTGTCGCCAGAACTTCAGTTGGCGAACGAGCCGGACGTGATTCGAAATATCAACTACTTTGAAGACGTTACCCGACAGAACAGCGGGACCCCGGGAGATCCGCTGGCTGGGTCGAACGGAAATCAACGGCTTGCTCTTGGAGTGTCTAACAACAGTGCGGATTCGAATGACCGAATTCGGCTGGATCGCTTGGGGCTGGGCTCATCCCTTTATCCCGTGACTGCTCCGACTCCGGTGGGCGGGCGGAATTCCGAATCTCTAGCCGATGAGATATTGGTTGATGAACTTGATCGTCGCCTGACGCTGGGATACTTAAAACGGAAATATCCTTACGATCCGTCTGATGACGAAGATCCTTCGGGCCCTGCCGGGAACGACTTTTTGAAGAATCCCAGAGAACTCATTATCGATGCCCTATCGATTTACGGAGATCCCTTTAATGGGAACAATGACGATATTGTTCGGCGCAACAAGTTGTCCGATGCCCTTTACCTCCTGTGTTTGACACCTGAATTTCAGATAAAAAATTAACCAAGTTAACCTATGGCTGATCTTTCCAATTTTAATCGTCGCAAATTTCTCGCAACCGGTTCCTGCGGGATGATGGGATGGGGTTCGTTAATCAATACAGTCACGCAATTGCAGTTGATCAATTCCGCTGCGGCGTCCGCCGGGAATGTTGATGATGATCCAGCCACTCCCTACAGGGCGCTCGTTTGTCTTTTTCTGAGAGGTGGTTGTGACATGAATAATGTCCTTATCCCTATCGGGGGGAATCCCCAAAAAGCCGGCTATTTGGCGGACCGTGGAGTGGTTGCAGTTCCCGAGGTAGATATTGCCTCGGCGGGGACAGAAATCAATGTGCCGAGTGCAGGTGATCAGCAATTTGGTCTGCATCCATCGCTTACTAATCTGGCCTCAATGTTCAATGGAGGCGATGCCGCTTTCCTGAACAATGTTGGAACGCTGGCCTACCCGACGACTCCGAATACCTATGACAGTGTGGGATTACCGCGTCAGTTGTTTTCGCATTCAGACCAAGTCACCGAGTGGATGTCGTCGATCTCCGACCGCCCCTATCTCTCGGGATGGGGATCGCGGGTGGCGGATCTGTATCATTCAACATGGAATCCTGATACCCAGACCTCGATGATGATCACGGCAGCCGGAAACAACCAATTCATGAATGGAGGGTCGGAGAATCAGTATTCGGTGACTTCGTCCGGAGCGATTAGTCTGGCGAGTTTTGGCACGCAATATAGTAACGCATTAAACGGAGACGGGACCTATCGCTTGAATCGACAGGAAGGGCAACGACTGAAGGCTTTGGAGCGAATCATTAATTACAGTCATGCGCATCTTCTTGAAGATGGGTATTCGGCCGTAGTTCGACGAGCTCGGGAGAATGAGGCCGTGATCACGGAAGCATCGGCCGTAGCAGGTGGATTGGGCTTGGATCTCGATGCCATTTGGGACAGCTATGGTGCGAGCGGCGGGTTGGCGAGTGAGCTTAAAGCCGTGGCCAAGATGATCGTGGGGCGGAATTGCTTAGGGAATCGGCGTCAGATTTTCTTCGTCGATTCCGGCGGCTATGACAACCACGCCGACATCAATAATGACCTTCAGGGGAACCTTGCTTCGCTCGATGCTGCGATTGGCGCGTTTAATCAAGCGATGAAAGATTTGGCGTCTCTGGATCCGAAATTTGACTACGATCAGGTCACGACATTTCAGGCCTCGGACTTTAATAGAACTTGGACACCCAATAGCGAAAACCCGGTAACGGCTGGAACGGATCATGCTTGGGGCACCCATTGTTTTATGTTTGGTGGCGCAGTGAATGGCGGGCAGTTTTATGGCGAGTTTCCGGAGTTGGTTGTCGGCGGTGCGAATGATACACCACGCGGCAGCCGGGGGCGTTGGATTCCCACGACCTCGGTGGACCAACATTGCGCGGTGCTGGCCAATTGGTTTGGGGTGCCTCCGGGTAGTTCGGAGATGGAAACGATTTTCCCTAATTTGAGCCGCTTCGAAGATCCCTTCGGAGGTTCTGCAAATCTAGGCTATCTCTAGGGAATGAAAGTATTTGGTGGATTGGTTTTAGCGGTGGCTCTTGTTTGGTTTCTCGTGGGACTGAAGTGGGAATTTGTCGCTACTATTCCGGGGCCAGTAACCCCTAAACTTGATCAGGGCGAGGCGACGGTGACGGGCTTTTCGATTGGCCGGATCGAGTTGCGCCACCCGGCAGCGATCGATGAAAGTAACACCGATGTTCGTCTGACCCGGTTTCGGGACGGAGTGAGTTACTGGCATCCCAGTGTTAAACTTGGCGGTGATCTCCATCATGAGAACGAGACCGCCTACCGGGATCTTGAAATCATTGATGAGGTCCTGAGAAACTATCGGTTGGTTTATCAGGAAAATCCGGTGGGAACGGACAACGAGGAATTCGCTGCTGCTCTGACGGGAGAGAACCCGAAGAAAGTCGTCTTTATCGATCCTGGTCTTCTTTCCGATGGTGAGCTTTTGGATCGCTACGGAAATCCCTATATTTTTCATCCCTTGAAGGCTGATGTCATGGACCTCAGGTCACTTGGCCCGGATGGTCAGCTCTGGACCGGGGATGATGTCTCGCTTGATGTGGAAAAGACCAAGAGCGAGCTTGGCCTGGCGCGGGAGGAGTAATCCCGGAAGCTCAGCTTTCCCCTTGAAGCTAATTGTGGCTGAGATCGTCTTCCGTCTTTTGCTTTTCTCGAATGTATTTCCAGTGTTTCAGAAAATCCCGAGTCTGGTTTTCTGATGACAGGGAGGGCACCAGTTTTCTACTCTCAGTTTGAAATCCTAATCGGGAATCAAGTCGGCCCCCACAGGAAGCTCTCCCTCTGACTTGATCCGGCATTGATAGAGAGTCTCAATGAGCCGCTCCGTGGTCTCTCTGGTCAGGTTGAGAGGGGGGGACGATCGGGGCCGGTAGGCTAGCGAATGACTCCTCGCTCGGAGTTGGTGATAAAGGAGATGAGCTTGGCTACGCTGGCTTGCTCACTTAGCTCAGTGGGAAGGCTTTCAATGACCTTGGAGAGATTAAGGTCCTTTTTGAGGAAGAGTTTTTTATAGGCTGTGCGCAGGGCTTTGATATTCTCGTCGGAGAACCCGCGGCGTTGCAGTCCGACTTGGTTGATGCCGCGGACCGACGCGGGATTGCCATCGACGATGGTGAAAGGTGGGACATCCTGCACGATTTTGGTGCAGCCTCCGACGATGGAATGTTGTCCGATGCGGCAAAATTGATGGGCGCCGGAGAGCCCGGAGACGACGACATGATCCTCTACGATGACATGGCCTCCAAGGGTCCCGTTATTGGAGAGGATGACGTTATTGCCGATTTGGCAATCGTGTGCGACGTGTGAGTAGGCTAGGAAGAAGTTGTCGCTGCCGATCTTTGTGAGGGTGTCCTCCAGGGTGCCTCGATGGACGGTGCAGTTTTCGCGAAAGACATTGCGGTCACCGATTTCGAGTCGGGTCGGTTCTCCGGCATACTTGAGGTCCTGTGATTTGATGCCAATGGCGGAGAAGGGGAAGAATTCGTTTTCCGCCCCGACGGTGCTTTCACCGTGAACTACGACGTGGGAGTGGAGCTTGCAGCGGTCTCCCAAGTGCACGCCTGCTTCGATGACTGAATAGGGACCGATTTCCACATCAGTGCCGAGCTCGGCTTTTGGGGAGATAATCGCAGTGGGGTGAATCATGTTGAGGATCAACTGGGTATATCCTCATCTTCGGCAAAAAGCGAGCGCGCTTCCACCGAGGCTTCGATCAAATCCCATTGGCGGTCGAGGTTGAGCCTGAAGCTGGCGAGGTGTTTCTGCGACCATTGCCCGGGGGCAATCATGGAAAGATGGTTTTTGTCCCGCATGGAATAAAGATGATAAACCTCTCCTACAATAGGCTCAAAGTTGATCTCGGCTTCGTAAACGAGTTTGTTCCAGTTGAAATGCTCGACGGTCGCGATGTATTCCTCGCGCATTTTCTCGAGCTTTAATTGCAGGTCACGTTCGATCTGACTAATACCACGGGATTTGAAGTTGGAGAGGTCGTTGGGGATAATCCGGGGACTCAGGGTGGAGATGGGATAAGGGAGAAAGGCTCCGGGGTTGGTAGGAGGCAATATCGGGTGTTCTGGCATGACTAACTATTATGAGGATGGCAGAGTCCGCTGATCCGGCAACCGACATTTTCGAGAGCATAAAAAACGGACCTCCGGAGAGGTCCGTTTTTGTAATTGAATAGACTTGTGAGTCAGCAATTACTGAATTGCAGCAGGAGCCCTCACCGTCGCCTGATCAGTGCTGCCCCACATGGTGCCTTCACCATTGGTGGTGATCGTAGTCTTGCCCTGTCCTTTCAGAAGAGCTTTGCCGTCCTTGATTTTGCCGGTTCCCACTGAGGAGTCCAATTTGAGATAAACAAACTCGTTGTTGTAAGCACCTTCGTCGAAGACGGGGTCAATGCCGCCACTTTTCAGAGGAGCGCAAACCACTGGAATCGAACTTTGTCCGTAGCTTTGAGAGAGCCCGGTCCCGTCATTGAGCATGATGTAGCCAAAGCCGTTTTCACTTTTTTCAAGAGCTTTATCGGGGGTGTTGAAGACGTCGTCTCCCTCACGGACTCCTCTGACGCCCTTTGCGTAGAAGACCTTTTCACTGTCCAGAACCTTGGAGATCAGGAGCTGTGCGAGGTAGTCGTTCGCGCTGTCGCCAATGGGCACTTCCTCACCCTCGTCCTCAAGGAGGTCGCGGGTCGCGTCGGAGGGAAATTCTCCGTACTGGTTATCGAATTCTGTCATCGCAATACCAATTTGCTTGGCATTACTAATGGTCTTCGCTTTGTCGGCACTCTTCTTGGCTTTCAGAATCGCGGGTGTCGCCAGTCCCGCAAGGACGGCAATAATCGCAATCACGACGAGGAGTTCCACCAAGGTGAAGCCCTTTCGCATCTGTTTTTTTGTTAGTTTCATTTTTTCAGTGTATGGTTTTTTGAGGGTTTCCCCTCCAGTTTTTTATCCGGAGGTAAGCAATTGCCCATCTCTCCGCGTAAAAGTAGACTTGGTCGTTGCAACGGCAAGATAAAAGCTCGGCTCAGTGTTGAAAACTTGCAACCAATCCGTCCAGGTCGCCGGACGAGGGCTTTTCCGCCGCGATGATGGCTTCTTTTTGAAGCTCAACGAGTTTGGTGATCCCATCTCGTGAGAGATCGAGCATGGCGGTCATTTGCTCGCTGGTGAAGACGTCTTCCTCGCCACTGCCTTGCAGTTCCACAAACTCACCGTTTTCGGTCATCACGACATTAAAATCAACCGAGGCATCGCGGTCTTCCGGGTAATTGAGATCGAGGATGGCTTCGTTTTGGTAAATCCCCGCGCTGACCGCCGCGACTAACTTACGAAGAGGGAAATCCTTAAGGAGTCCTCTTCCCATCAGGCGATTGAGAGAAATGGCGACGGCGACACAGCCACCGGTGATTGAGGCGGTGCGGGTGCCTCCGTCGGCCTGCAGAACATCGCAATCAACCCAGATCGTGCGTCTGCCGAGCTTTTTGAGATCAATGACGGCGCGGAGGGAGCGTCCGATGAGGCGCTGGATCTCGGAGGAGCGTCCATCGAGCTTGCCGCGGCTGATGTCGCGGGATTTCCGGTCATGGGTGGAGTAGGGGAGCATGGAATACTCGGCGGTAATCCATCCACCCTCGACACCCTGGTATTTCATCCAACTAGGAACTTTTTCCTCGACGGTGGCGGCGCAAATGACGCGGGTATTGCCAAATGAGACTAAAACAGAGCCCGTGGCGTGCGGGGCGACGTTGGGAGTGAAGGAAACTGGTCGGAGGTCGGGAATTGCGCGTCCATCGGGTCGGTCCATATCGGGAGGTAGATTCCGGGGTAGAACAAAGCAAGACGATATCAAAAGGAATGGAGATTTGTTAATATCACTTAATGAATTGGCATGGAATCATGGCGAAATTCCAGATTCTCAAAAAACTTGGTCAAAAAGATCAAAAATTCCTTGCTTCATCGGTGATTCTGCCTATCTCTCGCCCTCCCATGGCAAGAAAATGCTGGATCGAGCGCGACAAGCGCAAAGCGAAGACCGTCGCTAAGTTCTCTGACCTTCGTCACCAACTGAAGAAGGAGAAGGATTATGTTGGTTTGACCATGCTTCCACGTGACGCAAGCCCAACACGTTTGGTGAACCGTTGTGAAGTGACTGGCCGTCGCCGTGCCTTCCTGCGCCGCTTCCGCCTCTCCCGGATTACTTTCCGCGAAATGGCTTCCGCCGGCCTGCTTCCCGGAGTGACAAAGTCCTCCTGGTAGGTTAGGCTATCGGTCCGGTTGATGGGGCGTTGCTTTCGCCCCGACCCCATCTGCCCCACGCCCATGCCGATCTACGAATATCAATCCGAATCTCCGGAGGACCCGGAGCGAAGTTGTCGCGTTTGCGTCAAAGGCTTCGAACTACAACGTCCGATCAATAGGGAGGCTCTGGAGAAGTGTCCTCTTTGTAGCTACCCGGTCCGCAAGCGGGTAAGTCAGGTCAATACAAAGGTCGCCACCAAAGAACACTCGGACTCCGAGGCGAAAGCGTCCGGATTTCATGTCCTGCGCAAGAACTGCGACGGGGGTTACGATAAGGTGTAAGTCTGTCCGATGATCGTAGAATCCTTTTCAATATTGGCGGCGAATGATCACGCGGTCTATTCCGAGCCAATGGAGTTTTGGAAGGTGGCCGTCTATCTTTTAGGGATCGTTTTCTTTCTTCTTCTTAATGCCTTCTTCGTGGCCTCGGAGTTTGCCATCGTAAAAGTCCGTCCCAGCCAGATCGAAGGTGAGTTGGAAAAGAAACCGCGGCGGGCTAAGATTTCCAAGCGTGTTGTAAAGGAGCTTGATGGGTATCTATCCGCGAACCAATTGGGGATCACAATAGCCTCTCTAGCACTTGGTGGTTTGGGAGAGCCTTTTGTTGCAAAATTAATTGGTCCTTTCCTCTACAACACGGGAGCAATCTCAACCTTTTGGATTGGTTGGATCTCTTACATCGTCGCGATTCTTTCGTTTACCTTTCTCCATGTGGTCATTGGTGAGTTGCTTCCCAAGTCGATCGCTATTCGCAAGTCGCTCCAAACCACCCTGTGGATTGCCCGACCTTTACATATTTTCTATGTGAGTTTCGGGTGGGCAATCACGGTCTTGAATGGCACCGCGAATTTCTTGCTGAAGAAAATCTTCCGCATTGATCCGGTCTCAGAAGGGGAAGCGGTGCACAGTTCAGAGGAGCTGGCCTTGTTGGTGGAAGAGAGCGAGCGCCAGCAGGAGGTAACGGAAACTGAGCGTGAGATTTTGATCAATGCTCTCGAGCTTAACGACGTTTCGGTGAAGGACGTGATGACGCCTCGCAGCGAAGTGGTCTTTCTAGATTTGGAGAAGGAGTTTGGTGAAAACCTTGAGCTGGCGATTGAGAGTAAGCATACCCGTTTTCCCTTGGTTCTCGGGCATCTCGATCAAACGGAGGGCTTGATTCATATCAAAGACGTTCTTCGTTTGATGAGCGCGCATGATCAGGACCTTCGTCATATCAAACGGGAGCTGAAAGTGGTGCCGGAAACGATGCGGCTCGATGACCTCCTGCAGTTTTTCCTCAAGGAATGTGCGCAACTGGCCTTGGTGGTGGATGAATTCGGAGACCCGGCGGGCTTGGTCTTCATGGATAACATCATGGGCGAGCTTGTCGGAAATATTCACGACGAATTTGATGAAGAGGAAGAAACGGACTTCTTGAGGATTAGCGAAGATGAGTTTGCCGTTGAAGGCGGACTTCCGCTTAATGAATTGTCCGACCACGAACCGTCCATTGATTTGGAAAGTGGCGAGGTGAGCACGATCGGCGGATACATCGTCCAGCAGCTGGGACACCTTCCCGAGCCTGGCGAGGCCGTCGAGGTGGAAGGCTTTGAGGCTACCGTGACCAGCACGGACGGTCGTCGTATTGAGCAACTTCGCTTCGTCAAACTTCCCGAGCCTGAGCTCGAGGAGGAAGAGGCTGAGACGATCTAATTTCACATGCCTGTTAGAACTGTCGAATTGGTGCTCACTCCCGGTGAGGCTGCGAATGAAAATCTTTGGCCTGCCCGCCTGGCCAAGAAACTTCGTGTTGCGCCGGAGCACTTGAAGGGGCATCGCCTGCTAAAGCGTTCTCTCGATGCTCGGAAGGCTCCGGTGAAATACCGTCTGCGATTTGAGGTGGGAGTCGATGAGGAACTCGAGCCCAGTCCTGAGATTGCGTGGAGTGCTCCCTCATCGAAACCCGATACGAAAAAAATTGTCATCGTAGGTTGTGGTCCGGCAGGGATGTTTGCCGCCTTACGGTGTTTGGAATTGGGACACAAGCCGATCATTCTTGAGCGCGGGAAAGACGCCTCGGCGCGTCGGTTTGATCTCGCACCCATCATGCGGGAGGGACGTGTCATTGAGGAATCAAACTACTGCTTCGGAGAAGGCGGAGCGGGAACCTTTTCCGATGGCAAGCTCTACACCCGTGCCAAAAAGCGCGGCCCGGTAGCGGAGGTTTATCGCACCCTCGTCGCGCATGGTGCTCCAGAGAAAATCCTCGTGGAAGCCCATCCGCATATTGGCTCGAACCTCCTTCCGAAGGTGGTCATGGCGATGCGTGAGTCCGTCATTGCCGCAGGTGGCGAAGTTCATTTTGGGGCCAAGGTGACGGAGTTTCTTCTTGATGACGGAAAGATGAAGGGCGTGGCAACTTCGGATGGTCGTGAGTTTCGCGGAGACTCGATGATCCTGGCGACGGGACATTCGGCGCGGGATATCTACGAACTCTTGCATGAGCAAAAAATCCTTCTCGAAGCCAAACCCTTTGCAATTGGTGTGCGGATCGAGCATCCACAGGGATTCATTGATCAAGCGCAGTATCATTTGAAATCGGGAGAGAAGCGCGATGAGAATCTTCCCGCTTCTCGTTATGCCTTGGCGACCACGATCAAAGGACGTAGCGTGCACTCCTTTTGTATGTGTCCTGGCGGTTTTGTGGTTCCGGCTGCAACGGAGAATGACGAGGTAGTCGTCAATGGCATGAGCCTTTCGCGTCGTGACTCTCCCTTTGCCAACAGCGGCATGGTCGTGGGGATCGAGCCCGAGGATTGTCCTGGTGATGACGTTCTTCGCGGGATTCGTTATCAAAAGAAAATCGAGCAACTGGCCAAAAATGCTGGCGGGGGAGGACAGGTCGCTCCCGCGCAACGCGTGACTGATTTCTTAGCAGGCAAGCTGTCGAAAGAGCTTCCAGAGACGAGTTATTTTCCCGGCCTCATGTCAGTGCGGCTTGATGAAATCCTTCCCAAGCACATCAGTGAGCGCCTCGGCGGAGGTCTGCGGAAGTTTGGTAAAATGATCCGCGGCTACACTGGTCCCGATGCCCTCCTAATCGGCTTCGAAACGCGGACCAGTTCTCCGGTGAGAATTCCCCGTGGTGATGATTTGCAACACCCTGATGTAGTCGGCTTGTATCCTTGTGGAGAAGGGGCGGGTTACGCCGGAGGGATTGTATCGGCGGCTTTAGACGGGCGACGCTGCGCGGAAGCCGCGCTCGCCTTGCAAGGGGCCCAAGAATTTTCACCTTGACGATGAATCGCTCTTTGAACAACATGGAGGTGTTGTCAGGTTTCAAAGATTAGGCGCCCTCCCCTCAACAGAACAAATCTAATGAACATGAAAAATACAGTTTTCTTAGGCATCCTATCAGCCAGCGCCCTGTGCGCTAATGCCGCCGTTTTCTACACCATTAGTTCGTTCGACCACAATATGGTCTCGGATAATCCGGGCGGTGATTCCGAACTTGCCGGTGGTCCTGGCGTCGGATTCAACGCTGCTGAGCCCCACAACAAGACCGGCGGCGCCAATAATTGGTATACCAACGCTCCTGGCGGTTTTCCTTCTGACTATATTTCCGTGCATGTAGGCCCAGAGTATGTCTGGTTTGATATGGGTTCTGATGTCCCTTTGAACGAAATTAGCTATTGGGGATACTCAACCGGCAATGCCAACGGAATGCGTGACTTCAACCTCAGCTTCGCATCGGATGCCGAGGGCGGGGCTGCAGGGCTTGGCGACGAGTCATACGGAACGACCATCACGCTCAACCCATCCTTCACCGCCCTGCAGGAGGACACCCTGCGCCAGAGCTTTGGTTTTACTCAAGTCAATGCCCGCTACGTGCGTGTTGAAGCCACATCGACCTACTTCGGTCAGCCAGGCGCTGGCCTTGGCGGCGACC
>Ga0115013_10000017_pt1 | contig 164380 bp, 153 predicted proteins | sample SouAtlMetagenome_2_FD_88686 | JGI IMG/M metagenome (GOLD analysis project Ga0115013, IMG submission 88686) | Marine eukaryotic phytoplankton communities from Atlantic Ocean - South Atlantic ANT15 Metagenome | ecosystem: Environmental > Aquatic > Marine > Oceanic | place: South Atlantic Ocean...
AGCTCGCGTGCATTGCTGCGGATAATATCAATCAAGCTAGCGCGCTCTAAATGCATAGAGCATGAGGCACTAATTAATATGCCGTCTTTTTTCAACAAACGCATCGCCATGTTATTGATACGCGCATACGCCCGCTCACCATTTTTGATGTCTTTGCGACGGGCGATAAATGCAGGTGGATCCACAACAATCACATCAAAGCGTTCTTGCTCTTGTATTAGCGCTTTGCAAGTATCAAATGCATCTCCTTTTAAGCCGACAAAACGGTCATCTGCATTATTGATACGTGCATTTTCTAGTGCGACTTCTAAGGCTGTTTCAGAGGCATCCACGCAGGTGACTTCATCAGCTCCAGCGGCTAATGCCTGTACACCCCAGCCCCCCACGTAACTAAACAAGTCGAGTACTCGCTTACCTTGAACATGGCGCTGCATCTCGGCGCGGCTGTCACGATGATCGTAGAACCAGCCCGTTTTTTGACCCGTTAAGATAGGTGCTAATAAGGGCACACCGTTTTCTTCCAGCGGACATAACTCAGGCACTTCGCCTTGCACTACTTCAATGTAGCTTTCCAGCCCTTCTGTAGTGCGCATTTTACCATCGCACCGTAAAACAATAGCCTGCGGCGTAAAGATCTTATTTAAAGCGGCGACCACTTCATCCACAGCGGCTTCCATTCCAGCTGTGGAAATCTGTACAACAAACACATCAAAGAAGCGATCAATCACCAGACCGGGCAAAGCATCAGAATCACCAAACACAAGGCGGTAACACGGCTTATCAAAGCAAGCTTCACGTAAAGATAATGCAATATTGATACGATGCACCAATAAGGAACGGTCAAGACGGTAACGCGTATCGCGGCTGATCATACGCCCACAAATCAACGTATTAGGGTTGATATAAGCAATGCCCATCGCTTTACCTTGGCTTGATTCAACGAGCACTTGCTCGCCGGGCGCAAATTGTTTGAGCGGTGAACGTTTGTTATCGACTTCGTTGCTGTAAATCCACACATGACCTGCGCGCAGACGGCGGTCAGCACCACTATTCAAAATTAAGGTATTTAGAGACATGACACTCTCGACAGACGCTTTAGACGACAATCCCGGCCTTAGCCGGGATAAAAATAATTAAGGTTAAGCTTACACCCTTGCTAAGGTCAGGTCGATAATCTCTGCGTTAGCGGGTGTTTATCACGGATAAATAGGGCAATATTTCAGAATAGTCATACTCGGATGACAATGGTATTGTGATCTAAACTAACACGGAGGTGTGTATGAGTCTTACCATTAAAGTCCTAATTGGCATGCTACTAGGGATAGTTGTCGGATTATCCATTAACCTACTGGGGCTCAACGGTCCTGACGGATGGATTTACGGCTACCTGACTAACGGACTATTCCATGTTGTTGGAACCATGTTCGTTAACGCTCTCAAAATGCTCGTTGTGCCATTAGTGTTCTTCTCACTAATTTGTGGCGTGTGCGGCATCGGCGATATCAAATTATTAGGGCGTATTGGCTCTAAGTCCTTTGTACTTTATTTAATTACCACCGCGGTGGCTATTGCGTCCGCTTTGATTATTGCCGCAGGCTTGGGTATTGGCCAAGGTATGAACGCCGTTTCTGAAGCGGTCTTCACTGGTAAAGACGCGCCTCCACTGAGCCATGTGCTCATCAACATTGTCCCAACCAACCCTATTAATGCCATGGCGAAAGGCGACATGCTGCCAGTCATCTTCTTCGCTATCCTCTTTGGTACCAGCATTTTGCTAGTAGGACGTAAAGCCAGTAGCGTTGCTGACTTTATTGAAGTGCTAAATGAAGTCATGATGAAAATGGTAACTATCGTCATGTCTGTCGCACCTTATGCGGTCTTTTGTTTGATTGCGAAAGCGATGGCAAACCTAGGCTTAGATTTACTGGGTCAGCTATTGGGATACGTACTTGTTCTGATTGGTGTTCTTTTATTCCACCTGTTTGTAACGCTTCAAGTTGTCCTCAAGCTCTTTTCTGGCCTTAGCCCCTTCGTCTTTCTTAAAAAGATCCGTAACGCACAAGTGTTCGCATTCAGTACCTCCAGCTCGAATGCGACGATCCCCGTGACCCTTCGTACCGTCACCGAACGAATGGGGGTTAAAAACTCCGTGGCGTCTTTTACCGTACCATTTGGCGCAACAATCAACATGGACGGCACGGCCATCATGCAGGGGGTTGCAACGGTATTCATTGCTAACATCTACAATGTCGAACTTGGCATGAGCGGGTATTTAACCGTTATTATGATGTCGGTATTAGCATCAATTGGTACCGCAGGCGTGCCTGGCGTGGGCTTAATTATGTTGTCGATGGTATTCGCCCAAGTTGGCTTACCTATCGAAGGTATTGGTTTAATTCTGGGTGTTGACCGCCTGCTCGACATGATCCGCACCGCCGTTAATATCTCAGGCGATGCTGTCGTGTCAGTCGTTGTCGCAAAAAGTGAAAACCAGCTGGATACCACTATCTATGATGATCCACTCGCCGGTACGGTAGATGATGCTGGTGTCCACTTCGACCCGGCAGCAGAAAGGGATCTCGCGGCTGGTATCGAGCAAACACACAACCGCAGCTAGTATTTACGCTACACAGCAAGCACAAAAAACCCCGGAATTCCGGGGTTTTTTAGTAAGGCTAGTAGGCCACACATAAGCTATGTTAGGTATGTGTTGGCTACCTTAGCGCTTATTCTTCGTCTTCGCACAGCTCGCCATACGCCGCGGCGTCTAGCAAGTCGTCTAGTTCAGAAGCATCCGATAACTTAAGGCGGAAGAACCAACCGTCGCCGTAAGGATCACTGTTAACCAGCTCAGGAGACTCTTCAAGCTGCTCGTTAACAGCAACCACTTCACCTGAAACAGGCGCATAAATATCTGATGCAGCTTTCACAGACTCAACAACACCCGCGTCGTCACCTGCGCCTACTTCTGAGCCCTCTTCCGGTAACTCAACAAATACAACATCACCTAGCAAATCTTGCGCATGGTCAGTAATACCGATAGTGACGGTGCCATCACCCTCATCACGGATCCACTCATGGCTAGATACATATTTCAGTTCGTTACGAATATCACTCATCTTCCCGGTTCCTGTCTAAGGAGGTTAAGAAAAAACTTTTTTGCCATGACGGACAAAAGGTGGACGAACCACTTTGACCGGCACTTGTTTGCCACGCATATCAACCATAGCTTCTGCACCCGTTCCTGCAGGAACACGCGCCAAAGCAATTGATATGTTGAGTGTTGGTGAAAAACTACCGCTGGTAATTTCACCTTCACCTAAACCTTCCACGATTACTTTTTGGTGACCGCGTAAAATGCCACGCTGTTCTAATACTAGCCCTACTAGCTTATCAGGTACACCCGCCGCTTTTTGTGCTTCAAGCGCTTCGCGACCAATAAACTGGCGTGTTTCAGGCTCCCAAGCTATGGTCCAGCCCATAGCCGACTGCAACGGCGTAACCGTTTCATCCATATCAGAGCCATATAGGTTCATACCCGCTTCTAAGCGCAATGTATCACGCGCGCCCAAACCACAGGGTGACACACCTGCATCGGCTAATGCTTGCCAAAAAGCGACCACTTCATCGTCAGGAACCATAATTTCTAACCCATCTTCACCGGTATAACCAGTTCGGGCTATAAACCAACCTTCCGACTCGCAACCTTGGAACACGTCGAGGCCATCAATCAGACGCTGGCGGAACTCACTCAAGACTGTTTTAGTTAACGCTATCGCCTCAGGTCCTTGTACGGCAACCATCGCCAATTCGGGTCGTTCGGTTAAGGCCACATCAAAGCGTGCTGCTTGCTCAGCCATCCACCGCAAATCTTTATCACGTGTTGCACAGTTTACGACGACGCGAAACCACTCACCTGATACATGAGGTTCGCTCATTAGATATACAATGAGATCGTCGATGACATGACCATTGTCATTGAGCATACCGCTATACATCGCTTTACCCTTCACGGTAAGGCGAGCGACATCATTCGCTAGCAAGCGGCGCAAATAATCAGCCGCATCGGCGCCAGTAACATCGACGATTGTCATATGAGAAACATCAAACATGCCTGATGCCTGACGTACTTTATTGTGTTCTTCTATTTGAGAGCCATAGTTGATCGGCATATCCCAGCCGCCAAAATCAACCATTTTAGCACCCATGGATTGGTGTAGATCGTACAACGCAGTCTTCTTTGCCATTCGTCACAAACTCGCTGGTGTTTGTTGCATGTAGAGCTTATTAAGCCATGAATCAGCGCTAACCCTAAGCCCGAAAATAAAAAAGGGAGGTCAATTTATAGGGATTTGCGCAGCAGATCAATGCTTGAGCCTGCCGCACGATGCTTCTTTAGTCCAGCCCGTATCGTTTCATTCATCCGCTTTTACGTTGAGCCATAGCGGGCAGATCGCCTTTAAGCCCCATCGCCTGCATGACAATGTGTTGTTTTATCGGAGATAATTTGTTCAGCGTATTCATTCCCGTGTTACGAATAAGCTTAAGCAACGGCTGCTGATGCCCAAATAATTGTTTAAAGAATTCCATGCCCGCAGACATTTGAATATTCGCCGCTTGCCGTTGGCGTTGATAGCGTAACAAAACCGCTTCACTGCTCCATTGATCACCCCGATCGCGCGCCTGCAGCACCGTTTCCACCAAAGCAGCGGCGTCCATTAGCCCTAAATTAACGCCTTGCCCCGCCAAGGGATGGATGGTGTGGGCCGCATCGCCAATAACCGCCAGAGCGGCCTTAACATAGTACTTGGCGTGACGCTGACGCAACGGAAAAACCGAACGCTCAGCGGTTGTTTGTACCTGACCTAAGCGCTGCTCAAAACTACGCGTGAGCAAATCACAAAAGCTTTGGTCGTCGCCTGACATCAGATCTCGTGCATGATCCGGTGACGTTGACCATACAATGGAGCAAGAATGGGGGTCACTGAGCGGTAAAAATGCCAACGGGCCATCATCCGTAAAACGCTGCCACGCCGTGTTACGGTGGGACTTTTCAGTGGTAACCGTCGTAACAATTGCATGATGGCCGTAGTCCCACTCCCACATGGGAATCGACGCCATACGACGAACCCCAGACATGGCGCCATCAGCCGCGACCACTAACGCCGTTTGCCATAGCTGCCCATCACTACAGGTTAGCTGTCGAGTGCCATCTGCTGCTACATCACTCATGGCTTCAACACTGACGCCAGCCACCCAGGTTAGGGATTTCAAACCCGCAGCTACTTCCATAAGGGCAGCCACCGTGACTCGGTTCTCTACAATATGCCCCAAGTGCGGCTCATGAAGTTCTCGGCTGGAAAAGTGGATATGTCCGCTGCCTTCGCCATCCCACACATCCATATCTGTGTAAGGGTGTATACGCAAACCTTGCATCAATGGCCACGCCCCTAAGCTTTTAAGCCACTGCTCAGACGCGCAGGTCAAGGCACTCACTCGCGAATCATAACCCACATCTTGCTGAGCCTTCGCTTGAGACATAGCCTGTGCTAATTGACTCGCTTTTTGTTCAAGTACAACAACCTGTAAGCCTTGTTGGGCGAACGCTACCGCAGCGGACAACCCGACCATTCCGGCGCCTATTACTACGACATCTGCCGTTTGCACTGTCATTTTAATACCTAAACCCTATTGTGGTTACCATTGTTATGAAGCCGTTAAATCTGGTGCCGGAATATCCAAGCCCATGGCCCCACGGGCAAATATTGTTTTGGCTATTGGGCAGATATCCATCGCTTGCAAGCCAACATCACGCCCCAAAGCGAGCAATGGATTTGTATTTGAGAACAAGCGCATCGTCTTATCGCTCAAACCTATCGTACGTTCCTGATCATCAATGCGCGCACGATAGTAAGCTTGGAGCATTGTAAGATCACCCAGCCCAACACCGCGTTGGCGTGCATCAATTAATTGTTGAGCCAAGGCAACAACACCCCGTAAAGCCAAATTGTAGCCTTGGCCAGCAATCGGATGTAAAGCATGCGCTGCATTGCCTAGTATCGCTAAACCTGAACGTACCTGTTCATCCGCGACGACTTTTTTAAGCGGATAACTGAACCGCTCTCCCACTTTTACAAACCGCCCGGCACGATAACCAAAACGCTCTTGTACCTTGGCCATAAAAGCGTCGTCCGACATGGCAAGCGTCTCTTCTAATTCATCTGATGGCACTGTCCACACAAGGCCACAACGGTTATCTTGGTCATGCGTGGCAAGCGGCAATACAGCAACAGGTCCGTCGGGTGTGAATCGCTCATACGCAATATTTTTGTGCGATCGATCGGGACTAATAACCGCTACAACAGCATGCTGATCATATTGAGTTTGCTGATAGCCAATGCCCAACTGTTCACGTAAGTCGGAACGACCGCCATCAGCCATCACCACCAACGCCGCACGAATAACTTGCTCAACGCCGTTAATGTCAACGGTTACTTCCATACCGGATTCTACACGCGCCACATGAGACACGTGAGCAGGACAGATCGGCGTAAGGCGCTCATGGTTTGTATGGGTTTGTAAATGATTAAGCAACACACGCCCAAGCCAGTGGTTTTCTACCACGTACCCTAGAGCAGGTACTTTTTCTTGCTCGGCGCTTAAGCGAGCAGCACCAAAGTGGCCTTTATCCGACACATGAATGTGGGTGATAGGGGTCGCTTGCTCCGCGATCGCCGGCCAAACACCGATATGCTCGTATAATGATCGGGTGCCATAAGATAACGCGGTGGCTCGAGCATCATAGCTAGGCTGGTAAACCGTCAAATCGTCATCCGGTAGAGGCTGGGATTCGATCATGGCGATCTGTAAATCAAGCGACTGAGCGGCAGGCAGCAGCGCCGCAGCCAAGCTAGCACCCACCATACCGCCACCGATAATGACAATATCGAACGTTTGCTCTGCAGCGCTTGCCTCTTTGTTACTTTTTTCTGTCATACGGCCGCCATTAATGCTTCTATTTCATCAACGGTTTTAGGAACCGATGCCGTCAGGACTTCATGCCCTGTTTCAGTGATTAATACATCGTCTTCAATGCGTATTCCTATACCACGCCAACGCGCATCAACGGACATGTTGGATGGCGATACATAAATACCAGGTTCAACCGTCATCACCATACCCGGCTGCAGTGTTCGCCATTGGCCATCAACCTTATAGTTACCTACATCATGGACATCCATACCCAGCCAATGTCCCAGCTTGTGCATGTAGAACTCACGATGAGCGCCTTCTTCTATCAGCGCGTCCAACTGACCAGACAATAAACCCAGTTCAATTAGCCCTGCGGTAATGACGCGCACTGAGCAATCATGGATTGCCTCCCACGGTACTCCCGGCTTAATCATATCCAAACAGGCATACTGCGCCTTTAATGTCAGCTCGTAGAGTGCTTTTTGCTCGTCGCTAAATTGACCATTAACGGGAAACGTCCGCGTTATATCCCCAGCGTAATAATCATGTTCACAGCCAGCATCAATTAACACTAAATCGCCAGAGCGCAGCGTGTCACGATTGCTCACATAATGCAGAACACACGCATTCTCCCCCCCACCGACAATACTTGAATAGGCCGGTAGACGGCAGCCTTCATTCATAAAGTGATGAGTGATTACGGCTTCGAGTTGATACTCTTTCATACCCGGTTTACATGCTTGCATCGCACGGATGTGAGCTTGTGCCGATATCTCACCGGCTGCGCGCATGACGGCTGCTTCAGCTTCGGACTTAATTAAACGCATATCGTGCAGACAAGGTGCCAAATCCGTCAGTTGTGTCGGCGCTTGTACCCCTTGCCTCACCTGCTGACGCATAACCGTTAACCATGCTTCTACGCGCTCTTGCGTAGCCAAGTGACTACCCATACAAAAATACAGCTGAGCAATGCCATCTAGCAGCGTTGGGACTTTATCATCTAACGCCTCTACAGAACCTGACTCATCAGCACCAAAAATTGCCTTGGCGCCTTCTGGCCCGTGGCGGAACCCATGCCAAATTTCCATGTGAGGATCACGAGGCAAACAATACAAATGATAGGTCACCACACCGGCTCGCTTAATGAGCAACATGACCGCATCGGGCTCATCAAAGCCTGTTAGGTAGTAGAAATCGCTGTCTTGTCGAAACGGAAACTCAACATCATTGTTACGTGGCTGTAAGCTTGCTGCGGGTACGATAGCAGCACTGCTATCATCCATTTGCTCGGCTAAGCGTTCACGTCGAGCGGCAAATTCAGCCTGTTCTATACGCGGGTAATCCATCATACCTCCATCCTATGGCAACGCTCTTAGTGCATTGCTTGTGGTGCAGACTCTTGTGTATCGTCGGGTTTATTGCACTCGGCAAACAGCATTAATGCAGCCATCCGAACATATTCCTCAAGTTGCATCAGGTCAGACTCGGCTTCGTCTGTATCTTCCACATCTTCACTGGAAACTTGGGCAATTTGCGATAAATCAGTCAACGACTCTTTTGCCTCTGCTGATAACGACTGATCGGTTTGCTTACCTTGATAACCGAAACCTGTCATAAAGCCCTGAGTCCACTGCCCCAACGCTTCGGTGCGTTGATGAACAGGTGATTCATCGTCAGGCCGTAGCATCGACAGCCCCATATCAAAGCTTTCGAGTTGGCCTAATGTTTGTTGGTACAAACCAATTAGCCCTATTTTGCTCGTCTCGTGTGATAACCCTGATAACTCTAGTAGCTCGCATACCGTCTTAAGCCATAAATCAGGCGTTAAACGTGCCCCAGAAGCTAATTGACCGGCAAGCCAGCCATGAAGTTCAGCAGGCGATACCGTTAGTACCTCTTCAGATACAAGCACATTGGCTATTTGGTCAAAAGTAAGGAGTTCATCATGTTGCGCTAAAGTCATTAAAACACTCTCGAATTATCAATCGTCACATAGAATTACGTTAAGTGTAACGCATCCATGGAGCTTAGGCAGAATTGACCCTACAATAGAGCCTGATTATAGTCAGCATAATAAAGCTCAGAGCTAGGAATGCCGGACCTCAAGATGACAGATCACTATTTTAACGCACTCGAACAAAAAATAGATCAACTACTGCAACGTTGCGCTCGTTTGGAATATGAAAACCGACAACTGCGTGAAGCCGAGCAAAACGTCCGCCATGATAAGGCTCGATTGCTTCAGGTGAACGATCAAACTCGCGCTCAGGTCGAGAAAATGATTCAGCGCCTCAAATCACTGGAGCAGAACACATGAGCCAAGGGAAAAGCCAAAAAGTATCAATTCGAATACTGGACAAGGAATATGTAGTCGGCTGCCCAGATGGCGCTGAGGCCGAGTTATTTGCCTCGGCTGAATACCTTGATACAAAAATGCGCGAAATACGCGATACGGGTAAATTACTAGGACTAGATCGCATCGCCGTAATGGCCGCGCTCAATATGTCTCACGAACTACTACAAAATAAAGCCCAGCAATCTGAGCTGATCGAATCCCGCATACAACGCCTTGGTAGTAAAATAGATCAATCCTTAGCCAAACTAGAAAAAGGTCAACCTGAAGATCATTCATCGTAATTTTTTTTACAGTAAAATCATTATGTTATGTATTTCACATAGCATTAAGATAAAAAATTACAAGACCTGACATCTTAATTTATAGCGTTATAATGCAAGGGCTTCCTGGGGTAACTGACAATTGGTTACGTCCCTCGAGCCGATAAACACCAGATTGGATTTTCTTAGCAGGTGTTGTGAGCATGTCCGTTCTTCGGAAAGCCTAATACATCTCGGGAATCTCCTCCTTGAACCTTCGGGTTCAGGGCCACAACCAATATCGGTACCTCGGGAAGTCCTTCCTACCTTTATCAAGCCAAATCTTAAGGTCAGTATGGATACACGCCAACAGTTGCGCTCCAAGCTGCGCCGCCAACGCCGCGCACTTACTCCACTACAGCAAAAGGAAGCGAGCAGACGGCTTCTCAACCAGCTGGGTAAAATACCCGCAATTCAGCGCGTAAAACACATTGCGGTTTATATAGACTCAGATGGCGAAATAGGCACTCAACCCATCATTGAATGGTGTCACAGACACAATAAGCGAGTCTATCTGCCTGTCTTGCATCCCTTGAGTCATAACCGCCTGTGGTTTACGCAATACACACCAAGCACCCCAATGAAGCGCAATAAATATGGAATTTTAGAGCCTCGCAAGCCTTACCATCGCATGTTAAGCGCCAAGCGGATCGACCTAGTACTCATGCCGCTGGTTGGCTTTGATACGAACGGAGGGCGACTGGGAATGGGAGGCGGCTACTACGATCGCACCTTTAGCTACCTAAAAAAACCGGGGATTAACAAGCCTCGCTTAATTGGTTTAGCACATGAGCTTCAAAAGGTAGACACGCTACCCATCGAACCATGGGACATTCCCCTCAGTGCTGTTGCTACAGACAAGGCTTTACACACCTATTCATCATGATAGGGAGCAGAATAAGTAGAGTTTAGTGGCGCAATGGAAGTAGCCGTAGCTACCGTGAGTTGAGCAGGACTAGCCTTGGCGGCTAAAAACTTGAGAGACAATGGACGCCAGTTCAAAATCTGTTTGTGAAAAGACACCGGTAATAACAGAACCGATGACAAAGGCGGTAATCACTAACATGACAAGATCTGGACCCTTTCGCATAGTAACGCTCTAAATTTTTTTAAAAAATAAACTTGAAAAAACAGTGATGTTAAACTTGTTCGCAAAAAATCAGCAAAGAGTCTTTCATATTCTGTAAAAAAATCAAGCTTTACGTATAACTTATCCGCAAGTTACGCTTTTTTCTTAGTTATTTTTATAAGTTTTAGCGAAAAACAGCTGAAAAACAAGAAAATTTTCTGACTCGGGGGCTCCAGCAAGCAATTCGTTTTTAAAGCACAAACCACATCACTAACGGCATAAATAGAAATGACAAGAGAGTTTGCCCGGTAATAATTGCCGCCATTAACTCAGTGTCGCCTCCCAGTTGTCGAGCCAAAATATACCCAGACGAGGCCGTTGGCACTGCCGCAAACACCAACATCAAAGCAGTCATTTGTGCCGTAAAGCCTAAACTCCAGCACGTTAACCACATAATGACAGGGAATACGGCTAGCTTTACGACAGATGAAACCCAAATAGCCGTTTTACCAGTACGCAGGGTATTTAAATTTAGGCCCGCGCCAACGGCCAATAATCCCAAAGGTAAAGCCATGGCACCCAACAAACCCGCTACAGAGCTAAATCCAGAGGGCACGCCAAGTCCGCTTGTATTTAAAAAGATACCCAGTAGGCAGCTGAGTATGAGTGGGTTTTTCGATAAATTGATAACGACATTTTTCACGCTCGGCGTAGCGGTTGTGTGTAACGAAAAAACCAGGATGCACAGTACGTTAATAAGCGGAATCATAATACCGATAATAACGGCAGAGATTGCTATAGCATCGCCTTGAAATAACGCGGCGGCCGCAGCTAAGGCCACATAAGTATTAAAGCGTATGCCGCCTTGATAGAAAGAGGTAAAGCCGGCAGCGGTTAACTTTAACCAAGGTTTGAGTAAATAACATACCGCCGAACCGGCTAGCAGCATCACAACAATAGCGACGGCGATCGAAAAAACCGGAACCCCACTCATATCAGCCGACCCCAATCGATCGATCAACATCACGGGGAATAATACAAAATAGGTTAGTTTTTCAGCCGGCAACCAAAAGGCATCACCTGGGAACTGATATCGACGACCTAGCTGGCCTAATACCAATAAAGCAAAAATGGGCCATAAAGCACTTAGCACGGTTTCCATACTTGTGTAGTATCCTTCGGGTACAAAAACAAAATAATTCAGGGAGCCATCTCATGACATCTCTCGTACTCACGGTCATCGGACCAGACAAACCGGGACTCGTCGAACAACTATCTCACGCGATTGTCTCTCATGGCGGTAACTGGCTTGAGTCTGGCCTTTCTCGCCTTGGCGGCAAGTTCGCCGGTATCGTACTCGTCGATTTACCAGAAGCACAAGTTAATTCGCTACAAGCCGCACTGCAAGCGCTTCAGTCCAGCGGGCTAAAAGTATCAAGCGAAATCAGTGACGACCAAGCCCGTGAGGTATCACTAAAGCCTATAACGCTCGACCTTATAGGCCACGACAAACCGGGAATCGTTCGGGATATATCTCAAGCACTTGCCGCGCGGCAAATTAATGTTGAGCACCTAGATACCCAATTAGTATCGGGTTCTATGTCGGCCGAGCTGCTATTTAAAGCAGAAGCACAGTTACTCGCACCCGAGTCTCTGGACGTAGACGAACTACAAGCAGCACTAGAATCTATCGCCAGCGACTTGATGGTAGATATCTCAATTAACTAATCAAAGCGCTTATTACGCACTTGTGTAGATATTTTCAGACATCATTCAGTTTGAAAACCGTCTTATAAGCCTAATACGGATTATTAACGTTTAATTTAAAGCAGAAAGTGCAAAGAGGTTATATGGGTATTTTATCGTGGATTATTATGGGGCTGTTAGCCGGCGCATTAGCTAAATGGATCATGCCTGGTAAAGACCCTGGTGGTTGTATCATTACTATTTTGTTGGGTATTGGTGGCGGTTTACTCGGTGGTTACTTGGGCACCTTGTTAGGCATGGGTAAAGTAGATGGCTTCAATCTAGGTAGCTTTGCTTTAGCAACCTTAGGCGCTGTTATTTTGCTCTTTATCTACCGTAAGATGAAAAGCTAGCACCACGCGACGGTGCCTACCAGCGGCACCGTCGCATAGTCCCACAGACTATTTTCCAAGCACTCACCGTTTACCGCCACCGGCTAGTCCAAATTATTCAGTTGTCGTCGCGGAACACACCTGATTACGGCCGTAATGTTTGGCTCGGTAAAGCGCATCATCCGCGCGTTTCATCCAATCTCGGCTGTCCTCTTTTTCCCGTAATTGCGCCACGCCCACCGATACAGTGACAGATAAACCTGGGATTAGACGAGTCTTTTCAAGCAAATGGCGAATTTGATCCGCTAAGTTTTGTGCCTCTTGCACATCACCTTCAACAATCACTACAAACTCTTCACCGCCTAAACGAAAGAGCTTTTCATTACGGCGCAGCAGTACCTGCATGAATTCGACAAAGCGCTGCAAAAACTGATCACCCACGCCATGACCATGGTTATCATTAATTCGCTTAAAATGGTCGATATCAAAGAGCACTAAAGAAACAGGCATTGAACGGCGGGAAAATGAAGAAACAACACTTTCTATTTCATCATCCATCGCCCGGCGGTTCCCTGCACCGGTTAATGAATCGACGGTGGCCGCCACCGACAAACGCACTCGGTCATGATGTACGCGACGAGCAAAAATAAACGCAAACGTCGCCACCAGCACATAGGTGACTACAAAACGAAGCATTTCTGAAGGCTCTACAATATCGCGAATCAGCCAAGTTACCAAAGCAAGGCACATGAGGGAGATAGCTGTCGCTTCTTTGAGGCGCACGGTAAAATAGCATGCTAACGTGACAGGGTAAGCCCAAAAAAGCAGCTCGGTTCCCCTAACATATACAGATAGAACCATGCCCAGCGAGTAGGTCATGGTAAAAATTATCCCGGCTAAGCGATAACGCCCTGTTGCGAATACGTACGCTCCAATAACGACCATAAACACAACAATAAGCAGATCAACCATTCCCTGCTCTATGTTTCCACTCCAGAAACGCCATACAGCAAATGGCAAAATCGCCAATACACCCATTAGCCCTTGGAATAAAATAAACTCTTCTACAGGCTCTAGGTTCTTATGCTCTCTTCCCAGCCGGGACATCAAACTAGTGAGCAAAATAAATCCCTTTATTCTTGGCTCTTCTGAGAGCTTTATTGTTAAAGAAGCCACCTATTAGCAACCCCCGGTTAGCTAATAGGCTCTTCATACCAATTAACCTCGCTTGGCTAACATTGCTTTAGCACGCGAAACGGCAGCACGCACTTGGTTAGGTGCAGTACCGCCAACATGATCACGCGCCGCAACAGAACCTTCCAGTGTTAAAACATCAAAGACATCTTCACTAATTGTGTCAGAGAACTGCTGTAATTCGTTGAGGGTCATTTCGCCTAAATCTTTACCTGATTCAATGCCGTACGCAACTGATTTACCGACGACTTCGTGAGCATCACGGAACGGCATTCCTTTACGAACCAAGTAGTCTGCTAGATCGGTCGCCGTTGAAAAACCGCGTAAGGCCGCTTCACGCATATATTCTTTACGTGACTCAAGCGCTGGGACCATATCAGCGAACGCACGCAGACAACCTTTTACGGTATCAATGGCATCAAACAGCGGTTCTTTATCTTCTTGGTTATCCTTGTTATATGCCAAAGGCTGTGACTTCATCAAGGTTAATAAACTAAACAAGTGGCCATAAACACGCCCACTCTTGCCTCGAACCAGCTCAGGCACATCAGGATTTTTCTTTTGCGGCATAATCGATGAGCCCGTACAAAAGCGATCAGGCAAATTGATAAAGTTGAATTGCGCCGACGTCCATAATACGAGCTCTTCTGACATACGCGTCATGTGCATCATCATGATGCTGGATGCAGCACAAAACTCAATAGCAAAATCTCGATCCGATACCGCATCTAACGAATTCTCAGCGGGCGCATCAAAACCGAGCAACTCACAGGTTACATGGCGCTGAATCGGATACGTTGTGCCAGCTAATGCCGCGGCTCCGAGTGGCATTACGTTAACGCGTTTTCGTACATCTTCAAAACGCTGATAATCACGCGTTAGCATTTCAAACCAGGCCATTAAATGGTGGCCAAACGTAACAGGTTGAGCGGTTTGTAAGTGCGTAAAGCCCGGCATGATGGTGTCGGCTTCACCTTCGGCTAGCTCGGCTAAGCCCTGCTGTAAGCGAGTTATTTCAGCTAAAATCAGGTCGATTTCATCACGGACAAACAAACGGATATCTGTGGCGACTTGGTCATTACGAGAGCGGCCCGTGTGTAACTTCTTACCGGTAATACCGATCTTCTTTGTCAGTGCCGCTTCGATGTTCATGTGCACATCTTCTAATTCGATTGACCATTCAAAGTTGCCAGCTTCGATATCCGACTGAATTTCATTGAGGCCATTAACAATCAAATCACGCTCTTCAACAGTAAGGACACCTGCCATTTCCAACATAGTAGCGTGTGCAATAGAGCCGCGGATATCTTGTTTATACATGCGCTGATCAAATTGGACTGATGCAGTAAAACGAGCGACAAAAGCGTCGGTAGGTTCATTAAAACGACCACCCCATTGCTGGTTGGTTGTGTTGCTCATGACTAACCTCCTATAAAATCAGCGCTATGCTTCTATTAATTTGTAAACAAACCGCTATAAAACGAATAAAAAATTAGCCGGATTATATCAGTTTTCCATGCTGCGTGACCCTTTTTCCGAACAAGCACACGCAACCAAACCAATCTGTTACAATCCAAACACTGCTGGGCGTGCCGGTTTAGAATCGGCTTCTAACTTTCGTTATTGCCATTGCAGCCGGATTCGATTGTCAGGACATCATTATGCAAAATAATATCCAGAAAAAACGTGTACGCATCGCCACCCGAAAAAGCCTGTTAGCTCTATGGCAAGCAGAGTATGTAAAAGCCGAGCTAGAGAAACACCATCCTGGCATTGAAGTCGAATTGCTGGGGATGAGCACACGAGGCGATAAAATTCTGGATACCCCACTGGCTAAAGTGGGCGGTAAAGGGCTCTTTGTAAAAGAGCTAGAAGTCGCCATGCTAGAAAACCGCGCCGACATCGCCGTCCATTCTATGAAAGATGTACCAATGGAGTTCCCCGAAGGCTTGGGGCTGTCAGTTATTTGCCCGCGCGAACGCCCAACCGATGCGTTTGTTTCCAACCGATTCAACACACTGGCCGAACTTCCTCAAGGCGCTATTGTGGGCACTTCATCGTTACGCCGCCAAGCACTTCTGCGTGAGCAGCGCCCCGATCTAGAAATTCATGACTTACGAGGCAACGTTCAAACACGCCTTAGCAAACTCGATGATGGGCAATACGACGCAATTATCCTTGCTACAGCGGGGCTAATCAGACTTGAACTACAAGACCGGATTCGCACCGAACTCTCTGCAGACATTTGCTTACCTGCCGGCGGACAAGGCGCCGTTGGTATTGAATGCCGTTTAGATGACCACGAGATGATCGAACTACTAGCCCCGCTACACGATGCTCGCACAGCGGCTTGCGTGACAGCTGAGCGCGCCATGAACCGCCGTCTTGAAGGGGGCTGCCAAGTACCTATTGCCTGCTTCGCCGTCCTTAACGAAGCCGAAGATGAAGTCTACCTACGAGGACTCGTCGCCAAGCCCGATGGTACGACTGTATTGCGTGACGAAGAGCGCGGAGCCCCAGAAAATGCCGAGCAAATGGGGATAGCTCTCGCCGAGCGCTTACTAGACGCCGGTGCCCAGGAAATACTCAGTGCCGTTTATGCATCAGGTAACGCTCAGGCATAACACGCACACTTTTAAGGGCAATGGACAGTATGCCAAATGCATTAGCCAACTTAACGGGACAACGGGTATTAGTTACCCGGCCAGCTCACCAAGCGGCCCAACAAATACAACAACTGAGGGACTGCGGTGCAACTCCGATACCGCTTCCTCTGTTAGCCATTCATCCAATTGAAGCAGCAGACCCTCGTTATCATCTGCTCAAAACACAAATGATGAACATTGATGAATATCAGATCATTATTTGTGTGAGCCCTAACGCCGCTAAACTTGCCATAGAATGGATAGATGAATACTGGCCACAGCTACCTGTTGGCATTGAATGGTTAGCTATTGGTGGAAAAACGGAGGCCATGCTAAACGATGCGGGCATACCGGCTAAACGCCCCGCCGAAGGTTTTAACTCCGAAGCCATGTTAACCATGCCAACACTGACAGAGCTGAATGGCGCTAAGGTACTGATATTACGTGGTGATGGAGGAAGAGCTACGCTTGCCGAAGGGTTAAGCGAGCGCGGAGCTATCGTCACATATGCCAATTTATATGACCGTTGCTGCCCCACCTATGAAGATACGCTTATCCAAAGTACTATTTATCAATCTTCACTGACCTCTATCCTTATTACCAGTGGCGAGGCCCTTGATAACTTTGTTACAGTGGTGAAAGGTCGGCAACAACAATTCAGTATCAATTCACTACTCTCACTGTACCTTGTGGTCCCCAGTGAACGAATTGCTGAAAAAGCCCGTACAATAGGATTTACAACTATCATGGTAGCGCAAGGACCGGACGATGAGTCCATGATCAAGGCGCTTACCCTAGCTAATGACTCGGAAGCCAACGCATGAAAGAGACCGGGAAACATACGGACGATAAGCAGGATCAAGTAAAAAAAGACGATTCTGCCTCTAAGAAACCAACCGTAGAAGCGCAAACATATAATGACACATCTGATCCAAAACCGGATGTGGCAAAAGCCGCCGATACTGAATCGACGGCAGCAAAGGAACCCCAGTCTGCAGATAACAAGCCTGAAGTGACTGAGCCAACCAAACAAATACCGGCCGACAAACCCACACCGGTGGTTGCAGCGGTACCTCAAGCCGAAGAGAAAAAGCCAAGCACATGGCCTGGTAAGTTAGCGCTGGTTATCTCAATTATTGCATTAGGCGCAACGGGTTACATCTACTGGCACGATATGCAAAAACAGCAGCAAGAAAGTGCTGATATAGAAGCACTCAAGGCGCAAGTGTCTGAGGCTATCAACAGCACCAACGCCACCGTTGCTGACGCTAAATCGCTTGTTAGCACACAGGTTTCATCGGTTAACCAAAGTTTAACCATGCTGCAAAACCAAACAGCCAAAGAACAAGCCGGTATTGCTGAGTTACAAGAACGCCTGACGCAAAGCATTCAGCAAGTGCAAGCAAAACAAACCAATACCCGCAAAGATTGGCTATTGGCCGAATCAGAGTACTTGTTACGATTGGCAAACCAACGTGTCATGATGGAGCAAACTCCGGTTGGCGCCCTAGCACTTCTTAAGTCTGCCGATAAAATTTTAAAAGAGACCGATGACGTATCTATCTATGCCGTGCGCAAAGCGCTCGCTGAAGATATTGCCTCCCTCGAAGCCGTTCCAACATTTGATTTAGAAGGTAGCTACCTCAAGCTAGCGGCACTGAATAACCAAGTCAATAACTTACGCTTAATCCCGCTAACTGAAAAAAATCAATTGCCGTCTCTCATCGAAGAAATGACACCGGATACCATTGATACCTCATTAATGGATAATGTTCGCGATTCATGGGCAAAAGCGGTGGATAAGTTTGAGAAGCTTGTTGTGATTCAGCACCATGATAAGAAAATCGAGCCACTGTTATCGCCAGAGCAAAACTACTACCTGCAACAAAATTTGCACCTGATGCTGGAGCAAGCCCAACTGGCATTACTGCAACGTAAGCAAGTCGCTTTCGACCGTAGCCTCGACAAAGCAGAAGAGTGGCTTTCTACTTATTTTGAAGCCGACGATGCAACCACACAATCGTTACTGCGCGGAGTGAATGAGCTTAAGTCTCTTCAAATTTCACCGCAAATGCCTGATATTAGCGGCTCTCTTAACGCCTTAAAAAGCTACCTTCAAAAAATGACCGACCTTAAGGCAGAAGGAGCCGCTTAATGAAAAGACTACTGCTTCTTCTACTCGTCGTCCTAGCGGTTGGCGCTTGGGTTGGCGAAAAAATGGTTCAAGACCCTGGCTATGCCATGCTTGCTTACAATGGCACGACCATTGAGACAAGCTTATGGGTACTGATAGTCATATTAGTGCTTGGTTTTGCCATTTTACATTGGCTGATCAACTTTTTATTACATTCGAAAATGCCTCATACCCGCATTAAAGAATGGCGCGAGCATCGTCGTCATTCATTAGCGCAACGTAAAACCATGAAAGGGTTGCTGGCGCTTTCCGAGGGCAAGTGGTGGCAAGCTCAACGCCTACTCAAGCAGTCCGCCAATGACGCGCAACTCCCCCTCGTTAACTACTTGGCCGGCGCACGTGCGGCTCATGAGCAAAGGGAAGACAAAGCCGCCGATGAGCTGTTACAGCAGGCACGCAGCGCCGTTCCTCAAGCTGAAGTGGCCATTGGCGTGAGCCAAGCACAGATCCAGCTCGAACGAGGAGAATACGAAACCTGCTTAGCTAACCTCATTCGCTTACGACGTTTAGCACCTAAAAACACCTATGTTTTACGCTTGCTCAAATCGGTGTATGTCAGCCTCGAAGACTGGCAAGGGTTAACAAACTTGTTGCCTGATTTACGTAAGCACAAAGTATTCAACCCAGCCGAATTAGATAAGTTAGAGCAAACCTGCTATGCACAACTGCTTGGCACTGCACTGGCTAATATCCCAGCAGAAGCCGATGTAGAAACACGCTTAAAAGCCTTAAACCGTGAGTGGGATAGCTTACCGAACCGAATGTCTCAAGATGAGCTAATCGTTCGCCAATACGTTGAGCTGCTCATTGAGGCCCGCTCAGAGGAAAAAGCTGAAAGCTTCTTGCGCACTAAAATTAAGAAAGAGTGGGATGAGGGCCTTGTTCGACTTTACGGTCGTGTGCAAGCACCCGACGCGCATAAGCAGTTAGAAGTCGCTAAAGGCTGGCTTAAAAAGCACCCAGACAGCGCCTCTTTGAAACTGACATTGGGCCGCATCTCAATGCGTAACGAGCACTGGGGCAAAGCAGTAGATTATTTAGAAGAAAGCTTGGCGCTTGAAAAATCACCTGAGACCTACAGCGAACTCACACGCTTGCTGACTCACTTGGGCGATAACGAGCGCTCGCTTAGCATCATGCAGGATGGCATGGAGTTAATGAGCACTGACTTACCGCCGCTGCCATTACCTCAAAGTGATACAACTGCCGACACAGAATCATCGTCCGCGGCACCTGAAGCAGCACCTGCTGAATCAAAAGCATAACAAGAGCAAACCGCTCCCCAAAAGCCCTCTGTTGCTTAGCTGCACCGAGGGCTTTTAGCTTTTATGACCACTGCGACTTCGGTATTGGCTAGGCGTTAAGCCTGTTTGCTTCTCAAACATACGCCGAAACGCACTGACGTCTTCAGTTTTCGCTTACGCAGAGGTGATGGATACGGAAACGTTCACGGCTAACGCCTAAAAGCGTTGCAGACAATGAGGCTTTTTACAGGTAAACCTTAAAAGCCTCATTTTGATGGCCCGTTCAGCTACGTGCTTAGTTGAGCCTTAATCAACAAAGCAGCGCTTTTTAGCACTGCTTTTGTTACACCTGCCTACTTCAGCGTTTTTAAATAGCTAATCAAATAATCCTGCTTGGCTTTGTCGGTGATGGATACATGGCGCATGCGAGTGCCGGGTACGAGTGCTTCGTTATCGGCGATCCATTGGCGCAGGTTTTCTTCTGTCCAAGTTAACCCTGCTGCCGACATGGCGTCTGAGTATGCAAAGCGTGGTACAGAGCCTGATTGACGACCCACTACACCAACAAGGCTAGGGCCAAAGGTGTTTTTACTAGGATCTGCTGAGTGGCAAGCGGTGCAGTTTTGTTGAAAAACCTGCTCTCCGGCAGCGGCCATCGCGGCATTTGTATCCGCTAGCGCAAAGCTTGATAGCAACAGTGCAGCGCTGCCAATGAAAGCTTGAGTAGTTTTCTTCATCATGAGTGTTTACTCCCTTAACCAATAATAATTTCCCTTAGTATATTTAGGGTTATTGGGCGGCGCGCCGTCCTAAAGTACTGGTTTTCCGTCTAAGCCAAGTTTAAATGAGCGGATAGTGAGCCAAATCAAAAAACAAGACTATTCACGGTAATAATAGGTAAGCAATTGGCTTTAAAAAGGACAGGTAACTTAAAAATCGGTGAGGTTGTACTTCTCTGTAAGAGACACCAGCGCATCGTAGCATTCTGGATCGAGCTGAGTGCCAACCGATTTATGCATGATTGATAAGGCCTGAGGCACGGGAATGGCACCGCGATAAGGTCGATCCGCTGTAATAGCATCGAAGATGTCTGCGGTAGTGATGATGCGTGTATCCAAAGTAATGTCTTTATCTGTCAGCCCAAAGGGATAGCCTTTTCCATCGAGACGTTCGTGATGGGCTTGCGCTATATCGGCTAGTCCTTTAAACGCATCGATTCGTGATAAGATTTGTCCGGTAAAAAGAGCATGTTCTTTCATTGTCTCGAATTCATCGTCAGTTAATGGGCCGGGCTTATCGAGAATGCTATTGCTAACACCTAATTTGCCAACATCGTGTAACAGAGCACCCCGTTTGAGCCAACGACGATGTTCACTATCTAAGCCGAGTTCTTGTCCTAATAAATCGGTGATTAGACCGACACGATTACTGTGGCCTGCGGTAAACGGACTTTTAGTATCCACCACTTGCCCAAAAGCAGCAGCAATTTCATCTATGTAGTCATCATCCAACTCTACTTGATGTAGGCCCGGTGCTAAATTGATCACATCGGCTTCCAATGTTTCGCTGGCTAAGGTTTGCCAAAAAGCCTCATCCGCAATGTCATGAACAATATCGACCAACTCGGGATCAAACCACTGACCACGTCGTTTTCTCAGCTCTTTTAAACTAGCGTTAGGTCCTGATGATATGCAAAACACGTCGATCACTTGCGAGATGAGTGCGATACGTGAATACAGAGGGATACTTTCTGTAGCCCGGCCATAGGGTTTGCCGTTGCCATCCCAATGCTCGTCTAAGCCACGAATACCTTCTGATACGATGTCGCTAAATCGTAATTGCTTGGCGATCTCGGCGCCGCGTTCACAGCGGGTTTGCATAAGTTCGGTTGACCACTCGCCGCCATGACGGAGTACACTCATCACATTTTTAAACCGTTCGGCAAGTCCACTGTTAACGCCGGTGTGATCTAACACAAAATTGAGTACTTGAGTTAAGCTGCTATCGACCAGTTTGAAGTCGTGTTTGAAGCGCAGATCGTCGGTGGCGTACAACTCACAAATGCGGGCTGCATTGCTACTACAGCCTAAATCTTTGAGCATAATGGTGTAATAAAGCTCCCATAAGCTATGGTTGTCGAGGCCTAACTTAGTACCAATTTGTATACCAATCCAGCAAGCACGAATGCAGTGCCCCGGCGGCTGCCCTTCGGTCATATCTAGCGCGTGACTCAACGCACCAATCAGTTCAGCCATTTTCATGGATCGATGAGGAGCCTCTAAATATGATAAACAGATAGGCGCCGTGTCAATTGTCAAGGGATCAGAAATCATCACAATATATGCTTTCGCATATCACCAGTCAGATATATTAGGGTCTCATCAAATTATAGATGCAATTTTTGGCTTTTGTAGGCTCGATGCTAAGGAATTGCGAATATAAGCCTAATGCGTCAAAAAACCTTAAATTTGCGTCAAAGTCGGATACTTTTGCGGAAAGATCCAAAACCATCGTCTACAGTTTGTAATACGTGAGATGAGTTTCTACTATTTGATCTTCAAGACCTTTGTGGCGTTACGTCAATGTTTGTGAAGCATCATGACATTACATCGTTACGAACGACTCTCTTTTTAAAGGGCGGGGACATTTATGCTTAACACCCAACTCCCCCGCCTATTTTTTCTTACTTTCCTCACGTGCGTTAACTGTCAAACTGACATAATTTTTCGTCAGTATTTTTGTTATACCCTTGATCCGATGCGACGGATCTAACCTCATTCATTACGGAGTATCACCCTATGGACACCGATTCAGCCGATAATAATAAGCAACGAACGCTCTTTAAAATGAAAGATTTGTTCGGTAAGCGGCTACCGGATTCACAAGCGTCAGCCGTTGCACATTTTGCAGACCTGCTTTTTACATACGCGCCCGAAGATGAAGTCGCTCAGCGCCCTATTGAAGGTTTATATGGCTCTACGCTAGCCTGCTGGAGCTTTATCGAACAGTTTGATGGCGTAAACGCAAAGGTCCAAGTATTTAACCCAGACTTAGAGCAACATGGCTGGCATTCAAACCACACGGTTATTCAGTTGATGATGAAAGACTGCCCATTCATTGTTGATTCGGTGCGAATGTCCCTGAATCGTCTCGGTGTTGGGATACGTGTGGTGCAAAACGTCGTGCTGTATACCGAGCGTGATGATGGCACCTTGGTAAATACATCCGGACAGGAAGGTAAAGGAGAGGCCGAATCCCTCATTTATCTTGAGGTCGACCGCCATACGGAAGCCGACTTACTTAAGCGTATGCGTGAAGAGTTAATCATCACATTACGCGCTGTTGATGTGTCTGTGCGCGACTTTCATGCCATGAAAGAGCGTATCTCACTGGCGGCTAAGGAATTAGGAACGGCGGAGTATGAAAAAGAGCAGACTTTTGTTGATTGGCTACTAGATGACCACTTCACTTTCTTAGCCAGTGATGAAGTGAGCTACAAGGGCGGTAAAGCAACGCCAGATAAAGATTCGGCTTTGGGCCAGCTCAGTGTTCGTGGGTTACTCAACTTAGATGAACACGAGGTCAGTAATGAGCCACTAACTTACAGCCGCCACGGCGAACGTTCGCGAGTGCACCGCCCTGCCTATCTGGATATGATTATTCTTGGACGCTATGACAAAAAGGGTAATTGCATTGGTGCAACCCGTATTCTTGGTTTGTACACGTCCCCTGTTTACTTTGAGCGCCCTTCTCGCATCCCTCTAATCCATGAAAAAGTGCAGCGTATATTGACCCGCTCTGGCTTTAACAAGCACGGCCACAGTGGTAAAACGTTCCACCAAGTATTGGTTGATATGCCACGTGATGAGCTATTTTTAGCCACCGAGGATGAACTGTACCAAGCGGCCTTACGCATTTTCCATCTTCAAGAGCGCCGTAAAGCATGCATGCTCGTACGGGCGGATAAGAACGGACAATTTTACTCTTGCTTGTACTTTGTACCCCGTGACTTGTTTAGTACGGCGCTGCGCTTAAGCATCCAAACGCTGTTAACTAAAATGTTTAATGCCACTGATATTGAGTTTATTAACTCATTGGGCGAATCGGTATTAGCACGCACCTATTTTGTATTACGAGTACCACCTGGGCAGCCAACTCCAGATTTAGAGCAACTTGAAAGCGAAGTACAGGCACTCTCACGCTCTTGGAATGAAGACCTACACAGCGCCATGGTTGATGCGTTTGGTGAAGAGCTAGGCACCACACGTAGTAATTTATACCGTGAGGCTTTCCCAGCAGCTTATCGAGAGCATTTTACGACGCTGCATGCGGTGCATGACATTGAGAAAATGGAAGCGTTAAAAGGCTCTCCGCTAACCATGAGCTTTTATCGCTTGCTGGAGGAATCTCAAACCGTATTGCGGTTTAAGCTCTTCACCACGGCTGTGCCATTAATTCTTTCGGATGTGATCCCTGTTCTTGAGAACTTGGGCTTACGCGTCGTGGGCGAACATCCTTTTGTTGTACATTGTTCTAACAATGTAAAATATTGGATACATGACTTCAGCCTCACGCTTAAAGGTGGGAATGGTGTCGTTGAGCTAGAAGAGGTGAAAGAGATCTTCCAGCAAGCCTTTGCCGCCATCTGGCAACAAAAAGCGGATAACGATGAATTTAACCGTTTAGTACTTAACGCCGGTCTCAACTGGCGAGAAGTGGTCATGCTTCGTGCTTATGCACGCTACAACCAACAAATTCGTTTTGGTTTTAGTCAGCAATACATTGCCGAAACACTGTCACGTCATGCCCATGTAACTCGCTTGTTGGTTGCATTATTCCGTGCTCGTTTTGATCCCCAGCGCCAATCCAGCGAAAAAGTAAAAGCTCTGATTGGCCGTATTGAAAACAGTATTTTGGATGCGCTTGATAAAGTCGATAACCTAAATGACGACAAAATTTTACGTCGTTATCTTGAGTTAATTAAAGCAACCTTACGCACCAACTACTTCCAACATCTTGATGATGGCGAGCCTAAGCCTTACTTGTCATTGAAGACGAACCCGCACGAGATTGCCGAAATTCCTAAGCCGCGACCTATGTTTGAAGTGTTCGTCTATTCGACTCGAGTCGAGGGTGTACACCTACGGGGCGGCAAAGTAGCACGAGGCGGCTTACGCTGGTCTGATCGTTTAGAAGATTATCGCACCGAAGTACTTGGCTTAGTGAAAGCCCAGCAAGTGAAAAATGCAGTCATTGTACCTGTGGGCGCTAAAGGTGGCTTTGTCGCTAAGCAACTCCCAACCGATGGCGGCCGTGACGAATGGTTAGCCGAAGGGGTCGAAAGCTATCGCTGGTTTATTCGCGGTTTGTTAGACCTTGCTGATAACTTAGTCAATGGTGACGTGATTCCGCCTAAAAATGTTGTTCGTCACGATGCCGATGATCCTTATTTAGTTGTGGCGGCTGACAAAGGTACTGCAACGTTCTCGGATTACGCCAACGCACTCGCTGAAGAATACGGATTTTGGCTGGGTGATGCATTTGCCTCAGGTGGTAGCCAAGGCTATGACCATAAAGGCATGGGGATTACGGCAAAAGGTGCTTGGGAGTCAGTGAAACTGCACTTCCGTGAAAAAGGCATCAATACCCAAACGGATCCTTTCACCGTGATTGGTGTGGGTGATATGGCGGGCGATGTGTTTGGTAACGGTATGTTGTTATCTGACAAAATCCGCTTAGTGGCTGCCTTTAACCACATGCACATTTTTATCGACCCTACGCCTGATGAGGCCACCAGCTTTGTTGAACGTCAGCGTATGTTTGCGCTGCCGCGTTCGAGCTGGTCCGATTACAATACGGATCTTATTTCTAAAGGTGGCGGTATATTCTCGCGTGCTGCTAAATCGATTGCTATCTCCCCTGAGATGAAAAAAGCGTTCGATATCAAAGAAGATAAGCTCTCCCCTAATGACTTAATCTCCGCTTTACTAAAAGCACCGATCGATTTGCTGTGGAACGGCGGCATTGGCACCTATGTTAAAGCCAGCAGTGAGAGCCATGCTGATGTGGGTGACAAAGCTAACGATGCTCTGCGTATTAATGGTAACGAGTTGCGCTGTAAAGTCGTAGGCGAAGGCGGTAACTTGGGATTAAGCCAGTTAGGTCGTATCGAATACTGTGCTAATGGTGGTGCTTGTAATACCGACTTTATCGATAACGCGGGCGGTGTGGATTGTTCCGACCACGAGGTTAATATCAAAATCCTGCTGAACAAGGTTGTTGCCGATGGTGATTTGACCATGAAGCAGCGTAACAGCTTTTTACGTGATATGACCGATACCGTGGGCGAGCTAGTGCTCAAGTCGAATGATCGCCAAGCGCGTGCATTGAGTTTGGCCCAAGGCCATTCCACTAAATCTCTGGACGAATACATCCGTTTGATGAACCGTCTTGAATCTGAAGGCCGCTTGGATCGTGCGCTTGAGTTCTTACCCGAAAACCATGTATTGGCTGAGCGCCAACAGGCAGGCCAAAGCCTGACGCGTCCGGAGCTTTCGGTGCTTATCTCGTACACCAAAGCAGAGCTAAAAGAAGAGCTAAGTGCCTCCTGGTTAACGGAAGATGCGTTTGTTAAGCAAGAACTGTTAGAAGCTTTCCCGAACCAACTGAACGAGCGCTTCCCTGAAGCAGTCGCTGACCATCAGCTACGTAATGAGATCATTGCCACCCAGTTAGCGAATGCCATGGTTAACCATATGGGGATCACGTTTACTAACCGAATGACCGAAACCACCGGCTTGAGTGCTGATCAAGTAACCGCGGCTTACATCATTGCCCGCGAAGTGTTTGGCCTTAAAGACCTATGGAAAGCGGTTGAGCAGTTAGACAATAAGGTGGATGCGGCGGTACAGCAACGTATGTTGGTGGATCTGTTGCGCCTAATGCGTCGTGCCAGCTACTGGTTCCTCCGTAATGTCTGCAACCGAGGTAGCATCGATGTTAAAGCCGTAATCGACCGTTTTGCCCCAGCGGTGACGACGATTCGCGATTCGTTTGACTCTTTGCTAACGGGTGATCTAAAAGATGCATGGCTAGAGCTACAGCAATCACTCGTCGATGCCGGTGTGCCAACCGACCTCGCACCACAAATAGCATGCGCCGAGCGTTTGTATTCAGCGTTGGCTGTGAGCGAAGTGGCTGCTGATGCGGATCAGCCTTTGCTACCGACCGCTGAAGTCTATTTCGCCTTGGGTGAACGCTTACAGCTGGACTGGGTGAGTGAACAAATCCGCCAATATGAGCCAGCAAACCACTGGCAACTATTAGCACGCGAAGGCTTTAGCGAAGATCTAAACCTGCAACAACGACGCCTAACAGCTTCTGTGTTGAGCTCCGAATCAGAACAAACCGGTGCGGCGTTGGCGGCTGAATGGTTAGATTCGCATGAAAAAGGCACCAGCCGTTGGGAGCAAGTGCTGAGCGATCTGCAAAACAGCTCGCAGCTGGATAGCGCAACCTTCACCGTTGTGATCAGAGAGTTAACCGAGCTGTCTAATAAGCTTTAACGCTGAATGAGACCTCGGAAAGCCCCGGTTCGCATTGCGAACCCGGGGCTTTTTTATGGCGCGAAGTTGGTCGCTCCTATAGCCATTACGAGCAGCAGGTGTCTTTTTTAGGCTCTGACGAGCAGCAGGTATCTTTTTCAGGCTCTGACGAGCAGGCTAACGCCGCATCGCGTTTTTCCTTTAGGGCTTGGCGAGTAATCTGCCAAGCCGATGAGAGGAATAAGCCGGCCATGATAGCGGCAACCAACAAATCAGGCCATGCACTGCCTAACCACCAAACGGCTCCAGCCGCACATAAAACCACCAAATTGCCGATGGCATCGTTGCGACTACATAACCAGACCGAGCGGACATTCGCATCACCGTCTTTGTAGCGCATTAACAATAGGACACTCAATACGTTAGCAGCAAAAGCCGCGACAGCCACGCTCCCCATTGTGATGGGCTGTGGGCTATTGAGGACAAAGACGCGATAGATCGTGCTTCCCAGTACCCAAATAGCCATGAGTGTAAGGCTTAGCCCCTTGAACAGTGCCGCATTACTGCGGATTGTCACTGATTTCCCAATGGCCCATAAGCTAATGCCGTAACTGAGTGTATCGCCTAAAAAATCCAAAGCATCTGCTTGTAAGGCTTGCGATTGTGCCTGGATGCCCGCGATCATTTCGACACCAAACATCAGGCCGTTGATTGCAATAATGATCCATAGAATGCGTTTGTAAGCAGGGTCTAGACCGGTAAATTCGGTATTTGCGCAGCAATTTTGTGCCATGGTCGCTCCTTATTCATCGCCTTTTTCAGTGAGATAACTATCGATTAGGTCTAGTTTAAAATCTCTAGCGACTAGAGGTTCAAGGGGCAACGCGTTAAAATATGTATTTTTTTTAAGGCCAAATATCGAATGAACATCACATTGCCATCTTTAGATCAGCAAGCTCGGCGCGTTGTACACGGGCGAGGCCATTGTGTAGAAGGCGCTGAATCATTCAATATTGAGTGGCTACCTCCTATTATGTTGATCGTTGCGTACTCGCCTTTAACCGAAGATCAACTCGGGGCACTGGTTGAACTGCTTAGCGCTGAGCCGTTGGTGGAAGGCATTTTCCTTCAAGAGCGGGATCAGCCTAAAGCACCTGTTAGGCATATTTGGGGCGACGAGCAGTGCCCAAGCGAGATCCAAGAGCATGGCCTGCGCTACCATGTGGATATTGGTACGCACCAAAACTTTGGTTTATTTCTAGATATGGCTAACGGGCGTGATTGGGTACGTGAGCGAGCTCAAGGCAAACACCTGTTGAACCTGTTTTCATACACCTGTGGCTTTGCTGTTGCCGCAATGGCCGGTGGCGCGGCTTCTGTCGTGAATCTGGATATGAGTAAATCGGCATTGAGCACCGGCCGAGCGAATTTACGCTTGAATGGGTTAGATGACAAACGCGCGCGCTTTTTAGGCCATGACTTATTTAAATCCTGGGGTAAATTACGCAAACTGGGGCCTTATGATGTGGTGATTGCTGATCCTCCGTCTATGCAAAAAGGTAGCTTTTTAGTAGAGAAAGACTACCCGCGCATTATTCGTCAGTTACCTACGTTACTGAAAAAAGAAGGGGTTGCCGTGTTATGTCTAAACGCTCCGTGGTTGGGGCGTCAGTTTATATTGGATGCCGTTGCCGAAGAAGCACCCCAATTAGTGCATGTCGAAACGCTAGAGCGGCCTGAGGTTGTTCAAGAAAAAAGCCCAGACGATGGCCTTAAAGTGATGATCTTTATTCATAAAGAGGGATAGCTTATGGCTAAGTTTTACGCGATAGGTCAGTTATCAAAACTAGCTGACTGCAAAGTCTCAACTATACGCTGGTATGAAGAACGCGGTTTTCTAGAACCGGCAACCCGCACCGAAGGCAATCAACGGCGTTACACCGATAAACATGTCACGACATTGCGCTTTATTCGTCATGCTCGTGCATTAGGGTTTGATTTAACAGAGATACAAAAACTGAGGCAGTTAAACGGTTGTTGTTATGGAGATCATATCGAAGCCGACACCATTGCCCAGCAACACTTGTTAGACGTTAGGGATAAGATTAAACGCTTACAAGCGGTTGAAACTGAATTGGTGAGCATGATTGAAGATTGTCATTATGAGAAAAACCACCAGTGCCGCATCCTTGAGGTACTGGCGGATCATGACTTATGCGAAACCGATCATAAAGCGCTTTAGCGTCCTTTCCAAGGAACTAGCTTTTTCTCGCCGTAGCGCATCAGCATGTCAAATAGGTAGGCGATCTAGCGCACATAAAAAAGGCTCATTACGAGCCTTTTTTGTGGACCTCTGTCCATTGAGGTTTACCTGTGAGAATTAATGACGAGTGTCTTTCATCGTGTGTTTAAGATCCCGCATGCGGTTATGTGTCAGCTGGATGGCATCAACATGGCTTGATAGGCGCGATGTTAGCAATGGGTCTTCCAGTTTTTCTACAGACTCTTTAAAGGTTTCTAATGCATCATCTTCGGCTTCTTCAAGCTGAGCAACGTATCGATAGTCTGTCTCATCTGACAGGTTAGACATAACATCGGTGTAAGTTTTGCGCATTTTACCAATTAATGTGCCACTTTCACTTGGCTCTTCGCCCATCGAAGACACGGTAGACTGCAAATCCTTTTCAATTGAGGCTCGGATATCAGCCATTTCAGTAAATAAAGCACTCAATTGAGGGGAGTTAACCTCTTTAGCGGCGTCTTTATAAAAAGCTTTGCCATCGTGACATACTGAAATCATATCGTTAACAAGACGGCTATCATGAGTTCCAAACATAGACATAGTTTTTCTCCTACTTAAATTAATTAAACGTACATGGAGTTTTAAACTTTTAATGCTATCCAGCGGCTTTACTACCGCTGGTGTAACATAGGGTGTGGTGCTCCTGTTTATACAGGAGGCTTACCACGAAGAACGTGTGATACTAGCGAAACAACTAACAACACAACGAAGACGAAAAATAATATTTTAGCAATACCTGCACTAGCACCAGCGATACCACCAAATCCTAAAACAGCTGCAATAATAGCAACTACAAAAAATGTTAAAGCCCAGCGTAACATAGCGAATCCTCCGCAATAATTAATAGGTACTTCTATTAATACAGTCAGTTAAACTGACTATTAACGAGCCTCTATTAGGTTGGCTAACTAATTCTAGGTTTGTGTCCGTAGAATTAATTCCGTTAATTACTAAAGATATAGCCATTTGCGTGCCAGTTTTGTTTTTTCTATTTAATTCAATTACTTAAAATATAAAATTCTTTTTATTTATTTTTCTTAAAAGAATATTCGGAAAAATTTAACCAATAACCGGTAATAATTTCCGAGTGTCGCTCATTGACTATATGCGCCCGTAAAACGCACTAAAGTATTAATCATTTTTAGATGGTTTTTATATTTTTTAACAAGCACCGTTATTATCTGTGTGACTAAACGGCGTAACTGGCTAGCGTTCGCAGTTACTTTGTTGCAGGGAACAGCGGGATAAAAAACTAAAGAGCTTCGATTTAATAACAGCCACATCGTGCCGTTATGATTGGCACTATTTTAGTAAGATCGAATTAACGGAGTTATCCATCGTATTCGCCTCCTGCTGTATCGCTATAGCTAACAGGAGGCGAGAAAGCATCAGACTATAATACGCCGAGAAATATTTTTTTATAAATCAAACTTTATTCCACGGTGACACTTTTTGCCAAGTTTCTAGGCTGGTCTACGTCCGTTCCCTTCAACACGGCCACATGGTACGACAACAGCTGTAACGGGATTGTGTATACGATGGGTTCTAATATTTGCGGCATGCTTGGCATACCCAACACATGGATACCTTCACCTGGCTGCACATCTTGCGTACTTCCGGCAAAGATGAATAACTCACCACCCCGAGCGCTGACTTCTTGTAAGTTAGCTTTAAGCTTATCAAGCATGTCATTTTGCGGAGCAACAGCAACAACAGGCATGTCTTTATCAACCAGCGCCAGAGGTCCATGCTTTAATTCACCTGCCGGGTAGGCCTCGGCATGGATATAGGAGATTTCTTTGAGCTTTAGCGCTCCTTCCATGGCAACGGGATACAGGGTACCTCGACCTAAGAACAGCGAGTGGTGCTTTTCTGCAAAGGACTGCGACATGGACTCAATGGCTCCATCCATCGCAATCGAGCGCTCTATTAGCGAGGGAAGCTCGGCTAACGCCAATACAATTTCACGCTCTTTGTCTTCTGTTAGCTTAAAACGGCGACCGAGTACGATTGTTGTCAGCAATAGCGCAACTAACTGTGTGGTAAACGCTTTAGTCGATGCCACGCCAATTTCAGGCCCAGCTTTAGTCATCAAGTTTAGGTCAGATTCACGTACAAGAGAGCTACCCGGCACGTTGCAGATTGTTAAACTGGCTAAGATCTGATCTTGCACATCTCGCAGCGCTGCCAAGGTATCGGCGGTTTCGCCTGACTGCGATATAGATACAAATAAAGTCCCTTCTTGAATCACCACCGAGCGGTAACGATATTCACTGGCCACTTCAACATGACAGGGTATACCCGCGAGGCTTTCCATCCAGTATTTGGCAATCATGCCGGCATGATAACTGGTTCCGCACGCAATGATCTGGATCTGTTTTACTTGATCAAAGATGGCTGTCGCTTGCTCACCAAACACAGATTCATCAATAAGGCCGTCATTTATGCGCCCTTCAAAAGCCGCTAGCGTAACCGCTGGCTGCTCGTAGATTTCTTTAAGCATATAGTGTTTGAAGCCGCCTTTATCAGCGGCAGTCACACCATGCTCATAGCGAGAAATAGGCCGCTCTACCAACTGACCGCTCTTATCCCAGATCACTATTTCTTCGCGTGTAAGATGAGCGATATCGCCTTCTTCTAAGAAGATAAATCGGTCAGTTACCGGCAGTAAAGCAAGTTGGTCTGAGGCAATAAAGTTCTCGCCGATTCCTACACCAATGACCAGCGGACTACCTTTACGTGCAGCTACTATTTCGCCAGAGTTGCTCTGGTGCATCACTCCTAAAGCAAACGCACCCTCCAATGAACCTACCGTTTGCTTAACAGCAGCAACCAAATCTGATCCCGATTTAACTGACCTATCAAGTAAGTGAGCGATTACTTCGGTATCGGTATCCGATGTAAATACATATCCGTGCTCTTTAAGGTCGCTTTTGAGGCGTTCAAAGTTTTCGATAATTCCATTATGAACAACCGCCACCTGATTACCCGACATGTGAGGGTGGGCATTATGCTCAACAGGCTTTCCATGTGTTGCCCAGCGCGTATGAGCAATACCCGTACTACCAGGTAAGCCTAGCTCATCTAGCGCATCACCTAACGCTTGTACTTTGCCTGCTCTGCGCAAACGATTAATCGACGCTCCGTCCCATACTGCCATGCCCGCTGAATCATACCCACGGTACTCTAAGCGTTTTAACCCTTCGAGTAAGATACCGGCCACCGAACGTTCTGCTGTTGCTCCAACGATTCCACACATAAGGTTCTCCTTAGCTTTCCTTAGCTTTTTTGACAGGACGTTGCCAGTTGCTCAACATAACCTGTTTCGCACGCGCTACACTCAGAGTGTCATTAGCTACAGATTTAGTCACGGTAGACCCCGCACCAATGGTCGCACTATTTCCAACACTGACCGGTGCCACTAAAGCTGTGTTAGACCCAATAAACGCATTATCCCCGATATGGGTAGCCGATTTATTAACGCCATCATAGTTGCAGGTAATGGTTCCCGCACCAATATTGCTGTTTTTCCCTATGATCGCATCACCGATATAGGATAAATGATTTACCTTAGAACCCTCGCCTATAATGGCTTTTTTGGTTTCTACAAAATTGCCAATTTTAGCTCCCTTCGCTAAATCCGTTCCTGGCCGAATACGAGCAAAGGGACCAATATCGCAACTTTCTCCAATGGTTGAGTCTTCGAGGACACTATTCGCTTTTATACGGGTATTTTTACCGACAGTGACGTTCTTCAATACACAATTTGGCTCGATCACTACGCCGGTTTCGAGTACAACTCGCCCTTCAAAAACAGCATTTATGTCTATTAACACATCACCAGCGACATCAACTGACCCTCGAACATCAACGCGCGCTGGATCGGCCAAGGTTGCGCCACTGAGCATTAATTGTTCAGCTTGCTGCAATTGATACCAGCGCTCTAACTGCGCTAATTGCACGCGGTTATTAACGCCCTGTACTTCTTGCTCACAACTAGGGTGCTGAGCGTCTATTCTTACGCCCTCAGAAGCCGCCATAGCGATAATATCGGTCAGGTAATACTCACCTTGGGCATTGTTTGAAGAAAGCGCTGGCAGCCATTTACGGAGCAGGCTAGTGGGTACCGCCATAATGCCGGTGTTTACCTCGTTGATCTGTAATTCATCGCTAGAGGCATCCTTCTGCTCAACGATAGCGATCACCTCATCGGTCCCTTCAGCGCGAACGATACGGCCATAGCCAGTTGGGTTTTCAAGTTTTACTGTTAATAAACCCAGCGCTCCCGTGTGGGCCGCATTCACAAGCTTTTGCATCGTTTCTGGTTGTGTCAGCGGTACATCCCCATACAAAATGAGCGTAACGCTATCATCGGCCAAATCAGGCACGGCTTGCGCCACGGCATGCCCTGTGCCCAGTTGCTCCGCTTGTACGGCGAATGACAATGATTCATCAGATAGTTGTTCTTTTAGCTGCTCGGCCCCGTGGCCTATCACTACATGTACACGGGCTTGACCTAATTGACGAGCATTATCTATCACATGTTTTACCATGGGTTTTCCGCCGACGGCGTGTAGCACTTTTGGTAAAGCAGACTTCATTCGGCTTCCTTGCCCGGCGGCTAAAATTACAATATCCGTTGTCATTACTGGTCCTGTTTATAAATGAATATGTTTTTTTGACATTATTTGGTTCTATGTTGGCGATGCTATAGGATGTAGCTTTAGATACAATCCTTTTTGTCAGGAAAATTTTGACAAATGAACATTAAAGCGTTGGAACAACTCGGTCTTGAACATCGAGAAATACAGATATATCGAGCCCTTTTAGAGTTAGGCGCTAGCCCCATACGTGCCATTGCTGAAAAAGCGGGTATTAATCGAGGGACTACATACGATTGCCTCAAAAACTTGTTACAAAAAGGCTTAGTGAGTTATCTACCCAAAGGGAAACGCCGTTTATTTTCCCCACGTGATCCCTCAGTGCTCATGCAGCTAGCAGAACAGCGCCAGTTAGAGCTTGAGCAGGCGGTACACCAATTAAAGACCAGTATTATCCCAGAACTTAACCATCTAAAACCTGAATTGCGTATCTCCGATGTACAATTTTATGAAGGCGATGATGGTATTGAATTTGTACTACGCGATATTTTAAGCAGCGTATCAGCTTCGAGCCAACGGCATTATTCCGTTTTTTCGTCCCGCCCTATTCGCTCACACTTATATCGTCCTTTTCCTAACTACACAGCTCAACGTGTAGCAAAGGGGATATCAGTCAGTGTTATAGCGATTGGCGAAGGTGGTGAAGATGCCGATTTGTCAGAACGAAAGTGGATAAAAACATCCGATAAAGCCGATGCCGCTTATATAGCCATTTATCCGCCCAAGTGTGCAATTATCTCGTTAGCGAATAATAACTACCCTACCGCTGTTGTGATTGATTCGCAGGAAGTCGCCGCCACTCAACAAATTATCTTTGATACGCTATGGCAACTTTTATAATAGCGCTAATTGTGTAAGCCTCAGACACAAAAAAGGCAGCCTAAGCTGCCTTTTTTAGATGAGTCATATACGACGTCAGATTACCTACCTAGTTTTGCACGAATCTCTTGGATCGTACGCAACTGAGCGGCTGATTCTGCAAGTTGAGCAGCAGCGCGACCATATTCAAAGTCACTCTGCTTATCAGCCATTGCTTCTTCAGCGTGCTTCTTCGCTTCTTTTGCAGCCGCTTCATCCAAGTCTGCACCATACAATGCAGTATCAGCTAAAACGATTACTTTATGTGGCTGTACTTCTAAAAAGCCACCAGAAACGTAGAAGATATCCTTTTCGCCGCCCTGCTTACGCAGTTCGACAGGGCCTGGTTTCAGTTCCGTTAGAAGCGGAGCGTGACCTGGGTATACACCCAAGTCACCCAGGCTACCTGTTACTGATACGAACTCGATTAGACCTGAGAAGATCTCTTCTTCAGCGCTTACGATATCGCAATGAACAGTCATAGCCATGTTTCTTACCTCTTAAAGGTTTCTAAACCAGACGCTTACATGCTCTTGGCTTTTTCGATCGCTTCGTCGATGCCACCAACCATGTAGAAAGCTTGTTCTGGTAGTGAATCGTACTCACCAGCCAAAATGCCTTTAAATCCACGGATAGTGTCTTTCAGAGAAACGTACTTACCTGGCGCACCTGTGAAGACTTCAGCTACGAAGAACGGCTGAGACAAGAAACGCTGAATCTTACGAGCACGTGTTACCACTTGCTTATCTTCTTCAGACAACTCGTCCATACCTAGGATCGCAATGATGTCTTTCAACTCTTTGTAACGCTGTAATACGTTCTGAACCTGACGAGCAGTCTCGTAGTGCTCAGTACCAATCACTAATGGATCTAGCTGACGAGATGTAGAGTCAAGTGGGTCGATCGCAGGGTAGATACCTAGCTCAGCGATTTGACGAGACAATACAACCGTTGCATCCAAGTGAGAGAACGTTGTTGCTGGCGATGGGTCAGTCAAGTCATCCGCAGGTACGTATACCGCTTGGATAGAAGTGATAGAGCCAGTTTTAGTCGAGGTGATACGTTCTTGAAGAACACCCATCTCTTCTGCCAACGTTGGCTGGTAACCTACCGCTGAAGGCATACGGCCTAGCAACGCTGATACCTCAGTACCTGCCAATGTGTAACGATAGATGTTATCGACGAACAACAGTACGTCACGACCTTCGTCACGGAATTTCTCAGCCATCGTCAAGCCAGTCAAAGCAACACGTAAACGGTTACCCGGTGGCTCGTTCATCTGACCGTATACGAGAGATACTTTGTCCAATACGTTGGACTCTTTCATCTCGTAGTAGAAATCGTTACCTTCACGAGTACGCTCACCAACACCTGCGAATACAGAGAAACCAGAGTGCTCGATCGCGATGTTACGGATAAGCTCCATCATGTTGACGGTTTTACCTACACCGGCACCACCGAACAAACCAACTTTACCACCCTTCGCGAACGGACATACAAGGTCGATTACCTTGATGCCTGTTTCTAACAGCTCGTTAGATGCTGCTTGGTCAGCGTAAGACGGTGCTTTACGGTGAATAGGCATACGCTCTTCTTCACCAATAGGGCCCGCTTCATCAATTGGGTTACCTAGCACGTCCATGATACGACCCAGTGTTGCTGTACCTACTGGTACAGAAACTGGAGCGCCAGTATTTGCTACTTCTAAACCACGGCTCAGACCTTCAGTCTGACCCATAGCGATCGCACGTATAACACCATCACCCAGCTGCTGCTGAACTTCTAGCGTTAGACCGGATTTTGATACGGTCAGCGCGTCATAAATTTTCGGTACGCTGTCACGTGGGAATTCCACGTCGACTACCGCGCCGATAATCTGAACAATTTGTCCGCTACTCATGTTCGGATCCTCTTTATTTTTTAACCCGTTACCGTATTAAACAGCCGCAGCACCTGAAACGATTTCAGAAATTTCCTGAGTAATCGCAGCTTGACGAGCTTTGTTGTAAACCATTTGTAACTCGTCAATAAGGTCACCAGCGTTATCTGTCGCATTTTTCATTGCTAACATACGCGCGGCCTGCTCGCAGGCGTTATTTTCAACAACTGCTTGATACACTTGAGACTCGACATAACGTCTAAGCAGAGATTCTAACAATGCTTTCGCGTCTGGTTCGTACAAATAGTCCCAATGATGATTCATCAGCTTGTCGTCGTCTTCTGCCTTCAGTGGCAGCACCTGTTCAACGAAGGGAGTTTGCGTCATTGTGTTAACAAATTCGTTACCTACAATGTACAAACGGTCCACTTTACCTTCGGCAAAGCTATCCAACATCAATTTTACTGAACCAATTAAGTCAGCAATCTCTGGCGTATCGCCCAGTTGGTTTTTAGCAGCAACAACGTTACCACCGTAGCTTTTGAAAAAAGTAATCGCTTTTGATCCTAAGGCACAGATATCTACCTCAACACCGCGATCGTTATATTCTTTCATGCTTTGAACGGCTTTTTTGAACACGTTAACGTTCAAACCGCCACACAGGCCGCGATCGCTCGTTACAATAATGTAACCAACACGCTTAACCTCACGTTCTTGCATGTAAAGGTGCTTGTATTCAGGATTTGATTTAGCCAAATGCTGAATAACACCACGGATACTGCGAGCGTACGGGCGGGAAGACTGCATGCGATCTTGAGCCTTACGCATCTTACTTGCAGCTACCATTTCCATAGCGCTAGTAATTTTGCGTGTGCTGCCGATGCTCGCTATTTGCGTCTTTATCTCTTTTCCGACTGCCATAGTTCCGCTACCTAAGTTCCGCCTAGTAAAGGGTAAGTAGTAACCTGATTAACATGTTACTACTGCGCCACATTTACCAAGTTTGAGTTGACTTGAACTTCTCGATACCCGCTTTAAATTGTGAAGCGATCTCATCGTTAAAGTTACCTGACTTGTTAATAGAGTCCATCAGGTCAGCGTATTCGCTGTTAAAGAATGAGATAAGTGCTGCTTCAAAATCCAGGATCTTGTTCAGTTCAACATCTTTCAAGAAACCTTCGTTTGCTGCGAATAGAGACAAGCCCATTTCGCCAACAGACATAGGTGTGTACTGCTTCTGCTTCATTAACTCAGTAACAGCCTGACCGTGTTCTAGCTGAGCGCGCGTCGCGTCATCTAAGTCAGATGCGAACTGAGCGAAAGCTGCCAATTCACGATACTGTGCCAATGCCAAACGAACACCACCACCTAACTTCTTGATGATCTTAGTTTGTGCTGCACCACCTACACGGGATACAGACAAACCAGCGTTGATCGCTGGACGTACACCTGAGTTAAACAGGCTAGTTTCCAGGAAGATCTGACCATCAGTGATGGAGATTACGTTAGTCGGTACGAATGCAGAAACGTCACCGCCTTGGGTTTCGATAACTGGTAGAGCAGTCAAAGAACCTGTTTTACCTTTTACTTCACCGTTCGTGAACTTTTCAACGTAATCAGCGTTTACACGTGCTGAACGCTCAAGTAGACGAGAGTGCAAGTAGAATACGTCACCAGGGTATGCTTCACGACCCGGTGGACGACGTAACAATAGTGAGATCTGACGGTATGCCCAGGCTTGTTTAGTCAAGTCATCGTATACGATCAGGCCATCTTCACCACGGTCACGGAAGTATTCACCCATAGTACAACCTGTGTACGGAGCCAAGAACTGCATTGCTGCAGGATCAGCTGCGCCAGCCGCAACAACAATGGTGTGATCCATTGCGCCGTGCTCTTCCAGTTTGCGTACTACGTTTGCAATAGTCGATTGCTTCTGACCAACCGCAACATAGATACAAGTTACGCCGGTATCTTTTTGGTTGATGATTGCATCGATTGCAATAGCTGTTTTACCGATCTGACGGTCACCGATGATCAGCTCACGCTGGCCACGGCCTACTGGTACCATCGCATCAATCGCTTTCAGACCTGTTTGTACAGGCTGATCAACCGATTGACGATCGATAACGCCTGGCGCTACTTTTTCAACAGCGTCAGACAATTTAGATTCGATTGGGCCTTTGCCATCAATCGGGTTACCCAGTGCGTCAACAACGCGGCCACGTAGTTCAGGGCCAACTGGTACTTCAAGGATACGGCCAGTACAACGAGCCGTCATGCCTTCTACCAAGTTCTGGTAATCACCCAATACTACGGCACCGACTGAATCGCGCTCTAGGTTGAGTGCCATTCCGTAAACACCGCCAGGGAATTCAATCATTTCCCCGTACATAACGTCAGCTAGACCGTGGATCAGAATGATACCATCGGATACGCTGACGATAGTGCCCTCGTTTCGGGCTTCAGAAGTCACATCCAGTTTTTCGATGCGCTTCTTGAGAATCTCGCTGATCTCAGATGGATTCAGTTGCTGCATGATTATTCCTCAATCTCAGGAATTCAGAGCTTCAGCCAGCTTCGCCAAACGGGCGCGAACTGAGCCGTCGATTACCAGGTCTTGCGTGCGAATTACAACACCACCCAAAATGGTTTGATCCACTTCAGTTGTCATTTTCACATCACGACCCAGCTTAGCGCTGAGAGCCTGAGTTAATTTCTGTTGCTGCTGCTCATCCAGTTCGTAGGCAGTTGTCACTTCAATATCGACAGACTGCTGTAGAACAGCTTTGAGCTGCTCGAATTGCTTGCTCATTTCAGGTAACAGAGCGAGACGATCATTTTCTGCGAGTAAGTGAATCAGGTTTTTGCCTGACTCATCTAAGTAATCTTCACAGACAGAAATGAGCGTACCCGCTTTCTGTTCACTGCTAAGCGATGGGTTGCTTAGAATCTTAGCCATATCGCTGTCTGCTGCAACACCACTCAGTGTTGCAAGCATCGCGGACCACTGATCCAAAGCACCTTTGTCATTCGCAAATTCGAAGGCAGCTTTCGTGTAAGGACGAGCGACTGTATTGAGTTCAGCCATCGTAAACCTCGCTTAAAGCTCCGCTGCTAGTTTATCAACCAGCTGAGCGTGGGCTGCTTGGTCAACCGAAGCACCAAGAATTTTCTCTGCACCTGCTACTGCTAATACAGCAACTTGTGAACGGAGTTCTTCTTTAGCACGGTTAACTTCCTGTTCGATTTCTGCCTGTGCTGATGCGGTTACGCGCTCAGCTTCCGCACGTGCGGTTTCTTTGGCTTCTTCGATTAACTGGTTAGCCCGCTTATTAGCCTGTTCGATGATGGCGGCTGCTTGCTCTTTGCTTTCACGCATGTTTGCAACAGCTTGTTCTTGCGCCAATTCCAGATCGCGCTTAGCACGTTCTGCAGCGTCAAGGCCTTCAGCTATCTTCTTTTTACGTTCTGCTAGGGCATCCGTAATAGGAGGCCACACGTATTTCATGCAGAACACAACGAAGATGGCGAAAGCGATAGCCTGACCAATGATGGTTAGATTGATATTCACGCCATTACCTCTCGCGGTTGTTCTAAAAAGTAGTTATCCCGACAAGGGAAGTTCATATTGTCGACTACTTATTAGCCCGCAACAGCGAACATCAGGTACATGCCAAGACCAACACCGATCATAGGTACAGCATCTACTAGACCCATTACGATGAAGAAGTTCGAACGCAAAAGTGGAACCAATTCCGGCTGGCGTGCAGCACCTTCCAAGAATTTACCACCCAGCATGCCGATACCTACAGCAGCACCAATAGCAGCCAGACCCATCATCAGTGCAGCAGCCAGAAATACTAGCGCAGTAGCCATTTCCATCAGATTATCTCCAAGTTTTTTAAAGTTAAGGTTAAAGTTAATTGGTTAAAGTTAAACTTTTTTAGGTTGTATCACGTTTTAGTGATCATCATGCGCCATTGCTAAGTAAACAATAGTCAATACCATGAAGATGAATGCCTGCAGCGTGATTACCAAAATATGGAAAATTGCCCATGGAACCGACAGGATCCATTGCAGCCAGAATGGCAGCAGAGCAATCAAGATAAAGATCATCTCACCCGCATACATGTTACCGAACAGTCGCAATGCCAGTGATACTGGTTTAGCGAGCAAGCCAACGACTTCCAGGAACAAGTTAAATGGTAGTAACCATTTACCGAGCGGATTGAAAGCCAATTCAGCAAAGAAGCCACCAAACCCTTTTTGTTTGATGCTGTAGTAAACAATCAAGCCAAATACGCTAAACGCCATACCTAATGTTGCGTTTACGTCAGTTGTAGGTACCACTTTCATGAAGTGGATGCCCATTTGGCCGGCAACATACGGGATCCAATCTACAGGCACAAGGTCCATCGTATTCATCAGGAAGATCCAGACGAAGATAGTCAGTGCTAACGGTGCTATCACCGCATTTTTGTAGTGGAAGATGCCTTTAACGTTATCGTCAACAAACTCGACGATCGATTCGATAAAGTTTTGTGTGCCGTTAGGTACGCCCGCAGTAACATTTTTAGCGACTTTTCGGAAAAGCCATAAAAATAGGATACCGAGGCCTAACGACCATAGCATTGTGTCAACGTTGATAGCCCAGAAACCCATCTCCGCCGCTTCAACCGCTGAATGAGCAAAGCTCCAGCCGTTTTCAGGGTGGTTACCAAACGTAAGATTGGTAAGGTGATGGGATATATATTCTGAGGATGTGATAGTTCCGCTAGCCATTCTCAGCTCTCTCGTTAAGTTTAAAGTTTTAGGAATCGGTTATTCAGCTTTATCTGCAGAAAGCCATGGCTTAAATGCAGCAAAATCAAAACTGAAAATATGGAAAATGGACTTATCGGTTTAACGAAGAACAAGGCTAAGCCTAAGCAAACCAAGTAAATCATCATTTTCCATATTTCACCGATGTACATATCCGCAAGTGCAGCTCGTGCCGAGCCAAAATTACGGAGCGATAAAGCGCGCCATGTAAAATAGGTTTGTGGAATCAAATAAATGACACCACCTAACAACGCTGAATAACCAGCTACGACTCCATTTGTTAGAGCGATAGCGGCGGCAATTAACGCGATGCCGGCTTGAACGCCGAGAACTCTGAAAGCGCGTTTTCGCGTCTCACGGGTATGCTTACCCGGTTTGATGGCTTGGCTTTCGTTCACGTGCAAATCAAACTCTTTATGCCCTATTTTGGAACACTGTATCCAAATAGCGTGCCGATTATATGGGGTTCAGCCCCGATACTCAACTAGCTACTGTCGGGATTTGCACTAATGTCTTAGCGCAGATCATACTAATGTCCCGAGTTTTTATTCTAAATAGCTCTTTAGGCGGCTTTATGTGCACTTAGGGTGGTATTTATGCCAAATAAAGTGCGACATTGCCATTTTGTTATCCTACAGAACTCACGCTTGTTATTCGATGCTTTTACACCTTATTTTAGTGAGTTCAAGAGTGTATCTAATGCTTCGGGCGAATCATAGGCAATCGTGATTTTACCTTTGCCTTTTTGGTTTTGATTTATCGTCACCTTAGCCGCAAGGCGTTCGGATAAGCTAGTCGCAATAGAATCCAGAGCAGGGTTGGGTAATTGTGTTTGTTTCGGTGCTTTTTCAGGCGTAGTTGCTTGCCATTTACGCACTAGCTCTTCTGTTTGGCGCACGGATAAGCCTTTGGCCACCACTTCGTTACCTGCACTGACTTGTTTCAGCCCTTCTAAACCAAGCAAGGCTCTTGCATGACCCATTTCTATATCGCCATGCTCAAGTAACATACGAACATCGCTGGTAAGCTTCATTAAGCGTAATAAGTTAGTTACGGCCGAACGAGATTTACCGACGGCATCGGCGACTTCCTGTTGCGTCAATTCAAACTCGTCTTGCAGACGCTGGAGCGCTATAGCTTCTTCCATGGGGTTTAAATTTTCACGTTGAATGTTCTCGATAAGCGCCATCGCTATAGCGGCTTCATCGGGCACATCTTTTATCACGACCGGTATTTCAGTCAAACCCGCCATTTGAGAAGCGCGCCAACGGCGTTCACCCGCGATAATCTCATAACGGCCTTCGGCTTCAATTGGTCGTATGACAATTGGCTGCATAACGCCTTGCGCACGAATTGAGTTTGCTAAATCTTCTAAGGCTTCGGGTTCTAAATCTCGGCGTGGTTGATAACGTCCACGCTCGATGACATCCACAGACATGAGACGATAACCATCACTCATATCTTTACCCGCGCTTGATGCGTGATCACTGTCCGAAGCAGACTCAACAGAAACTTCTTCTACCGTATTAACGCTGGCTAATAATGCATCCAGACCACGACCTAAGCCTCTTTTTTTAACCATAACTCAATTAATCCTGTTGCGTTGCTTGCTGATGTTCTGTTTGTTCAGGGACAGAGGCTTCAGTACTTGCTTTGTTTGTTTTGCGAATAAGCTCCCCGGCTAATGCTAAATAAGCCACTGATCCGCGAGAATTTTTATCATAAAGTAAGGCTGGTAATCCATGAGATGGTGCTTCAGCTAAACGAACATTACGCGGAATGACTGTGCGGTACACTTTATCGCCAAAGTATTCGACTAGATGATTTGATACATCCTTAGTTAAGCTCATTCGCGGATCAAACATGGTCCGTAAAATCCCTTCTATACGTAATTCAGGGTTTAAACGTTTATTGATTTTATCGATAGTACCTATTAAGGCACTAATTCCTTCCAACGCGTAGTATTCGCACTGCATGGGAATAATGACACCAGAGGAAGCAGCCAACGCATTGACCGTCAGTAAGTTAAGCGACGGTGGGTTATCAATTAAGATGAAGTCATATTGATCAGCAATATTTAACAGTGCCTTTTTCATCCGGAACTCTCGTCGAGGTAATTGCAATAACTCGACTTCCGCTGCCGTAAGATCACCATTAGAACCAATAACATCATAGCCGACAGGTAAACCTGTCAATACGGCTTGTGTCACTTCACATTGATCAGTGAGTACTTCATAGGCGGAGTATTCTAATTCGTGTTTATCGACACCGCTGCCCATTGTGGCATTACCTTGAGGGTCAAGGTCGATCATGAGGACACGTTTCTTTGTAGCAGCTAATGAAGCAGCCAGATTAACGCAGGTTGTTGTTTTACCGACGCCGCCTTTCTGGTTCGTAATGGTTAGAATCTTTGCCACGCTTATCCTCTCTCTGGTACATGCTCAAGCACGATCAGATGCCTTTCTCCATCGGTTCCCGGTACAGTCAGTGGATGAGTGGTTTTAAGACGAATCCCTTCTGGCATGGCCGCGATTTCTTCTGCGGGGTATTGTCCCTTCATTGCCAAAAACACCCCATCGGTCGCACATAACTGCCGAGTCCATGTGATCATATCAGACAATGAGGCAAATGCGCGCGAGATCACTTCATTAAATGGCTCGGCTTCACACTGCTCAGCTCTGCCATTAATAATGGTGAGATTATCTAAACCGAGTGCTAATTTAACTTGGTTTTGAAAACGCGTTTTTTTGCCATTGCTGTCAAGTGTTGTTACAGACAGATCCGGGCGACAAATAGCTAACGGAATACCGGGTAATCCAGGTCCACTGCCCACGTCTATAATACGTGGCCCTTGAACAATATTTAAGACACTCAGGCTGTCAACTAAATGACGATCTATCATTTCTTCAGGGTTACGAATAGCGGTTAAATTAAATGCTTTATTCCACTTTTCCAATAACCCTAAGTAATCAACTAACTGATCCAACTGTGTTGCTGAGACTTCTAGCGACATCTGTTTGATACGCTTCTCCAGTAAAGCACGACGTTGTGTCAGTTCCATTAACCAGCCACCTTTTGTTTTTTTAGCATTTGTTGTTTTTTCAACTGAACTAACAGCAGAGAAATAGCTGCCGGTGTCATTCCTTGAATACGGGATGCTTGTGCTAACGTTGAAGGGCGTTGCTGATTCAATTTACTTTTCAGCTCGTTCGACAACCCGCCTATGATGTCATAGTCGAAAGATTCCGGCAGAGGTGTGTCTTCTTGAAGGCGCATCTTTTCAATGTCTTCTAGTTGACGATCAATATAGCCAGCGTATTTAAATTGAATTTCAACCTGCTCAGCGACTTGAGGATCTTCTTGATGTTCACCTTTCAAGGTAGCCACGTCGGCATACGATAGCTCAGGGCGCTTTAATAAATCAGCTAAGTTATATTCTCGATTCATAGGAGAAGAGAGCTTAGCCGCTAGTTTTTCGGCTTCAGGGGTATTTGGTTGAATCCATGTACTGCGCAAGCGCTGTTGTTCTAGTTCAATAGATTCACGCTTTTTACAAAAAGCAGCCCATCGTTCATCACCCACCAAACCTAGTTCTCGCCCTTTTTCGGTCAGACGCAGGTCGGCATTATCTTCTCGCAGAATTAAACGGTATTCCGCACGGCTGGTAAACATACGATACGGTTCAGAGGTGCCCATCGTAATTAGATCATCAACTAACACACCAATGTACGCTTCATCACGACGCGGATACCATTGATCTTTACCCTGAGAGCGAGCTGCCGCATTTAAGCCTGCTAATAACCCTTGCGCACCTGCTTCTTCATAACCCGTTGTACCGTTTATTTGACCGGCAAAATAAAGACCGTTCATATACTTAGTTTCAAGTGTGTGCTTTAAGTCTTGTGGGTTGAAGTAATCATATTCGATGGCATAACCAGGGCGAAGAATATGTGCGTTCTCAAACCCCTTAATCGAGCGCACAGCGGCCAATTGAATATCAAAAGGTAAACTGGTTGATATCCCGTTTGGGTAAAGCTCGTGCGTCGTTAACCCTTCGGGCTCAACAAAGATTTGATGCTGATTTTTATCAGCAAAACGCATGATCTTATCTTCTATCGATGGGCAGTAACGTGGCCCAACCCCTTCAATCACTCCGGTATACATCGGTGAGCGATCTAACCCTGCGCGTAAAATATCGTGGGTGCGCTCATTAGTATAAGTAATGTAACAACTAATTTGCTGAGGGTGATCGTCTACCGAGCCCATGAAAGACATAACAGGCAGAGGAGTATCGCCAGGCTGTTCTTGCATAACTGAAAAATCAACACTACGCGCATCAATACGGGGTGGCGTTCCCGTTTTTAAACGATCCACTCTAAACGGCATTTCACGTAAACGTTTAGCGAGAGCGATTGAAGGAGGATCACCAGCGCGGCCACCTGAATGATTATCCAAACCAATATGAATAACCCCACCTAAAAAGGTGCCCGCCGTTAGTACAACAGACTCGGCATAAAAATGAATACCTGTTTGTGTAACAACGCCTTTGACTTGATCTTGTTCGACGATCAAATCGTCCGCAGCTTGCTGGAATAATTGCAAGTTTGGTTGGTTTTCTAAAATTTCGCGAATCGCCGCTTTGTAAAGAATACGGTCAGCTTGAGCTCGTGTTGCTCTTACAGCAGGCCCTTTTCGAGAATTTAATACCCGAAATTGTATACCGCCCTTATCTGCTGCTTTAGCCATTGCACCATCAAGAGCATCAATCTCTTTAACCAAATGGCTCTTACCAATACCACCTATGGCTGGGTTGCATGACATTTGGCCTAACGTTTCGATGTTATGGCTAAGCAATAGAGTTTTGGCACCCATACGAGCAGAAGCTAATGCAGCTTCAGTACCTGCATGTCCACCGCCAATAACAATGACATCAAAGCGATCCGGATAATCCAAAACACAACCCTCAAACAATGTGATAAATCGATGTTTTCCTTCCGTTGAAGACGGTATTAGGAAAACGGGCCGAGCATTATACAGCGGAGTTAATCAGGAAGAAATGGTTAAAAATTAACCAAATATAATTTTCTTCTTTTGATTAACTAAAGAAAGAATATATATGTATATAAAGAAAGAAGTATTGTTATGGTTGTTATTATAAGGGAACCTCTTTTCTGTTTGTATCCAATAATTAACCCTAATAATCAATAAGTTATAGCAATGACAACTGCGACGTAATTCTGTCATTTAGCTCTGTTCATGTTTTGGATAGCCTGTGTGTAAAAAGCCTAGTTATGCACACCCCTATTTATTCACATGATTACCCCCATCTCTTACCCCTTTCCTTACATAGCTTATTCACAAACGATTTAATTTTATTACATCCGTGGATGCTTAAGAGGAAAATTTGTGTATAAACCTGTGTAGTATGTTAATAAGTGTAAAAAATGTATGCTTGGCTTTATCCACAGGCTTGTTGCGAAGCATAAACACTAACAGATAATAACTTCAGTATAACTTTGTGAATAGTAAATAATTTCAATAGCTTAGCATTGTTGAAAACTTTTCCTGTGTATAAGTTGTGTGGATGCAATTGTGTCTAACTACTAGATGTCGTCGTGTTCTTTAACTACTAGGATAAAATTACAGCGGCTTCCTGTGCATAACCTAGCCAACAAATTTCCCCAAAATGTCGCTTTTTCTCTTAAAGAGCTCTTTTATGATGCATTAGCTATTTGAACGATATGTGAGAACAGCCGTGTGTATCTTCATAAATGTTAATACTATCAATAACTTATATTTAAATTTATTTTTTCTGATCAATTGGTCAGGTTTTTGCTATACAGCACAGTAAGATTGGCTTTAATCCTAAATAACCCGTTTATTCAAGATTGAAGGCGCTATATCAACAAGCGGGAGATCCCCATGAAAGAGCAAGGAACAGGTTCAGAACTACTGTATCAATTGGATGATAAGCCACCTTTTTTGGAGGCCGTTTTTGCAGCGTTACAACATGTATTAGCCAGCTTTGTGGGGATAATTACACCCACGTTGATTATTGGTGGCGTGCTAGGCTTAGGAGAACATATTCCGTATTTGATTAGCATGGCGCTAATCGTATCCGGTGTGGGAACCTTTATTCAGGCGCGTCGGCCTTGGGGTATTGGCTCGGGAATGGTGTGTGTACAAGGGACTAGTTTTGCATTTTTAAGCTCTGTCTTAGCGGCTGGCTTTATCGCTAAAGGTAAAGGTGGCGGGCCAGAAGAGATTCTGTCCTTGATTGTCGGTGTGTGTTTTTTAGGTGCATTTGTTGAGATTGTACTGAGCCAATTCATTGGTAAATTACGTCGCATAGTCACCCCGCTTGTGACGGGTATCGTCATTACTATTATTGGCGCAAGCTTAATTAAAGTAGGAGTCACTGACTTAGCTGGTGGCTTTAAGGCTCCGGACTTTGGCAGTGGTGCGAATTTAGCATTGGGAGGATTTGTACTGGTTACAATCATCATGCTTAATCGCTCTAGCAATGCTTGGTTACGTTTATCGTCTATTATCATCGGCTTAATAGCGGGATGTGTCGTTGCCGCTTTTATGGGAAAACTGTCCTTTGGTAATTTAGCCGCTTTGCCTGCTATCTCTATCCCCGTTCCCTTTAAATACGGTTTTTCATTTGATTGGTCTGCGTTTTTACCTATTGCGTTGATCTATTTGATTACCGCTATTGAGTCTACTGGCGACTTAACGGCGAACTGTTTGATCTCGAAACGACCCATAAAGGGAGATGAGTATATTGGCCGAATTAAAGGGGGCGTGTTTGCCGATGGGCTCAACTCAATGTTAGCAGCGGCATTTAACACTTTCCCTAATACAACGTTTAGCCAAAACAACGGCGTAATTCAGTTAACTGGGGTGGCAAGTCGTTATGTGGGTTACTTTATTGCCGGCATTTTAGTTATTTTAGGCCTCTTCCCTATTATCGGTGGAGTGCTGCAGATGATACCTAAACCTGTTCTAGGTGGAGCGACGCTAATTATGTTTGGTACCGTCGCGGCCGCAGGTATCAAGATCCTAGCTTCTGAGCCACTTGGGCGACGCAGTATGTTAATTATGGCTGTCGCGTTCGGTACGGGTTTAGGCGTTGCGCTAAATCCAGAAGTGCTCAGTCAAATGCCAAAAGTGGTACAAAATATTTTTGGCTCAGCGATTACCACAGGTGGTTTATCGGCGATTATCTTAAGTCTTATCTTGCCAGAAGAGGATGCCAGCCAAACAGCTAGTGTAGGGTCTGTGGCTAAGTCAGAAATTGCGGATGCAATAGATCCGATTAAAACCTAAGTAATGCGCTAAGCTAACACCTCTATTACGTACTAACCACCTACTGAAGAGTCCACGCTGTTGCTAGTGGTAATTAAGTAGGTGGTTATCTTTTCCCTGCCGCTATAATAGCTGCTTTTTGTGGCACTGATCATAAAGACTTGTGTTATTAGGTGAGCCACTTTGCTATGAGTGAGGGCGAGTCCTGTGGGGGTTAATGAATGACAGTAGATGTTGAAAAGGACGCCCCAAATGTAGGGCGTATCCGTCAAAAGAACGAGGAGGTAATACTCCGCGCGGCGGAAGAGGAGTTTGCTTTATATGGCTTTAAAGGTGCGAGTATGCAAAAAATTGCTGATCGTGCTGAGCTGCCTAAGGCCAATTTGCACTATTACTTCAAAAATAAACTGGGCCTGTATACGGCAGTGCTTAAGCAAGCGATTGAGCTATGGGATAACACCCTTAATGACCTAACGCCTGAACATAACCCGGCAGAAGTCTTACCCGAGTATATTCGAGAAAAAATTCATTTTGCGAGGGCCTATCCTCTCGCTTCGCGTTTATTCGCTAAAGAAATTATTAGCGGCGCCCCTCAGCTGCAAGATTATTTCAGCGATGGTTATCAAGCCTGGTTTGATCAACGAACCGCTGTTTTCCAAAGCTGGATCGATCAAGGAAAGATGGACCCTATTGATCCGGCGCACCTGATCTTTTTACTCTGGTCATCAACTCAACATTACGCCGATTTTGCGGTGCAGATTGAATCTGCACTCGGTAGCCACCCGTTAGCAAACCGTCATTATGATTCCGCCAGCGATACATTGATCCATATTATTCTGAAGGGCTGTGGTGTCAATGTGAGATAGATTACAAGCTCTGTTACTTAGAGAATCTCTACAATAGAGATTTGTAGTTTATTCTGTTACATTTTTTGATCTATTTACGAATAAGGATTATTCACGTGTCTATAGAAAATGGAATTTTTGCTAGTGACAAAGTCAGCCAAGATATTTATGAAGGGATTGAGCATGGCGAAATGAGTCATGTTAGATCAATTGTTCTGCATCGTACTGATTCAAGCTCAGGGTTAAGCACATTAAATGGCTATAAATCGGGAAGAAGCGTTGGGGCTCATTTCTTAATAGATGAGTCTGGAGCTATTATTCAAACAGCCCACTTAAATCAAAAATGCTGGCATGTAGGTATTTTACTATCAAGATGCAAAGAAGAGAGTACTTGTAGCGAGCAAGAGTTACTTACTGTTAATAAGCTGCTTCATCAGAAAGGTCTATCTTTTGGTAAGCGCGCAAGAAACTTATCAAGACACGAAAATAAAAAGAACTATCCTCATCGTTTCCCTTCAAATGAAGATTCTATTGGAATTGAAGTCGTGGGAAAGTTTTCACTGACAAAAAAGAATTTTACCGCTCCAACTCAGCAGCAACAAGAATCTGTTGCTTGGATTGTTAATGAGTTAATTAGTCATTATTCTCTCAAACTACGCAGTGATGTTTATGCTCACGGTAATATTGCGCGTAAAGAGGAAAGTGAAGGAGTTCAACTGCTTGAAGTAATCTTGAGAGAAGCAAAATGATTCGAAAAATAGGCTTGTCGCTTATAACGCTAATGCTTTTTACGGGATGTACCGTTGCTGATTTCGCGCCTGTTACGAGCATTCAGGAAGTTCGTAATTCAGAGGCTTGTGATGTAAACCCGCTCACATCAGATGATGTAGAAAGTTTTTTTAAGCTTGCTACAGAAGTATCAACAGGTTTTTATCACGCACAATCAGTCATTCTTCCTTGTTATTGGGAAGGGCAAATGGAGTCTTCTGATCAACAGTTATTTTGGCAAATCAATGCGAGTGGCGCTGGCATAATTCAGTCGGAAGACGGTTCTGTTGATAAGCGCTTTTTATGCAAAGCCGACAGTGAATGTTGTACATCGTTTCCCGCATTTTGTGAATAGTCTGTAAAACTGTCGATATTAAGCGGGCTTAAGATACGCTACAGCGGTATTTTGGCGTGACCTCATCCACCAGCGACTTCGTAAAGAAGGGGAAGTTGGGCGGTAACAGCACGACGTTTAGAAATGGACCGAGCTAACTTAACTAGGATGGCTAAGCGGCTCGGAATCCATGTGGCACGTACGGTTCAAAAGATCTAAACCTTTTAGCGATAAGCTATTTGGCTGCCTGCTTTTTAGTAATCCATTCGGATAATTGTGCACGCTGCTCATCGGTCATCTGTGTTTTATTCATAAACGGCATATCCTTAGAGATAATGGCTCGGGCATGAATACGAGGCAGCCAGTTCATAATTTCGTCGCTTGTATCGTACATAACACCAGAGGGTGCAACGGTGAAAACATCATCGGTTGGCGCTTTGCTGTGGCAGGTACCGCATTTATCTTTCACTAGTGTGATGGCTTGTGCATCCGTTAAACCGCTAGAGCCTTCAACTAATTCGATGGGTGTTGGCTTTAAGATCCATGCCAGCGCGGCAAAAGCCACAATAGCGGAAATTAGAATGGAAGGCTTAACGATACCGCGGTGGCGCAAGTTAAAGAAGTGGCGTGCCCATGCTGCGATTAACATGATAGCGCCGAGTACTAGCCAGCCGTATTCATGGCCAAAGGTCATTGGGTAGTGATTACTCAGCATAATAAAGAGTACGGGTAACGTGGCGTAGTTATTGTGTACAGAGCGCAGTTTGGCGTTATAACCGTACTTAGGGTCAGGGGCTTCGCCCTTCTCTACCGCTGTTACGAGTGCTCTTTGCCCGGGCATAATAACCGTCATCACATTGGCCGCCATGCAAGTACCGATAATCGCACCAATGTGAATATATGTACCGCGATCGCTAAATACTAAACCGAGCAACCAAGCTAAAAACGTCAGTAACACTAGCATTACAATGCCAAATAACAGGCCTTTTTCAACCAGTGGCGTTTTGCAGGCAAAATCATAGATAAAGTAGCTACCAAAAATAGCCCCTACTCCGATCAATATGGCCGTCGTTTGGCTAATATCGGCTTTATTTGGGTCAATTAAGTAGGCATCTGCACCGATATAATAAATCAGTATCAGCATCAAAAAGCCGGTAATCCATGTGCTATAGGCCTCCCATTTAAACCAATGGAGGGTTTCTGGCATGCTTTCGGGAGCTAATTTGTATTTAGCTACTTCGTAGAAACCGCCACCATGCACTGCCCACAAGTCGCCTGAGATCCCCTTCTTTTTTTTCCAATCGGGGGGTGTCTGTAATGTGTTGTCGAGCCACACGAAGTAAAACGATGCGCCAATCCAAGCAATTGCCGTTACGACGTGTAAAAAACGAATAACCAAGCTTAGCCAATCGTTCAGATAAGGATCCATTCTCTATGCCTCATTTTGTGCCACATCATGGCGGCTTGTGCGTTTACAGTGCGGAATTGACGTTGTTATAAACTAACGACAGCTCACAGGTTTTCTGACTTTTATCTTATAGTTTCAGATACTTAAACAGGTTAGGTCTACAATAGAGGCCTTTAATATGCGGCCCTATAGTACAAGAAACCTGTCTAGTTGGTCAGTTTTTTTAATAATGCACAAATTCTGCCAATTTTTTAAGTCAGTACAGATTTGCTGTTTGAGAGGGGTGGGGTTAATGCGCGAGGTGACGATAATGTCAGGCTATTGCCGCGTAGGTGGTGAGCTGGTGGTTGAGTTGCGAGTTTGATAAGTAATGGCGAACCATACGTTCACTTACAGACAGCTCGTTAGCGATTTCTTTACCTGTCTTCCCTTGAATAACCGATAGTGTAAAGGCTTTAGATACATTTTTTGGCAAGGAGATAAGCATATGATCAATATCGGTTAGTGCTTGCAATATAGTGACCTGATGCTCGGTGGATGGTGCTTCGATGTCGGGGTGGTTGGCTAAAGTATCTAACCAAGCTTGTTCGACTTGCCGCCGCCTCCACAGGTCGACGCACAAGCCTCGTGCAATAACACGCAGGTAAGCGCGTACTTGCTGTGTGGTGTCTAACGTTTTAGGGCGATGCCATAAGCGGATAAAAGCATCTTGCGCTAAATCGGCGGCGTCTTCGTTATTACCCAGTAGATGAAAGAGCAGGTTACGCAACCAAGAATGATGGAGCTGATAAAGCTTTTCAAACTCTTTCGGGGCCATGGTTTCGCGAGTAGACATGTAAAGCAAGCCTGTAATGGATAACGATTATTGAATAAAACACGTAAACTAAACAATAATCGTTATCATTACAATATAGGCGATTTAAATGTCACTCAAATAGCGTCGTAAAATACATGGCTGCACCTATGAAGCCGCGGCCCTAGGCTTACTCTGATTGAGTGCTGGCTTTTTCTATAGCCGCTACGTTTTGCCCTATCCAATCAATCGGGGTCAGCGTATTTAATGAGGCGCCAACTAAGGAGACGGGTTGTGCCCCACTGGCTTTAATACTCGTTAACATGGCTGGCGTAACGGTATGTGAGTCTACTAAAACGAGCGCAACATCTTCTTCGGCTATCCATTGAGAGAGCAGCAAGAGACGGGCATCATCCCATTCCCGGGAAGAGGCGGTAATGGTCCCCACTAGTTCTAGCCCTAAATCGGCGGCTAAGTAACCAAAATGGGGCCCTAAGGCGAGCGTTACTAACGAGTCAGCATTCGCTAAGGCTTGATCTGTCTTGGCTTTTTGCACAAGGAGTTCATGTTTTATAGCGGCTAGGTTTTCTTCAATCTGGGCGGTGTCTGATGGCGAAAGTGACATGAGATCACGCGCCACAATATCTACCATGCGTCCTAAAGCCGTTGGGGATAGCCAAGGGGCGGATTGTTCACCGTTTGCGGGCATCGGCGCTAAATTAAAGTGCTCATATAACTTTGGATTATTATCGGGCGGCATCGTGGCTATGCCGGGTAAGGCCTGATCTAAGGGCTGTGCGGCGTCGATGGGTACAATGCGTATATTAGAGCGACGACTATGTGGATAAATCGGATCGTCTGGCCATAGCGAGTGTAAGGTGATGACAGCATTAGCGGTTTGGGCCAAAGGGATTAATTTCGTTTTGCCGCGGCCAGCCAAGTAAGAGTACAAGCGAGAAGCGGGTAATTTGAGCGGCGCGGCAGGGGTAATCTTGATGCTTGTTTCGTGTGTAAGAGATCTGGCTATGGCATAGGTGGCAGGGTGAGCTGTCAAAATGTGTGTATCGCTGGCGAAAGTCATTGAAGCCATTAAACAAGAAGCGACACATGTGAGTATGGCGAGTGCTGGTTTAAACATTATTGGCTTCCTTTTAGGCTAGGGATAAGGGCTCGGGCAAGAGCTGCAGACAAAAATATGACGCCTGCTGATAGGATGATTGCTGCACCTGAGGGGACTGGAAGCGCCAACTCCATAGGGACAATGATGCCGCTGAGCGTTGCTACTAAGGCAAATACGGTGCTCAATGTGACGAACATAGTGAGTGACCGAGAGATAATTTTGGCGGCAGCCGCTGGAATAACTAATAACGCACCGACCAAAACTGCCCCAATAACTTTCACTGAGGCCACGGTTACTATGGTCACGAGTAAGATAAATAGGTAGTCGAGCGTTTTAACTCGCACTTGCCTGACGGCAGCCAAGCCGGGATTAAAGCTTGCGAGCATAAAGGCGTTATAAAATAGGATGACAGGCGCCGTCACTAGTAGAGCGACAACCGCTAGCACAATAATGTCAGTATGAGTCACTGTTAAAATTGAGCCAAAGAGCACATTCTCCAGAATGTGCACATTGATACGGCCCGCTAATATCAGGAGCACACTGGCACCTAGCGCTAATGACAGAGAAAGAAACACGCCAATGAGGGTATCGGCTGTCAGCCCTGTCCGGTTTTTGAGGTAATTAAGGCCTAAGCCAAACATGATGCAATAGCCAAATAAGGCACCATAAGGCCCGCTATAGGATTCACCTAATAGAATGCCAATCGCCACACCTGTAAGTGCTGAGTGCCCCACCGCTTCAGAAAAAAACGCATGGCGTTTGACCACCACTAAGGTGCCTAACAAACCTAAAACGGGACCAATAATCAGTCCAGCCAATACGGCGTTAAAGGCGAAACCGTACTCCAGAGAACTGGGTAAATAACCGTGAGACGCCAAGTGTTGAACGCTTAAACGTAACGAATCCATCATAGTGAGTACCCTTATGGGTTAGCAGCAAAGAAGGGATGGGTAAGCATGCGCATTGCTTTTTCAGGGGTTAGTTCTACACGTGGGTCGCCCCTAAATAAAAGTTGCTGGCAAATACCTACGACGGAATCAGCTAAACGCCTAACGGCGGCTAAATCATGCTCTACCCATACGATGGTCACCCCCTCCTCTTTGAGCGATTGGATCAAGCGTTGGAAAACCTGAACTCCTGCTTCATCCAAGGCCGCCATGGGTTCATCTAAGATAAGTAGATCAGGGCTAGGGATCAGGCTTTGTGCCATGAGGACTCGCTGGCGCTCACCTCCTGATAAATCTCCCATGCGCCGATTGGCTTTTTGGCTGAGCCCTACCTGTTCCAGCGCGTTGGTTATGCGCGTTTTATCTTGTGCTTTAAGGGGTAAAAAAGTGGGACGTTTTGAGCTAAGAGCCCGCATAAAATCCATCACCGTCATGGGTAGACTGCGGTCAAATTCGAGTGCCTGAGGTACGTAGCCAACGGTGCCCGGTTGATTAGGCCACAGCAGACTTATTTCCCCGGTATGAGGCGCCTGTCCTAACAGGCAGCGTAATAATGACGATTTTCCTCCTCCATTTGGGCCCACTACAGAGAAGATTTGTCCGGGGCTAACATTGAGGTTTATGTCGTCTAGTATGTGACTTTGGCCATACCGTAAGCTGACTTCTTTAAAATGGATGTGTGGCCCACGCAGGCTAACCGGTTTTGCTTGAACATTCATGGCGTCTCCTTAGTCGCTTGGTCAGCCACTGGTGAGTGCGCCGCAGACATTGCTTTAATCGCTTGCACGACGGTTTGGAAATTTTCGGCCATCTCTTTTTCAAATTTTTCTGGGTAATACGCGCCGTAAATAATATGTGAGAGCGGATAGAGCTGGACGCCGGTTTCTTGGCGGATAGTATCGACATAAGGCGATGGGAAATTGAGTTCGGAGAAAATAATATCGACATCGAGATTGCGAATCATATCAATGGTTTTAGCCAGTTGAGAGGGGCTAGGTTCAACACCATGTGCAGGTTCAACCACGGCAGTTACCTCAATACCAAACTCGCGCAGCATGTAATCGTATGCACCATGGATAGTGGCGACTCGTAATTGGTTACCGGGTATTTGTGTTAACTGAGATAACGCGTCTGCACGAATTTGACGAAGAGTTTTGGCGTAACGTCGGGCGTTTTTTCGAAAAGCCTTTGCGTGTTCGGGGTCGAGTTTGCCGAGTTCTTTTGCAATGGTTTGGATCTGTCGAATCGAACCGGTAATTGATAAAAAAGTATGGGCATTAACGATGTTTTCTTCTTGGCGGGATTGGTTCATTACACCAATCGCCGGTAAAAGTGGAGCATCTTTGTTCGCTTCTATTATTGGTATATTCGGCTTTTCAGAGGCGGCTATCATCCGTTCTGCAAAGTCGTCATGACCAATACCGTTCAATACGACCACATCTAACGTGCTTACGCGTTTGATTTCTTCTGCGCGCGGTTCGTAGGCATGAGGGTTAAAGCCCTCGGGGATCATCGGAATAACCTCGCCATACTCCCCTACAATATTGGAAACATAGCTGTAGTAAGGATGCAGAGTCACGCCAATGCGTAACGGGGCGGCATGGCTGTTGAGACTAATCAGTAATCCGCTGGTGGCGATCAGTACGCCTAGGATACGGATAAAGGGATTGCTATTAGCGGGCATGGTATTAAGTTCCGGGACGAGTAACGCTGGCATCAAAGTGAGAAACAACCTGTTTCCAGCCGACGGTTTTTAATGCGTTCTCGATAGTTGAGTGGTTGGGTAACAGATTATCTGTTGTTGGTAAATTGGGTGCTGGCTTCGCTATAAACCACAGGCTGGCTTTGATCGCATCCGCCGATTCCTTGGATGTCGGGGGTGTGTTGTGGGTTAGGTTTGTATTGACCAGCAGCGCAAAGCTACCTGCGATTGAAGGTTTGGCGCTTGAGCCAATATATAACCAGTAATCTTGGTCGGGAGTAGACACTAAACGCCATTGGTGGCCTCCCCGTTCTTGGCTGACCACATCGTTTGCAAAAGGGGGAATCAAATCATCGTTGAGATCTTTCAGGGTCACAGGTTCCTGCTCAGCTAGACGCCATTGGATATCTTCTGCTGCTGCTTTGAGATCAGCATGCAGCCCTTGTTCAATAGGATTGAGATCATGGCGAGAGTCAATTTGATCTGTCATGGTGGAGTGCTGTGCAGCGCGAGGTGCGGCTGAATAGTCAATATACCCCGCCGCTAAACCAAGCACTAATAGCGCGAATAACAGTACCCCTATGTTCTCGTGGCGCACCCCCGCTGGTTTGATAATAACGAGCGTACTCATCGATTTAGGCCTTGGATATCATGCCAATCTACCTCGACGGTATGGCCTGGGCCTGCGTCTAATAGGATGTAAAACTCGCCTTCATAAGGGGCAAATTCGGCGGTAGATGCTTCGCTAAATTGGTTTTGTTGGATGATTTCTTCATCATACGAAATCAAATCAACCGTTACTCCTGACGCTCCTGAGCCATCTGAAAAGCCCGCTTTGCACTGGATTTTCCCCGCGTCCATTGCGCATTCGCAAAAGGGAAAATGCGCGTAGCTTGGGGTCGCTAATACTAACAAGATCACGCTCAAACTCACGTTTACACACTGTTTTTTATAAGGTCGGCGTCTTGCTGTTGCTGCCTGAGTTAACACGCGAAGAAATGATGAATATAGAGCAAAAAGTAAGGTCATATTTAGTGCGCCTGCAAGTTTTTCAGAAATTCTATGGTGGCTGGAGAGGCTTGTGCTAACGGCCAAGTGGCATGGTGTACTGATCCATCCCAGCCTTCGACTGTGAGCCACAAATCGGCATCAAGTTGGGTATTTTCAGGGACAGGAATTCCTAACATCAGCCGGTATGGTGAGCCAAAACCAAGCGCACCAGCAGTGCGTAAGCTGCGGGGTTTGCCAATACGTAAGTACACGGCTTTAACCTCGGTGATACAGGTCTCGCATAAGGCGGCATTAAATACTTTCATGTAACCGGCCGGCCCATTCATGCGCGGTGGTGTTTCGAACTGTTCAGCTAAGGTGACTTCCCAAGGCCCGACAGATTGTGCGCCAATCACATGTGACCCTAAGCCGTTATCGCCACGAAAAACGGCCATTAACTCAATGTAAAAAGGGGTCAGAATCAACGGAATTAAGATGAGTAAACCGCTTAAATGGAAACGCCAGCGAAACCATAGGCTTTGGTTACGTTTGCGTTTTTGTTCGGCTTTGGACAGTCCTGAGGTGTGTTGTGCTGTTTTCATCAAGACGCCTCCCCTTTAGCCTGTAAAACTGGCTGATGAGAGCGCTGCTTTTTTTGTTGGGATCGTTCTCGTATGACTGCCTGGCTAGCTTTAAAGGTGCGCTTTGTCCAAATAGTCATGCCGCTAAAAACCATCATGGTAAGCAATAAGCCAAAGAAAAAATAAACGAGCTTTAGTGCTAATCCGACAAAATCACCCGTGTGCAGCGGTCGCATCGATTCCGTAACCAGTTCTAGCGAGGTATGGTCTGATAGGCGCTTAGCTTTTTCGATATTGCCGTTATAAGGGTTCACCGAGAAGCGCTCAATGATAAGAGGATAGCGTTGGCTGCGACCATCAACTACATAATGATTGTATGTATTGCCCGGCACTGACACGCGCTCAGCTGTGACATTGGGGTAGGCCTTAGTCACAACAGCAACGGCATCACTAGGGCTAATCATGGCGGGTTCGTCCCCTATGGAACTAGGTACATCCTCACGCGCAACATAAATAGGAGGGCCATCACTTGAAATAGAGATACTGTTATCAAACAGCGCGGCTTGAATCAGGAACCAAATACCGGTCACCGAAATAATTAAAATAAACGGAATAGACCAAATACCTGCTAAACGGTGAAAATCGCCCCAAAATACGCGAGATCCACGGTTGAAGCGCAAACGGGGGCTAAAAAAGCCTCGCCAAAAACGTTTATACACTACAAGTCCGGTAATCAATGAGAGCAGCATGGGAATGCCTAAAAAGCTGACGATGTACCAGCCAAAGCTATAGAAGGTGTATCCATTATCAAATGGCAGTAATAGCCAACCATGCACAGCCCGTATGAACTGACGAAAATCAAACCCTGAGGCGGTTCCTTGGATGGCGCCTGTGTAAGGATTGATATAAACGGTGGCGGTTGTGGAATCCGGGTAGCTAACGACGGCACTGAGCGCAAACTGAGATTTAACCGGCCGCGTTATGCGTTCTATATAGACTTGCGGAGAAGCTTGATGCACAACATCAATTATTTCATCGTAATTTAAGATACGTGTTTGATCGGAAGGTTGATTCGCACGTACAGCCGGATCAATTAGCCATACGATTTCTTGGCTAACGGTTGCGATTGAGCCGGTTAAACAAACAAAAAAAACAAATAGCCAGATAGGCATCGCTAACCAACTGTGTACCAAAAACCACAATTTAGTGCGGCTCTTGGGTTTAATTTCATCATTATGGGACATTCGGCAAACCTATTCGTTTCGCGCTTTTGGCGTGTGTGATCATGGTTCTCTAGTGATTAAACGAATAGCTCGGCAAAAAGGTGAAATGAAAATAAAAAAATCTCTACACACCGTCTTAAAAGAGACGCTGTTAGATGTATGTTTTAAGTCATCTTTTGGGTCAGGTTTGTGTAAAATGCACGCATTCAGTGCAGGTAACGGCTTGGCTGAAAGCGGTGATGACAGAAGTCGTTGGCACCAAACAGTAAACACTGCACCTAAAAACTTGACTATAAGGTCAGGAAATATGAAGGTTTAGTGCGTTTAGCAACAATAAAGTACTCGCAAAAACAACGGGCTTTTTAGCCGCTGGCTAGGTTCTTGCTATATCTTTGCGCGGGTAGTGGCGTTTAACGTAGGCTTTTTTGGTATATGGCCTTCGTGAACTGCTGCATTATATTCAGCGCGGATTGGTTTAATGGAGTAAATCGGTTCTGCCTTGTAACGATTACACAGAGGATACGATACACCTATGTCGTCGATAGATGATAAGACAGAGCAACCGATGCGCTTATCCTTACGGGGGATTACCAAGCAATACCCGGGCTGCCTTGCCAATGATCAGATTGATCTAGAGATCCGTGCTGGAGAAATACATGCCCTATTAGGTGAGAACGGTGCGGGTAAAAGTACCTTAATGAAGGTGATTTATGGTGTCGTAAAGCCCGATGCTGGCGTGATGGTATGGGAAGGAAAACCGCTAGAAGTTAAAGATCCAGCTCATGCACGTCAGTTAGGCATCGGTATGGTTTTCCAGCATTTTTCCTTGTTCGAAACGTTAACCGTCACCGAGAATATCGCTTTAGCATTGGGCGACGAGGCTAAGGATATGAAAGCCTTGTCGGATAAAATCCGTCACGTGTCAGAACGCTATGGCATGGCGTTGAATCCAGACCGCCATATTCATTCACTATCCGTAGGTGAGCGTCAACGGGTTGAGATTGTTAGGTGCCTTGTACAAGACATAAAGTTGCTGATACTCGATGAGCCAACCTCCGTTTTAACACCACAAGAAGTCAACACGCTATTTGTTACCCTGCGCCAATTGGCCAGTGAAGGTTGCAGCATTCTATTTATTAGTCACAAATTAAATGAAGTACAGGCCCTGTGTCATTCCGCGACTGTATTACGTGGTGGCCGTGTATCAGGAGACTGTATCCCCGCGCAAGAAGACCCTTCTAGTATGGCGCGTATGATGGTGGGTGATGAAACACCGATCAGCACGGATTATACGAAGGTAACGGGCCAATCAGTATTTTTAGCGGTAGAAGGCTTAACATTGTTTAGCCCTGACCCTTTTGGCGTTGATTTAAAATCTATCGACTTGCAGGTACATGCGGGCGAAATAGTAGGCATTGCCGGTGTTGCTGGAAACGGCCAAGAAGAGTTATTAGCGGCGTTGAGCGGAGAGCAATCGGTTGAAAGCCCCGATACTATTCGGTTTGCGGATCAAGGTGTCGGTCAATTGCGCCCCGAGCAGCGCCGGTCGTTAGGCTTAGCCTTTGTGCCAGAAGAACGCCTAGGCCGTGGTGCTGTCCCTGATATGAGCTTGCGCGATAATGCGCTGCTTACCGGTTTCTTATCGGGGTTAGTTAAGCGCGGCATGGTGAACTACAAAAAAACAGAAGCCTATGCTCAAAAAATTATTGGCGATTACAAAGTCAAAACGCCAAGCAGTGAGACCCATGCGCGAAGCTTATCGGGTGGTAATCTGCAAAAGTTCATCATAGGACGAGAGATTCTGCAAAACCCGAAGTTACTGGTTGCCGCTCACCCTACGTGGGGTGTTGATATCGGCGCAGCAACCGCCATCCATCAAGCGCTTATCGAACTGCGCGATGCTGGAGCGGCTATTTTAGTCGTATCTGAAGATATAGATGAGCTGTTTTTGATATCGGATCGTCTATGCGCAATTTGTGATGGTGAACTATCCCCTATCAAACCGACAGCTGATACCTCCCTTGAAGAGGTCGGTCGCTGGATGGCTGGAATGTTCGCAACAGCCAAAGCTCACGACCTAGCTCACTAAGGAGAGATCATGTTTTTTCGACTAGAACCGCGGGGCGAGCAATCGACATCAATGGCTTACTTATCGCCTGTCTTGGCTGGCCTGCTCACGCTTATTACGGGCGCTATCTTTTTTGCCGTAGAGGGGCAAGACCCGCTCTTTGCTTTAAAGACACTACTCTATACACCCATCTCCGATGTCTATGGTTTATCCGAGTTATGCGTTAAGGCTGCACCTATTATGCTGTGCGCCATTGGCTTAGCCGTGGTGTACCGCGCTAATGTGTGGAACATCGGGGCTGAGGGGCAGCTGTTAATGGGCGGGCTGTTAGCCAGTGCCGTTGCTGTGAATGTGATTGATGTTGAGGGTATTTGGGTGCTGCCCGTCGTGCTGCTAGCAGGTATGGTTGGCGGCGGAGCTTGGGCCTTTTTGGCTGCTTGGTTAAAAACTCGCTTTCATGCCAATGAGATACTGACCACGATTATGTTCAACTATATTGCGCTTAATTTTCTTATCTACAACGTCCACGGCCCTTTAAAAGACCCCGATGGCTATAACTTCCCCGAGTCAGCGATGTTTGGTGATTCAGCACTGCTGCCTACCTTAGTTGAGGGCACGCGTGTACATGCGGGTATTCTTTTTGCGCTGCTAGCCGTTGTTGTTGTGTGGGTTTTGTTAAGTCGCAGCTTCCTTGGCTTCCAAATAAAAGTACTGGGCCTAGACGCCAGTGCCGCTCGCTTAGCGGGTTTTAAAGATAAAAAACTCGTATGGATTACCATGTTAATTAGTGGCGGGTTAGCCGGGTTAGCCGGCGCTAGTGAAGTGTCAGGGCCAATTGGCCAACTAGTACCTCAAATATCACCCGGTTACGGTTATGCCGCCATTATTGTTGCCTTCTTAGGTCGCTTGCATCCTGTGGGTATTTTATTGGCAAGCTTGTTGATGGCACTTATCTACATGGGGGGAGAAATGGCCCAAATTGAGTTAGGTATGCCGCTCGCTATTACTGGCTTATTTCAAGGAATGCTGCTGTTTTATCTGTTGGCGTGTGATGTGTTGATTACGTATCGCATTAAATTAAAGACCCAAAAGCCAACGGCGGCGCGAGGATAATCATGGATATCGATCTAATTACCAATATTTTATACGCCATGGTCCGCACTGGCACGCCATTATTAATCGTTGCCTTAGGCGAAATGGTTTGCGAAAAGAGCGGTGTACTTAACCTCGGCCAAGAAGGCATGATGTTGATGGGCGCGGTGGCTGGCTTTATTACCACTTTGCTAACCGGCAGTTTACTCTTTGGTTTTATCGTCGCGATGATGGCTGGCATTATTATGTCGCAGCTATTTGCCATGATAGCGCTTGGCCTGAATGCTAACCAGGTAGCCACAGGTCTGGCCCTGACGATTTTCGGCACGGGTTTGTCAGCCTTTATTGGTGCAAGTTATGTAGGCAAACCCATCGATGGGTTAAATGCGATCGCTATCCCTGTTCTTAGTGATATACCAGTCATTGGCAAAATGCTCTTTGCTCAAGATCTGGTGGTTTATCTTTCCTTTGTGCTCTTCCTCGCGATTTGGTGGTTTTTCCGCTCGAGTCGCCCCGGTCTTGTCGTCAAAGCAGTGGGCGAAAACCCGCATGCAGCAAATGCCATTGGCTTACCTGTAATGCGCACGCGTTATCTTGCTGTTGCGTTTGGTGGAGCCATGGCGGGGCTTGCGGGCGGTTACTTATCGTTGGCTTACACGCCGTTATGGGCAGAGAACATGAGTGCGGGGCGTGGCTGGATTGCACTCGCACTGGTGGTGTTTGCCAGCTGGCGAGCAGAGCGCGTGCTGTTAGGGGCTTATCTCTTTGGCTTAGCCAGCATTCTTCATTTGGTGGCTCAAGGGCTTGGCTTTGCAGTATCACCTAACCTAATGGCCATGTTGCCCTATGCGGCTACCGTGGTGGTATTGGTGATGTTGTCGCGTAACCAAGGCCGAAGCAAAATGTTTGCACCTATTTCACTTGGAAAGCCCTTCCATCCGGCGGGCTAACAGGATTGTAAAATAAACTGACAGTTTTAAGAGACGCTTTTTATGACGCTCAGTACAGGCGCATTATGGATTAAAAATCCGCTCGCTATTTTCGCAAGCCAAGGCGAAGACGTGAGCGGCGGTATTGTTATTCACGACGGTAAAATTGTTGAGCTGGTGGCTGGCGGTCAGCAACCGACGACGGCGTATGATCAAACCTATGACGCAAGTCGTCATGTGGTTTTGCCCGGGTTGATCAATACGCATCACCACTTTTACCAAACACTCACGCGTGCATACCCTGACGCGTTGAATAAAGAGCTATTCCCGTGGCTTAAAACCTTGTATCCATTGTGGGCTGGCTTAGAGCCAGAGATGCTAAAGGTAGCCACCACGCTAGCGATGGCTGAGTTGATGCTATCAGGCTGTACTTTAGCGGCTGATCATCACTACTTGTTTCCCAACGGTATGGAAGAGGCCATTGATGCGCAGGTGGAGGCCGTTAATGCACTAGGCATCCGCGCCATGCTCACACGAGGTTCTATGAGCTTAGGTGAAGACGACGGTGGTCTACCGCCGCAGTCGACTGTGCAAACGGAACAGCAGATTATTGATGATAGTGAGCGTCTCATTCAGCGTTATCACCAACGAGGTGAAGGCGCGACAGTACAAATTGCTTTAGCACCGTGCTCGCCCTTCTCTGTGACACCAGAGATCATGAAAGCTAGCGCATTGCTGGCGGAACGTAACGACGTTCGGTTGCATACGCATCTGGCTGAAACGATTGATGAAGAAACATTCTGCCTGCAACGTTTTGGAATGCGTACGGTAGACTACCTAGAAAGTGTCGGCTGGTTATCGAACCGAACCTGGCTCGCGCATGGTATACACTTCGATGATGATGAGATAAAGCGCCTAGGGGCCGCGGGAGTCGGTATCTGCCACTGCCCTACCTCCAACATGATGCTTGCCTCGGGGATTGCGCGCGTTAAAGAACTTGAAGCCGCAGGGGCACCCGTAGGGTTGGGTGTGGATGGCTCGGCCTCCAATGATGGATCGAATATGATCCAAGAAGTGCGTCAAGCATTGTATCTGCAACGTTTACGGTATGGATCGTCTAGCGTCACGCATTTCGACGCCTACCGCTGGGCAACAGCAGGCTCAGCGAAAGTACTTGGACGAAATGATGTGGGCGTAATATCCGTGGGTATGCAAGCTGACTTAGCACTTTTCACACTCGATGAAATGCGCTTTTCCGGTAGCCACGACCCCTTAGCCGCGCTGCTATTATGCGGAGCGCATAAAGCCGATCGCGTTATGGTGGCAGGCCAATGGACCGTTGTGAATGGTGAAATCCCGGGGCTAGATACACAGCAGCTGATTGCTGATCATTCCCAGATGGCTAAGCGGTTGGCAGAGAAGCTGTGGATTTAATGTGTGCGAGGATTTAAAAGCAGGGGTGGAGGCCCCTGCATAAATTAGTGGCTTTAAGAAAAGTTTGCTATTTTGGGGTCGTATATAACGTCTATGATGGTGCCGTCTTCAATTTTCTTGACGGCTTGGTCTATTGTCTCTAATGGCACAAGGAACCACTCTCTTGGCTTTACTGGGTTACCAAAGCGATCATTAATTTCTATATCAAGCCTTGCAGGCTCAAAAACACGGTGCAGAATCTTTTCTAGCTTTTGTCGATTGATGTTAAAAAGCTCATAGGATGCGACTATTTCGACATCTGCCATTAAATAAGTAGGATCCAACGACGCATTGCTAACACGCTTTTTAATAGATTCGCTTGTAACTCCAATTTTGTGGATCACATTCCGGTTTTGAGCTATTAATGGTAATTTAGATTTGCTTCTAAGCACATAGATCGTACCGCTTTCAGTATCATCTTCACTTGCTATAGCGTCAAACAATGGTCCCATGCTTATATCAGTTATACGCCTACCCGTATCATCTTCCCATAAGCGTTTTTGCAGTGACCGCATTAACTGATTACTCTCAACACCATTATCAAAGATCACTCTTAACCTGTACTCTTTACGTCCATCGGTTCCGATGAACTCGTCGCCAACTTCAGCAATGTAAGCCTTCTGCCCTGCAAGAATGAAAAAATTCCCTTCTTCAACACTACCGTCTTTATTGAACTTAAGGGTTTTTCGTTTCCCTGATTTGATATCGTCTTGAACTTCATCAAACAAAGGCTTAAATTTTTCAAAATCTTTACAAGGCGTTCTCTGACCAATTTCTTCAGCCTTGGCTCTTTCTTTTTCAGACTGAGATTTCACGTGTTTGAGGTAAGTGATATCCCCTTCTATTGGAGCATCAATACCAAGCTGAGCAAGCAGTTCTTCATCAGAGTTGTATTCAGCTGGTGGCTCAGCCACTTGCAAGCCACCAGCTACAAGACCTTGATGATCCATTGGTTCAACTAAAACACGGCATTCTTCCTGTTTTCTAATTTGATCTAAACGAGTGGCATACAAGCGCTCGAAGATGTCTTTGCTTTCGCCATGTTCAGGCGTGCGCCCATGCTCATCGACAAATCGTTGAACCTCTTCAAAGCCCGCGATTATGCGCTCTTCTTTTGGTGTTCTTGCAAATTTCTTTTCTTGTTTGACTTCAACACCGAGTTCGGCCAACAACTCTTGATTCGACTTACTTTTATTGGAGGGCTCAGCCATTGTTGTTTTCCTGCATTACTTTTCGTTGGAGGAAGGCGATACCTTCTGCCATTCGACGCTCCCATGGATCAGCAGCAGTGATATCAGGCAAGCGGCCTCGCTCACGCTTAAACTGAACGGCACGGGTTGCAAGCTCGCGCGCTTCTTCCTCGGTCAGTTTGATCTTTTTAGAATTTATAACGGCTTTTACTTGTTTTAAGCTATTTTCGTCCATGGCTTTTGCCAAGATAGCATAGGCTTCACTGAACGGGTTTATACGGTCGATCAAATCGATATCCAACTCCCGAACATCCATAGCAAACTTTCTGACACCATCAACAAAAGCAGTATTTGAGGAACCTTCGCCACCATCGGTTTGGTTAACAAGCTCTTTCGCTTGTTGCGTAAGGTTTAAGGCGGCTACAGCGTGCTGGCGTATAACCTCTTGATCCTCTGAATCGAGCTCTGGGTATTTATCCTTGACAATCTTGCCCATGCGGATCTGTGTTAGCTCTTCAGGTACAACCTCATCATCGAAAAGTCCACGTTCAATTGCCGTTTTATCCTGAACAAAAGCGGTAATTACCTCGTTTAAATCTTCTTGGCAGATACGCTTGGCATTATCGCTTTTGGGCTCGGCCAGTCCCTTTATCTCTATCTGAAATTGGCCTGTTTCTTCGTTGAACCCCACATTGTTAGTTTTAGGGTCATATCCATTCTCGCCATAATCAAAGCCTTCTTGTGGGCCGCTGCTGGGTGTTTTGGGCGTAAAATTGAACTTTGGCGTTAGCACTTGCTCCATCAGTAAACTTGCCGCAATGGCTTTAAGGGTGTCGTTCACCGCATCGGTTACGGCATCTTCCGAAGCATCGGGCTCCGCAATCAAATTCGTAAATCGAGACTGAGCCTTGCCTTCCGCATCGCGTGTTGCTCGGCCAATAATTTGAATGATCTCTGTAAGGCTTGAACGATAACCTACGGTGAGCGCATGTTCGCACCAGATCCAGTCAAAACCTTCTTTCGCCATGCCAAGGGCTATAATAACATCAACAAAATCACGGTCAGTTTTCGCTTCAGGTCGTTTTAGTGAAGCTGAAACCTTATCTCGCTTGGAGTCATCATCGACTAAGTCCGCCACTTTGAGTAATTTGCCTTCAGCTGTACGAATTAACTGAAAGCCCGTATCGTCATCTGTACCTTCCCAGTCACCCAGTGCCGAGAAGATTTTCTCTACTTCTGTATATTTGTCCTTCTGGCTTTCGCGGGAGTTGACATTGGGGATGTGGATTATGGTCTTTTCAGAAGGATCAAGTACCTCTCGAATTTCGTTGGTATAGTCACCACTTGAATAGAAGTAGTAACCTATATTCAAAGTCTTTAAGTGCTCATACCCATTGAGTTGCTCATAATAGGTATAGGTAACTGTTTCGAACTTTGATTCATCTTCAGGTGATAGCACGGCCTCGGCATCGCCTCTGAAATAGGAGCCTGTCATCGCAACAACATGCGCTTTGTCTCTCGCGATAAATTCACCTAAATGCATGCCCAGCTTGTTATCAGGATTCGAACTGACATGGTGGAACTCATCAACCGCTATTAAACAATCATCAAATGTGGGAACGCCAAAGCGGTCTACGGCAAAACGGAATGTGGCATGCGTGCAAACAAGCACCTGATCATCGCTATCAAGGAAAGCCTTTACTGAATTAACCTTGCCGCCATCTTCACCTGGCGCGTTGCAAAGATTCCATTTTGGTACAACGACCCAATCCCAGTAAAAACCATATTTTGTCAGTGGCTCATTGATAAAGCTTGAGCCAATTGATTTTTCAGGCACAACAACAATGGCTTTTTTAACCCCCTGATTGTTCAGCTTATCCAAAGCAATAAACATGAGAGCACGGCTTTTACCAGAAGCAGGTGGAGACTTAATTAAAAGATATTGTTCACCACGTTTTTCGTAAGCACGCTCTTGCATCACGCGCATACCCAGCTCATTCGATTTCTTAGAGCTGCCATTGCTGGCATACTTTACTGAAACAGAGGGTACAGATACCGAGGGTATAGATTGTTGCTCCGTCATGCTCAAGATACCTTTTTCTTAGCGTTGGAAATGGATTTAGTCATTTTCGTATAGAGGTCAAACAGCTTTTCAAGGCGCTCAGTATCATTCTTGAACTTACGTCCAATGTATATGCGTTCTAATACTTCGTCATTACGCTCATGTGCTCTGCGCAAATCATCGGGCATTTTTTCAGGATCATAGAGATCGGCAATACTCATAGGAAAGGAAAGCTCTCTGGCAAGAATGATTTCCTTTGAGCAAACTTCCAAGTCTTGCCTATTTTTGTCTGTCAGATGAGGAAGAGGAAAAGTGTTATATACAACTGTATTTCCGTATCTCGTTCCATTTCCAAGACGCCCTGAAATTGTTTCAGCCCATACTCGATGCAAAGTTGAAACAACAACTGAGAAAGCCACTAAATCCTTGCTATATATCGTGAATGCATTGTGGTTCGAAACGTAGCCGCCTCTTTTAATTTCAGCAGGCACGTAGTCGAGAGCATTACCGATAGTATTCCCAACATGAATAAAATCTTTTTCTTCAAAAGTAGAATAACAAAATGCATGCGGACGGCTTGCCGCTTTTCTAGCGTCCCTTCCTGCACCAATTCTGTATTCGTAGCATTCATCAATAATTTTTTTTACAGCGGTTATGTTTTCGGCTTCATCCAACTTGCCATCATCAACCCAAAGGCACCACCTATGGCTCCCTGACAATAGCTCCTTTGTTCCTCCGTATCTCCTAAAATAATTCACTGCTCTAGAATCAGAATTTACTATTTCCTCTACTTCATTAGTTTCGAATACCAAGCGTTTTCCATCAACTGCATTACTGCCCATCTTCATCTTGGGAAGACTTGAGATAGGTTCATCACGAGGCGTGCAAACAACATTTTTTCCAGGAACTAGATAAGGTGAAACATTCTCGCACTCCCTAACACTGACACCGTCAAATAGGTATTTTACTTTTCTTTGATTAGTCTCTAAGCCGACAATAGTGCACCAAACCCCTGCATTATTCGCAGCAGAATTAGCCCACTTAAAAGGCCTATAAGCAAAATTGATGAACGCATCAGATAAGACTCTTGGCCAAAGCAAAGCGACTTGTTCCCCCTGACATATTGAACTTGTTGATACCAATGCCATCCCGCATTGCGTCTTTTTGATAACGTCAAGCCCTTTGACAATAAAGGCGCATACATAATCAAGCAACTGAGCTTTGGCCAAGCCAACATGAACCATATCTTCTGACTGCTGTTTCGATTTCTTCTTCGATCCCAAATATGGCGGGTTTCCACAAATATAGGTTTCCCCACCTTCATTCTCAAAATCAACTTCAACCTGATCTAAAGGAGTTTCGAACAAATCATCACTTTGTAATTTGACCCCTACGCCAGTTGGAGGGCAAATACTCAACCAATCTAGACGAAGAGCATTACCGCAAATAATCCAGTTCATCGCATCCAAAGGCAGTAATTCTGCTAATGCTTCTTTCTGCCCACGATAAAGAACGTCACACTGGTATTCAGCAATAATCAAAGCCAGACGAGCAATTTCAGCAGGAAAATCCCTAAGCTCAATCCCCCTATAATTCGTTAGGGGAATATCTGATTTCCTACCGCTTTCACCTCTTCGTTGGTTGATCTCTGCTTCAATTGCTCGCATTTCTTTATAGGAGATAACGAGAAAATTCCCTGAACCACAGGCAGGATCAAAAACGCGTATTTTCGCCATACGCTTGCGAAGATTGAGTAACTTTTGAGGACTATCACCAGCCTCTTCAAGTTTCGCTCGAAGATCATCAAGAAATAGCGGGTTCAGAACTTTTAGAATATTTGGCACGGAGGTGTAATGAAGGCCAAGTGCGCCACGCTCTTCCTCATCTGTTACCGCTTGGATCATCGAACCAAAAATATCAGGATTGATTTTCGTCCAGTCCAAATTGCCGATATGAATGAGGTAAGATCGCGCAATCTTACTGAAACGCGGAACATCGGTATTACCCGAGAAGAGGCCACCATTCACGTAAGGGAAAGTATCTGCCCATCGTGGCAGATTAGCGCCAGCTCTATCTTCAATAGAAGTATCCATAGCTCGGAATACTTCGCTCATAATTTCGTGCGTATTTGAAGAATCCCGCTCACTCATCTGCTCAATGGTCTTGGTAAACAAGCCCTCACCATTGAAAATATCGGTATCTTCTGCGAAGAAGCAGAAAATCAAGCGAGCCATGAAGTGGTTCATATCATGACGGCGTTCTTCCGTGCCCCATTTAGGGTTATCTTTAAGAAGCTCGATATAAAGCCTGTTAAGACGCCCAGTCGCCTTGATATCAAACGAGCTTTCTCGGATTTGCTTAACGGTCGTAATGCCTGCCAAAGGCAAGAAAAAGCCAAAGTGGTCGGGAAATTCGTGAAAGCGGCAAACGACTGGCGGATCATCAGAGGTTAAATCTTCAGCCTCAAAGTCGATCCCGTCTGTGGCAACCACAAACTTTGCTTTGCCTTTGGCCGTTGCAGGGCTTTCTTTCAAGCGAGTGAGCGTTTCAGATACCGATCCCTCACTACACGTAGCTATATGGATGTTATTCCGCTGTAAAACACCGCCGTCGATATCTGAGGAATTCGTATTACCGCTTTTCAGGCGTTTAATGGTGGCAGGTTTATTTCCGAACGCTTCTAAAAATGCGTAGGGAAAATTCTCCGCGTCAAAATCTTGCTCAGCTAACAGCGATATGGCTTCTTCTATTTCAACGGCGTTCAAGATGTTTTCCTTTGCTGCGTACGTCTATCTATTCATACATGGGTTACTATGCTGTGCACAGTATAAGCGGGCTAGATGGCATTATGAGAAAAATAGTGCTCTAAGCAAGAGTTCGCATCTGTGTTGTTTTAATTTTAGGCTAGTTAGTGTGGTTAGATACAATTTCTTTGAGCAGACTAGATCAAATACGCAGTCTTGAGTGAATTATTGGGTAACTTATAAAATGGCTTTGCCCTGTACTCTCATTCCGGTATGCGTTGACATCGCTTCACTGATTCATTTAGCATTTTGACAACTTAAACGGGAGCATACAGTCAATGGAAGTGACGAATAAGCAAAAGTTAGTTAGGACTTTAATTAATCAAAAGCATAACATTATCGTCAGAGATAAGTGGGGGGCTAACTCCCCTAGGACTAAAAATTTAGTTGTTGACTGGGATCACGACAGTATAGTCATTCATCACTCGGGGAACTCTGGAGAAAAAGATCCTACTGAGATCGAAAAAATACACATGACAGAGCATGGTTGGGATGATGTAGGTTACCACTACCTTATACACCCCGACGGTAAGATATATGAGGGTAGAAAAATCTATTATAAAGGCTCTCATGTTTCAAGAAAGAACACCGGTAAAGTCGGGATTCTCTTGTTGGGTGACTATAACGAGCAATGGTGGGATTTCGATGATACCTTGCAAGAGTCGCATATTGCCGCCGCCAATTCTCTTATAAAAACGTTAAAAGTTAATTTCCCCACGTTAAAGTACCTAGGCGGGCATAAAGAGTTCTTACCTAATGGGGGTTATACATGCCCAGGGAATTTAATTATGGACGTTCTTGAAAAAATGAGAAATAAACATGCCCTCTCTAAACCTTAAAGCAACGATAGTAAGCAGCTTGATTGCCATCGCTGTATTTGTATTCAAACTTTTTTCTGTAGTATTAAAGTTTCCTGATGACCCCACGAGCATACTTGCTTTAAGAGCAAGCCCATCATTGAATAATGAAACGCTACTTCACGATTATTTAGATGTGTCTAACTACGTCATCGTTATTTCTGATGAAAATGGCTTTATTGGTAAGAGTTTATATGGGTTTACCGTCGATTACCTAGCTTATGCGCTAGTATTGTTTAGTGCATTTTTATGGTTGCTGTACGTCGGTAAGAAGAAAAGGAAAAATTGAAGTCTAAAAAAGGCGCGAAAGCGCCTTTGATGCATCTTTTGGAGATATTAACTCATTTCCATCACGATACGGCCGGTGATCTCCCCTTTCTCCATATCGGCAAAGATCTCGTTGATGTCTTCTAGTTTCTTCGTTTCAATAGTCGCTTTGACTTTGCCCTCAGCGGCAAATTGTAGGCATTCTTTTAAGTCCTTGCGTGTGCCTACAATGGAGCCGATGATGCGGACACCGTTGAGTACGGTATCAAAAATGGGGATTGGCATTTCTTCGGGCGGTAAACCCACCAGTACGCAAGCGCCACCGCGACGGATTGATTTGTAGGCTTCGGAAAAGGCGGGTTTAGATACGGCTGTGCAAACAACGCCGTGTACGCCGCCGTTGGTTAGTTCAGCTATCTTTTGGGAAGGGCTATCTTTCATAAAGTCGATGCTGTATTTCGCCCCAAGTTCTTTTGCCAAAGCCATTTTAGAATCGCCAGTGTCTACGGCAATCACATTCATCCCCATAGCTACGGCGTATTGGATGGCTAAGTGCCCTAAGCCGCCCACACCGACAATGGCCATCCATTGACCCGGTTTTACGTCGGACACTTTGAGTGCTTTGTAGGTGGTGACGCCGGCGCAGAACAAAGGTGCCGCTTCGACATAACTGAGCCCGTCCGGAATTTTGACGGTGTAGTTGCCATCAGCTAAGCAGTATTCAGCATAACCGCCATCTACTGAATAGCCTGCGTTTTGCTGGTCTAAACAGAGGGTTTCTTTGCCTTCTAAGCAATAATCACACTGGCCACAGGCACTGTATAGCCAAGGTACGCCAACTCGATCCCCTACTTTTAAATGGGAAATCTCACTACCTACTTCTACAACTTCTCCTACACCTTCATGTCCTGGAATAAGTGGCATTTTAGGTTTGACTGGCCAATCACCATGGCAAGCGTGAAGGTCAGTATGGCACACACCGCACGCATGGATTTTGACGAGTACATCATGTGCTTTAACTGTCGGAAGAGGCATCTCTTTGATTTCTAAAGGCCCTTTAAACTCATTAACAACGGCTGCTTTCATGGGTACTCTCCTTTACTTCGTGTAAATAGAAATCGTTAAAGAATATTAGAACCGATATCAGGACGCCGTGCTTAGATCTAGATCATCATTCAAGCGCGTTTAGTGTTTGTTTAAAGCGATTAGATTTTTTGCCACATGCTTGGTGTAAGCTCTGGTTTGTCTTTATGTGTCTGTTAAAAGTGTCAGTAATTTTTACATTTAATGTTTCTTATTGGAGACTTTTTTATAAAAGCTAAAGCAAAACAATGGATTGGAATATGTGGCGTAATGTTTGCTTTTAGAGACAGTAGTTATTTTAAGGAATTAGTCATGAAACTATTAGCTTACGCTGCAGTTGGTTTTTCGATGATTGCGGGGGCGGCTCAATCGGCCATCATCACAGCCGATTTAACCCCCATTGTAAACACGGCACAAACGTACTCGCAGACAATTACTTTGCCGACTAATGTCACCTTCGCTGATGTGACACTCGGGCTTATGCTTAAGGGCGACTACGATTTGAGCAGTGAGTACTTTAACTTTTATATTGATGGTACTCAGCTGTTGTCTTGGAACGCCTCTTCACCGGGTATATTTTCCACCACTATCTACCCACACTATGATTATCTGCTAATGGGTAGCCTGTCGATTAGCGATGTGCAGTGGACCAGCTTTGCCAGTGATCAAACACTTAATCTATCGTGGTCTAATGGGCCGAATGTTAACGCCTATGCTAAAGGAGGCTTAGATTTCGTCTCGTATACGTTAACAGGAACACCCAGTGTGCTTGCACTAAATACAGCGACTCAGCAAGAGGTGCCGGAACCACTTTCACTCGCATTACTAGGCTTAGGTCTGGCGGCTATTGGTTACAGCCGTCGTAAAAAAGCAAACGCTTAGTGAATACGCCTGCGCTGAGGAGTGCAGGCGTATTATTGTAACGTTGTTAACATCATATCAGTCAGTTCAGGCATGGTGTTGGCAGTAAGGCACTGAGCCGGTGTTGTGAATAAATCATCGTATCCAACATAGCGAATAAACGGTATGTGTCGTTCGTGTGCGGCTTGTTCGTCATAGTCGGCATCACCCACAAATACACGGTTCACATGTTGGCCAGTGATGGCCGCTATTTTATCGAAGTTCTCTGGTTTTCGTTCATCCCCGCCATACACGGCGACAAAGCAATCCAATAGTTGATTATTCTTTAGTGTCTCTTTAATTTCATTAACCGGCGCTGCGCTGTTGATGAATATTGCTATACCTTCTTTTTGTAATGTATAAAGCATTGAGCGAGTAGCGTCGTCTATTGTAAGAGATCGCATCCGGTCGTCTAGCGTAATCTGAAAGCGAGCTAAGAAATCATCCATACTTCCTGTTATAGATTCCGATTGAAATGTATCAAGCATCATTTGAATTTTAACGGCCCGAGGAATACCTCCGGTAGACAGATGTATGTGTTTGGCTTGTGCTTGCTGTTCTTGAGTTAGTGGTATTCCAAAACAGTGGATAAAGGCATCCAGTTTGATCATCAAGCTGTCGACGATGACACCATCGAAGTCGAATATAGCGATCTTTTTCATTCTAAACAGACCTTTAGCGAGTAATTGACTAGATACGTTACCTGCTTGTTGGCCAATAAAAAAGGACGCAAAGCGCCCTTATCATGGTCATGAATAATTTACGCTAGCTTAGCTGTGATTTCAGCTACGCGCTTCCCATAGGAAACAGCGGTGTCTAAGTCCCCTTGCGGGATTTCATCGACGCTGGCGTCAGATGGTGATTGAACCAGCAGGCCAACCGAGCCGCCTAGGTTGTTTAGGTCTTTACGGGTTGCATCTTTAGAGTTGCTTGGCAATAAGCCTAAGCTCACCCAAATACCGCCGTGTTGTGAGGCTAGTGTTTGTAACGCGATTAATGAAACTTGTTTGTCGCCGTTGAAGCTAGCGCTGTTGGTAAAACCACCAAAGACTTTATCTTTCCAGCCTTGGGTGAACCAAATTTTGGAGGTGGCTTCTGCAAACTTTTTAAACTGCCAGCTCGGGCTACCCATATAAGTTGGGGAGCCCCAAATGATAGCGTCGGCGGCATTAAGCTCGTCCCATGCGCTCTCGGGGATGTCGCCGTGTTCGTCGATCGCGATAAGCGATGCATTAGCACCTTCAGCTACTTTTTCAGCGACCACTTTGGTGTGGCCATACCCTGAATGATAAACAACTATTATTTGAGCCATAATGTTTCCCTTACTAAGGATTGAGTGGACATTCGTTTCTAATGCTCTACTTGAGTCATATTTGTTTTAACCGATGGGGCTAGGCAAAGTTCCATTTTATTATTTGCTCTGTGCTCATCGGATCTTACAAACTTAGAGTGACGCTTTAAGAGATTCAGTCATTGGTTTGCTATTTCTACCTATCAGCTGACTTAATTGATGGCTACTATCAAATAGAGCTCCCTTGGCAGCGCCTGCATCTGAGTCTGCCAATATATTTGCGAAGCCTTCAGGCAAGCCCGCGCCAACCAATACTTTGGCAAATTCTGCTTCGGGTAAGTTTTGGTATTGGATCGTGTTGCCCGTGGTCTCGCTTAGGTAATGTGCTAATTCGGCAAGCGTATAAGCGGTATCGCCTGCCAGTTCATAAACGTTGCCTGCTTGGTCTTGCGGCGATGCCATGACGGCGGCAGCGGCGGCGGCATAGTCTGCACGAGGTGCTGAGGCTATTTTTCCATTGCCTGCAGCACCAATGAATGCGCCATGCTCAAGAGCGGAAGGTATGCTGGCCAAGTAGTTTTCGGTGTACCAGCCATTGCGTAATAGTACAAATGGCACGCCAGATTCGGCTAACTTTTGTTCGGTTATGACATGCTCCTGAGCTAATGCTAGCGGGGAGGTATCTGCATGCAAAAGGCTGGTGTATGCGATGAGGGTGACGCCTGAAGCGTTGGCTGCATCAATAACCGCGGAATGCTGAGCCGCTCGTTTTCCGATCTCACTGGATGAAATGAGTAAGAGCTTTTTGGCTCCGTTAAAGGCGGTGGCTAACGTTGCTGGTTGATCATAGTCTGCTTGGCGGACAACGACACCGAGATCCGCAAGGTCTTCGGCTTTTTCAGGGCTACGTACGGCGGCGATAATGCTATTTGCAGGTTGTGTTTTAAGCAGTTCATGAATGACCAAACGGCCTAGCTGGCCTGTTGCTCCGGTTACAGCAATCATAGTGTGCTCCTTTTGAATCGAGAATGATTGAATAAGTAATCAAGAAGTCGCTTGATGTAATCTATGCTAAACTCCTAGCTAACTTTTAGTAAGTACGTACAAAAAGGTAAGTATGAAAAAAGATATGATCAGTCATCATGACAACCCTAAGACGCCGCCCGACGTTGCTTATGTGCAGGGTGAAATAGGTATACCTTTGTCGGTGAGAATGGAGCGCGGTGATGTATTTGCAGAGCAATGCCCTTCCAGACAGGTATTGAAGCATGTAACGAGTCGTTGGGGAGTTTTAGTCTTGGTCGCATTAGCCGGAGGGACTTACCGCTTTAGTGATCTGCGTCGTAAGGTAGCTGGGGTTAGCGAGAAAATGCTAGCACAGACCTTGCAAGAGCTGGAGTGCGACGGTTTTGTGAAGCGCGTTTCGTATCCTGTTGTTCCGCCGCATGTTGAGTATAGTCTAACGTCGCTAGGGCTTGAGGTGAGTGGCAAGGTTGAAGCGTTGGCAGATTGGATCGAACTCAACCTCTTCGAGATTTTAGAAGCGCAGGCGAAGCATTCGCAGAACAGCCCGTGATTGTTTATGCCGGTCTATCGGGTGCTGCAAAAAGTTGACCTCTGGGTTATTATTTACCGTTAACTGTATAAAGATTTCGCTGACTGTCCTGACAGATTGTTATGGACGATAGAGCCATATTGAGGAAAGTAAGATGTCAGAACCCACTGCGCAAGCGACACCACAACTACCCTACCATCGCGACTTTCCGGTGGGATGGGATGAGCTGCACCGTAATTGCCGCGCTTTATCATGGCGGTTATTGGAAAAGGGCCCGTGGAAAGGCATTATAGCGATCACTCGGGGTGGTTTGGTTCCTGCGGCGATTTTGGCTTGTGAATTAGATATTCGATTGATCGATACCGTGTGCGTAACCAGCTACGGTATAGCCGAGGAAGGTGCCGAGGCAATGAAGCAAGGTGAGCTGAATATTCTTAAAGGGGTTGAGGGTGATGGTGAAGGCTTCTTGCTTGTAGATGACCTAGTCGATACGGGTAAAACAGCACGTGTGGTTCGTGAGATGTTACCTAAAGCGCACTTTGCAACTATTTACGCCAAGCCTGCTGGCTGCCCTCTAGTGGATACCTTTATTACTGAAGTAAGCCAAGATACATGGATCCGTTTCCCGTGGGATATGGAACCAGCGTTTGCAACACCGCTGGCAGCCAGAAACACATAAGGCGCTAGACGGGTACCGTTTGTTTCGTTTAGCATCCAAGATGCACCGAAAAAGAGCAGAATAAATAAGGTGTTAAGGCGCTACAGTGATCTGCGCGAGCCCCTAGGGCTGGCAAGTCCGCATGAAATCTAAAAACTGTCTTTTTGGTCAGCTTTTTGCATCTCATAGGCTCAACAGCCAACAGGCTCCCTTAACGAATCATTACATGGGTATGAGGATTGGATTCATGAAAAAAACCGCGTTTAAAAAAGCCCTAACAGGCCTAGCTGCAGGTATTGGTCTTGCAGCTGCGTTAACAGCGCAAGCGGCAGAGCCATTTAAAGTCGGCTTTGTCTATGTTGGCCCTGTAGGTGATCACGGCTGGAGTTATCAGCACGATCAAGGGCGCAAAGCGGTAGAGGCGTATTACGGTGATAAAGTGGAAACCACTTATGTTGAGAACGTGCCGGAAGGAGCTGATGCTGAGCGGGTCATTCGTAACTTGGCCAAATCAGGTAATGACCTAATTTTCACGACCTCGTTTGGTTTTATGAATCCAACGCTAAAGGTTGCTAAACAGTTCCCTAAAGTGACTTTTGAGCACGCTACGGGTTATAAACAGGCCAAAAATATGGGTACCTATGTATCCAATACCTATGAAGGCCGTTATGTAGCAGGTTTTGTGGCTGCAAAAATGACCAAATCTAACAAGATTGGTTATATCGCCTCTTTCCCAATTCCTGAGGTAATTCGTGACATCAATTCTGTTCAATTGGCATTGAATAAATACAACCCTGAAGCCGAGTTGAAAATAGTGTGGGTCAATACGTGGTTTGATCCGGGTAAAGAAGCTGATGCAGCCAATGCGATGATGGATCAGGGTGTGGATGTGATTTTGCAACACACCGACTCACCAGCTGCCATGCAAGCGGCTGATCGTCGTGGTGCTTATGCTGTAGGCCAGGCGTCTGATATGTCGAGCTTTGGACCTAAAGCACATTTGATGTCTGTGGTTGATAACTGGGACCCTTACTACATTAAACGTGTTCAAGAAGTAATGGATGGCACGTGGAAGTCAACCGACCATTGGGGCGGCATGGCTGAAGACGAGATTGTTATCCCTGGCTTTAGCGAAAACGTACCGGATGACGTGGCATTAGAAGCACAAGCGCTGATTGATGGCATTAAAGCAGGCACGCTACATCCGTTTGCCGGACCGATCAAAAACCAAGCCGGCGAACTGATTGTCGCCGAAGGTGATGTTCTGCCGCACGGCGAAATCGCTGGCATGAGCTGGTATGTTGAGGGTGTAGAAGGCGACATTCCTAAATAAATCGCTCAACCACCTAGGGGCTGTGGTGCGGCCCCTTAGTAACAAATAACACACTGGGTTCGGCCAATGTGCCGAACTCCCTCTTTTAACGAACTAAAGGAGGTGTGTTATGACACCTGAAACATCAACTGCTGATATTCCTCTCATTGACATTGCGCCGCTCTACAGCGAAGACCCAAGCGATTGGGTGGATGTTGCGCGACACATTGACCATGCTTGCCAACGTACAGGCTTTTTTTATGTCAAAGGCCACACGATTGATACGTCTACCATGAACGATGTTGTTGGCATGGCAAAGCAGCTGTTTGCTCAACCAATGGGCGAAAAGCTTAAAATAGACATTACTCAGTCTGCGCATCATCGAGGTTACGGTGCCATTGCAACCGAACAACTAGACCCCTCGTTGCCTGGTGACTGTAAAGAAACTTTTGATATGGGGCGGCACTTATTAGCCGATGACCCCGATGTCCTGGCTGAAAAACCACTGCATGGTCCTAACCGTTACCCCGAAATTGATGGTTTCCAAGCCACCATGGAAACCCATTATTGGCGTATGCTCGAGCTGGGAAAAACGATTCTTAAGGGGATTGCCGTAGCGTTAGGTATAGCGCCTGATTATTTTGACAGCCGCTTTACGCACCCTATTAGTGTGCTGCGTTTTATTCATTATCCCCCTGCTTCTGCTTTGTCGCAGGACAATCAAATTGGTGCTGGAGCGCATACAGATTACGGCTGTATTACGATTCTGTACCAAGATGAAGTGGGAGGTTTGCAGGTCCAGAACCGTCAAGGAGACTGGATTGATGCAACGCCCATACCTGGTACCTTTGTGATTAACATTGGTGATATGATGGCGCGTTGGAGTAATGACCGATACACCTCAACGCCTCACCGAGTGGTTAATCAGGCACAAAAGGATCGTTATGCCTCTCCCTTTTTTGTGGAACCTAATTTTGATACCAATATCTATTGTTTAGATGGCTGCAACGATCAAACTTCCCCTCCTAAGTATGAGGCAATCTCAGCTGGTGAGTACTTACTATCGCGTTTCAGGGATACCTACGCGTACCGTCAAAAGCGCTAAAAGGAGAGTTCTATGAGCATGAAGGATTTTATTGATCAATTACCTAAAGCTGAACTGCACCTACATCTAGAGGGGAGCCTTGAGCCTGAACTGATGTTGCAGTTAGCCACTCGCAATGGCATTTCTCTGCCGTATGCGGATGTAAACGAAATTCGTCGTGCTTATCAGTTCAATAACTTACAAGACTTTTTAGATATCTATTATCAGGGCGCAGGTGTACTGCAAACAGAACAAGACTTCTTTGATTTAACGTGGGCGTATTTGCAGCGTTGTAAGGCGCAGGGAGTTGTTCATACCGAGCCTTTTTATGACCCTCAAACGCATACCGAACGAGGGATTCCTTTTGAGGTGGCCATTCACGGTATTAGTGCGGCGCTTAAACAAGGGGAAGTTGAGCTGGGCATCAGTAGCTACTTAATTTTGTCGTTTCTTCGCCACTTAAGCGAGGAAGCCGCATTGGATACGTTAGCACAAGCCCTTCCCTACCGAGACTTGTTTGTAGCTGTGGGGCTGGATAGCTCGGAAGTGGGTAATCCACCTGAGAAATTTGCCCGCGTTTTTGCCAAAGCAAAGGCAGAAGGGTTTAATTGCGTAGCGCATGCCGGTGAAGAAGGTCCTGCGGCCTACGTGTGGGGAGCTTTGGATGCCTTAGGTGTTGACCGGATAGATCACGGGGTGCGATCAATTGAGGATCCCGCGTTAATGCAGCGCCTTATTGATGAGGAAATAACGTTAACGGTATGCCCGCTTTCTAATACTAAGCTGCGTGTTTTTGATGATATGCGTTACCACACCATTCTCCAGATGCTAGATCGCGGTGTGAAAGTGACGGTAAATTCAGACGACCCTGCTTATTTTGGTGGTTATGTAGGCGAAAATTTTTTAGCCCTACATGCTGCATTAGGTATGACTAAAGTGCAGGCGCGGCAATTAGCGGTGAATAGTATAGAAGGGAGCTTTCTGCCCTTACTTGAGCAGCAGCGCATCATTAGCCAAATTCTGAATACTTAGTTATTCCGTACGCTCCCACGGCAGCACAATGCCATGGGAGACGCACGAATTGGTTACCTTTGCTTCTTTTATAGAGTAGTTAGCCGAGTAGCGGCAATATAAAACAAGGTATCGCCAGGGACTACCGAGAGAGTCAGTGGCGGGTTGAGTTTGATGGATTGGCTGCCTTCTTGCCGAACCCCAATCAGCGTAGCATCGTGATCACGCTTTAATTGATCAAACAGTGGCTCAAACTCAATTTTATTACCTTGATATTTACTGCTGAACTGAGTCATACCATCGCTGCTATCGAGCAACTGTTTGTGCAGTTGGCTAGAACCTGGGTCGATGGTGGATTTAGCAAGTAGCTCGACGGATACCGACGGAATAATTTCGATACCTGGGCAATGAGACAGTAATAAATCGCCAATGGATTCGTCTTGGAAATAAGCCGTTTTGTGGCTGTGTGGGCTAACTTTTTGGCAGTAAAGCGCGGTGGTTAGCGTTACGTCATCTAACGGAGTATCAATAATAATCCGATCCGCCGTTTCTAAGCAGGCTTTTGACATCGTTTCTTGATGCGAAAAGGACTCTACCTTCACAAAACCAATTTTATTAGGCAGCGGATTTTCAATATCTTTGGCAACACAAAGGACGATATCGCGGTTTTGCGCGTTATGTTTATCCAGTAGCAACTCAATGAGCCGCAGTGTGCGTTGTTCGTTCCAGCCGATGATGACGGTGTGGTTTTGTGTGTTCAAATGACGAAGCCCTCTTCTTCCTTTAAATGCTCGCTCCGATAAGGCGAAGCTCACGCGAGCAATCAAAAATGCAAATATGCTTAACCCTACTGGAATCACCCATAAGCTAACGGCTACCTTCCCCCAAAGGGTACTTGGAGAAAGGTCACCATAACCTACCGTTGAGGCAGTAACAGCTAACCAATAACCAAAGTTTTCCCACGCTGTGATGTCGTGCTCGCCAGCTAGGACGAGCAGTAGGTAGCTAACCAATACATAAAGTAAGGTTACAGCGAGCGTAGATACCGCATCTGCCTTAAAAAAAACGGAAAACACAACGTGTTTAATTTTCTCTATGAACACCTAAAATGTTACTCCTTCGTTACCCCAAAATAATATGAGGCAGATACCGGCTCATATCCTGTGTAATGGGCCCTGTATCTTCTCTTACAGAGATACCAGCCGCTTTATCGTTGACCAGCCAACTTCCTATTAAGGTGTAATTATTACCAAACTTGGGCAGCATATGGGCTTCTTGGAAGATAAAACCCTCTTCCCCATAAGGACCGTCAGAAGAAACTAAGGACTGCTGACCTTTACGAATCGTTATGTTAGCGCCTTCGCGAGAATAGATAGGTTTTTTGACCCACGTTTTGTTAGTGTCCATTAAGGCTATCTCGTCTTCAAAGAACGCTGGCAGCAAGTTGGGGTGCTCTGGAAAGAGTTGCCATAACATAGGCATGAGAGCTTTATTCGATAAAATACTTTTCCATGGCGGTTCAATAAAACTAACGGGATGCTCGCCGAGCAAATCGCCGTATTCTTCATCAAACATAAATTCCCATGGGTAGAGTTTAAATATCCAAGTAATGACTTGGTTTTGGCTATCCGTGAATCGCCCTTGTGCATCTCTGCCAATATCTTCTACGTATACAAAGGCTGTCTTAATGCCGACTTCTGCTGCACAGTCTTCTAGGTATTGAACCGTTCCTCGGTCTTCATCGGTGCCTTTGCAGCAGGCAAAATGAAGGATCTCGTTAGGGTTTTCTCGCTGTGACAGCAAATGATGGAATTGTGAGATGAGCTTGTCTTGCAGGCTGTTAAATTGATCACTTTCGCGGCTTACTCTTCCGGCATTGGCCATTTGCTCTAACCACAACCATTGCCAGAAACCGGTTTCGTAGAGGCTAGTAGGCGTATCGGCATTGTTTTCGTAGAGTTTTGCAGGGCTTGAGCCGTTATAGGCGAAATCCAACCGCGAATAAAGGCTGGGGTCCTTTTTTAGCCATGACTGGCGCACAAAATCCCAATGGGCTTCGGGAATACGGAAGCGGCGCATCCATTGATCATCAGCGACTACTTGCCCTACTGCATGCAGGCACATTTGGTGGATTTCTTCGGTAGGGGCTTCTATATCATCTTCAATTTGTTGAAGGCTGAATTGATAATAAGCGCTTTCATCCCAATATCGTTCGCCATGCATGGTATGAAACAGGAAGCCGTATTCATTAGCGACTTCCTGCCAGTTTTTGCGCTCTTGAACCGGAATGCGCAGCACCGGCTACCCTCCCCAACTGCCGCCAGACCGGCTAGATCCCCAGCTGGCTTTGGCTGATGCTTTTGAACCGAAACCACCACGTGAGATTGTTCGAGTCACGGTTGGCATCGCTTTTGTTGAGGTATTGGAAGGCGCTTTGTAGCGGCCATTACCCATGGATTTTAATGGCGTTCCATCGGATAAAACACGAGCTGAGCCGCTGCGGCCTTGATAGGTATACACCGGATGGTAGTAGCGTTGATTACTAAAACTGTTCAGTGCCGAGCTGATCAAGTAGCCCGTCATAAAGGGCATAAAAAAGCCGGAGCTATTCTGTCGGCAGCTTGCGTGGCCAAATTCAGCTTCGCAATCATATTGAGAGCTGTACTTAGGCGCGGTTTGCTCCGCCTCTTTTAGGGCCTGCTGATAGGCCAGAGTGCACTGCTCTTGATCAAAAGAGGTATTAGCGACACAGTCATTAACACTATTAACGACGACAACATCTTCACCACTATTGGATGAGCAACCGACTAAAGCAGCAGTAACGGCTAAAGATAAGGGCTTAATGCCTTGCCGCTTACCTTTTTTTAGACGGGGTAGATCAACAAATTTAGATCGTTTCATCGTGGCGCCCTCAGTAAGTCATGCATGCCGCATTGAGAAGACCAACAGAAATGCTGACCGCGGCCAAGATGACACCAGCACTAATTTCACCGTCTTCGATACGAGTCACGATTTTGGGCATGAAGACAAAGCGTACAATAGCGAATGCAATGCTCTGTGCGACTAGAGCGACAACGGCCCAAATAGCAAAGTCTACAAGAGAAACAGAATTGGTAATGGAGCCACTCAACGCAATAGCGAATCCAATGATACCGCCGCCAAAGCCAATGGCCGCTGAGGTGTTTTGCTGCTGTTTAATTAAGGCCCACTCGTCATGAGGAGTGATCAGGGTATAAATCACTTTGAAGACAATGAGGGCAACTAATGATGCGGCAAAATAGATAGCAAAGTGGCCAATCCCGTTGAGTGTTTGTTCTAACATTGAGGTTCCTTGAGTCAATGACTAACCGTAAATGGTTATTTGTGCAGGTGAGAGGGTAATGCCGGTACTGATCACTAAACAACGCGTTAAAGTCCCGGGCGTTTCTTCAACTTCTTCGGCAGATAAAAACAGTGATTCTGTTTGACCATCCGAGATAGGACGCTCAAAGAGCATCGTAAACTGATCTGTTTGGCTAGTTTCACCTTTCTCATCATAGGTTGTTTCTAGCATATGTACCGGTGCATGGTAATCCGTTAATGATGTCCAAACACGTTGAAAGGTTTGTTGTTCGAGAGTGTAGGTAGCTTGCCCTATGTCTTTATCGAGCAACGTAGTCCAGCGGCTTTTGTCGGCAATGTCTAAGGTGTCGTAAAAATGGAAAAGCTTGACGTCAACTACATCGACATCGTTGAGGCTAGTAGCAACTACCTGCAGAAAAGCTTCGTCGTCGGTATAGAATCTAAAAATGTAGGTGCCATCTAGCTCGACTAATCCGACAGCCTGAATAATCTGGGTGGTGGCTATGTTATTGCTGACAAGATCATCAGTAACTAATCTCAGCATCAGGCTGTCTAACTCAAAGCTGCAGCCAAGGCGAAGACCTAAAATGGAGGGGATGTCAGGTGCCGTTGGAGCTTGTGTTGACATGCCTTTGAAAAATTTTTTAAACACAATAATCCCTTTCAATTGATGTGCTTAGCTAATACTACATCCGTGTCCGCACATGTTACCTTAAAAGAGGAAGGCCTGCACAGTGGACGTGCAGGCCCAAGCATTATGTATTAGATGCTTTTTTAGCCAGTAGTTCGGCTAGCTTGTCTTTGCCCGAAGCTTGACCGCCGGGCACAATGCCCGAAGCTTTTAAGCGAGCGTCTAAGCTGCTGCCGCTCTCTTCTGCCGCCATTTCTTCTGCCGCTTCTAGCTCCGCTGCCTTTTCTTGCTGCTTTTGCTTGATGCGGTCTAGGCTATCCAACGCGGTTTTAACCTTGCTGTTAGCACCCATGTGGCGCGATGACACAGCGACTTGCGCTTTTTGAACAGAAGCTGTTGCTTTGATCTGATCAATTTGCTGCTCCATGCGGCGCACGTTGGTTTTGGCCTTTTGAATGTTTTCCTTTAGGGCTTTTTCAGACTGCGAGAAGCCATTTAGGATCTCTTGCTCCGTTGCCAAGGCAACTTCTAAGTCGGCCACTTTTTCGGCACATTCTAAAGCTAAGGCCTCGTCGCCTTTTTCTGATGCGGTAATTGCATGGTTAGTGTAAGTGACAACTTCTTCGTTGAGAGACGCTACTTTTTTCTCTGTCAGCTTACGCTTAGCCATAATTTTGGCCAAATTCTGGTCGCAGGCAACCAGTTCGTTTTTAGCTTCTCTTAGTTCCTGATCTAAGATACGGATGGATTGACTATCAGCCGCGGCTTCAGTCGCTTCGTTCACGCCACCTTTGAGTGCGGTCCATAATTTTTTAAGACTCATGCGTGTGTCTCCTGTATGAGGTAATCAGAGTAGAGTTCTATAAATTCCGCCACGTTTAAGAAGAGCGTTTCGATCTCTTCTAAAACAACGGTGTCTTTGCTATCGATAGATAGTGAGCCAAAGGCAACGTAGTAATCTTCATCACCAATGTGCTTGATGCCAATCGTCGTGAGCGGCAACAGCTGATGCGTTTTTAAGACGAGTAGATTGAGCGCATCTGGCTGATTGACTTTGCTTAATGGGAATAGTGGTGTTTCTACAACTAGTTGTTGCTCACCTGCGTATACAAACGCATCTACTCCTTCGTCATTAGAAACGCTTAGGCAATCACCTTCTGATTCAACTACCCAGTTTTCTTGCGTTTCAATTAATGTTTTTACACTATCAAATGTCCAAGCCATTATCTTACTCCTTGGCGTGATTTATAAGTCACAATTTAAATTAATATATCATAAAGTCAACATTTATCGCACAATAGTGAATATTGCTGTCGTTTATTTTCGGCAAATAACTGGCAGACCATCTGAAGAGGAGCCTCTACGTGAATCCAGAGCAAAGTATTCAAAATAAGTCCAGTCTAGCCATTTATCGTAATGCGCTTTCCCGTTACATCCGTTCCACGATGGTACTCAAAGAGCTAAAGTACGACGATCTAGTATCCGATTTAGATGCTAAAGGAGTGTACCTTACCGCAGAAAACCTCCGAAGTAAGGTGAGTAAGGGGATGTTTTCGGCCGATTTACTGTTGCTCTTATTTGAGACCATGCAAGTTAGTGATAGTGCTTGTAATGAGATATTAAAGATCGTTAAAGCCTCTACTGAGATTGAAAAAGGGGCAAAAGCCAAGTAGTGGTGACTAGCCTGCTATATTGCCTAAGGTCGAGTATGAGAGAGCGTCGGGGGTGTGCAGAGTTGTGTTATACTGTGCCCGATTTTTACGAGTAACTCCCTGTTTTTTAACACCGAGGCCGTACTTTGAGCGATAACAAACAACCCTTTTATGAACTCAAGCCAAATACAGTAATTGATGCGGTTGAGTCTATCGGGTATTTAAGTGATGGACGCATCATGGCACTCAATAGCTATGAAAACCGCGTTTACCAAGTAGGAATCGATGAATCCGAACCACTTATCGCCAAATTTTACCGCCCTCAGCGTTGGACTGATGAGCAAATAGGCGAAGAACATCGTTTTATGGCGCAGTTGGTCGAGCAAGATTTATCGGTGGTGGCACCGATTAAGAGTGATACAGGGCAAACGCTATTCTCATATGACGACTACCGCTTCTCTATATTTGTGCGCAAAGGCGGCCGAGCACCTGAATTAGAGGATCCTGAGCACTTGTTCCAGTTGGGTAATACGCTTGGACGTATTCACCTAGCGGGGCAAGCAGAGCCTTTTAAGCATCGCCCTACTCTTGATATTCAAAGTTATGGCATTGATAGCACTGACTTTATTAGCCGCGAACTGATTCCAGCGTCGCTCAAAGCCGCTTATGACAGCCTAACGTCTGACTTGCTACGAGAGATAGATGCCGCTTTTAAACGTGCTGGTGATGTTGTTTATCAGCGCGTGCATGGTGATTGCCATGGCGGCAATATATTGTGGCGTGATGATATGCCGCATTTTGTTGATTTTGATGATGCGCGTATGGCACCCGCCATTCAAGATTTGTGGATGTTGCTAACAGGTGACCGACACCAACAAGAGCTGCAGTTAGGCGAAGTGATCGATGGCTATAATGAGTTTGCGTCGTTCAACCCACGTGAACTGCATTTAGTGGAAGCGCTGAGAACGCTGCGTATGATGAATTATGCCGCTTGGATTGGGCGCCGCTGGGAAGACCCAGCTTTTCCTATGAGCTTTCCTTGGTTTAACACAGAGCGCTATTGGGGTGAGCATTTGCTCGAACTCAAAGAGCAGTTTGCAAAGCTTCAAGAACCTGTCTTAAAGTTGCTGTAGCGGTGTTATTAACTCGATACTCTGGCGTAGTTCACCGCTATTTCACATGGGTTGCGTTAACGTAAAGGCTTATACCCTTCTAGGATAGCTGAGACTAAACGTATGACACCCGACACAGACATTCCTCGTTACACGGGGCTGAAACGCATTTACAAAGCCACTTTCTTTTCTTTAAACGGCCTTAAATTGGCGTGGCGATCCGAGGCTGCTTTTCGTCAAGACTTTGTCTTATTTGTTGCAGGGGCCGCCGTCGCCTGCTGGTTAGATGTCGCTTCTGTTGAGCGCGCGCTGATGATTTTGGTGCTTGGCTTAGTACTCATTACGGAGCTACTTAATTCAGCGGTAGAAGCCTGTGTCGATCGGATAGGGCTTGAATACCACCCCATGAGCGGCGTCGCTAAAGACATAGGATCAGCCGCTGTTTTTGCCAGTTTGCTACTAACAGCGGTCGTGTGGGCGGTTATTCTGATCCCTTAATGTCGTTGACCTGCAGACTAAAACTAAACTGAGTCTCGCTGTGATCTATGTGGTACTCCCAGTGATTAGCGTCACAAATGCGGCTCACAATCTGCAGTCCAATACCCAGCTGTTCTGCATCAGTTGGGTTACCTATTGTGTTTGTTATGGTTAGCTGTTTGCCATGGGCAGATAAACAGACAGCTTGGTCAGTGTGCATTAGTGCATTACGTATCAGGTTGTCCAGTAAAATGGATAACATGAGCGGTCTTACATTCCAGTTTATGTCGCTGATTTTACGGGTTAATCGATAACTGTTCTCAGGAGAGAGGTGCTCCGTCAAACCGTTGATCATGCTTTCTAACCGTGCTGCACTGATGGCTTCAATTGGCATGTCGGTATCATGATTTTCTCGTCCCAACCATAGAAACCCATCAATAAGCGAAGATACGCGCTGAATAGCCGTATTCATTCGTGTAACGATCCGCTGGTGTATGGGAGAGTCGGGCAGACTTTCACGCAATATGTCGAAGTTACCCCGGATCACCGTGATGGGGGATCGAAGCTCGTGACTGGCAAAGCGAGTGAAGTCCTGTTCTCGTCTAGTGAACTCATACATACGCTGAATTAAATCGCCAAATGCATGGTTGAGCTGCCCTATTTCGTCGTCGCGATCCATTCGCGGAAAATTACCTTTGTTAATATCAAAGGTCTCTACTTGCTTTTTTAGTGTTATAACTGGGGTGGCTAAGTTTTTTGCCATCCAGCGCACCATTAGCAGTGTGAGAACAGTGGATAGGATGACGGCGGCTACTATAAATAGTATGTCGTCAAACTCGGTTTCAATTAGGCTGACATCGTGCTCGGTATTAAATAATAAATAGTAGGGCTTTTGAGTCGAAGGGTTAAGCTCCATCATGATCGAGCTACCGTTTTCAAGCTGGGTCAGCCCCGGCTTGAAAACGATATCCCTCAGCGCAGTAGGTAACTGCGATTGTGTTAGGTAGAGATCAAAATATTCGGTATGTATGGGAGCATTCCCCTGCTCAGAGGAGGTTTGATTTAATAAACTGACTGTGTGATGGATAGCGAAGGCCACGTCTTGGCTATCGTCAGGCTCGCTGTATTCAATGAATGCCCAAATAGCCAGCATCACCACCAGCATGATAGAGAAGGTATAGCTACCGATCGCTAACATGAGGCGTTGGGTGTAATTCATATGCTTAACGCTGTTAGTCAGCTGTGGTAATACGCTCATGTGATACGTTCCGGTGTGTCTAGAAGTCGGTAACCCATACCCCTAATTGTCTCTAGCATTGGGTATGTGAAAGGTTTATCGATAATTTGACGCAATTGATACAAATGGCTGCGTAAAGCATCGCTGTCCGGCGGTTCGTCTTGCCATAACGTTTGCTCCATGCGTTGGCGAGATACAATATTTGGGGCTTGCGATACTAGCAAGCGGAGCAGTCGAAACTGCAACGCGTTTAGCTTTAAGGGGTGTCCTGCGCGACTCGCACTTCCTTGCTCTACATCTAGCTCTAGCTCTCCGTATTTTAGCGTGCGTACGTGCTGTCGAGATACCCGTTGGCTGAGTGCCTTGATACGATAGACGAGTTCCTTCATTGCAAAAGGCTTCACGAGGTAATCATCCGCGCCTGTCGAAAATCCGGTTATTTTATCATCCAAGGTGTCACGTGCCGTTAGGAATAAAATAGGTGTTGTACAGCCCTCATGGCGTAGCGCTTGGCAGGTGGACAAGCCATCGCGTCCTGGCATCATGATATCGAGCACAATGACATCATAGTGTTGGCTTTGCGATAGGGTCAGGGCTTGGTTGCCGTTCTTTGCGCAATCAACATCAATACCATGAAGCTCTAATTGGTCTGCGATGGTCGTAAGTATGTCGATATCATCATCAGCGACTAGCACTAGCATGTAGTAGATTCTCTTGGATAGCGGCGGCTGTTTTCGCTCTGTGTTCTGAGCGATACAATAAGGGGCAGCATACCACTGCAACTAGCCAGCAAATACCCAAAGTCCATAGGTCATGCGATAAAAAGTGCGCGCCGCGCAATTGTTGAATGCCGCCAAAGAAGAGTCCTAACGCCACAACGCTTAGTAGCCCCCACCAGCGCCACCGCGGAGCGTGCTTAGTGAGTAAAAAGTAGAGCCCAAACCAGGCGTAGCCTGCGCTGGCGTGTCCTGCTGGGAAGCACTCAGAGGTAGATGGGCTGAACATATGCTCAGAGAATATAGGGAAGTACGTTTGAGAACCACCAAACATGCTCAGTCCCCATGGACATTCAACATTGCTAAATCGTTTTCCAACGGCAATTACAATAACGGACACTAAAATGCTAATCACTAAGTATGTCAGGGGACGTCTCCATACGCGCAGTGGTTTAAGCATAAAGCTGAATAACCACGTGATGAGTACGACCAGTGTGAATACCGACATCAGATTGCGTGCGCCGGTATGAAATACCTCCTTGAACCACCAGTTATCTTTGAGTGCCCACTGCCCGCCTTCCCATCCATATAGGGTTTTAGCGATTGCAAGATCCCACTGTTGCCATTCAAAACAGGTGGCTATTCCACTAAACACAATCAGCGGTATGACTAAGTGATTACGCATAAAATGATTAGGCATTACATCGGCTTCCGGCAAGTACCAAAGAGATCGAGCGTCGGTTGGTAGGCGTTTGTTTGTATGTCGAGTAACCCCAGCAATGAATGGAAGAGGTTATCTTGGCTGACGGCTTGATCGGCTTTTTGTTTGATACACGGCGCGCTGATCTTTAGTTGTGAAAGATAATTGGGTGAGAACCAAGTCATAAAGGGCACATGGGTTTGCTCTTCAGGTGCCATAAAATAAGGCAAACCGTGAAGGTATACGTTCGCCTCACCTAACGACTCACCGTGATCGGATAGGTAGATCATGCTACTGACGAAGCGGTCTTCGTGTTGTTGTAAAAAGTTAATCACTTGGTTGAGAAAATAATCGGTATATAGAATCGTGTTGTCGTAAGCATTGGTGATCTCTTCTCGGCTGCATTGCTCTAAATCAGCGGTATCGCAGACAGGTGTAAACTGATTAAAGCTCGCCGGGTAGCGTTTTGAGTAGGCCGGTCCATGGCTGCCTTTCTGGTGCAACACGATAACAATATTGTCGCTGGTTTTTTGCGTGTAGATCTTATTCAGGTAGGCATCTAAACCATTCAACATCACTTCGTCGTAGCACTCGCTGCCATCACAGAACTGATCGGCTTTATAGTCGTTAATGTCTTCGTTCTTTACGCGAGCACACACGCCTTTGCAGCCAGAGTTGTTATCCCTCCATAAAACTGTGGCACCGGCATGTGATAGAACGTCTAAAACATTCTCGCGTGCGCGCACGCGGTTAGCGTCGTAATCGTCATGTGTAATGTCTGAAAACATGCAGGGTACTGAGACCGCAGTACTCGTGCCGCACGATGACATCTGCGAGAAATTTATCAGTGGCTGTTTGCTCAGAAGCGGGTTAGTGTCGCGCTCATAACCATTGAGTGAGAAGTTCATTGCGCGTGCGGTTTCACCCACAACCACAACCGTGATCACGGGCTTAAAGTGAGTGTTATCGGCTGCTTTTACTGAGCCGATAAGTGAGAGTGTTGGCGCTTTGCTTGTTACTGCGGTGTTGGGCCAAATGTCCCCCATTTTGGCATCTCGGCCGACGGGCTCTAACACGCGTGCTTGTTCATCATACGCGCCAGCGAGGTAACGGCTGGTGTAGTACAAATAGTTACTAGGGACAATTAAGTGGCGTATCTGTCGGTTGTTTCGGAAAGTGGACGAGTATTCTTTAGCGAAAGAAAGGTCGATGACCCCGATGACGAGGATGCAGCCAATAATCAGCAGTACTTTGTTACGTAGTTCGGTCCAAAAAGGACGATAACGGATACGAGTGCGCAGGACGACAATGGACGGGATCACGCCCAATACTAATAGGTAGAGGAATAGTTTGCCGCTGAGTAAATCGTATGCTTCTGCCGGATCTGTTTCAAAAGTATTTTGTACCATCTCTTTATCAATAACGACACCGTAGGTGTTCATAAAGTAGGTAACAGGGGCCGCCGTCATTAAAATGAATATCAGTACGGGTTTTTGCACATATTTAGCGCTAAAAATTGTCAGGATGATGGAAAGTGCGGCGGCTATAAAGAGAACAAACGAGGTAAAAAATAGTACCCGCCCTGCGTTTAGCTCTGGGAATGTGTTAAGTAGTGTTTGCCACAGGGCTGTGTTGTAAAAAAGGGTTAATAAACCAGCAATAACTAACGTCAGTTGTTGGCTTGATAGACTTAACGCAGTGATGGGTCCAGAGGTGGCGGTGACCTTAGAGGAAATGTGTTGTGGCATTGGGCTACTCAGGCTGTCGGATTGAATGAGCCTAACGTAATCTGCACAAGGTGAAATGGATGTGAAAAGTAGGTGTGTTTTTAATCCGCGGGATGATTAAATACACGCTTTAGACATTGTCATTGATAAGGTACAAACGATGGCCCATTTTACTGTGATCGGTTTAGGCCGTTTTGGTATCGCCGCTAGTTTAGAGTTAATCCATCTAGGGCATACGGTGACAGGGGTCGATTTAGACCCCAAAATCGCAGAAAAATACGCTGATAGCTTAACGCAAATGGTTATCTGTGACGCATCCGATGAAGGGGCTTTACGTGAGCTAGACCTTAACAGCAGTAACGTCGTGTTAGTGGCGATTGGCGAGGACATGGAAGCTAGCTTGTTGAGCACGCTGGCCTTAAAAAACGTTGGTGTAAAAAACATTTGGGTAAAAGCCAGTAGCAAAGCGCACCACACCATCGTTTCCAAGCTGGGTGTCTCACGGATCATCCACCCCGAAGAAGAAATGGGGATCCGGGTAGCACAGGCCTTGAATTATCCCATGGTTAATAATTACCTATCGCTGGGTCATGGCTTACATGTGGTAGAAATCCCAATTAAAGAGAAACTCAATGGCTCGACTATTGGGCTAGTACTTAAAGACCTGCGGGGTTCAGTAGACGCTATTCTCGTCAAACGAGGCCCTACTAAGTTTACTAAACTCGGGCATGACTTTGCGCTCCTCACCAATGACGTGCTCTTGTTGTGTGGCACACGTGCCGAGCTACAGTACTTGGCTCCTCGGCTGATCTAATATGGAACAGTGGCATCCTAGTATCAGCCCTTTGGAGCGAAAACCAAAAGCGTCAGGCAAAATTGCAGCCGCTCCGCCGCTGATTTTATGTGGGGGTTTTCTTTTACTCATTGCGCTCGGCACTTGTTTACTTAAGCTGCCAATGGCGACGCATGTGCCTATCTCCTGGGTGCAGAGTGTTTTTACCTCGACATCCGCGGTCACCGTTACTGGCTTAGCGGTAGTGGATACAGGCACGACCTTTACTGTATACGGACACCTCATTATTGCCCTCCTCATACAGTGCGGGGGGTTGGGGCTAATGACCTTGGCGATAGTCACCCTGATTGCCTTGGGTGGAAAAATTAGCTTTCTTCAGTTTACGGTCGCCCGTGAAGCGTTTAATCAGACGGATGCCTCAACGCTCGTATCAACGGCTAAGTCGGTGCTTATCTTCTCGATGATTATTGAGCTGATCGGCATGTTAGTGTTGTTTCTCTATTGGTTAGAGCCTTTAGGGTGGCAAACCAGTTTGTACCATAGTTTCTTTTATACCATTAGCGCGTTCAACAATGCTGGGTTTGCATTGAGGGCCGACAGCTTAACGCCTTATGTTGCTGATCCAGTCATCAACATGACCATTACAGGGCTCTTTATAGCAGGAGGCTTAGGGTTTTCTGTTTGGATCGACTTAGTGAAAAATAAGCGATGGGCCAAGCTGTCGCTCTATAGCAAGATGATGATTTTAGGAACAGTGGTTATCAACTCTGTAGCTGTTATTGCTATTTATTGTATTGAATACAACAACCCCAATACGCTGGCGCCTTTAAGTGAATCCGGTAAATGGCTGGCGTCCTGGTTCCAAGCCGTGACAACGCGAACGGCTGGCTTTAATACGGTAGCCATTGATCAACTCGAAGATGCAACAACCGCCTTAATGTTGATGCTTATGTTTATTGGTGGCGGTTCTATGAGTACCGCTAGTGGTATTAAAGTTGTGACTTTTATGGTGCTGGTGATGGCCACCTATAGTTACTTACGCCGAGATGGCGCCGTTCATTTCTTAAAGCGTGAAATACCGAAAGAAACCGTAAGTAAAGCGCTTGCTTTAACCATTATATCGGCCGGCGTAACGTGGATCGCTATTCTCTGCCTGTTACTCAGTGAGGAAGCCGATATGTTGGATATTGTATTTGAGGCCGTTTCTGCGTTAGGAACAGTCGGGTTATCTCGAGGTCTCACCACGTCATTATCCGAAGCTGGGGAGTTTATTTTAATCTTCTTGATGTTTATGGGACGCTTGGGGCCGCTCACGCTAGCGTATTTCTTGGCGAGCCCACGGACTAAAAAGCTGCGCTATCCGAGTGCTAAAATTGCCATCGGATAATACGTAGCAGATTACTTCCCAATACAGAAACTAGAAAAAATACGTCCTAATAAATCGTCGCTAGTGAACTGCCCTGTGATTTCACCCAAGGCGTGCTGTGCTTGGCGTAAATCTTCAGCGAGCAGTTCACCGGCGCCGTGCATTTGCAGCTGGTCACGGCCGGTGATGAGTAACTCATGTGCCGTATCTAGCGCTTCTAAGTGGCGGCGTCGGGCAAGAAAACCGCCTTCGGTAGTCGCTTGATACCCCATGCATTGTTTTAAGTGGTCGCGCAGGATATTAATCCCCTCGCCTGCTTTCGCTGATAAGTTGATAAGCGGGTAACCATGCGCTTGTGTTTGGCCTATCGTCTCGCCACTTAAGTCAGCTTTGTTACGAATCACGGTAATTTTACTATCATCGTTCAGCTGATCGACAAACTCTGGCCAGATTTGATGCGGGTCATCGGCATTATTACGCATACTATCGACCATCAGCAAAACACGGTCCGCTTTTTGTATCTCATCCCACGCGCGCTGGATGCCTATGCGCTCAACTTCATCAGGAGCGTCTCGTAAGCCTGCTGTATCGATAATGTGTAATGGCATACCATCAATGTGAATATGTTCACGTAAAACGTCGCGAGTTGTGCCTTCTATGTCGGTCACAATGGCTGTTTCGCGTCCGGCTAGCGCATTCAGTAAGCTCGATTTGCCCGCATTAGGACGACCGGCAATAACCACGCTCATGCCTTCGCGAATCAGGCTACCTTGTTTGGCTTCTGTTTGTACGTTTTCTAAATTGTTGATAATGCTATGTAAATCGTTGAGTACCTTACCATCCGCTAGGAAGTCGATTTCTTCCTCTGGAAAATCGATTGCCGCTTCAACATAGATGCGCAAATGGATTAGCGATTCGACTAGGTGGTCAATGCGGCGCGAGAACTCACCTTGCAATGAGCGTAAGGCGCAGCGTGCTGCATGCTGGGAAGAGCTGTCGATTAAATCCGCTATGGCCTCCGCTTGGGCCAAATCGAGCTTATCATTGAGGAAGGCTCGCTCTGAGAACTCACCCGGTCTAGCCAACCTCGCGCCTAGTGATTGGACGCGCTGCAATAAAAAGTCCATGACGACCGGACCGCCGTGGCCTTGTAGTTCAAATACATCTTCACCGGTAAACGAATTAGGCCCTGGGAAGTAAAGTGCTATCCCTTCATCTAATTCATTACCCTGCTCATCCTTAAACGGGCTGTAATGGGCGTAGCGTGGCTTGGGGGCATACCCAAGAACAGATTCAGCGATGAGAGCCGCTTTAGGCCCTGATACACGGACAATCCCTACCCCGCCACGACCGGGTGCGGTTGCTTGCGCTGCAATGGTGTCTTGTGTGTAGCTTGTCATCAAATGCTCCGGGTGTTGGGTTATTGAGTCGCGGTGCTGGTGTACAGGAGGTTGTTTAACTCACCGTATAATAGCGATTTTTTACTCATAAAAAAGGCTCCCGAAGGAGCCTGTAGTCGCTGAGCGTATGCCTAGGAGGCTTTGCTGTCGCCCGCTTCTATTTGTTTGTTGATTACATATTGCTGTGCAATCGACAGGATGTTGTTCACAACCCAGTACAGTGTCAGACCTGCAGGGAACCACAGGAAGAAGAAAGTAAACAGGATTGGCAGCATTTTCATCACTTTGGCCTGCATTGGATCAGGTGGTGCAGGGTTAAGTGTTTGCTGAATAAACATACTTGCACCCATGATAATTGGCAGGATGAAGTACGGATCTTTCGCTGATAAGTCAGCTAGGTATAAGAACTCTGCATGGCGAAGCTCAACGGATTCAGCCAGTACCCAATACAAAGCAATGAAAATCGGCATTTGTGCAACCATTGGCAAACATCCGCCCAATGGATTGATCTTCTCTTTCTTGTAAAGTTGCATCATAGCTTGAGACATCTTCTGACGATCGTCACCATACATCTCTTTCATGCGCTTCATTTCAGGAGCAAATTTACGCATTTTAGCCATGGACTTAAACGCTTTAGCGTTTAATGGGAAGAGAACAGCTTTAACAATCAGCGTAATACCGATAATCGCTAAGCCCCAGTTACCCAAGAAGCCGTGCAATGCTTTAAGTAGCATGTAGAGTGGAGAAGCAATCCACCACAATACGCCAAAATCGATGGTTTTATCGAGCTTGGGTGCCGCTGCTTCCATTTCATCAACGTTTTTAGGACCAGCATAAAAATGCGCGCCTACGCTTGCTTCTGAACCTGGAGCAACAGTTAGCTCAGGTGAAATAAAGCCAGCAATATAGTTGTTGTTGATTTTGCGCGTGCTGTACGTGTACTCGGCACCTGGTGCTGGTATCCATGACGTCACAAAATAGTGTTGAACCATCGCAACCCAGCCATCTTCCGATGTTTGCTTAAAGTTGCCATCGTCGTCGATGTCACTAAATGAATACTTCTGATAGCTATTTTCTGTTGTAGAAAACACTGGGCCTAAATAAGACTGCATGCCCATATCAGGTGATCCGTTTGGATCTTCGCTGTTATCACGCTTAATTTGACCGAATAGGTTGGCTTTAAACTCAGCGTTGGATTGGTTGTTGATTAAATATTCAACTCCAATATTGTGCGCACCTTCGGTGAAAGTGAAACGCTTAGTGATCTGCACACCTTCAGGCGTTGTGTATTTCAGATCAACATAAAGAGTTTGATCACCTTTCTGCGTGTAGCTGGTTTGATCGGCCGTATATACAGGGCGACCATCTTTATTAGCATCAGGACCATCACGACCCACTAAACCGCTTTGAGAAACGTACGTGCGGTTAGGCGTTTGTTCAAGAAGTAGGAAAGGTTGATCACTATTAAGGCTCGCTTTTTGCTCTGGAAGCGCGAGTTGAATAATGTCACCACCTTTAGTGTCAATTAAGACATCTTGAACCGGTGTGGTAACCGTAATGATTTGTGCGCTGCTGGTTTGAGCGGCGGCTGGCTGTTCTGCGCTATCGCTAGTCGCAGGAATATCTGCCGTAGCTTGAGCAGTGCCTGTTGCAGGGAGGTCACCAGTGGCTGTTTTACTACCATAGGCAGAAACAGAGGCTACCGGTGCTTCGGCTGTTGGTTTCTGTCCGTAATCTTCATTCCACTGCAAAATTAGCATGTAAGAGATTAATGACAGAGCGGCAATCAGTATGACTCGCTTTACATCCATGGGATTAAGACCGTTTCACTTGCTTGTTGTGTGCGTTATTGGCTTTCTGAATTAACTTATTCCAGCTTTTCATAGATAAGGCATGAATATCTTCTGTACTGAGATCCCCTAAACCGGGACGCGCCAGTACTACCATGTCTAAAGCAGGCAATTTATGTTGATTCAGGCGAAAAGACTCGCGAATAATACGTCGAACGAGGTTACGTTTCACTGCTCTACGTATATTTTTTTTAGAAATGACAAACCCGATGCGTGGATGATCGAGTCCGTTGGGGCGGGCGAGAATTAAAACACGCTGGTCGTGTGCCTTAACGGAGGCATCATCGAAGACGTATTTGAAATCCCCGGCAGTTAGCAAACGTAACTGCCGGGGATATTCGTGTTTGGTCATTCAACGATAACCAGACCAGCGACTGCTACCGATTAGGCAGACAGACGCTTGCGGCCTTTAGCACGACGACGGTTGATAATAGCGCGGCCGCTTTTAGTTGCCATGCGAGCGCGGAAGCCGTGGTTACGTGCGCGTTTTAAAACGCTTGGTTGAAAAGTTCTTTTCATCAGTCAGTCCTACTTAATGTTCGTTTGTGCTCGAATATTGGCTGGCTGAAGCCCTACAGAGCAAATTTTAAGGCACGAGATTGTAGTGAATCCGTACGGTTATATCAAACCTTATTTGGTGGTAAATGCCATAAATAGAAAGATTTTTTCTGCACATATATTTGTACTTTTTTAAACAGAGGGTAAAAAGGTAAAAAAACTCTATTAATGCTGAATCTGTGAATTGAATTCTATTTATCTTTATAAAACAATTAGTTGGTCTGTTGGTAAGGGTGTGTTTAAACTGTATTAATTATGTTTATAACGCCATATTTGTATGTTTTTTAAACTTTTTGGCTTTTGTTGGGCGAGTTTTACAATTATTCACAAATAAGTGTCAACTTAATTCATCTTGTTGTGGATAACTGGTGTGCGGCGCGTTAGAATGCGAATGTTTTAAGGTTATACGCATGTTTGACTAATGTTAGATGACTTGCAAAGACGTTTATCGGGCTAGCGTACGTGCTTTAAAAAGCGGTATTACTTAATTTAGCGGAGAAGCTATGTCAGCAGAGTTGTGGGAACGCTGCTTACCCAGTTTACAAAATGAGTTTCCTGCCCAACAGTACAATACGTGGGTCAGGCCTTTGCGCGCCGAAGAAAGCCAGAGCTCGGTCTTGGTATTGGTTGCGCCTAACCGTTTTGTTCGCGATTGGGTCAATGACAAGTTTCTATCGCGCATCCGCCAAGTTATTTGTGACGTATCTGGTGATATTAGCGCTGATGTTCGCGTTGAAGTGAGTACGGCAGGCCCCGCTCATTTGATGTCGCGTCGTATGCCCGCGGCTCCACCGCGCCCTCGCCCGGCTGCTCCCACACCCAGTGCGCCACAAGAGAGCCATCAGCCTGCACCTTCTTATATGGATCCTCCACCGGCTGCTACGGCTCCTCGCTATTCTGAAAGCGCCCCAGCCGAAGCGAATACTTACTTACATACGCAAAGTCAGCCTCAGCCGCAATTAGAGCTAGATGTAGGTGTGGTTGAGCCCGAGCGTAAGATTATTGAAGTTGAAGGTGGTTTGCGCCATCAATCAAACCTGAATGATTCCTTCTCGTTTGATTCATTTGTACAAGGTAAATCTAACCAGCTAGCTTTGGCTGCTGCGCAACAAGTAGCTGATAACCCAGGCGGTGCTTACAACCCACTCTTTATATACGGTGGTGTGGGGCTTGGTAAAACTCACTTGATGCATGCCGTTGGTTTGGAAATGCTGCGTCAGAACCCCAACGCGCGCATCGTATATTTGCACTCAGAGCGTTTTGTTGCTGACATGGTAAAAGCGTTACAGCTTAATGCCATTAATGATTTTAAGCGTTTTTACCGGTCGGTTGATGCGCTGTTAATTGATGATATTCAGTTTTTTGCAGGAAAAGAGCGCTCACAAGAAGAATTTTTCCACACTTTTAACGCCTTGTTGGAAGGCGGTCAGCAGATGATTTTAACCAGCGACCGTTATCCAAAAGAGATTCATGGTGTTGAAGAGCGACTAAAATCGCGATTTGGTTGGGGCTTAACCGTAGCTATCGAGCCGCCAGAGCTAGAAACCCGAGTCGCAATTGTTATGAAAAAAGCCGAAGAGGCGCGCATCTCATTACCTGATGATGCGGCCTTTTTCTTGGCGCAAAAAATACGTTCTAATGTTCGTGAGCTTGAAGGCGCACTTAAGCGCGTTATTGCTAACGCACATTTTACCGGTAGTGCTATTACAACACCCTTTATTAAAGAGTCCCTTAAGGACTTACTAGCATTACAGGATAAACAAGTTAGTATTGATAATATTCAGCGTGTGGTCGCCGAGTATTATAAGATTAAGATATCCGACCTGCTTTCTAAGCGTCGTAGTCGATCTGTAGCCCGGCCGCGTCAGGTAGCGATGAGTATCGCTAAAGAACTGACGAACCACAGTTTGCCGGAGATTGGGGATGCCTTTGGTGGGCGCGATCATACAACAGTGCTGCATGCCTGTCGTAAGATTAAGCAACTACGTGAAACAGATGCGGATATCAGAGAAGATTATCAAAACCTGCTGCGTCACCTGACATCGTAGCAGCGGATCGAACTAAGGTAGGTAGCCATGAGATTCGTCATATCGCGTGAAGCATTAATCAAGCCCTTGCAGTTGGTGGCTGGGGTGGTTGAGCGTCGCCAGACCCTTCCGGTACTGTCCAATATTTTATTGGTAGCCGAAGGCGATCAGTTATCCATGACCGGAACCGATCTCGAAGTTGAGTTGGTTGGCCGCGTTATGCTAGAAGAGCCCGCTGATGCAGGTTCTGTGACTGTGCCAGCGCGTAAGCTAATGGATATCTGTAAGTCCTTACCGGACGATTCACGTATCGAGCTTGAATTAAGCGGCCAAAAAATGGTGATCAAGTCCGGCCGTAGCCGCTTCTCACTGTCTACTTTGCCGGCGGCTGAGTTCCCTAATGTAGAAGATAGCCCGCAAACATTTGGCTTAACCTTATCGCAAGGTCAGCTGCGTTATCTGATCGAACAAACTGGCTTCTCAATGGCTCAGCAAGATGTCCGTTACTACCTAAACGGCATGCTGCTAGAAGTGACCGAGAACTCATTGCGCACAGTGGCTACCGACGGCCACCGTTTGGCAACCAGTGTTGCATCGGTAGAGACAGACCAAACAGGCGATCACCAAATCATCGTGCCACGTAAAGGTATATTAGAGCTGGCTCGACTACTTCAGCACGGCGATGAGCCTTTACAACTGGTGATCGGTGCTAATCACATTCGTGCGCACGTGGGTGATTTTACGTTCACCTCCAAGCTAGTTGATGGCAAGTTCCCTGATTATCAGCGCGTTATCCCACGTAATGGCGACAAAGATGTATTGGGTGACCGTCAGGAGTTGCGCAAAGTCTTTAGCCGTATCGCGATTTTGTCTAACGAGAAATACCGAGGCGTGCGACTCTCGTTAACCAGTGGCTTCTTGCAGGTCATGGCGAACAACCCCGAGCAGGAAGAAGCCGAGGAAACTATCGCTATCGACTACCAAGGTGAAGCGCTTGAGATCGGCTTTAACGTGAATTACTTGTTAGATGTGCTCTCGATTTTGAATACGGATGTAGTTCGCTTTACCTTATCTGACTCTAACAGCAGTGCGCTGATTCAAGGGTTTGATGAAGACTCAAGCGTATATGTCATAATGCCGATGCGCATGTAATTGCAACACTGTGAGCCTGCCATGTGGCGTCGTAACACGCCACATGGACTCTTATGTCGATAACATCCCTGTCTATTAAAAAAATACGTAATCTCTCTGAGGTCGCCTTTACGCCAGCAAAGCGGATCAATATTATCCACGGCGCTAACGGTAGCGGTAAAACCTCGCTGCTTGAAGCAATCCATTTTCTTGGATTAACACGTTCTTTCCGGACCAATCAGTTTCGTTATCTTGTCACTTCGGCTGAGCGTGAGTCTTTAGTGTATTCCGAAGTCGACAGTTACAGCGCCGGTAAGTCGCATCCTCTGGGGATTAGCCGCAACCTCGATGGCGATGTCCGCATTCGTTATAGTGGAGCAACGCTTGAGCTGTCGGAGCTTGCAAGCTTGTTACCTTTGCAAGTTATTAACACTGATACGTTCGAATTATTAGAAGGTAGTCCTGCTATTCGTCGACAATTTATCGACTGGGGCGCTTTCCATGCAGATCAAACATTTATCATGATCTGGCGAAGCTTTAAGCGTGTGTTACAACAGCGTAATTCTTTGCTGAAGTGTGGTAAAATTGATCCCACTTTACGTGAGCTCTGGGATAAAGAGCTGGTTCAGTACGCTGATCAGCTTACCGCGCTTCGAAAGGCCTATATTGAAGAGTTAATACCGGATTTTGATGCGATTTTGCACCGCCTAAATTCCGACCTTGATATACGCTTGTCGTTCGCTCCCGGTTGGGATCAAAAAATACCGTTAGATACGCTGCTAAACGACAACCTGCAACGGGACCTTAAACAAGGGTTTACCAGTGCAGGTCCGCAGCGAGCTGATCTTAAAGTAAAAGTAGATGGCGTGAGTGCGGCAGAGCGACTCTCGCGCGGGCAAAAAAAGTTGGTGGTGAGTGCGCTTAAATTAGCGCAAGGTGCTGTATTTCACCGCATGAGCCAGCGCCCTTGCATCTATTTAATTGATGATCTGCCGTCAGAGCTCGACGAACAGCACTGTCGCTTGTTTTGCGAGTTTTTAGAACAAACACATAATCAATGTTTCATCACCTGTGTTGATCCGGCCAGTTTGCTAGGATTTTGGCAGCCGGAAACAGAGGTGGCCTGCTTTCATTTAGACAGCGGCCAGTTGGTGTAGACACACTGAGTCAGGAGACAGCCATGAGTGGCGAAGAGAATAATTACGATTCGAGTAGTATTAAGGTCCTAAAAGGCCTGGACGCTGTTCGTAAGCGCCCAGGAATGTATATTGGTGATACAGACGACGGAACAGGTCTGCACCACATGGTATTTGAGATTGTTGATAACTCGATCGATGAGGCGCTGGCAGGCCACTGTAGCGAGATAAGCGTCACTATCCATCCCGATGAAAGTGTCTCTGTTGCCGATAATGGCCGTGGTATTCCAACCGATATCCATGAAGAAGAAGGCGTCTCCGCCGCCGAAGTTATCATGACGGTATTACACGCCGGTGGTAAGTTTGACGATAACAGCTATAAAGTGTCCGGTGGTTTGCACGGTGTCGGTATTTCCGTTGTAAACGCCCTATCGTCTGAGCTAACTATGACGATTCGTCGCCACGGCAAAGTTCATGTACAAAATTATATCCACGGTGTACCTGAAGCGCCCTTGGCAATCGTCGGTGAAACCGACCAGTCGGGTACTGAGATTCGTTTTAAAGCTTCAGAAGCGACCTTCACCAACGTACGTGAATTTCAATTTGAGCTACTAGCTAAGCGCCTGCGTGAGTTGTCGTTCCTTAACTCGGGTGTCCGTATTGTATTAACGGATGAACGCACAGCTCGCCAAGAAATATTCGAATACGAAGGCGGCCTAAGCGCGTTTGTTGAGTTCTTAAACAAGAATAAAACAACCGTGAATAAAATCTTCCATTGCTCTGCTATGCATGAGAACGGTGTTGGTGTGGAAGTCTCTTTGCAGTGGAATGATTCGTACCAAGAAGGCATTCACTGCTTTACCAACAATATTCCACAACGCGATGGTGGTACTCACTTATCGGGTTTTCGTGCAGCGTTAACGCGAACGTTAAACAACTACATCGAATCTGAAAGCCTCAACAAAGGCAGCAAAGTCGCGACTTCGGGTGACGACAGCCGTGAAGGCCTGTGTGCGATTATTTCGGTTAAAGTGCCAGACCCTAAGTTCTCATCGCAGACGAAAGACAAGCTAGTCTCATCAGAAGTTAAAACAGCGGTTGAGCAAACCTTCTCGCAAGCTTTTGCTGACTTCTTACAAGAGAATCCACAAGAAGCCAAAGCTGTTGTTAATAAAATGATCGATGCCGCCCGAGCACGTGAAGCGGCGCGTAAAGCCCGTGAAATGACACGTCGTAAAGGCGCCCTCGATATCGCTGGCCTACCAGGTAAACTGGCTGATTGCCAAGAGAAAGACCCTGCGCTTTCCGAAATCTACCTAGTGGAGGGTGATTCGGCGGGCGGATCGGCTAAACAAGGCCGTGACCGCCGTACCCAAGCGATTTTGCCTCTCAAAGGTAAAATCCTTAACGTGGAGAAAGCACGTTTCGATAAGATGCTGACCTCCGCTGAAGTCGGCACCCTGATCACCGCACTGGGTTGTGGTATCGGCCGCGAAGAGTTTAATCCGGATAAACTGCGTTACCACCGTATCATCATCATGACCGATGCCGACGTGGATGGATCACACATTCGTACCCTACTGTTAACCTTCTTCTTCCGTCAAATGGGCGAGTTGATCGAACGTGGCCATGTGTATATTGCGCAGCCACCACTGTACAAGATCAAAAAAGGTAAGCAAGAACAGTACCTTAAAGATGATGAAGCCCTTGAAAATCACCTGCTTCAAGGTGCATTAGACGGCGCAAGCTTCCATGTGAATGAAGACGCGCCTGCTGTTTCGGGTGCAGCCCTTGAGCAGCTTATTAACCAGTATCGTCATGTAGAGCGCGTGATTGATCGTTTGAGTAAGCTTTACTCGGCTCAAGCGATGACGCAAATGATCTACATGCCTGTGCTCACACCCGAATCGTTAAAGCAGCGTGACGTAGTCCAAGGGTGGACAGAAACCTTGCTAGCGGCGTTAGATCTTAAAACATCGGCGAGTGAGCGTTGGTCTTTTGAAGTGGTAGAAGACAAAGAGCATAGCGTTTACCTACCGCGCTTGATCTATGTAAACCACGGCGTAGATACCACTTATACCTTCCGTAATGACTTCTTCTCGTCTCGCGAGTACAAAGCCATTGCTGATATGGCCAATGCGCTAGAAGGCCTGTTAGAAGAAGGCGCTTACGTGAAGCGTGGTGAACGTACCAGCGCGGTTGGCAACTTCAAAGACGCGATTACATGGCTACTAGAGCAGTCTAAACGCGGCAACTCGATCCAGCGATACAAAGGATTGGGCGAGATGAACCCCGACCAGCTATGGGAAACCACCATGGATCCAGACGCTCGTCGTATGCTGCAAGTCACCATCGAAGACGCGATCACAGCGGATCAGCTATTCAACACCCTCATGGGTGACGAAGTTGAACCACGCCGCGCATTTATCGAAAGCAACGCACTAGCGGCAGCGAATGTGGATGTTTAGGTATGTCATTTGTCATTTCTCATTTGAAATGAAATGCCTTCTCAAAGTTGTGAAATGGCTTCTCATTTAAAATGAAATAGAAACTAAAAAGCAGCCGAAGGGCTGCTTTTTTTTGCTTACTTTTTATCAAGCCAGAATTCGGCCTCGGAAATATATGAGCTATAGAATTGGTGTGCAAGCGTAGCTATCGATACAGGATGTAGGTCATCTATCCGTTCTTTGAGGTGACACCAAGGGTGGTTATACCACTTACCTCGATTCTTTATTCTGATCAATTCAGGATCAGATGGTTGAATCTCTACTTTCGCATCTGGGAAAAGATCAGGCGAATCAATCTCGATTGTGAGTGTTCCGCTTTCAAGTTGAGATGATATTGAGTTAACGGTTAAACCATTGCCAGTCTGATCTTTTATTACCATTTTTAATGGCTTCGAAATTGATGAAGAAATGCTATGCATTTCGGAGTTTCTTGCTTGCTTGAGGAAAATTAGAAGAGGATCTTTTTTTCTTAGATGGCTGTATGGCTTATGCCATTGTTCAAAACCCTTATGCTTTTTAAGGGTTCTTTCTGTTAACTCTCAAGCTCTTTCAATTCTGAATAAAAAATTCTCCCAGCTTTCCTGAAACTCATCAAAACTGATCGTGTCTTTCATTTTCTCAATTTCAGTAAGGGCAATTTTCAGGTCTCTTCTAGGGCTTGAAAGCTCCATCTTTCTTCCTTGTAAGTCATATCATGACGATTTTGAATACGCGATAGTCAGATAAAATTCAATGTTATCAACAAGATAAAAGATTTGAAAATATATAGCATGCAAAATAAAGTCATAATATGCTATAATTTGTGCATATTATGACTCTTGGGTTAATTTGTGGACTCGCATAGAAAAGCACTGATATTGGATGCTCTCCATCAGCGAATTGGAAAAGGCAAACTAGAGACGCAGCAATCTGCGGCTGTTGCATTAGGTGTCGATCAAGGGCGGATAAGCAAAATCATGAATGGAGAGTTCACTCGTGATCAAGGTGTTGTTAAGAGGCTCTATCAGCTTATAGGTTTTGACCCAGATTCAGTGGAAAGCCAAAAGGTTGAACTTAGCCCTATTCTATTAGATGCGATTAAGAGAAATTGGGACGGCACTGAGCGGCATGCTGTTCAACTATCTAAAGTAATAGATGAGCTTGGGAATTTAGGCAGATTCAATAGCTCGGGTTTATCCCAAAAGTAAATGGGACAGGTGAGATGAAACAAATTGCATTCGTTAATGTTGGAAAAGCAGCAGTGCAGGTTGAGTTCCCTTCTGAAGCAAGTGAGGCCCTTGAGGGGATTGCTTGGGGCAATGTAGCAGGATTTCCTAGTCTTGCTTATTGGGCATTTCGAGTTTTAGAAAGAAGGCTCATACAAAAGCCTATTCAGTATAAAATAGGTGGTAGCTTATCTGAAGAAGTCGCTGCGTGCCTATTAGGCGGGCACGGTATACCCGCGTCTATGGGGTTAGCTGCATTTGAGCACCTAAAAGATAAAGGGGCTTTTTCGGGGAAAGTGTTTTCGGAAGAGCAGCTATTCAATTGGCTTTCAGAGCCTATCAATCATAAAGGTAAGTTCTCCAAATACAGATTTGCAAAGCAAAAATCTAAGTACATCCATAGTGCACTTACTCACCTTAGTGAAAATACGCCACCCTCAGATAGCGGTAAGAAACTACGAGACTGGCTATTGTCGATTAAAGGAATTGGGCCTAAAACTGCTTCTTGGATTGCTAGGAACTGGTTAGATGCTGAAGATGTGGCGATTTTAGATATACATATATATAGAGCAGGTCTTCTAGGTAAGTTTTTTGATCCTGAATTAAGTGTTGAGAAAAATTACTTTGAGCTTGAAGAGCGTTTCCTGGCAGTGGCAGAGGCATTAGGTGTCAGTGCTGCAGAGCTTGACGCGGTAATGTGGCATGAAATGCAAGGGTCAGAGAGTATACAAAGGCTTCTTGCTAATAAAGATTCAGATCAAACCGTATGGTTAAACCCTACTTCCGATCAAAGCTATACCGAGACACATCAATATTCTCTCATTTGATAGTTTTTCCGCGTGAGCTTGTAGTGTCACTCCAAGGGGGCTGAATGCAAGATTCAAATGCTCAGATACTAAGGAGTGAGTTGATAGGATTGCTCCGGCATCACGCCAAATAAGCGATTCAGGATGTTCATATTTTCCTGAAGCTTTTGTGATATCTCCTACATACCATATAGCGCTGGCATGTTTGCCCGTAGGAAAAAATTGATTGATTACTTGTCGAATTTTAGAGGTGCTGTAACTAGTTAGGCGTTCAAATGAATGGCTAATTGAATTGTATCTGTAAAGGTATGAATCATTAGCTGGGGAAACTAAGATCTCTACACAATGAAGCCCTCCAGCAGAAATAACAGGTCTTTTTTCTGTTGTGAGCCCTGATGAATTTTCACGAAAAAGTGTACGGTTTGAAAGGTATAGTAATTCGCCTACATCATTTAAGTGTACACTTTTGAATTCTCTTCTCGTTCTTCTGGTTTTGAGAAGCTGTAAAAAGTCATTTTTAGTAGAGACCTTTTTATTCCTAATCTTAATCTCTTTATCAATATCCCATTGAAGAATAGGAGCCTCATGTTGAAGCTCCTTTGGATATGGGCTTGGTAACTCAATCACTTGTTATCCAATTCATATAATGTATTGAAGTACTTGTTACACCCTCTACAGTTATTACATGGGATATTGCTTTTATGGCAAGAATGGGCCCACATCAATAACTCTTTAGGTATACCTGAAATTTCTATTAATTCTGCTGTTGTATACTGAATAGCAGGAGCCTGCACTCTAAGGCTCCCTTCTTGCAGTTTCATCAGAGAGTTCAGTAAATCATAAAACTCAGTACTACCATCTTTGTGATAACTGTCACTCTTAACGGATCCTACCATCAACTCAGTTACTCCAAGAGGTAAAGCAGCCATTCCACATAGAGTAACTAACATTTGATTACGATATGGCCACCAGTCAGATTTTGGCGCGACACTTAAGGACTCTTTACCTGAAAGATCACCAGAACCAATAGCGGAACAATCTACTTCTATCACATGGTGATCAATTCCCAGCTCAGAACATATAGCTCGTGCTGCAGCTATTTCTGCTTTAGCACTGAGCTGGCCGTAGTTAAGAGTAAAAGCAATCTCGGGCCGCTTCCAAAAAGCAATGGAAATAGAATCCATTCCGCCAGACAACAGTATGCCTTTTTTACTCATCTAAGCACCAACATGCGTGGTATATAGATGAAGAAAAATCAGAATGAATAATACATCCCGTACCTTCATACATTTTGAGTTCTTCTTCTGTAGAATTCTCAGAATAAATAACAACAGGTTTATGACATTTAATTGCATAGCCTATTTCAAATAGAGTGCCAGGATCTTTTCCATCGAATAAAGCATATAAACAGTCGCACTCTTCTATAGCTTTTATATCTTGGTGCACCACCTCTTCTGAGGGGCCGGGACCAACATCATGATAAGGAGAAAAAACATCCATTCCCGAATTTTGTAATGCTGAGTATGCCTGATTCACTAACCACATTTCTTTTAAGTTGAAGAATGCTCCTGCAAGATAGACTCTGCCTTTAGGCTTATTGATAGGCAACGGCTGATACTTACTTAAAAGATCAGGTACCATTGAAGAGCTGGGGTATGTCCTGCTCTCTACGTAGAAAGCTGTTACAACACTAGCTTTTGTTGCTGCTTCAATAGGAGACAATACTTCTTCTATCCAGAAATATGAAAATGCGGCTGCAAAACAATCTCCAGAACCTATGGGGAAAATACGCTTGGTTTTATAGGCCGGAACCCAAGCACATTCACCTTTGGTTTGTACAAAGGCCCCTTTTTGACCGCACTTTACAACAATTACGTCCGCATTCTCGTAATCTAGCAATGCTCTCGCTACTGTTTCTGTAGTTATAGTGTTGATATCACTATCAGAGTGAATGCCCTTATACATAGATAATGCTTCAGAATGATTTACCACTAATGCCAAGTTTTCGGCCGAGTTTTCAGTCTTCAAAAATGGTATTGGTGATATCGAACACTGAGGATCATATACGGCTTTCTTTGCCTGAACTCTTGATTGAATATCAAGTGTGCCGAATATGAGTGCATTTTCTACTTTGAGTTCTATTGCAAGCTTGGGCTGCTTTTCAATAATGCTTCTAGAGGGGTGTATTTTAGGTTGTGCGAGTGGGTGATCGTACTCAAATACAGGAGTAGTAGACTTTTCATTGAAAGAGGTCTTGCATTTTAAAAAAGCTAATTTATCTTCGAGAGATGATTGAAGTTTGGGATCTATAGAGCTGTGAAGGTGTGCTCCTGGTTGTTGTGACATCTGAGAAATGACTTCTGCTGCCCGCCCTCCAGATCCATAGACTTGATCAATTTGAGGCCAGTGACATATCTCTCGATAACATCCACCAATGATATGAATATCCATATTCAATTCCTATGAGTTTATATTGAACGCACAAAAATGGTGACCTTAGCACCATCTACTTCTCTCACCTCTGCTTCATAGTTGTAGCCTTGTTGGATACAACGCTTAATTCTATCCGCATGATCAACTAAGCCTCCAGCGACTTCGATACCATGCATCACTGCTACCGTTTCTATTGCACCAGTTTGTAAGAGCCTAATGTCTAATATATCTCCTACTTCGATTTGATCTACCACATCTGGCTTAGGACTGCTTAATACGGATTCAAAAGCTAATGACGAACAGTTATCAGCCTCTCCGCCTGTTCCGTTAATGATCCCACGGTAACCTGAATCGCTCCCTGACATTCCTTTTTCCTCTTATTTATAAAGACACTTGTATAAATTCCATTGTTAAACACTGTATCTATTACATTAAATAAAAAAAAGAGTATCGGATATATCGGATACCCAAAATGTCATTGTTTTCCATAATTTACTGATTTAAAACACGAAATGAGGCTTACCAATTTTAAGAAAGTTACGATATATCTTAAATTATTGAAAAATAAGGATAAATTGTATTTTCACTGGTTTTTCACTAATATTTATGTAACTCATTTGTGAAGAACTTGGACTCAATAATGAACCCTTTCGGCATGTATCTCACAACACTACGACTGAAGCATAGGTTCAAGCAGAAAGACCTGGCTGAGGCTCTTGATGTGTATAGCAGTTACTTAAGTGAGATCGAGAGTGGCCGAAGAAATCCACCCTCTTCCAAAGTGATAGATGCTATTGCTTCTGCAATGTCCCTATCTAGAGATGAAGTTGCTCAGTTGAACGGCAATGCAGAGCAATCTATCAAAGTATTCCACGTGCCTGATGACCTACCTATGGAAGGTTACTCATGTATGCACAAATTAAGACAGTCGATAAAGAACCTATCCGCAGAGCAGTTCAATGTTCTGGAATCAATGATTACTGCACTTGATAAAAATGGAGGTGACGAGAAATGTAAACGTAGCGTTTAGAAAAAGAAAACGGGTAAAGCTACTGCCATACCCGCTTCTGGTCGGATAGATACCGACGATTCGCACCTAAAGTATCTATCTCCTCCCCAAGCGCGTCAAGTGGCTTCCTATTTAACAACCTTTTAATTCGTTAAAGGGATGGAATTTTTATGTCCAAAAAAAGGAAAGTCGTACCTTTGGGTATTCGGCATAGGGCCTCTTTGCGCTCAAAAATAGAGTTGGAAAAGAAACATCAGCGTTCACGTGAGGCTGTTACCCGCTTCAGGATGACAGTACGTGGCCGCTTTCCTTCTCAAAAGATGGGCCGAATGGTTGATTGGGAATCTCAACCAGAGCGGCGCGCATGTTACCGCTTTGAGTTCTCACCTGCTGTGGTTCAGTTCCAGGAGCAACCCAGCCCTATCCGGTTTCCTAACGGTGATTTGTTGGCTAAATACACACCTGATTTCGAACTTACCTTATGTAATGGTGAGATTTGGTATGTAGAAATTAAACCTCTTGACCACCTACACTGGCCTGAATTACGGCAGCGTCTTTCTTTGGCATCTGATTGGTATCGGAGTAATGGTTACCAGTTCATCGTTATTACAGATGAAGAACTGATACATCCTGATTTGGAGTCAAATATCGCCTTCTTGCGGCATTACCTGACTCACGAATTGGGTCAATCTACAGTGCGTCATGGCTTGAGTTTCATATCTCAAGCAAAAGCGCCAACTCTTGGTGAGTTGCATGAGTACTTTGGCGATAAGGTTACTGCCTATGCCCTTCTCTGTAATCACCTGATCTCTACCGATCTTTCCTTCCCTTTATCTTCAGATTCAAAAGTTTATCTCTCTGAGGAGGATAGTCATGCAACAGTTTTATTTTCATACAGGTCAGCGCCTGATTTTGGACTCAGTTGAATACGCGATTTCACGAATTCTTGAGAACAAAGATGTTGTTTTACAGAGGAAAACAGATCTCGGTCTGATTACTCGGAGCATGGGAGAGCTGATTTATGCCTATGGTTTGGGATTATTGAAGTTTGTTTTTAAAGGCATGCCAGGAGCTGAGCCTCTCCCACTTGAAGAGGAACCATTAAGAACCCTGGATTCTTTTTCAGAGGGCCAGCAGAAGTCAGCACTCCGAAAGTTAGCGTATGTTCAACTGGCGGTTAAAAAGTTTGGTGAGAAGCCGACCCATAAAAAGCTATGTGATTATATTGAGGTATTTGCTGAAAGACTTAAGGATTCAAATCCTCCAAGCTCATCATCTGTCTATCGATGGTGGAAGACCTGGTATGAGTCTGGAAAAGACGTGGTAGCACTGGTATCCGTACCCAAAGGTCGATTCTCTGCCTTTTCTCAGCAGTACAAAGAGCTTTTTTTTGAAGTCATTGATGAGGTTTTGATGACTCCAGAATATGGAACTAAGCAGGACGCACTCAACCTGTTCAAAGTTAAGTTAAATGAGCTTAACTTGTTTCAGGAGTTACCGCTTAAAGCACCCTCTCAAGCCACGTTCTATCGTCAGTTGGATCTTCTGATTGATCCATATGAACTAGAGAAAGCTCAGAAAGGAAAAAGTGCGGCAGACAAGAAATACAGAGTAAGCGGTAAGGGGCCCAGATCAACTCGCATTCTTGAGCGTGTGGAGATAGACCATACTCCCATTGATCTGATGGTTGTTGACGATCAAACAGGGGAAGTTGTTGGTCGACCTACCCTCACAGTAATAATCGATCATTTCTCTAGAATGCCATTGGGTTTTTACCTGGGATTTGAGCCTCCTTCGGGTGTTGCTGTTATGAGAGCAATACGTCATGCAATCATGCCGAAATGTTATGTAAAGGAAGACTATCCTGAATTCGAAAATGAGTGGCCTGCCTTTGGAATATTCTGGACTTTGGTTTGTGATAACGGTTCTGAATTTCATGATCAGCAACTTCGTAGAATAGCTAATGAGCTTAATATTGAATTGTTCTTCTGTCCTAAGCAGAACCCGCACTACAAGGGGGTTGTAGAACGCTTTCTCGGCTCTCTTAACAGAGCTGTTTGTCACACGCTTTCAGGAACAACACGTTCCAATATACAAGAGCGCGACAATTATGATGCGGTTGAAAACGCTAAGGTTTCTTTGGCTGAGCTAAGGCATTTTATTCATGATTGGATTATCAATATCTATAACGTCCAATTTCATCAAGGGATTGCTGATTCCCCATTTAATGCCTGGAAGCAAGGGCTTAAAGAGATTGAGCCTACCCTACCGATCAGCCGTGAAAGGCTGGATCTGACGCTTACGAAAGAGTTTGAGCGGACTATTAATCATGAAGGCGTAAGCCTGTTTCGGCTTAAATATAACTCTAACCAGTTGGGTTATCTGCGCCGCCAGATCTCAAAAAAGAAAACTGTGAAAGTCCGCCTAGATCCAGAAGATATGGGGCAAGTCTGGGTATTTGATGAGATTGACGGCGTTTTCTTTGCTGTTCCAGCTACTGATCCTGAATACGCTGAGGGTCTTAGTTTAAGACAACACGAGCACATTCTGAAAACGAGGCAGGACACACGAAAGGCTTTGGATACACCAGAGCTTTTAGAGAGCAAGGTCAGATTTAAAGAGACGCTGCGAGCTGCTTCGAAAGCAAAAAAACTAAGGAAACGGAACAAAGCAGCTCAGCTGTCTCAATCGCCCGTCGTCGATATTGCTCAGTCAGAACCACCAAAAAAAGAGGTTCAGTTAAATCTTCTGAACTTGGATGACATTGATGAATTTGATGTGGATTGGGAGGCATGATCATGAACGAACAGGAAATTAAGATCTTTAAACGCTTCAACTCCCTGCTAATTGAGCACCCTCAATTTGATACAGCGGTCACGAAGATTATCAATGCTTACAAATTTAAATCGGAGGCAGAAAGGCAGGTAAACCTCATCTGCGTGGGAATGTCTGGTACAGGAAAGTCGACACTCAAGAAGCATGTTGTAAAGAAGTATCCATCTTTCGCATCCAAGGATCGGAAGATCATACCGGTACTCGAAGTAAATACACCGGCTTTGCCAACGGTGAAAAATGTGGCTGAGGCGATGTTACTGCAGTTAGGTGATCCTCTTTTTCACCGGGGTTCAACTTCAGAAAAGACTAATAGAATTCTGCACTACATCAGGGAGTGTGAGGTTAAATTGATCATCTTTGATGAACTGCAGCACTTTGTTGACCAGGGAAATAAGTCAGCCCCTCGGCAGGTATCAGATTGGCTCAAAACAGTCATAGATGATTCGGCAGTTTCTACTGTTTTTATGGGGCTGGAGCAAAGTGAGCACATACTTAAGATCAATGAGCAGCTGAGAAGGCGTTTTACTCATAGAGTTGACCTTAAACCGTTTTCTATATGCTGTAGCGAGAGCTTTAAGGATTTCACGAGTGTTCTGAAAACACTCCATCGAGCGGTAGAAATGCCGTTAGTTGGGAGGATAAATTCGGATCACTTTAGGCGTTGGCACTTCGCTACAAATAGTGTCATCGCTCATATGATTACTCTGACTCTATCTGCCTTTCAGGTATCTCAGAGGGAGGGATACGCTTCAATCAATCAGCGCTGCTTAGAGCAGGCTTTTGTCGAATCAATTTGGGCACAAGGGAGCGGAAAGTTAAATCCATTTAATAACAAGTTCGAATTTAACCGATTAACTAAACCAGGGATGCCGTTCCATACAGCAGGGACTAAGGAGCTAACGGAATGACATCTCTAATACAGCCTATTTGCTATCCACAGCCCTATTCTGATGAAGCTCCAATGGGATACTTAATCCGGGTATGTGAAGCAAATCAGTTCAATAATGTTCGATGGCTGTATCCAGAGGAAGGTGAGCAATTTGTTCACCTTCCGAAGGAGATCCTGGCCCGATTAGTTGAATCACCCTGGAGTGGCTTTTCTCATATTCACGATAAGTTACAACCTTACATTGATCTCAGAAAAGTAGAGCTGAATTACACCGTTCTTAGATATTGCCCTCATTGTTTAGAAGATGACCCGTACTATCGGATTGGGTGGCAGGTAAGATCTTCTGTAGCCTGCGTAAAACATCAGTGTTGGTTGCTGGATACTTGTTCAGGCTGCGGGAAGGAGCAGTTGCTGAGCTCACGAAATGCAGTCAATCAATGTTCTTGCGGTAAGAAACTGTCTGCGAATAAGACTACAAAGGCCCCTGATTCAGTCATCAGCTATCAGCAGTTCATTGATGGTGAATCCACCTACTTAGATAGCGAAAGGTTTTGGCTTGCAGATGCATTAAATGAGTTACAACTCCCCTTACAACATCGTGTAGAGCTGGCGCATTTCTTTGCGCATTGGCAACCTATCGAATGTAATCGATTTGATAAGACAGGATCGTTCTCTGGGTTTAAGGAAATGGGAGTGGCGAAAGCCTATGCTACATCGCTTGCTGAAGCCTATTTCAATACTGCAGAAGAATTTCGGGCGTTTATGGATCAGATTCATCATCATGTATATCCGACTCAGGAGGAAGGCGATAAGCTATTCAAGCGCTTCTATAGGCACTTCTTTCGTTACTACGTGAGCGATGTTGAGCCATTGTATGAAGAGTTCTCTGATTACTTAAATCACAATTGGCGTTATCCCCTCTCACATAAGAACACACTCTTTTCAGAAAGCACTTTAGAGAACCATAACTGGTTAGCACTCCAAGCTGTCAGCAAGCGTTACGATCTAAAGAAATCAGAGCTGGAGCGCGCTGCTAATCTTGGCCTGATTCGCTCAGAAAAAAAGTACTTTGAAGATTCAGATCGGACGTTTACGTACCTGTTCATCGCGGACGTGCATAAATATCTCACTAAAACCGGCAATGAGGTCAACGGAGTCACTGCCGCCAGCATATTGGGAGTGACTAAGAAGCAGTTCTATCAGTTAGTTGATAGCCATTACCTGGAAGGCCAGCCCCCTTCCAAAGAATCAGGTTCTTCTTGGACATTTGATAGAGAACTCTTACATAGTCTGTTAGATCGCTTTACCAAACGATTATCAGTCATCGAAGATGAATATATCCCCTTTCCTGAAGCATTGAGAAAGGTAGGAAATAGAATTGATCAGCCAATTGTCGCGCTACTTGAGGCAATAGAATCTGAGGCTATCAAATCTAAGCGAAAGTCAGGCTTGATAGGCCTTAGAAGCCTATTCGTCTCTGAACAGGATCTAATGACCTGGTACAGTCGAAAGGTAAACGATGATCGCTCAGGCCTCTACACGATTTCCCAGCTTGCTAAGTCGATGTGTGTTTCTACTGAGTTAATAAAACAGTTGATTGATCGAGGCATACTCCAGTCTTTTAAGCGTGGAATCAGAGAGCATCGCTACATTCCCGCTAAGTCTGTAGATGAGTTCAAAGAACGATATGTTTTGTTCACCAAGCTCTCTCAACAATCAGGTCTGGAGCTTCATGAAATCAGACCGTTATTTGAAGCACATAATGTTAAGGCCATTGACCATGAGTTACCCAAAGAGGAACGCTATATGAATAGAATCTTCTATAGGTATGACCTGGTCAATGTGAAAGAGATTTCGACTTTGGTTGGGGCCATGGAAGACTGGGATTACATGGCATAGAGAGTGGGATGCTCAGTTGAAGTTCATCTTCAATTTATTGTTTCATCTGGAGAATTATTTCATTTACACATACATTATCCAATTGCATATTGGGGGCAGAAGTATTTCCTCTCGATAAAAAATTATGTCAAGTCCAGGCAGTATTGACCCGTTAGGGGATGGAGTTATGAGCGGACAAGGAGAAGGATAATGGGAAGAAAATCCCGACTGAAAAGAGAGCGTCGACTTGCAAAAGAGCAATCAGGGACAAATGACTTTTTAGCAGAGATGTTTGCTTACCAGGAGCAACAGAATGCTAGGAGTAATTTTGACAATTCTTTTCAAAAACGAGTCGAAGCAATAAGAGACTTATTCAAGAGGTATTCTCGTTTAGATATTGCGATTGCTTTGAATGTTTCTGATTTGTGGCTAGGTAACATAAGAAGTCCCGTAAAGCACATTTTAGCTTGGCGAGTATTGGTTGAATTAGGCTTGTCTGAACATGGCACAGAAACAATAACAACATACCAAGACTTCACCATTTTTCTAGAAAGGCTTTATGCTGCTTGGCCTGAATTTCCGATGCTAGAGGACTTTTTCCCAGAAGATGATTGGGGGCAAATAAAAATCTCTTTGGGACAAGAGTATGTTCCTATGTTTTATGGGAGTTGCATCGAAAGAACACCGGACTTCATAGAAGCATTTCGAGTAACGTACGCTCACTTACCAGGTGCGCAAGCTCAGATGGATTTTGTGGTTGCATTACAATCACTAATAATTCAGTCGACCTCAATATCTGACAATATCCGAGAAGGCGAATTATCTGAAGTTCCCCCAGAGGGTTTTTGGCTGTCTTGCCGAGCTTCTTTGATGAAATTAGGCGCAGAGTTAGCAGAGAGAAAGAGAGCTTTAGATCTAGACTATATGGCCAATGAAAGAGTCCTCAAAAGGCCTTTAACTAATGAATCCTTTTCTAATAGTGTCATGGAAGGTGAAGCCCTTCCCTTTCTTGGGATCGATATCAATGGGGTTTGGCTTCCAATGTCAGTTCGAAGTGCCCCTGGGGTTGTGATTGATCATTGGGGGAAAAAGCAACTGCCAGGAGTTAGTTCTGACACTCATAGAAGCCTCGCTAGCTTTATCGCTGATAGATTCAAAAATACACTTGAAGGCCCTCTAGTTATACACGTTGATGATAAACCTGTTGAAAACCTGCCTCTTAGTTGCGTCATTTCATCACGAGAAGGCGTTTATTTGATATGCGCTTGTGATCATGAGTCTTATAAGAAAGCTTCTAAAGCAGCTAAGGAGGCTTATGAAAAAATAAAAAGTGGTGGGTTGATTCAGTTAGCTCTTTCAAGTGGATTAAAGGCGACATTGCAAAACGAACAAGGGGCTTCTCCAAGTATTGATGATATTCGAATTATTTTGGTAGTAACTCAGGCTTGTACTGCTATGGGGTTCTTAGATGCTCCTGAAAGGCCCACCCGTTTATTATCATTAGCTGACTTTATTACTATTTTCGATAGTGTTAACGATACTGCTGAATTAGATGGCTATTGGAAATATGTTGAGTCACATATGCATGCTATCGGAGGATATTCTGGCCCTGTTGATCTATATGCATCTTATATAGACTCTCACGGGGTCTTAGTCGAAGGTGCCATTACCCCGCATTTTGTAGCTTTAGATCTTCACTGGGGCACTTCATGGCGTTATAAAAAACTTGCTGAATTTTGGGCGCTAGCGCCAAATTTTTTTCCTGACAAGTCTCTCGGTTGGTGGCTTACTAACGGAACTCAAGGTGTGTTTACACTTTTATCTCGTTCTCGAAGTTCAATTGCGTATTCAACAACAGTTGGCACTTGTACAGTTCAAACCCTGATTGAAGTATCCGCAGATCTGAGTCCTGAAGATGGTCGTCTGATTGATCTATTTGCTCAGCTATTGGTTGATTGTGCATATCGTTGTAAAGAGACAATTTCTGAGCTTTCATTATTCCAACAAGAACATGTTTTGTTTGTCTGCCAAGTTGATCCGTCATGCTCAGTAAACAAAGATGAAATGCCTGAGAGTATTGATAAATTCCCTAAGGTAGTACTTTCCGCTGGATCTCACAAAGTTCGCAAGGGTGTGATTCGCTTGTTAATTGATTCTCGTGCCGTTTTGGCCGGGCTTCACCAAGCTGAAGACGCTTCTTTCGAAGTTCGATGTTTGAAAGAGGTGCTTCATCTTTGTCATACACAGAAAGACTTATTAATTCTTGAAGGTCTTGAAGAGCGTCTACACGAAAAAGGAACAGGGCCAGCTCGTTACTATCTCTCAGTTGAGAATAGAAACGTAGACGTGCCTGATTATGTTGATCCGATTATTCCCTCACCTATGGACTATAAGAATGCGCGTAAGCAACTGGCAAATGAAATAAAGCATTTAGATTTGGCTGTTGGGCGTTATGAGCTTTCTGAAGCTAAACCGAAAATAGATACCGCAAAAAATAGCTTGAGAATCTACATAGAAAAGCGGCTTTCTGAGATCGATAGGCATCAGCTTTTGATAGCACTAATTGAACAACATGATGCGTTGCTTATTTCAGAGAGGTTGCGCATTCAGCGTGTTCAACAGAGCCTTGCTCACGAAGTAGAGTATGATCGATTGGATGAAATTGAGTCTGCGCGTAAAGAGTATGGAGCTATTGCCAGGCACTATCGATATCTACTCGAAAAGACTATGGGTTCAAGTACTACGGGGAGTGAGCCTGTTTCAGATGATGTGATAAGGGAATTAATTGGCTTGGTTGATTGGTTCATGGTGCTTGCGGACTCCAGTGATGTTCTGCATAACAGGATAGATATTGGAGGCGTGGATATTGATGATTCATTTATTCCTGTGATTTTTTATTCAGAAGATGCAGAAAGTAAGCAAAATCAATTCGCTTTGGAATACGCCAAATCCAGATTAGGAGCAGATTCAGTCCCAGGAGATAGAGTTGAGGGAGCTCAAGAGCAATTGTTACATTCTGAAGAAATTGAAAAGGCATTCATTACTGATGCAGGGTTTAGCCTACATGACATGTGCACGGCACTTTTAGTTCTGTCACAAGCACATAGATTTGGTTTTGGAGATGAGTTGTCACTTTCCTACATTAGTACCTCTGACCAAGTTGCGGAAAAGCTGGTAAGTGAAATCGAAGGTTTTAGTCTTGAGACAGCAAGAAAAATAGTTGGGTTTTTATGTCTCTCTGGCAAAGGAATTCTCAGACTTGCTGGACGTGACGTAGATGAGTCAGACGTACCTTACTGGGAGCATAACAAGCGGGTTCATCGATATGCTATAAGGCCTTTAATTAGTGATAACTCAACATTGATTTGGGGAGCCGAGGCATGCAGTCGTTCAATGCATAAATGGATGTCAGCAATAAGAGATGGCTCATTACCAGCTGATTTTGATTGGCCAACAGTAAAGCCCTTAATTAGGAATGTAAAACAAGGCATAGAGAAACAATTGGAGATCCAGGCTGCAGATATTCTCAAACGTCATACAGACTTTGTTGAAGGTGGGATTGATTTCTTTAGGAAGTTCCGCTCAGAAGGGTTTGAAGATGTTGGTGATTTTGATGTATTTGCTTACTGGCCAGATTCTAATTTACTGATCACTGTAGAGTGCAAGTATAACCAGCAACCTTATACTGCCAAAGATGGTCGTAGGCTTCGTGATAAGATTTTTGGTAAATCTGAAACCGATAAAACGGGACATATAAGTAAAATTCTCAAAAGAAGCCGCTTCATTGATGCAGAAAATATACGATTACTTGATCTACTAGATTGGCCACATCAATCAGCTCAGCCTCTAAGACATGTAGCTCTTTATGTTAGCCGAGATATTTACTATTGGATGGTTAACCCCCCCTATCCTGTGGATGTTAAATTTGTTCGGGTGGAAGCTCTTGATCACTGGATTAAATCAGAGCTGCCTCATATCCAAGTACAGGATGGAGTCATTCCTGTTTGATATATTCTTAGTATTCTACGAGGCAATAATGGTTTCACTGTAAATGAGAGTTCTATCGATTCAGTGCTTTACATCAGATTTACTTATGTCGGTTTTTAACCAGGGAGTGTTACATGAGCAATTTCGAAACTATCGGTTTTCTAGCAGAAAACCCTTCCGGTATCGGATCAGAAATACAGCAGCGTTTCGGTGACTATTTAGCAATAGCTCAAGAGTTGAATAAATATAGTCAAGCTAAGCAATATGAGCTTGCCCCAAAAAATAGTGATGCGACTGAGCTATTGGCCACTATGCTTGTTGCAAGGACGCTTTCTACATACCAAAGTGTTCTATTGTTGGCAGAAAAGGGAATGAAGCACCAAGTACAGATAGTACTTAGAAGTATGTATGAGCCGGTGTTTCAAATTAGGGCACTAGCCAATGACCCTCGATTTATAGAAGCGATGACGGATGATGATTTTATAAGACGAAAAAGAGGAATACAGAGTCTAATTGACTACTTCAACAGGAATGGGATTCAAGGTGATGAGTTTGATCGTGCTCGAGACAAACGCATAGAGTTACGTAAGGAACTGAAGAAGCGTAAGCCAAAGTGTAAGGAAGGTTTAAGTATTCGGACGCTGGCTAAAACTGCAGGTATGATGGACTGTTATGATGTGGCGTATTCGTTTCACAGTAGCACTGTACATTGTTCCCTTTTGTCTCTAGAGGAAGATTTCATCTTGGATGAAAATGGAATTGTCACAGCGCTGAGGAATGAGCCCAGTTCTGATGGCATTCAATCTGTGCTTAGTAGTGCAGTAGAATTGATGTGCATTGCTATGATTGCTGCGAATCAGGTGTTGAAGTTGGATTCAGATCCAAAGCTTGAAGAAATACGTTACCGGAACCAAAGCTTATCTCGTGGTTCATAGCTTTCTATACTAGGTTGTCTAACTCATTTTTTACCTGAACAAATTAACTTTAAGCCAAGCTTTGATGTTATTACTAGTAGTTCCTTGAGAGTAAGTTGTTCCGGATCCGCTAAAGGTAAGCCTTCTTGAGGGATGTCGTCTCGTCGAATCGATAGTGAAGCATGAGCTTTGATGGCTACTTGAAGTGCATCGAAGATATATGTGACGTCTTCTGTTAGTAAAGCATCATTTAGAAAATTCTAATAGCCTCTTTAGACTGCAGAGAATCAGCAGGATCATAGGGTGTTGTCTTTTCTATCATATCAGCTTCCTTCAGATTCATGTGGGAGGTGATCTTTTATGATTTGATAGTCGCTTCTTCAGCCATCTAATCATTCTAAATTTTGCATCGAAGGTAAACATTCTAATAGTACTACTACACTATTTGAGATGATAATTCCTAGTTGAATTGCTATCGGTTTGATAGATGTCTATCAGCTAAGGAGGTAGTAATGATTTCATCTTTAATGAGAATTCTTTCGATTGATTTCACTTCATATGAGAAGTTGAGGGGAACTAGGATTCTCATTTATAGTGAAATGGCCTATGGCTGATGGCTTTACAGTTTCACTCAATTTGAGAATCGACATCATTTCTTATTTGAAATGAAGCAGAAAAAGCAGCCATTAGCTGCTTTTTTTATCCTAATTTAAAACTAAAGTTAATTTGGTTCTTGAAAACCCTAGTTGAAAGTAAAAATTGATCAGACGGATCAATAAATCTGATCAATTTTCACGTTTAACCGTTTTCAATGGCTGAAGCTGTTTCCAGACAAGTCTTTATAGGGAGGTAGAGACTGTCTGTGTTTGTGCAGCTTACCTCGAGAAAGCCATATTGTTTATAAAAACTAACAGTATCTTCTTTCGCATCAACAAATAATCCTATTACTGCTGCAGGGTTGCTAGGTTGAGCAGCAAGCGCTGTTTTTCTGATACATTCAAGCAGTAGCTGCTCACCGAAGCGATTGTTTTTGAATTCTTTATCGACAGCCATGCGAGCTAGCTTTAAGGCTGGCGCAGGATGAGGATAGTTTGCGAGTCGAGGAAACCCATCTGGTACATATACACTTGTATACGCCAATGTATAAAAACCGATGATTTTTTGAGGCTGTTCAGAATCAACGAGCACAAATGTTTTAGTTAGTGAGCGTTGATCTGAACTGCTGGCATGTCTTGCCAGGTAGTCGTTTAAAGCTTTAACACCGCAGTCAAAGTTGTTGCGGTCGTGATGCTCCTTATCAAGTAGAACTGTCTCCAGCATATTTAAATCCACCTTTTCCGTTAAATGCTTTGGCAGCGGCCAAAAGCTTGTTATTGATTGGTGGCGGATTGTCTATAGCGGCAAAAACAGCTTCAGCCCCCTGCATTGAGAGGCGAATGCTTTGCTCACTTTCATACACTGATCGGGCCTTGGTTGTTACGGCCTCTACGATGAATTGAGACAGTGTTGCACCAGACAGATCCGCAGCATTTTTTACAAATTCCTGAACATCCTGCGGAACACGTGCAACTAGCCTTGCGTCCTTTGGTGCTACAACGGTCATTGTTTTCTCCAAATTTTTAGTCTTAGTTTTTCGCCATAAGCGGCGAATGCTGTCAGTCACTAAGGTTAATCATATTGATCAGCATTGTGTGTCATTATGACGTACAAATGCTGTTTGTCAATAGTGTGTGCTAAATAGACATACAAAATAAAAAGGCCGCTATTTATAAAGATCAGTTAAAAATGGGAGGATTACCGTTAGACTCGGGTATTGCTCTAAGAGACGACGCTGGTTATGTAGCGATTAGATCAATCAATGATGACGAAGTGCTAACCCTACCTGACGGAAGCGAAGTTACGTTTAAGAGTGTTGTTATCAAATTCGTAACGAATCAAAAAGCGTCTAAAGCTGAAGAAGAGTTATTTGAAGGCGTGTTCAATTATGAACCTATCTTTCAGGATGACCAATTCACACTTTATATTGATAAGAACAACAAACTCCCTGACTTTATTAATGCTTATCTCATAACAAAAGAAAACAACCTAATAGAGATAACTGGAAATATCTCTCAAGAAAAACTGCTTGATATAATCAATTAAGGACTCACTTCAAGAAATATTAACTTTGATGTATCCGGAAGTGTCTGACTTCAAAAATAGAAAGCCAACAGCTTATACGATGGAGGTTTTCCTTCAAACGCTAACTTTTGCAACAATCTAACGACTGAACTTACAGTTGGTTTGGTAACAGGCCCTGCCGGAAGGCTCTACCGTGGACCAATGAAGCCTTTGGTTAAAAAAATCTTAAAAGAAGTTCGGAAACATTACACAGAAAAAACGCTTAACTTTATGCTGTGTGAGAAGGTCGTAAAGCTTAAATCCAGACGGGCTCTGCAGAGCAGTCTAGAACTGTAAGTCATTCCTAAACTCATATTATAAGATGAAGCCCAGCTGTTAACTTTGTGGGCTTTATCACCATCTAATTTTTACCTTAAAAACCTAAGTAACGCATTATTTTTTTATTGCATAAATCTGACTATAGCCTGGTGCTTGCTCATCCAAATACCACGATGCTTGGTTGCAAAACCGGCAATTATCCCTTGCGATTGCATCATTAAAATGAAATGGGAAGCGTCGTTTTTCTTGTGCTGTTAATGCCGGTAAATAGTTTCAACTAGGTGAAAGCCAAACTTAGTTTTTACTGGGCCATGTACGGTGAGTAGTGCTTTTTTGAAGACGACGTTGTCTATTGGTTTCACCATAGTTCCGGGGCCGAACTCGCCTAGGTCTCCTCCCCGTTTGGCTGAATTGCAGAGGGAATGTTTCTTCGCTAGCGTGGCAAAGTCGGCACCTTTAGCCAGTTGCTGCTTGAGCTTTTCGGCTTCTTCTTTTGTTTTTACTAAGATGTGTCGAGCACCGGCTTTGGCCATGGTTCTTACCTATGTGATTGTCGGGGTCTTTAATGCGTATGCCATAACGCGTTTATATTACCGTGTTGCGAGAATGGTCAGCTAGGCGGGCCATCGAACATACGGTTACGTGCGTTGTTAATATGATCTCGCATGGCTTCTCGGGCGGCGTCTGAGTCCCCTTCTTTAATGGCGACAATGATAGCGTGGTGTTCGGCTTGTACCAGCTTTAAGCGCTCGCTTGAGTGCCGTAATGATAGGTTGCGCGTGATGTTGATGCCATCGGTAATGCTCTTTTCTAAAGACTGCAATACGGTGCTGTAGAAGTGGTTGTTTGCGGCATTGGTGATGGCAAGGTGGAAAGCAAAATCCTCATCAGTTGCTAGCTTGCTCGATACATTTGCTTCGTTCATTTTTTCATAAGCGCTGATAATGACATCGAGCTGTGCGGGTGTCTTGCGCTTGGCAGCGAGCGCGGCTGCTTCGGCTTCCATCGTAGCGCGAAACTCAAAGCAACGCTGGATATCCGCAATACTTGATAAAGGCGAAAATTGTAATACGACGTTGTCGGGTTGCTTAATGACATAGCTGCCTGACCCACGGCGTGAGGCGATCAGCTCATCTTCTCTTAGGCGAGCTAGTGCTTCACGCAATACGGGACGCGATACATTAAGTTCTTTACATAACTGCGTCTCTGCGGGCAGCTTTGTATTAAGCGCGTAGGTGCCGTCGATTATGGAAGCGAGTATTTGCTCATAAACGATTGCCCCTAAGGATTGGTGTGAGTTGCTAATGTGAGCGTTTCCCTTACTCATAAGTGTGTACCATGGCCTTATGTGAGCACGATAATGGGTATGTCGTGGCCTATTACCTAAGTTTACTATTCTTGCTTCAGTTTCTGAAGTTGTCTTACTAATTTGCTTAATATTACATTTTTTAATCCATGATTGTTAAGAAAACAGCAGTTTAAAGTGAAAATAAAGTCTAAAAGTGTCTCCTTTTTAATAATAACAAGTAAAAAGTTGTAAATATTAGTTTGATTTGTCATTTTCCGAGGTGTATTGTCACCCTCATGTTTTAATCAAACGGAGGGGAACACATGAGTGAGGCTAGTAGCTTTGTAAAGATCGATGAGTCGGTCTTGGAGCGGTTACGTAACGTTTCAACAGCGACGTTGCATACTGCTTTATTCAAACGAGGCTTGCGCAATACCTTTATCCAAGGGGTTAGCCGCGTTAATCAGAAAAAAGTTAAGATGGTTGGTCAGGCCTTTACGTTGCGCTACATTCCGGCACGCGAAGATCTTGATACAGTGAGTGCTTTTAAAGACCCTGAGCACCCTCAGCGCTTAGCGGTTGAGTCCGTACCTGCAGGTATGATTTTGGTTTCAGATTGCAGACAAGATGCCTCGGCTGCAAGCGCCGGTAGTATCTTGTTGTCTCGTCTTGAATATCGCGAATGTGCAGGCTTTGTTTCAGACGCGGGTATCCGAGATTTTGAGCATGCCTCAGAAATGGATCTGCCTATCTTCTGCGCTAAACCAAGCGCACCTACTAATTTAACGAAACATCATGGTGTTGATCTGCAACTTCCTGTGGGCTGCGGTGGTGTTGCTGTTTACCCAGGAGATGTATTGGTGGGTGACGGTGATGGCGTGATTGTAATCCCTGTTGAAATCGCGGATGAGATTTCGCAAGAAGCGATCAAGATGGAACAGTTTGAAGATTACGTTATTGAGCAAGTACAAGCCGGCGCTAAAGTGATTGGTTTATACCCGCCTAATGATGAGTCGCTAGCAAAATACAACGAACACATGAACGGTTAATAACGTAAGCCCCACCTTGATAATACGTGGGTTGTATTAGATGGGTTTATATCGGCGGTTTACACAGCGTACCTATTAATAATCCTATAAAAAGAGAAATAGTTATGTTTACTAAAAGTATAAAAAAGACATTAACAGTAACACTTGGCGCTTTAGTGCTTAGCACATCAGCTATGGCGGCCGACTTCCCTACTCGTGATATTCGCTTAGTTGTGCCTTGGCCTGCTGGCGGCGGCGCTGATGCGATCTCACGTAAGATTAGTAATATTGCTGAGCAAGAGTTTTCTAAGTCAATCTACGTAGAAAACATAGCTGGTGCTGTAACCGCGACAGGCTTGATGCAAATGATGCGTGCCCGTCCCGATGGGCATACGGTAGGTGTCTTAACGTACGACAGTATCATCACGCTGCCGCGAGGCAAAATGGTACCCGGCTACTCGCTCGATAATATGGAGCCTATTGCTCGTATTACGCGTGAAGCGGATGCCGTGGTTGTTTCTAAGCATTCAGGCTTTAATAGCTTTGAAGAGCTGATTAACGCCGCAAAAGAGAACCCAAATACGATTCGTGTTGGTGTGGCTCCTAAAGGCTCAGGCCCTTTCCTCGCTGTGCGCCGTTTAGAGCAGCAAGCGGGTGTAACTTTTAACGTTATTTCATACCCAGGTTCTTCGAGTGCTGAAGCTGAAGCATTGTTATCGGGTGAGCTAGATGCTGCTATTTCTAGCTTGGGTGACTTTAACGGGATCATCTCATCAGGCGACGCTAAAGGTATTGTCGAGCTTTCATCTGAGCAAAACCCATCTTACCCGGACGTTCCGCCGATCAGCACGTTTGGGCATGATCTGGAAACGGGTAGCTTTATTGTCTTAGCTGCGCCTAAGAACACGCCTAAAGAAGCCATTGCAACCCTAGAGGCCGCTTATAAAAAAGCGTTTGAAACGCAAGAGTTTCAGTCATGGGTAACCAGTGTTGGCGTAACACCTAGTTGGTTAGGTGCTTCAGAAGTCCAAACATGGATCGATGAATTGCAGACTAATACATTTAAAGTAATGGATGAATTAGGTTTATAAATACTGAAAAGCACACGCCTCTGTTCTGATGAGGCGTGTGTACGGGTATATGATGATGCTTTTAAATAGAAATTTAGTATTTCTGTATTTGGTCTTTGCTCTTTCCCTTGGCTATTTAATAACAGCTATTAATTTGGGAAGCCCGCTGTCTGATGGGCGTGTAGAGCCGTCTTTTTTCCCTATTTTGCTTGGGCTTTTTTCCGTTACTTTTAGCGCCATTTTGGTGTTTCGAGAGTTCGCATCTATTAAGCGTAGTAGCCAATTAGCGGAAGATGACAGTTCGGTAGGTAAGGCGAATTACTCTCCATTGTGGGTCATGTTGTCGATCTTTATTTACATCATGGCGTTTCAGGTAGTGGGGTATTTTCTATCTTCATTCCTGTTCGTTTTATCAATTATCGTAATCTTCTCATCCCTCGATAAGATAATTCAAAAAACAATAATTTCATTAATCATAGCGGCGCTTGGATATCTTGTTTTCGAACAGATGTTTGGTGTTCGGCTACCAGCTCTTTGGGGGTAAGTTATGGAATTTATTAGTCTAGTTGGTGGCAGTTTTGCGATGCTGCTGGACCCTCTTATTCTGGTGTATGTCGTTGCAGGCTTTTTGATAGGAACTATTTTTGCCTCAATTCCCGGTCTGACGGCAACCTTAGCGTTAGCTTTGCTCCTTCCGTTAACTTATAGCCTAGATGTCACAACCGCTTTAATGGCGTGTGCCAGTATTTATATGGCCGGCATGACCGGCGGTAGTATTACGGCGACAACGATTAATATACCCGGTGCGCCCTCTTCTATGATGACGGCCTTAGATGGCTATCCGATGCAACTTCAAGGTAAGGGTGCGCTGGCTTTAGGCCATGCGGCTTTAGGGTCGATGGTCGGTGGAGCACTGGGTGCCATATTGTTAATTGCCATCGCGCCTTTTGTGGCAGAGGCTTCTTTATTGGTGAAGACAACCGGTAAGTTCTCTTTGCTAGCGTTTGCTATTGTTGTCATTGTTATTGCGCAGCGCGGCAACATGGTTAAAGCAGGGATGGCCGCCTGTATTGGTTTGATGTTATCTACTATTGGTTTAGATGCTATGGAGCCTATTACTCGTTTCACGTTTGGCGTGGCAGACCTAACAGCGGGCATCGATTTAATGCCGGTCATTATCGGTACGTTTGCGATCAGCGAAATATTGATGCAAGCCAGTCTAGCTGTTGATTCCAATAAGACGGCGGAAGCCTTGAGTAAGGTCACAATTAGGCGCCGAGACTTTATCCCACCTCTTTCTGCTATTCGTGAAATTGGTGTGGTGTGCTACGTTAAATCCAGTTTGATTGGTTACTTTGTTGGCACGCTCCCTGGTGCTGGCGGCTCTATGGGTAGCTTTTTAGCGTACGCTGAAACGGTACGTACCTCATCTAATCCGGAAAGCTTTGGTAAGGGTAACCCTAAAGGTATTGCTGCTTCTGAGAGCGCAAACAACGCGGTTTGTGGTGGTGCTCTTGTGCCTATGCTGACTTTCGGTATTCCGGGTGATCCTATCACCGCTATTATGTTGGGTGTTTTAGTGATTAATGGCATTCAGCCAGGACCGCAGTTGATGTCTGGCCAGGCTGACCTTATCGCGCCAATGCTGGCATCTTTAGTATTCAGTGCTTTGGTGCTTATACCGCTAACACTATTCTTGTTGGGGCCTTACTTCATCAAGATTGTTTCCATCCGTAAAGATGTGCTTTACGGCGTAATCGCGCTCTTAGCCGTTGTGGGTAGCTACGTTGCTACTTACTCAACCTTCCAAATGATAATGGCGCTGGTAATGGGCGTGTTAGCTTACTATCTGCGTAAGGATGGCTTCCCGGTTATTACTTTGCTGCTGGGCTTTATTTTGGGGCCTAACTTGGAAGAGTTCTTGCGCCGCTCTTTAGCCTTGTCCAATGGTAACCCGCTTACCTTCTTTACTAATTTGGATAGTCTTTTCTTCATCATTCTCACGCTTATTTTTGTGTATTTCTTAGCTATTAAGAAGCCGCTTAAAAGCCCTGTGTCTGATGGTTGAGTCAAAAACTTGCCCACGCTAAAGCCCTTTTTGAGGGTTTTGGGTGGGCTATTCAGCATGGTTAGATCAATTACAGTTATTTAGTCACATTCACTAATTTTGCTAGGAGTATGAAATGGAAATTACAGGTCGTTCACTGATTGGCCAAAGTGACATTCAACTAGACGGAAAGCCTGTCTACGCCGTTAACCCAGCCACGGGTGAAACGCTCGAGCCTGCTTACCATTGTGGTGGTATTGATGAGGTTAATCGGGCATGTGATCTAGCGGATAAAGCGAAGCAGGTATTTAGGGTCACATCATTAGAAGAACGCGCTGTATTTTTAGAAACTATTGCATCCGAGATAGAAGCGCTGGGTGATGTTTTAGTGCAGCGCTGTATGCAAGAAACAGGCTTGCCACAAGCGCGTATCGAAGGTGAACGCGGACGTACCTGTGGTCAGTTGCGCTTGTTCGCTTCGGTTGTTCGTGCTGGCGAATGGTTAGATGCCAGAGTTGAGACCGCTATGCCTGATCGCTCTCCTCTTCCTCGTGCAGATTTGCGCCAGCAAAGTATTGCTCTTGGGCCGGTAGCTGTATTTGGTGCTAGTAATTTCCCGCTTGCTTTTAGTGTGGCAGGTGGTGATACGGCCTCTGCTCTGGCGGCTGGTTGCCCTGTAGTAGTTAAAGCTCATTCTGCGCATCCGGGAACCTCTGAGCTAGTCGGCCGTGCCGTGCAGTCTGCTGTGGCTAAATGTAACTTGCCGGAAGGTGTTTTCTCTTTGCTGTACGGCTCAGGAAGCGAGTTAGGGCAAGCCTTGGTCATGGATCACCGGATTAAGGCCGTTGGCTTTACCGGCTCCCGCAGTGGCGGTATCGCGTTAACTGTGGCGGCTCAGTCTCGCCCAGAGCCTATCCCTGTTTATGCAGAGATGAGCAGCATTAACCCTGTTTTCTTGCTTCCTAATGCACTTGAAACAAACGCTCAAGAATTAGCAACCGGGTTTGTTGGGTCTTTAGCGATGGGAGCTGGTCAATTTTGTACTAATCCAGGATTAATTATAGCCCTTCGCGGAGAGGCTTTAGATCGCTTCTTATCGACAGTTATAAGCACCCTATCAGAGGTTGCTGCGCAAACAATGCTGACTCCAGGTATCCATCGTGCGTATGTTAACGGTGTCGATGCCCTATCTTCTAACGAGAATGTACGCTTGTTAGGGTGTGGCAAAGATGGCGAGCAGCCTAATTTGTGTCAGGCGGCTGTATTTGTTGCGTCGGCTTCCGACTTCCTTGTTGATGAGCGTTTGCAGGATGAGGTCTTCGGGTCGTGCTCTTTAGTGGTCGAGTGTGAAGATATGGCGCAAGTGTTAAGTGTCGCTTTAAAACTTGAAGGCCAGCTAACGGCAACGCTACAGATGAATGACGATGATCTGGCGTATGCACAATTCCTATTGCCAACGCTTGAAGAAAAAGCGGGACGTGTCATGGTTAACGGTTGGCCAACGGGTGTAGAAGTGTGTCACTCGATGGTCCATGGTGGCCCCTTCCCTGCAACTTCCGATTCGCGTTCAACTTCTGTAGGTAGCTCTGCTATTTTCCGATTCTTGCGACCGGTGTGTTACCAGAATCTGCCGCAGGCGCTTTTGCCTAAGAATCTACGTGATGATGAGTTGTCCAAAGTCTCTCACCTTTGGGATGGGAAGCGCGTCTAGCCAGTTGTTCTAAAGCGGGTGCTTTCCCTATGCATCTGCTTTAGCTTTTTGTCGAGTGGTCTAAGAAGGTTCCAATGGAAAGGGTTTTCATTGGACTTCTGTCTTTATGCCTGTGTTAAGCAGGCTTTTTTTTGTCTGCTAGTTCTCGTTTCTCAGTAAGCATCAGAGTCGCTTGTCATGTTGTAAGCCATCAACCTTTGGGTTTGTTACTTGTTACCTTGCGATGAGGCATTACCTGTAAAATCTTCTGCTAGATGTTAATAAACGAGCAGTCGCTCAGGAGTGGTTATATGCATATTGCTATACTTACATTTGATGGGTTTAATGAGCTCGACTCCTTTATCGCATCGGGCATTCTCAATCGTGTTAAATCGCCTGATTGGAAAGTCTCGATTGCTTGCCCTACTGAATCTGTTACATCGATGAATGGTGTTGAGATTAAACGGCAAGTCTCATTAGATCAGGTTGCTACAGCAGACGTTGTATTGGTAGGCAGTGGCCTGCAAACACGAGATGTTGTTAAAGATGCTGAGATCATGAAACAACTGTCCCTTGATCCTGCTAGGCAGCTGATCGGTGCTCAATGTTCGGGCGCGCTTGTATTAGGGAAGCTCGGATTGCTTGATGGAGTCCCTGCATGTACCGACTTAACAACTAAGCCTTGGGTGCAAGACGCAGGCTTTGATGTGCTTGATCAAGCTTTTTACGCCAACAATAACATAGCGACTGCCGGCGGCTGTTTGGCCTCTCAATATTTAGCGGCGTGGGTGCTGGCTAAAACACATAATTTACAGACGGCTATCGATGCTATTTATTATGTCGCTCCTGTTGGAGAAAAAGACGTATATGTCGACCGAGTGGTATCAAATATTGAGCCTTATTTATAAGCTATGAGTTAAGTGCGCCATGAGTTCCTAATGTGTTTGATTTAGGTGTTCCACGTGGAACATCTTATTTTATCGCTAACGTTCAGCTAGATGTCATCTTATTAATCTACGATACTGATAACCGTATTAATAAAATGAGATTGCTTAGATGAAAGATTCGGTCGCACTGGTTATGGCTGCAGGTCAAAGTCGCCGGTTTGGCTCCGATAAACGTAAAGCGGTTGTCGGTGATGGGAAGTCGTTATTAGCTTCTACCATTCAATCTATTCCTAATACGTATCGTCGTGTTTTTGTGGCAGTCAGGCCAGACGATAATACGTTCTCTCTTAATCTCCCTGATCATGTATATGTTATTCGTTGTTTGCATGCATTAGAGGGCCTTAGTTCTAGTATGGCTGAGGCATTCGCTGCCATAGAGGATTACTGTCTAACCTGTTATGAGAGTGATGTGGAATCCGCTAGTACAAGCGTAGAATCAATAGCCGTTATATTGGGTGACATGCCGTTTATTGATGAAAGCACGCATACCTTGCTTAACCGAAGCTCAGGCGCACAGGTCATTGTGCGCCCGATTTATAATGGTCAGCCGGGCCATCCAGTCATTGTTGGTCGAGAGTACTGGGAAAAAGTAAAAAAGTTACGTGGTGATGATGGAGCTAAAGCGGTATTGGCTGATGCTAATGTGATGCAGATTTCCGTTGATGATCCTGGTGTTATTAGGGATATCGATCGGCAAAAAGATATCCCTTCTGCATAGGGCAAACAAACGTAGAAATGATTGAGGCGTTAATCCTCAATCCTCAATGTAAATTGTCACATCATCCTCTGGATTATCCGGTGTGAGTTGGCTGTTAGTGTTAAGGACTCCTGTGACATGTGTAGCCTTGGGATCACGAACGCCTGTTCTAGCCATGCACTCGACGAGTTGAGCGCAGATCGACACTGCAATGGATTCGGGTGTATTAGCACCGATGTTTAACCCCACCGGGTAATGAAGTTTGTCTCTGTTATTTTCGATCTGATGTACGTCGGCCATACCTTCTTTAATCTCGGCCAGTAGTTTTTCTGTGCGGTATCTTGGTCCTAGCTGACCAATATAGGCAGGTGAGGAACTAAGCGACAGACTAAGCCAATACTTATCTTGAGTAATGCTATGAGTCATTACCACTATGTGTGCGTTATCCAATAATTTTGCTGAGTCAAACGGTGCATCGAGAGCAATGTTAAGTACCTCATCTGCTTCATTGAACCGTTGTTTGGTTGCAAACTGTGGGCGGCTGTCTATCACTGTGACGTGCATGTTCATTAGTGCAGCCATGTTAGCCAGAGGCAGGGCATCGTCTCCTGCGCCAAAAATAACCAGCCTTTGTTGTGGGGCTATATAGTCAAAGAAAACATCGACTATGGCCGTTTTATCATTTTCTAAATCAATTTCAAATGTGTAATGGGTCGAGCGCTGAGCATCTAAGCTAGATTGCAGTTGCTGGCTTACGTAATGAGCTAATTGCGGGTTTGTTATGCCGTTGTCGATTGCCCCGCTGGGGCTGAGTGTAGCTCGGTCCCCTATTTGTATATGGGCTTTTGCCGGATCCGTGTTGTGAGCAATGATAGTGGCCGACACCCCGCCTTGCCCCGTTTGGTTGACGGTCTCGAACAGCGTCATTAAAGGATTGTCGTAATGGTGGGCAAGCCTTTCTAGTAAAATATAAACCTTACCATTACACCCTAAGCCGAACTCTAGAGAGGTTTCGTTCTGCTTTGGGTACATGGCTGATGAGTTGTTATTAGCGGGTTCGAAGAATTCATTTTGATCGTCATCAAGCGCCGTGTTGTAGCACAAGACGGTAGGCGCTGATTGGGTGTGCCACCAGGCTTTTTTTGCTACATGTGACTCAAGACAGCCACCGCTGATGGTTCCTTGTGTGCCATTGTATTGAGAGATAAGCATGCGTGCGCCTGGGCGGCGATAGGCCGAGCCCTCAACTTTAACGACCGTGGCTAATACGGATTCGTTACTGTTTTCTCTTGCACGGTTAATGGCATCAATAAGTCGGTTTATGTCTGACATGAAAAGGTGTGTCTACAGGTATCGTTAGTTTGGGCTAATGCGGGTTTAGTGGTGCATCGACAAAGGGGAGCGCCCTTCTTTGCCGATGCTGTTCGCATTAGATTTCAGTTAATGCGCTTTTGATTGTGTTTCTTTAGCGGCTTTGATTTGCTGTTGGTTGATACTCGCATTCGTGGTGCCAAAATGCTTCAGCACAAACGAACTAACGGCTGCTAACTCTTCATCACTATACCCTTCTTTAAAGCTTGGCATCCGATGATCTACACTTAAGTGGATAGGCGAATTGCCGGTCAAAAGGATATTAATAAGATTAGTACCTTCAGGGTCATTAACTGTTTTGAGTCCACTTAATGTTGTCACTGGGGTTTGCCTCCCCTGGCCTGTCCACAAGTGACAACTTGAGCATGCATCAGCAAACACCTTTTTGCCTAATGAATCGCTGGATTCAGCTGCCTTAGCGATAAAGATAGGCGGTTTGCTGACACCTTCGGTTTGAGGTTGCGTATCCTTTAAGTAAACCGCAATAGCGTTGAGGTCTTCTTGAGTCATTTGGCTTAAGCTGTGCTCTACGACGTCGGCCATAGGGCCGCTTGCTACACCGTAACCCGGGGCTGCGCCTTGCGAGAAATAGTTAACAAGATCGTCTTCGGACCAAGCGCCAATACCCTGTTTAGAGTCGGAGCTGATGTTGTACGCTTTCCATCCTTGTATGTTTGTGCCTGCAAGTGCCTTACTGTCCTTAGTCGCTTGGAACAAGTTGCGAGGTGTGTGACACTCGCCGCAATGCCCTGGGCCTTCAACCAAGTAAGCGCCGCGGTTCCATGTGTCGCTTTTGTCTGGATTGTTTGTGTAGCGCTCTTCATCTAAGAAGGCGAAGTTCCAAAACATCATGCCCCAGCGTTGGTTGAACGGAAAGCTGATGTCATTTTCTGGCGGGCGTTGTGATACCGGTTCTAAGCTAAATAAATACGCTTTTATAGCTAATATCTCATCGCGCGACATCTTGGTGTAGGATGTATACGGAAAGGCTGGGTAGTAGTGTTTCCCGTCCTTGCCTACCCCTTCTTGTAGTGCGCTAACAAACTCCTCGTCAGTCCAAGTACCAATGCCGGTTTCTTTATCCGGTGTAATATTGGGCGAATACAATGACCCAAAGGGTAGTTTAAACTCCAGCCCGCCAGCATATGGCTTACCGCCGGGTGTTATGTGGCAAGCCACACAGTCGGCGGCAGCGGTAAGGTACTTGCCTTTATCAATCATTTCTTGGCTTGTCGCCGCATGTGTTACGTTGGCAGCTGCGCAGGTTAGGCTAGCTCCAATGAGGAGCTTTTTGATGATAGTCATACTGTTCTCCTCAAACGGTAAAGTAGCCGTGACGGTTAAGTGGAATACGACGAATACGTTTGCCAGAAGCTGCATAGAGGGCGTTAACTAAAGCCGGAGCAGCTAGTGATGTGCCTGCTTCACCTACGCCGCCGGGTTGCTCAGCGCTTTTGGTTATGTGTACTTCTACGGATGGCGCATCTGTTATTCGCAACTGTCTGTATGTGTCGTAGTTCTTTTGTTGTACCGTGCCATTCTCTATATGGATTTCATTAAAGAATGCGGCCGAAATTCCGAATAACGTTCCCCCTTCAATTTGCGCTGACACTGATGTTGGGTTAGTAACAATGCCGCAATCAACGGCGCTGATAACACGTTTGATCTTAACGCCTAATTCCCCTTGCATCGCTAGCTCTATGACGGTTGCCACATAGCCACCAAATACATGGCTGATAGCAACTCCACGACCATGCCCTCCGGGTAAGGCTGAATGCCAATCACTGGCCTTTTCTACCACTTTTAGAAGTGCTTGAGCACGAGGGTGTTCTTTAAGTCGATCATATCGGAAGGTAAGTGGATCCACATTGGCATGATGAGCCAGTTCGTCAATAAAGGATTCTTGAACGAAGGTGCTCCGCAAAGGGCCAACGCCCCGCCACCAAGAAATATTCACAGACTTAGCGTCTTGTCGGTTGTACTGAACTTCTAAATCACTTAAAGCATAAATAGGGTCAATCGCGACTTCGACTGCGTCTCCATCAACTCCGCTTTCTGGGAGGCTGCCTACGTAGCTAGCAAGTACAGAAGCTCCGGCTATGTGTTGACGCCAGCCTATTGGCTCTAAATTATCGTCGAGTGCCGCTTGGATATGATCCACATAATGGGGGCGGTAGAGGTCATGGGTCATGTCCTCTTCTCGACTCCAGGTTAACTTAATTGGGTAGTTCACGTGCTGAGCAATTTGAACGGCTTGAATAATAAAATCATATTCCAGTCGTCTTCCAAAAGCGCCACCGATTAGCTGGTTATGTACGGCGATATTGTCAGGAGCCAGCCCTGTTAGTTTGGCAGCGGCTTTTTGAGCGAAGTCTGGTACTTGTGTGCCTACCCATAAATCACAACTGTCTTGTCTTACATGGGCGACGCAGGTCATAGGTTCTAACGGCGAGTGTGATAGGAAAGGCTGTTCGTAAGATGCTTCAAATGTATGCGGTGCTTCTTTTAACGCCGTGTCTATATCGCCAACAGTCTTTGCTACGGCTCCTTGCTGCCGGCTGGCCTCTCGTACAGCGTTTGCTTCTTCCTCTGAGTTGACGCTGGCGTTATCTCCAAGATCCCATTCTATATCCAATGCTTTAATGGCCTTGAAGCAGGTCCATGTGTTAGTTGCTGTTACGGCAACGGCATTAGGAAGTGTAATGATATCTTTTACACCCTTGATTGCCCTAGCTTTGCTGGCATCTACCTGCTTTACCTTACCACCAAGCACAGGACACGTGATCGTCGAAGCAATTAGCATGTTAGGCACGGATAAATCGATAGTGAACTTAGCGCTACCATTGACCTTGGCTGGTGTGTCGAGTCGTTGGGCTGGAGTACCAATTAATGTAAAAGACTCTGGGGATTTTAGCGTTACCTCAGTCGGTATTGGGAGCTCAATGGCGTCTTCTACCACCTCTGCGTAGTTTACGGTCTGCCCTTCTGGGCCGCTGATAGTCCCCGCTTTTGCCGTACATAATGTGGCGTCGACATTCCATCGGTTAGCGGCCGCTTGTATAAGCAGCATACGTGCAGTTGCGCCTGCTTTTCTCAAAGGCTCCCACGTTGCTCGTGTGGATGTAGAGCCGCCGGTTGCCTGAAATTGAAGTAAAGGATCTGTGTATAGAGCCGCATTGGCTGGCGCTTCTACCACGCTTACATCTTTTAGCGGGACTTCTAATTCTTCAGCGACCATCATGGCCATGCCCGTTTGTACGCCCTGTCCCATCTCTATTTTTGATGATATGAGGGTGACCTTGCCATCTGTGCCTACGCGAACGAACGCTCCATATCCTCCTTTTTGTACTGAATTGTCACCTAGTTGTGCTCCTGATATAGCCTCAGATGCAAAGCTGTTACGAGTCATAGGCGGTAGCCAGGTGCTGATAGCTAACCCGCCTAGTAATAGGCTGCTTCTTTTTAGAAAGCGGCGTCGCTCCGTACTTAAGCCATTATCTGCATCAGGTGTTGAGTTAGACATACTGGACGTTTTCATGATGAAGCTCCTTCCATCGCATCAACGAACTGCACATCTTTAATAGCGGAGCGGATACGAGTGTAAGTTGCACATCGGCAAATGTTTCCCGACATAGCCATGTCTATGTCTGAATCTGACGGAGTGCTATTGTTTGCTAATAAAGCCGTTGCAGACATTATCTGCCCAGATTGGCAATAACCGCATTGAACAACTTCGTGTTCTAGCCATGCTTTTTGTACGGCTTGTCCTACCGGTGTTTCGCCAATGGCTTCGATGGTAGTAATTTTTTGGTCGGTTAGCGCGCCTATTGGTAATGAGCATGAGCGTACAGGTGCGCCGTCCATGTGAACTGTACATGCACCGCATTGCGCTATGCCGCAACCGTATTTAGTGCCTGTTAGACCTAGTTCATCGCGCAACACCCATAGTAAAGGCGTGTCATCGGCGACATCGGCTTGAACGATATTTCCGTTTATATTGAGAGTTTTCATGTGTCCCCCGAGCCGTATGTGTTCATACTATCGGCTGCGTTATTATGTGCTCGACGTGTTAATTGTCTTGGTTCTTGCGCTTATTCAAATAGCTGTTAATGCTTAACGAACGTTGGTTTAAATGTATGTTACCAAGGATGTATGCTTTACGTGTGATGGTGCAGGGTTATTATTAATGCTGACTTGGAACGATCTGTTCCTGTGCTTAAAGCTCTTTAAAACGTGCCTATTCCTCTTTCTTGATGATGAATGTTTCACGTGAAACATGGATCATTGTTAACGCATACATGTATGCGGTTAGGCTTGAGGAAATAAAAAAGCCGACATAGAAGCCGGCTTTTGAAAAGATGCAGTGATTAATCTATCACTAAAATGTTCTGCCTATCCGTTTAGTAACGAGATATCAGCGGTCTGCAAAAACAAAGAGCGCAGCTGGCTAAGTAAAGCAATACGATTAGCTTTAACGGCTTCATCATCGGCCATGACCATTACGTTATCGAAAAAGCTATCTACATCTGTTTGTAAACTAGCGAGTTTCTCAAGCGCATCCTGATAATTCCCTTCGGCAAATAACGGTGTTACTTGCTCGCTCAATTGGACAACAGTTTGGGCCAGCTTTTGCTCGGCAGGTTCAGTTAACAGAGCCGTATTAAGCGCTGTTACTTCACCCTCTTGTTTAGCGATGATATTGGAAACACGCTTGTTAGCAGCCGCTAATGAGGCTGCTTGAGGCAAGGATCTAAAGGCGTTAACAGCGCTAACACGCTTATCAAAGTCTAAAGGCTTTGTTGGCTTAACAGCATGAACGGCTAGGTAGCTGTCTATAGCTACGCCTTTATCTTCATACCAGGCTCGTAGGCGTTCCAGCATAAAGTCAGTGACTTGTTCTGTTACGGTTTCAGCCGCTGGTAGGCTTTTGTGTAATGAAGCCGCCTTAGCGATTAGGTCTTTAAGGTCTAAATCTAGGTTACGCTCAATAAGGATGCGCAGCACACCTAGGGAGGCGCGGCGTAATGCAAACGGGTCTTTAGAGCCTGTCGGTGGCTGCTTGATACCGAAAAGACCTGTTAAGGTATCAAGACGGTCTGCAATTGCTACTGCGATACCGGCCTCAGTTTCGGGTAACTCATCACCAGCAAACTTTGGCAGATATTGCTCATTAATAGCTTTAGCTACGGCCTCGCCTTCACCATCATGCAATGCATAGTGATAACCCATGAGCCCTTGGAGATCCGTAAATTCATAGACCATGTCGCTTAGTAAGTCGCCTTTAGCGAGGTAACCCGCACGTTCGGCTGTCTGTTGATCATTGCCTAGCTGCCCTGCGATATAAGCGGCTAATGCAGAGATACGGGTCGCCTTATCGTAGACCGTTCCAAGCTGGTTTTGAAAGACAACTGTATTCAAGCGCTCTGTACGTGATGCCAGCGTCTCTTTTTTATCAGTTTCAAAAAAGAAAGCCGCGTCCGCAAGACGAGGGCGAATCACTTTCTCGTTACCCTCAATTACTTGTTGTGGATCGGTAGATTCGATATTAGCCACTGTGATGAAGTAAGGCATTAAGCTGCCTTTTGCATCTACTGCATGAAAGTACTTTTGGTTCTCTTTCATTGACAGGATAAGCGCTTCTGGCGGTACATCTAAAAAGCGTTCTTCAAAGCGCCCTGTTAAGGCAACAGGCCATTCATTAAGTGCGGTGACTTCATCCAGCAAGTCTTCATCAATTTCTGTAGTCCCGCCTAGAGCAATACCCGCCGCAATAATTTGTTCACGAATATTTTTACGTCGCGTTGCAAAATCTGCAATAACATAGCCGGGAGATAATAGCTTCTGGTCATATTCATCCGCTGCCATGATCTCAATGGGTTGGTTGTAATGGAAACGGTGGCCCATAGTATGGCGGCCCGATTCAAGACCAAGGATGCTAGCGGGAACAACCTGGTCACCAAACAACATAACTAACCATTTGGCAGGGCGAACAAATTCAACGCGGCTGGAACCCCAACGCATGCGTTTCGGTATGGGTAAGTTGTTTAGCGATTGCTCAACGATACCTTCTAGTAACGAGCTGGTCTCGGTGCCCTTCTCTACGGTTTTGTAGATGAAGTAATCACCTTTATCTGTATTCAATACTTGCAGTTGATCAGCAGTTACACCGCACGAGCGAGCAAAACCTTCTACGGCTTTCTCTGGTGCTTTACAGCTAGGGCCGCGTTTCTCAATCTCTGCATCTGGCTGTTGTTCTGACAGCTGACTTATCTTTGCAGCTAGACGACGTGGCGCAGCGTAGCTAGTAACTTCGCCAAAGCTAATGTTCGCTTTTTTCAGGCCTTCAGTGATGCCCTGAGTGAATGCATTAGACAGCGACAGCAATGCTTTGGGTGGCAGTTCTTCAGTACCCAGTTCTACTAAAAAATCGCGTGTAGACATTACTTCTCCTCCTGCGCAGCGGTAGCGGCCAATACTTCATTGCGGATGTCTTCGGATGCCATCGGGAAGCCAAGTTCGCGGCGCGTATTAAAATAACCTTGAGCAACTTCGCGGGCCAATGTACGAACGCGCAAGATGTAGCGTTGGCGCTCTGTTACCGAAATCGCATGGCGAGCATCGAGCAAATTAAATGTGTGAGAAGCTTTTAGCACCATCTCGTAGGCAGGTAGCGGGAGTTTAGCGGCTAGCAACTTGTTACACTCGACTTCGTAGTGATCAAAGTTTTCAAATAGCTTAGGCACATCGGCATGTTCGAAGTTATAAGTCGACATTTCAACTTCGTTTTGGTGGAAAACATCACCGTAAGTTACAACGCTGCCATCGGGGTTCTTTGTCCAGATTAAGTCGTATACGCTGTCTACGTTTTGCAAATACATCGCAATACGTTCTAAGCCATATGTGATTTCGCCAGTAACGGGATAACACTCAAGACCGCCAGCTTGTTGGAAGTAGGTAAATTGGGTGACTTCCATGCCGTTTAACCAGACTTCCCAGCCAAGCCCCCACGCGCCCAGTGTTGGTGATTCCCAGTTATCTTCAACGAAGCGAACATCGTGGATATTGAGGTCTACACCTAGGCGTTTTAAAGACTCAAGATAGAGTTCTTGAAAATTGTCGGGAGACGGTTTGATGACTACTTGAAACTGATAGTAATGTTGCAAGCGGTTTGGGTTTTCGCCATAGCGACCGTCAGTTGGACGGCGGCTAGGTTGGACATAAGCAGAGCGCCAGTTTTCAGGCCCTATTGCGCGTAAGAAAGTCGCTGGATGGAACGTCCCCGCGCCTACTTCCATGTCGAGAGGTTGAACAAGTACACAGCCTTGCTCGGCCCAGAATGTTTGCAGAGCCAAAATTAGCCCCTGAAACGTGCTTGCGTCCGGAGTCGTTTGATCAGTCACGGAAACCACCATTGCTGAATTCTGAAGAAAAAAAGTTTAAAAATTAGCGCCAAATTATACACGATTGATCGCTTTTTGCGTTCTTAGTGCGAGGCTAGAGCAGACTAATTCGCTATAATTAGCGCATTATCTTGTTATCATCGCGCTTTTGGCTGGTTTATTCATGCAGTTATTAAAATCATTGTTCGCTGTGGGTGCGCTTGGCATCTTTGCTTTGTTGCCCTTATCACTCGCTCAAAGGCTAGGCCGCATGATAGGCCGGCGCTTCATTGCCAATTCACAAGGTGATATGAATCGAATCACACGTCAAAATATCTCCTTATGTTATCCACAACTTTCCGATGCCCAACAAAAAGCCTTGATCAACGAAAGTCTGCTGCATACGGGTATGTCAATTACTGAAGCGGGCATGTCGTGGCTGTGGAAGCCTGAGCGCACGCTTAAAAAAGTTCGTAATGTGCATAATGAGTCTATTCTGACTGAAGCTATAGCTCATGGGAAAGGCGTTATTATATTGGCACCGCATTTAGGGAACTGGGAAGTGCTTAATCTTTACGTTTCGAATAAGTGCCCTGTCACCGTGATGTACCGACCGCCCAAATTGAAAATGATGGATGATCTAATCAAAAAAATGCGCGCACGTTTGGGTACAAACCTAGCCCCCGCGGATTTAAGCGGTGTGCGTAAAGTGATTAAAGCATTAAAAAAGAAAGAAGCCGTAGGAATACTTCCGGATCAGGAGCCGGCTAAAGGCAGTGGAGAGTTTGCCCCTTTCTTTGGTGTTCAGGCTTACACAATGAAACTGTTCACCCAGCTGGTCAAGCAGACTAAGACAACCGTTGTTTGCGGCTACGCATTACGGTTAGAGGGTACCGATCAGTTTGATATTTATTTCAAAGCCGTGCATCCAGATATTTACAGCGATGAGCCATTAACAGCTTTATCAGGATTGAATGCTTCGGTAGAACAGTGCGTAGCGCATGCCCCTGCTCAATACCAGTGGGAATATAAGCGCTTTAATACCCGACCCGCGGGTGAATCAAAGATTTATGCAAAGCAAGATTAGTCGCTGCACTAATCTTGCTGTAATCGTATGAGGGTTTAAGCGTTAACGTCGCCAAAACGCTGGCGTAAACAACACGAGCAACGTAAATACCTCTAAACGCCCCATCAGCATTGCCAAGCATAAAATCCATTTTGCAGTGTCATTCAATTCGCCGTAATGGGTGGACACTTCCCCTAACCCAGGGCCTAAGTTATTGAGTGTTGCGCCAACAGCGGACCATGCTGTGATTTGATCTAAGCCTGTGCCCAGTAACGCAATCAGCATAACAACAAAGACAAGTAGGTAGACGGAGAAAAAGCCCCACACCGCTTCGAGTACCTTGTCCGAAATTGGCTTGTTCCCTACTTTGACGGGTATCACGGCATTGGGGTGAACTAAACGTAAAATCTCACGATAGCCCTGCTTCAAGATCAGTAAGATTCGGATCACCTTCATACCGCCGCCCGTTGAAGCGGCACACCCGCCAGCAAAGGCCGCAATAAACAGCATGAAAGGCAGCATAGCAGGCCAGTGCGCAAAGTCAGCAGTTGCGAAGCCGGTTGTGGTCGCGACAGATACTACCATGAATACCGACTTACGGAATGACTCTACTGGGCCATACGTTGATGTCGCTATCAAAGAGAATAATGTGACTAAGATAATGGTGCTTAAAATGCCCAAATAAAACTTAAATTCAGGGTCTTCAAAATAATGAAGTAAGGAACGTTGGCGCCAGGCAAAGAAATGCAAACCAAAGTTAACCGAAGAGACGACCATGAAAAATACACAAATAGCTTCTATAACCGCACTATCAAAGTAACCAATACTAGCGTCATGGGTTGAGAAACCACCAATTGCCACAGTTGAGAAGCTATGGCAAATAGCATCAAAGGGTGTCATTCCTGCCAGCCAAAAACCTAAACCACACACGATAGTGAGTGAAAGGTAAATGTACCAAAGCGCCTTCGCTGTTTCGGTAATGCGTGGGGTCAGTTTGCTGTCTTTAACAGGCCCAGGTGTCTCAGCACGATAAAGCTGCATCCCCCCGATACCCAGCATAGGGAGAATGGCTACTGCTAATACAATGATACCCATACCACCCAGCCATTGAAGCTGTTGGCGGTAAAAGAGTATAGACTTGGGCAGTGAATCAATCCCCGTTATAACGGTTGCCCCCGTCGTTGTTAAGCCTGATAACGACTCAAAAACAGCATCTACCACGGTGAGATGTGGGCTTTCAGAAATCATCAATGGAATGGAACCGAAGAGCCCGAGAACCACCCAGAAAAGCACGGTTACTAAGAACCCATCACGTGTTCGTAAGTCTTCTCTAACTCGGTAAACGGGTAACCAAATCACAAAGCCCGTTGCGAGGGTAATGGCAAACGCACCAATGAACGCGAAGTCATGGCCATCATCGTAGAGAAAAGACACGACGACAGGCGGCAGCATTGTGATGCTGAAAACCATGAGTAATATGCCAAGTATTCGTAAAATGACGCGATAGCGCATAGTGATCCCCGCTGATCAGAAAAAGGCTAGGCCAACTTGGAATAATCGCTCGACCTCGCCTATTCGGCGTTTGTCGACTAAAAAGAGAATCACATGATCACCGTTTTCAACAATGACATCATCGTGAGCAATGAGTACTTCATCGTTTCGTACAATGGCACCGATGGTGGTGCCGGGTGGAAGGTTAATATCTTCAAGAGCCCTTCCGACAACTTTTGAGCTGCGTTTGTCGCCATGCGCTACGGCTTCTAACGCTTCTGCTGCTCCGCGTCGTAAAGAATGAACGGCTACTACATCGCCCCGCCGTACATGTGTTAGCAAAGCGCCTATCGTGGTTTGTTGTGGAGAAATCGCGATATCAATCACGCCGCCCTGCACTAAATCTACATAGGCTGGGTTGTTAATTAGTGTCATTACGGAGCGCGCGCCTAGTCGTTTGGCGAGCATGGAAGCCATGATGTTGGCTTCGTCGTCGTTTGTCAGAGCACAAAATACATCCGTGTCTTCTATGTTCTCTTCGAGTAGTAAATCTCGATCTGACGCACTGCCATGTAAAACGATGGTGTTGCTCAGCGTTCGAGCCAGGTCGTTACAGCGATTAATATTGCGCTCAATGATTTTTACTTGGTATTTCTTCTCTAGGTTTTCAGCCAATCGGGCGCCAATGTTACCGCCGCCGGCAATGATGATGCGCTTGTAAGGATTGTCGAGACGGCGTAGCTCGCTCATTACACTGCGAATGTCTTTTCGCGCCGCGATAAAGAAGACCTCATCATCTGCTTCGATTACCGTATTGCCCTGCGGTATGATCGCCTTGCCTTGTCGGAATATTGCAGCAACACGAGTATCGGTATTCGGCATGTGGGTGCGTAAATAAGAAATCTCACGCCCTACCAAAGGTCCACCGTAATAGGCTTTAACGGCAACAAGCTGTGCTTTCCCATCTGCAAAATCGAGAACTTGGAGCGCTCCGGGGTATTGGATCATCCGTTTAATGTGCTCAGTCACTAACTTCTCAGGGCTGATCAGTACATCGATAGGCAGGTTTTCTCGATTAAAGAGGTTTTCTTGCTGAAGGTAATCATGCTCACGGACACGAGCGATTTTGGTCGGAATATTGTATAACGTCTGGCCTATCTGGCAGGCGATCATGTTGACCTCGTCACTGTTAGTAACGGCAATCAGCATGTCGGCGTCTTGAGCCCCTGCTTGGTTCAGTAGGCTTGGGTGTGACGCTTTACCGTTAACCGTGCGGATATCTAAACGGTCCTGTAGCTCGCGTAAGCGTCCAATGTCGGTATCGATTATGGTGATGTCATTGGCTTCGTTGGCCAAGTTTTCCGCAAGGGATGCACCAACTTGACCGGCTCCTAAGATGATTATCTTCATGCGTTTTGGTTTCTCAGCCTATTTTCTTAATGACGGCATAATAAAAGCCATCATGCCCATTGCGTTGCGGGAAGAGTTGGCGGCCATAAGGTCGCTCAATTCCCCACTCGGCCGAGATGGGTTGGTGCTCTGCATCTTCGGTCTCTGCAATAAAGCGCTTAATCAGTTTGTCGTTTTCTTGCGAAAAAATGGAGCAAGTTGCATATACCAATGTGCCGCCTTTTTTGAGCATTGGCCACAGATTTTTGAGAATAGCCATTTGGATGGCTGATAATTGATGTATCGCTTCGCCGGTACGTAAAATTTTAATGTCTGGGTTACGGCGTATTACACCTGTGGCGCTGCATGGAGCATCGACTAGCATTTTGTCGTAGGGTTCTTGATTCCACCAATCTGTCTCAGACGCATCACCCACCATAAGGTTGCAGGTCTGATTGAGGCGATCTAAATTTTCTGTGATGCGCTTAGCTCGGCGTCGATCTATCTCTAACGCATCAATGGTGATGTCGTTGCTCTCGTAAACACTGGCCTGTTCCAACAAATGGCACAATTTCCCACCCGGTGCTGCACATGCATCTAAGATTCTTTCGCCAGGACTTGGGTTGACGAGTTGTGCGGCGATCTGTGCGGCTTCGTCTTGTACGCTGACCCAGCCATCTGAAAAATGAGGCAGTATATGGACATCGCATGGCTCGTCTAAAACGATCCCGTCTTCACTCCAACGTGTCAATTCTGAGCCGTGCCCTGCTTCTTGCAGCATGTGGTGATAGGTTTCACGTGAAACATGCTGGCGATTGATGCGGAGGGTTAAAGGGGCTTGATGGTTGTTTTCTTCAAGGATCGTTTGCCAAAACTCGGGCCAATTGGCTTTGAGTTTTTGAATAAACCACTCAGGATGATTGTAATGATAGGTAATATCATCATAGAGCGCGTCTAAAATATCTTCTTTTTCGCGATCAAAACGGCGAAGCACTGCATTGACTAAACCGGAAAGGCTACCTCGATCGAGCTGGTGAACCGCGTCGACTGTTTCGCTAATGGCTGCATGCACGGGTATGCGCATGTCCATAAGCTGGTATAAGCCAACTAGCAGCACAGCAAGTACATCATTATCACGCTCGCGTAGAGGGCGATCCATCAGCGAGTCAGCAATACAAAGCAGTCGAGGAAAATTTCGCGCTGTGCCGTAACACAGTTGCTGAAGCAACGGTCTGTCTTTTTCTGGACATGAGTCCAGTGCATTCACCAGTGATTGATTGAGCGAACCTGTATGCATCAATAATGGATAGATTGCGTTGGCGGCAAGCGCTCTTATATTTCTCATTGGCCTAATATAGTCCCATCTGCAAACAACGAACGACGTGAGTTGAGCACATCTTTAGAAGACAAAGCCTTACCGCCGGGTATCTGTAGGCGAGTGATTGCGATAGCCGTTCCTGCACCACAAGCGACTAAAATAACGCCGTTGTCTGTGTTAACTATGGTTCCTGGTGGAAGCTGAGGATCAATAGTTTGCTCTGAAGGTGTGGTTGCATGAATACGAAGGTTATCACCGTTGAGCGTCGTAAAGCAGCCTGGCCATGGGAATAAGCCGCGCACCTGTCGGTCAACGTGTTGCGCGGTTTGGCTCCAATCAATTAAGCCTTCTTGTTTTTCGAGTTTATGTGCATAGCAGGCTTGGCTGTCATCTTGAGGCTGCGGGGTTATAGCGCCCTGCTCTAACAAGGTTAGTGTGTCGGTTAAAGCGCCTGCACCAAGTTTGGCTAAACGGTCGTGTAAATCGCCAGAGGTATCGGTCTCGTTAATGGGGCAGCTTACTTCATACAGCATATCACCTGTGTCGAGTCCGACATCCATTTGCATGATGGTTATGCCCGTTTCGGTATCACCTGCTAATACAGCGCGATGTATAGGTGCCGCGCCGCGCCAACGAGGTAATAAAGAGCCATGGACATTAATGCAGCCGCGTTTGGGTGTGTCTAATACCGCTTTGGGGAGCAATAAACCGTAAGCGACAACGACCATTAAATCGGCGTTTAAGTCTGCCAGTATTTGTTGTTCGGCGTGGTCTTTAAGAGAAGCGGGCTGGTAAACAGGGATGTTGTTATCGAGGGCGAGTTGCTTTACCGGGCTGGCAGTGAGTTTTCGGCCACGCCCTGCCGGTCGGTCAGGCTGGGTGTAGACTGCAATAATTTCATGATCTGTATCCAAAAGTGCCGACAGGCTGCTGGCCGCAAAATCCGGTGTTCCGGCAAAAATAATTCTCACATTAACCTCGCTGCTAAGCGTATCCGTTGTATCCACATAGAAAAACAGGTTTGCAAATGCAAACCTGTTAGTAACGCTTTGTCGTGTTAGCCTGTGCGTTCAAGCTTATGTTTTTTCTCAAGCTTTCCGCGGATCCGAGTACGCTTGGTGTTGGAAAGATAATCCACAAACAGTTTGCCGTTTAGGTGATCGATCTCGTGCTGTATGCACACTGCAAGTAAATCTTCGGCTTCGAACTCAATCTGTTCGCCTTTTTCATTCAGCGAGGTTACTCTGATTTTGTTCGGACGCTCTACTTCTTCGTAAAACCCAGGAACTGACAAGCATCCTTCTTGCATCTGTTCTAGCTCCTCGTTAATAACTTCGAAGCTGGGGTTGATTAAGACTAAAGGATCGTCATTATCTTCCGAAATATCAATCGTAATGATTTGTTTGTGAATGTTAACCTGTGTCGCCGCAAGCCCTATACCGGGTGCGTCGTACATGGTTTCGAACATATCCTTAATGATTGTAAGGATATTGTCGTCTACCTGATCAACCGGCTCTGCTATCGTACGCAAGCGAGGGTCAGGGAATTCTAAAATAGGTAACAGGGCCATAATTCAACTAATGCTTTGTTAATATTGAGTTTGCCACACTGTCAAAAAGATGAATTGATGGGCAAACAGAGTAACTTATCTATTATACTGATCTGGCGTGACGATGCATTTGTCGTTTACCATTGATGATCATAAATTATACGCGCTCTTCATTGTATCGGGTCAAGAATAATCCGTTTTAATGAGTGCAGGACTTAACATGCAATCTGGATCTTTCGCTTTTTGCTCAAAATTATGGGTTTGAGCATGAGTGTCCAACATGAGTAGCAAGGAAACTGTAGATGAAAAAACTGGCAGGTTTGTGTTTGGCATCATGGTTAGCTATTACTACGCCCAACCAGGCACACGCCAGAGCGGATGTTCTCGCTCTGCAGGAAGGCTACCCGCAAGAATATGTTGTGGTGAAAGGCGATACCTTATGGGATATATCAGGGCGCTTTTTGACCCAACCTTGGCGATGGCCTGAAATTTGGGGTGTTAATCCACAGATTGATGACCCTCATTGGATCTATCCTGGTGATGTTATTTACATGACATGGGTAGATGGAAAGCCGCGCTTACGCATTAAAGGCGATAACAAGCTGGTGCCTCGAGCTCGCGTGACACCGTTAGAGAATCCCATTCCAGCTATACCGCTGAAAGACATGGATGCGTTTATGCAGGAGAACGTCGTGTTAGACGATGAGCTACTGGCAGAAACCCCTTATGTTTTAGGCGGCCGCAATAAGCGCATCATTGCCGGTGCTGGGGACCGCATCTATGCACGTGGCGAAATGGAATCTGATCATAAGTATCAGAATATCTATCGTCCATTGCAGGCGTTCCATGACCCGATAACAGATGAGTTACTGGGCTATGAGCTATCTAAAATAGCAGAGGCTTATGTCGTCTCGACCAATGATGAAGATATCACCACACTAGAGCTGGCCAAATCGCAACAAGAAGTGCGTGTTATGGACCGAGTATTACCGGCCCCTGAAACGCGTATCCAGTCTATGTTTTATCCGGCCCCAGCGCCTGAAGAAACAGAAGGTTATATCTTGTCGGTCGATGGCGGTGTTCAGAAGATCGGACGCTTTGATGCTGTGGCGATTAACAAAGGCCGCCGAGAGGGGGTGAAGCCCGGACATGTCTTTATTGTATATGCCGCTGGCGAAGAGATGGACGATCCTGTGACAGGTGAACGTGTCAAATTGCCTGATGAAGAAGCAGGCACCTTAATGGTCTATAAGGTGTACGATAAAGTCAGTTATGCACTGGTCATGACAGCACTCAACGTGCTTTCTGTAGGTGATAATTTTAAATCACCGGACTTGTAAGCTTGTAAGCAAGATGCCTTGCGACCTACAGCACAGGTTGCAAGGCTATTCAGCCGGCGCTTTTAGCTAACGTTTCGCGAAGCGCCATTGATTAAGGATAATGCATGTGGCTGATCCAAAGGATTGGATAGGGCTCAGTTTGCTGTCGGGTATTGGTCCGGCAAAGCTCTCGCGGCTGTTTTATAACGATTGGACGCCGCAACGATTACTGGCACAAACGGACCACTCTCCTTTTTCTATTTCTAGTAAAAACCGTACGCAACTCATTGATTTTGTTGATCAGCGCGGCGCGTTGTGGGAACAGTGTTGCGAGGTGGAAGCCTCGTTAACGTCGCTTAACGCAAGGCTGCTCATGCCGGATAGCGATGATTACCCACCATTACTGCGAGCCGCACCTGACCACCCTATTCTGTTATTTGTTAAAGGCAATGTTGAGGCCTTGCATCTACCCATGATTGCATTGGTCGGGAGTCGCCATGCCAGCGCTGGCGGGTTGCGCCATGCTTACCAGTTTTCTAAAGCGCTGACAGAGGCAGGCTTTGTCGTTAGCAGTGGTTTGGCGCTAGGCATTGATGGCGAGGCTCATAAAGCCGCGGTTGAGCTACAAAAGCCAACTATCGCGGTTATGGGGACAGGTATCGATAAAGTTTACCCAGCTCGACATAAAGGCTTGGCCGAGGCTATTTTGGCATCAGATGGTGCGCTTGTGTCTGAGTTGTTACCCGGTGCGCCTCCGCTTGCTCCTCACTTTCCTCGCCGTAATCGTATTATCAGCGGGTTGTCGACGGGCGTTTTGGTGGTCGAGGCGGCGGTAAAAAGCGGCTCTCTCATTACAGCTCGTCAAGCTTTGCAGCAAGGGCGCGAGGTTTTTGCGCTGCCGGGTTCTATTGATCATCCTGGAAGCCGAGGGTGTCATGCTTTAATCCGCCAAGGAGCCACGCTCGTGGAATCTATGGATCACATGGTGGATGAGCTACGCGGCTTTTTAGGTGGATACCGCGCGTTTGTCGACACTGCTCAGCAAAAAACAATACAAAAAAGGGTCTCGGCTATCCCCACGATGGAGCAGGCTCCTTTGTTAGAGGCTGATTTATCGGAACTCGACGCTAGCCAGCAAAGAGTGCTTCAAGGTATCGACTACTCCCACACGTTTGTTGAAGATATATGCCTTAATCTAAGCCTCGCGCATGACCAATTGAGTACAGTACTTGTCGAGCTAGAGCTCTTTGGGTGGATTGAATCTGTAGCGGGAGGTTATCGGCGTATTCGTTAAATACGCTGTTCAGTGGTTGCTTGTCATCCTTTATAACCTGTTCGTTTCTCGGCTAGTCGAGTTGCATCTGCCCCGCTAAAGAGGTAGTTTTCCGCTTCTTTGTTTCTCGTTTTTTCACGTATTTTGTACATCTTGTTGAGAGCTTTTATGTAATGAATACATGGCATATATCTCAGGCAGCACGTGTTGTCCGCCAAGGAGGCGTCATCGCATACCCGACAGAAGCTGTTTGGGGTTTGGGATGTGATCCCTTTAATGCGTCGGCTGTGGAGCGTCTTTTGTTGCTGAAACGTCGCCCTGTAGAAAAGGGTGTTATCTTGATAGCGGCGTCGTTATCTCAGGTAGCGCCTTTGATTGATCCTTTAACAGAGGAAGAAAAAGAGCGTCTCAGTGCAACCTGGCCGGGGCCTTATACCTGGTTGCTGCCGGATCCTCATGAATGGGTACCTAACTGGATTAAAGGCAAGCATTCAGAGGTTGCTGTACGCATTAGTGACCACCCTTTAGTGCGTGCGTTGTGTGATGCAGTGGAGGGGCCATTGGTATCGACTTCGGCTAACCCCGGAGGGGCTGCACCTGCTAAAAGTCTATGGGAAGTAAATGCTTACTTCGGCTCTAGGCTAGATTATAAAGTGGATGGAAAGTTAGGTGGCTTGGATAGGCCTACACGTATCCAGTCATTGCAAGGCAGTAAAATCATACGAAATTAATCTCAAAAGGAACTGGAAGTATGCCTTTCTACTCCTTTTGACAGTAGCTGAGAACACTATGTCCGTACCGATCATTGATGCCGTAAAAGCTTATCTTTTAAGCCTTCAAGACTCCATTTGCGATGCACTTGCCGAAGCCGATGCTAAACAAGTGTTTGTCGAAGACGCATGGGAAAGGCCAAGCGGAGGTGGTGGACGAACGCGTGTAATTTCAGAGGGCGGTATCTTTGAGAAAGGCGGTGTAAACTTCTCTCATGTGTTTGGTGAATCCATGCCTGCGTCGGCAACCGCACATCGGCCAGAGCTAGCTGGACGCAGTTTTCAGGCCATGGGCGTGTCATTAGTGATGCATCCACGCAACCCTTACATACCCACCTCGCATGCTAATGTGCGTTTTTTTATTGCTGAAAAAGAAGGGGAAGATCCGGTTTGGTGGTTTGGGGGCGGGTTCGATTTAACCCCTTATTACGGCAATGACGAAGACTGCCGTCATTGGCACCAAACGGCCAAAAATGCGTGCGAGCCATTTGGCGAAGATATTTTCCCGCGCTATAAACAATGGTGTGATGATTATTTTCATATTAAACACCGTGACGAACCGCGAGGCGTTGGCGGCTTGTTTTTTGACGACTTAAATGAGCTAGGCTTTGAGAAAAGCTTTGCGCTTATGCAGTCCATTGGCAACGCCTATTTAGATGCTTACCTGCCCATCGTTGAGCGCCGCAAGGCTGCACCGTTTGGTGAACGGGAGCGAGAGTTTCAGGCGTACCGTCGTGGTCGATACGTGGAGTTCAATTTGGTGTATGACCGCGGCACTTTGTTTGGGCTTCAGTCCGGTGGTCGCACCGAATCTATCCTTATGTCATTACCACCTGACGTGAAGTGGGGATACGATTGGCACCCCGAGCCTGGTACACCAGAAGCTGAACTGTATACGCGTTACTTAACACCACGTAATTGGTTGGAGATGTAAAAATGGACCAGTATGTTCTTGCCGGAAATCCGGTAGCACACTCTAAATCTCCTCAAATCCATGCTGCCTTTGCAAAAGCGACAGGCCAAGACATGGATTATGGGAAGTTATTAATTCCAGTTGATGACTTTAAAGAAGGGGTCGCGGCATTTTTGGCTCAAGGCGGTAAAGGGTTAAACGTTACAGTACCGTTTAAAGAAGATGCCTGGAAAATTGCCGACATTCGCTCCGAGCGCGCCACGCTAGCCGGCGCTGTTAATACGCTGTACGTCAATGAACAAGGGCAATTATGCGCTGATAATACTGACGGCTTTGGCATTGTCAGAGATATTACGAAAAATTACGGTGTGGATTTAACCGGTAAGCGTATTCTAATGATGGGAGCTGGTGGGGCTGTACGCGGGGCTATCCTGCCCTTTTTAGATGAAAAGCCTGCGGAAATTGTGATTGCTAACCGCACGGTATCAAAAGCTCAAGACTTAGCCGACACATTCGCCGAATACGGCCTGGTTAGTGCAAGCGCGTATGAAGAACTAAACGGCTACTTTGATATCATTGTGAACGGGACCTCGGCAAGCTTAAATGGCACCGTTCCGGTTATGCCTGACGGGCTAGTCGATGCTAACTCGCTGTGTTACGACATGATGTATGGTGCAGAGCCAACAACGTTCTTACGCTGGGCGCAAGCGCAAGGCGTTAATAAATGCGTCGATGGTTTGGGCATGCTGGTCGAGCAAGCGGCCGAATCTTTCTATATTTGGCGAGGCGTGCGTCCGGAGACAGCCGAGGTAACACGTTCAATTCGTGAACAGTTGTTATCTGCTTGATTTTTAAGGGAGATGCAAAGGCTTAACTTTCAATGCTGCCTTGCATCACTGCAGCGCAGGGGTTATAACAAATATAAACCCTGCTGCTGTGGAATCGCTACATGGAAAAGCACCTACCCCTGACACCTAAAGCGCTTTATCAAGTCTGTGACACAGACCTACTCCCTTTTCGAACCACTGAAACGTTAGAAAGCTTCTCCGGATTTTTTGGACAAGAGCGAGCGCTAGAAGCCATGGGCTTTGGTGTTGGTATGCGCCGCCCTGGTTATAATTTGTTTGTGATGGGGAATCCGCATACGGGGCGTTTTTCATTTGCCTTAGAAAATCTGAAAGGCATCGCAAAAAAAGAAAAAAAACCGTCCGACTGGTGCTACCTCAATAATCTGCAAGACGGCCGCTACCCCATCAGCGTGGAGCTACCGGCCGGTAAAGCAACGCAGCTACGTCGGGATAACCGCCGACTCATTGAAACCCTGATGACGGAACTGCCGGTCGCCTTCGAGAACCCGGCATACCTACGTCGTAAAAGTAAAGTAGAGCGTGACTTTAACCGCCATTACGATCAAGCCATAGAGCAGGTAGAACGTGCCGCACGCGAGCATAGTATAGCGTTATACCGTGATGCCGGTTCCGTTGGCTTTACGCCGGTTGCCGAAGGACAGGCCATGGACGAGGCAATGTTCTCACAGTTACCGGAAGAAGTACGGGATGCCTTTAACCGTAACATTTCGGACCTTGAAGATTATCTCAATGAAAGTCTGACCGAAATGCCACAGTGGCGACGTGAAGCGGCTGAAAAAATGAAAGTGCTGGATCGCGATACGGCGCGTCAAACTATTTCGCCTCTTATACAAGCCGTTAAAGAAAAATACAGCCACATAGCCGGGCTAAGTGATTATTTTAATCAACTAGAAAGCTACATTGTTAAAAACAGCGCCGATTTGCTGGGCGATGAAAAGCTGTTAGAGGCGCGTTCGGAGGTCGGTAAACGTAACCTCTTAGACGAGATGTTTGGAGTCAACCTACTGGTTGATAACAACAAAACCAAAGGCCAGCCCGTCGTCTTTGAAGCGCACCCTAGTTACGAGAATATGTTTGGCCGCGTCGAGTACAACAGCGATATGGGCGCGATGGTGACTAACTTTCAAATGATTCGCCCCGGCGCCTTACACAAAGCCAATGGCGGTTATTTAGTCTTGGAAGCAGAAAAGTTGCTGGAGCAACCTTATGTTTACAGCGCGCTTAAACGCGCATTAAAAGCGCACGAAATCGGTATCGAAAGCCCCATTAGCGATTACACAGGCATTAGCACTATTTCGCTAAGCCCTGCCCCTATTCCGCTGCATGTAAAAATTGTACTAATCGGTGGTCGGGATACTTATTATCTGTTGCAAGATCTGGATCAAGATTTCGAAAAGATGTTCCGTGTGGTGGTCGACTTTGAAGAAGAAGTCGCACGTGACCCCTCTTCGATACGCAACTATGCCCGTTTAATGAAAACCATTGCTGCTGAAGAAGGCCTAGCACCTCTGACACGAGAAGCGGTTGCGCGTTTAGTCGAGCAAAGCTCGCGCTTATCAGGTGATCAAGAAAAAATATCCACGCACATTGGCGATTTAGTGGATTTACTGTGCGAAGCTGATTACAAACGGATTGCCAATCAAGATGATCTGATTACCGCTCATCACGTGGAGATGGCCCTAGAAGCACAATCTCGGCGTACCGGCCGCTTATCAGAAAAGATTCTAGAAAGTATCTTAAACGAGACTGTCCTCATCGATACTGATGGTGAGGCGGTAGGTAAATGTAATGGCCTTACTGTACTGGAAGTAGGCGATGTGGCTTTTGGTTCTCCGGCGCGCATCACGGCAACCGTTCACCCAGGAACGCGCGGTATTGTGGACATTGAGCGTGAAGTGCAGCTAGGCCAGTCTATCCATTCAAAAGGCGTTTTGATTTTATCAGGCTTCTTAGGCCATCAATACGCGCAAGACTTTCCTCTAACGCTCTCCGCGAGCATTGCCATGGAGCAATCGTATGGTTATGTCGATGGTGACAGTGCGTCGTTAGCCGAAACCTGTATTTTAATTTCGGCACTCACGCATATTCCTATCCAGCAATGTTTTGCGGTGACTGGATCAATTAACCAATACGGAGAAGTACAAGCGATTGGCGGTGTAAACGAGAAGATAGAAGGTTTCTTTAAGCTTTGCCAAACTCGCGGTTTAACAGGCAAGCAAGGGGTGGTCATCCCTAAAGCTAACGTGCGTAACTTAATGCTTAAAAAAGAAGTCGTCGAAGCCGCTGAGCAAGGCTTGTTTCATGTTTATGCGGTATCTACGGTGGATGAGTGCTTAGGTATCTTAATGGACAAGACACCCGGCAAGCGCAAAGACGATGGTAGCTTCCCACAGCGCAGTATCAACCATCAGGTTGTAAAGCGCCTAAAAGAGTTGCACAAAGCGTTGGCAGACAAGTAAAAATGCTAATCCCAGACCTGTACGAATTTGGTGCCATTTTCGCCTTTGAAACTGTCGCTAGATTCGTTACAATCGCTCAGCTTTAGTTTTAAAGAATGGTAAGAAAAGGACATCTTCCATTTGTATCTCCGCGCTAGCTGTGTGCATTTGCAGACTTCCTTTCTAATACCGGCCTTTGGGCTGGAGCACTTTCTTAAATGTTGTCAAAAAAAGGACCTTTAAACAGATGGCAATTTATCTAAAAATCGACGGACTCGATGGTGACGTAACTGCAGCTGGCCACGAAAACTGGGTTGAATGTGACTCAATGGAGTGGAGCGTAAACCGTAGCCTTACAACTAAGCCTGGTCAAGGTAAAGATCGTGAGTCTACAACACCGGTTGTTGGTGAAATCACGTTAACAACTAAAATGGACAAAACGTCTCCATTGTTCTTCGCTGAATCCTGCGTAGGTCAAGGTAAAACAGCTAAAATCCATATGGTTCAAACTACTCCAGGTGGTATTGAAACATACATGGAATACACGCTGACTAATACGTTGATCAGTGGCTACAGCGTAATGAGCAACGGCGACCGTCCTGTTGAAGCAGTATCGCTAAACTTCACTAAAGTAGAGATGAAGTACACCAACTGGAATGAGCAACATCAGCCAGAAGGTAGCGTCCCTGCAGGCTACGACATCGCCACTGGCGTTCGTCTGTAATCCTGCATTTGTAGGGGTACCTGAAACAACAGCTACGGCTGTTGTTTTGGGTTTTAGGCTATGCGTTTTTAAACATTCGTTTGAAACGGCTTATAAAACAAGTGCTTAATTTATTTTTGTTACAAATCTGAGAATTTCATACAAGGAAGTGTATGGCTGTGTTTACCCAACAAGGCCGCCTATTGGCAATGGATAGCCCGCTAGGCGATGACGTATTACTGCTAACTCGTCTTGAAGGTGAAGAGTCTGTATCGTCATTGTTCGAAATTAACATCGAAGCCTATTCATCACGTAACAATATTAAACCTGTTGATATTGTCGGCCAAAACGTTACCTTAAAAATTGCTGCCACTGATGAAAACGCGCTGCTGGTAACCAATGAATATCGCTACATTAATGGTTACATCAAAAGCTTTAAGCAAGAAGGCCAACACCTACATAATTTGCGTGGTTACTCCGCCGTTGTGGTGCCTTGGTTGTGGTTTTTAACCCAAACCAGTGACTGTAAGATTTTTCAGTTTAAAACCGTACAAGATATCGTCTCTTCCATCTTTAAAGAGAACGGTTTTAGCGACTTCCAGTTCCGTGTGGTAGGCCAGCATCCTGCACGCGAATATTGCGTACAGTATCAGGAGAGCGATTTTGATTTTGTATCGCGCTTGCTCGAAGAAGAAGGTATTTATTATTACTTTGAGCACAGTGCTGATTCCCATACGCTGGTTCTTAGTGATCATATCGGAGGCTACGGTGCCTGCGAAGAAGAGTCGGTAAGCTACAATGCAGGCTCTCAATCGGAGCATACCATTCATAATTGGTATCACTCGTTCGAGTTTATGGCAGGTCGCCATACGCATCGTGACTTTGATTTTAAAAAGCCTAGTAATCGCTTACAAACCTCGGCCGCCGCTAATATGGAGGTGTCGGGCGTTGCTAAGTATGAACACTACCGTTATCCCGGGCGCTATCACGATAAGTCTCTAGGCGATCAGTTCTCACGTATTCGCGTCGAAGCCGATGAGGCAGCTTACAATGCCGTCAATGGCGAAAGTGGCTGTCGTAGCTTTACGGCGGGCCATAGTTTTACCCTTAATAGGCATGAAGATTCGCCCGAAGAACAAGGCGAATATGTATTGCTGAGTGTGGCGCATACCGCACAAGATTATTCATTTACCAGCAATGATGAACAAGAGAAAAGCTACAGCAATGCATTTCGTTGTATCAGCTCTGACACCATCTACCGTCCCGAACAAAAAAAGCCCTGGCCTAGCATGCAAGGCCCGCAAAGCGCAGTGGTGGTAGGGCCCGCGGGTGAAGAAATCTACACCGATGAATACGGTCGCGTTAAGATCCAGTTTCCTTGGGACCGTTACGGCCAACACAACGAGAACAGCTCGTGCTGGGTTCGCATTAGCCAAAACTGGGCTGGCCGCAACTACGGTAGTTTAGTTATCCCGCGTATCGGCCAAGAAGTGATCGTCGATTTTTACGATGGCAATCCCGACCGCCCTATTATCACGGGGCGAGTCTACAACGCCGAACAAATGCCGCCTAACCAATTACCGAGCGGCAAAACCCGGATGACCATCAAAACTCAAACCCATAAAGGGACTGGGTTTAACGAGCTCACATTTGAAGATGAAGCCGATGAAGAGTTCATCTACATGCATGCCCAAAAGAACATGGAAACGCATGTCGAAAACTCGCGCCAGTCGCGTATCGAGTTTGATGACACCACCTCTGTGGGGAATGACTCTAACCTTGTGGTCGCCAAAAACCGTTTAGAAACCATCGAAGGCAATCATGACGCGACGGTAAAAGGCAAACAGCTCGAAAAAATCGATGGCGATAAAGGCCTAACCGTTGGTGGAGACTGGAAAAATAAAGTAGGTGGCGACCTCACGTTTAAAGCCTCCGGCAATATTATTCTAGATGCTTCAAAAATTACCTTGGTAGCCGGTAGTGCCGCCGTGGTTGTTTCTGGCGGTAGCGTTAAAGCTATCCCTAAAATGAGTGTTGGTCCCGGTGGTGCGGGTGGCGCGGCGGTTCCCACGACCCCTTCTGTTATGAAAGCAGCGGCGGGTACGGGATCCCCGTTTGTATCTCACTGCCCGAACGCCGATAAATAAGCCTCATGAACCAGAAGGCTACATCGATGACCAACAGCGCTAGTCAAAGTCCGCAAGCTTGGATTGGGGCATGTCAGGTCATGGCGCAACCGGGCAAACTTCGCTTTTGGGAAGGCCAAGCGCTGCAAGCGATTGCCTATGCCATCGTACTGGCTCGTTCACCGGAAGACTACAAAGCACAACTCTATCAATCACTGCAGCATAACGGGCTCGATCTAATCCGCTTAGGCGACGTAGAGCCTCTACTGCAACGCTTTAAAACGCGCGGCATGGCACAAGACTTAGTGCAACTAGCACGACAAGCCACCCCTGCTTCGCCGGTCATCTTTGGTCGTTTTCAAGCATTAGAAGAAACCGAGGCCAAACCCAGCGTCCCGAGTGTAGAAGAGGTGTCTGAAAATCCTGAAATATCTCATGAGTATGGATCAACAGACAATAGCGCAGCGGATCTACGCAGCGACATGAACGTAGAAGGCCCACACGACACGCCGCCAGCGGCCGTCAACTCAGAGCCACCTCAACCGCAATGGCCATTGCCAACGTTAACCGAGTTAGATTGGGAAGCTATCCAACAGCAAACCACCCTACTCCAGCAAGCTGCGCAACTTCACCACAGCGCCCCATTCGCGCTATGGGCCATCATCGATGGCGCTAACTGGCCAGAGATCCAGCACGAGCTCGAAGCGCACGACCCACCGCACGCTTGCCTGTACAGCACACTGGATGAAGAAAACCGAGCCATGGCCCCGTGGTTAGTCAAACTAGACCCCGACAACCCAGTTACTGAACGGTTTAAAGAACAAGACCAAATCAACCACAGCGGTATCGTCTTTAGCAGCAATCAACCCATCAAAGCGCTGCGCGAGCACTTTCGACTATTCACCATGCTCTGGACACCGGCGGACGACAAATCGCCCATCTACTACCGCTTCTACGACCCGCGCGTATTGCTCGACTCGCTACACATCTTAGATGATTGGAAAATCGGCCGGCTCCTGCAACCCATCGAACAGCTATACATCCCCCTATCGCCTCTGCTTGGCTTAGCCGAACACGAAGACATCGATAACAGCGTCGAACTCTTTGGTGAGGAGTACACCTACCAAGGCCGAGTCCTCGCCGTGGCACCACAAGCCGAACTCCCGGACGGAACGGTGAACAGCCGAAAAGCGTTTAAAGTCACTGAGCGCGAATTCGAACGGTTTGGGGAGTTGCATGGGGTTCGGGCTGAGAGGCAGTTGGCGCGGGAGCTAAGCGATGATTTTCAGTTAGAGTTCTCTACCGACAGTTATCGTTTAGCGGCAAGCATGGCCTGCACACAAGGGAAAAGCTTCGATTTCACCTCGCAAAAACAAGTGCGCACTTTAGCTCAAAGCTATTTGTTGTTTGGTACTGACTTTCCTAAAGGTTACCCCGATATCGAACAACTGATGAGCTCCAACGAGTTATTGAATTGGCAAAAAAGACAAGCATTAGAAGAGTGGATTCCTAAAGGGATCGCAAGAAGGAATATACGCAGAATGCCGAAGATGGCATAAGCGGCGACGAATAAGGATATTTAATATGAGTGCACAATCGTCAGCACAACAAGTCGTTTTAGTTGGGCCAAATGGTCAAGCGGAAGCGGTTTCTTTGGAGAAGCTAGATACATATGCCAGCTTGTTAGAAGCAAAATCTGACGCATTTTCTAATATATCCAAGGCGGGTGATGTTCTCAGTGATATGTACGATAAAACCGAAGCAGCACTAGCTTCTACGTACGATAACGCGTCACAAGTTGTAAGTGAGGGTTACACTAGCGCAGCTGATTGGGCAGGTAATACCAGCGATGCTGCCAAACAATGGGGTCAAGATACTTACGAAGTTGTAGAACAATGGGGTGTAGAGACCGCCGATGCGACAAGAACAAAAGTTATTCAGCTAAGTGAAGACGCTCAGCTTAAATGGGATGCGTTCAAAAAAGAAGCAGAAATCGCTAAAGAACAAGCGGCGGCTAAGGCTGAAGAGCTAGCAACGAAGACCGGAGAATATATTGAAGAAAAACAGCAACAATACTACGAGCTTACAGGAGACAAAGGAATAGATTTTGGCAGTGCATCAACTGCATCGCCCAATGACCCGGAGACTGGCGAACCTAATTGTGAATGCCAGTCTGTAGAGCCATGCTGTGTATTCGCAGGTGTCATTAAAGACGCCGATAGAGACCAGAAAGCGGGTTTAAGAAAAATTGAATGGCCCCTCTGCCCCGATCAGCCAAGTAATTTATTGATGTTAGTGAAAGATGTGAAAGGGTTACATTTAGGCGCAGATATTGAAATCAGTGCGGAAGGAAAAAATAATACAAATTGCCCCAAAAAATATGAGTGGCACCCCAGCATATTAGAAAAATCTGACTTTGGTGATGTAAATTTAGTAGAAAAAAAATCAGAAAGAACGGTTTATTTTGATAAACCGGATGCGGCGCTTTTAGTAACCTCTAGCCTTTTTCCCGCTGAAGTGCTCGGGTGTTTTATTGTCTTAAAGAAAGTAATTGATTACGTGCACGGCGATCACCTCAAGAACGCTTACAGCTATAATGTGCTTCAATGCGCTCAAGATGAAACGATGGGTAAAGAGCTTAAAGTGGTACCATTACCCTACTTAAAGATAGCTGGTAATTTAACCGTAGCTATATCAATGGCAGTCACAACACAGGGTTTTACTATATCTCCGATGAATGAATGGTTTAGCGGAAGCTTAGAGGCGCAGTACGGTGATGTGGTGTTCAGCTCAAAAGTCACAAAAAAAGCGCGGGGTAGGGATAATGAAACAAACTTGCCTTTTCCGTTGTATGTTGTAGAGAAAATAAAGCAAATATTCGAATTTCTTTCGTCTAAAACTGGTGTTAGAGGAGAAACTCTAACTAAGATAAAGCAAGCAGGGGCTGATATAGCAGAGGGTACGGGAGTAACTGTAACTCCCACTTTGCAGTTTACGGCCGAGGGAGTCGAAACTAAAAAAGTATCAGGTTCACCCAACGTCAAGCTGGACCTTGCCGCGCTCAAAGTATCCTTAGGCGGAGAGATCAAAGGTCAAATAGATATATTAGAAATTGCAATCACTCTTTTATCAGGGGGAGCCGCAAGGGTCTTACAAAAGGCTAAAGAAAAGGCTGAAAGTGTAGGCGATAAGCTAAATTCTTCATATGGCGATGAAACAAAGAAATTTAACAGCGAGTTAGTTGCTATGTTAGATTTTGGAGGTAGTCTAAATTTTATAACTGATTATGGATCTGCTGGAGAAGTCGAATTACAGTGGGATGGTAATAAGGTTTTCAAAAGCAGCTCTTATGAAAAAGAAACCAAGCAAGAAATAAAGTTTTCTGCTTCGGCAAAAATTACTTTTGTTGTGCAGGCTGAAGTAGTGATTTTAGAAGCTGAAGCTGGCATTAATGGTGTTTTAAATACCGCTTGGAATATACAATATAAGCAGAAAAAAGAAAATGGCGAATTAGTTGAATATAAACGTTATTTCTTTGAAGGTCTGAAGCTAAAAGGTGGAATTTATTATAGTGTTAAAGTTGTTCAAAGTGATGCGTCTTCAGAAGATGATATTACATTTAATGAGTTTGAAAGTACAACGGATCAAACAGTTATAGAAAAAGAAATCGATTTGCTTGAGCCTACAGTGAAGGAGGTAACTGATGATATACCAAATTGGATTAAAACTAATTAAACTTTTTTCTATATTTATGTTTTTTGGAGGTTTATCTGTGGCTGGCGATAAAATATCTGTTTCAGTAGAGTCAACGAATATAGTTTATGATATTAGGGTTAATGGAATACCTTTGATTAAAAGTAAAGATGTTACACCGAGGAGTCTACAGATTCCTGCCTATGAATATTTTAAAGAGGGAAATAATTCAATCGAAATTAACCTGATGGGTATAACTAAGGATAATGAAAATAAGATCGGACCTGGATATGATACCAATACTTCAATATATGTATCTGTAGTTAGAGATGGTGCTAAAATTGGTGTTCTTGGTATATATTATGACTCTGAAAGTGATGAGTTAAAGTTTACGGAAAAGACTTATACTGGACAGGCCTCATTAAAAAGTGCAAGTGGGGTTAAATTAGAAAATGTTGATAATGAGTTCTATAAGAGCAAAATATTATTAGGTCGAAGTGTTTTTGGTTCCAAACTTGCTAGAGCTAATGTGTCTATAAGCAATGTTGAAACTTTGGCTGACTATTGGAAATGGGAAAATGGGGGATTAATTACAGTTTCTGATTCAGAAGCATTGAAAAAAGCATATACTGACTATTATAAAATAGTTAAAAATAATGGGCCTGAAGAGGCAATTGCTCCATTTGTTACTTCATATAAGCTAGTTTCAATGAAGTATTATAATGGGTCTTATGAAGATTATATGAAGGAAAACTCAATCCTTAATAATTTCAATGATATAAGAATTGAATCAGGAAAAAAATATGAAATAATTGAGCCCGATTTCAATAAAGTTAATATGGAGATTTTTGGAGGTGGTCGCTTAGCTAGATTTTATCCAGATCCTCTTAAGTGGCGCTGGGAAGATAGAAAGATTGACTCTGGTATTATTTTTTATAAATGGCGAAATGAATTTATACCATATACAATTTCCACCGATTTAAACTTCTAATATATGAAACCAATAGCCCGCCTAGGAGACCTACACTCCTGTCCTAAAAAAGGCCATGGCACTACCCCTATCGTTTCCGTCGCTTTTGACTCAGAAGTCGACGGTCAGCGCGTTGCTACGGTCGGTGATAAAACCGGCTGTGGCGCGGTTATCGTTCAAGGTTCATCAACCATGGATATGAACGGTAAACCCATCGCGCACGTCGGCTGCAAAACCAGCCACGGTGGAACCATTATGACAGGTTCGGCTAAGTGCTTAGTTGAGCCGTAGCTTTAAAACAACACAATCCAAAATGACTGAAAAGGAACTTCACATGACTGATCAAGTGATCAACACCTCATCAACCAATAGCGGCTCAGCGAAGTTGGTTTATATTCTATACCTCGCCAGCATCGTGTTCGGTATCACTGGCCTAATCGGA